>Ga0315310_10000755_pt1 | contig 20680 bp, 17 predicted proteins | sample TDP5_MG_FD_203630 | JGI IMG/M metagenome (GOLD analysis project Ga0315310, IMG submission 203630) | Freshwater sediment microbial communities from Lake Towuti, South Sulawesi, Indonesia - TDP5 | ecosystem: Environmental > Aquatic > Freshwater > Lake > Sediment | place: Indonesia: South Sulawesi... | reverse complement strand
GCCTCAATTGGAACAAAAAAACCCAACCAGAAAAGTAGGAGGACATAAGCGAGGAACGACCGGCTACTAATGGCAATCCCTTCGGATGTGAAGAAAACAAATCCGTATCCCATGAGCAGGACGTACAGAAAAGAGGCGACAGTCACAATGGTAGCCACAACGAACAGTGCTAAGACTAAGCCTTTAAAAGGACTCAAAATAGGAGCCTTCAAACGCAAACACCCGACAACTCACATAGGACTTGCCACTCTCTTAACATTAACCACAGATATCACGATTTTCTCAATCTTACTGATTCTAGTTGCGGAAAACAAAAATACAACTTCAGTACATATAGTGTAGTGGCGGAGGTGTTTAAGACGAGAATTGCGCCGGCGATTCTGGCCTTTGTCTTGGCTCTCGGAGTGATCTCGGCAGTGGCCGTGACGCTGTCATTAACAACGACTCAATGCGTGCAAGTGTTCTTAAGGGACAATCATTGGATCAATGGTTCTACAGAGAATGGAGCGTCTAATCAGCGCATTATGGGCGACCCAATCAACAGTCCAATACCCAACAAACGTTGAGGCCGAGGCACAGCCAAAGACCGACCACAGTAAGTAGGAGTACGTGAAACCGTGAGTCGACTTGAGGATTTCGAGTCAATGCTCAATTACATGAGAATGTTGGACCCTGTCAACGCAAAAATCATTGAGGCTCTAGGAAAGCATAACCCGCGCAATATGTTTTCTTTAGCCAAGGAAATTGGCCTGCCTCCTACTACTGTTGCTTTTCGCGTTAAGAAGTTGATGAAGAAAGGCTTCCTCACAGTTAGAGCCAAATTGCAGTCTGAAAAGCTGGGACTCAAGAAAGCCATTCTCATCGCAGACGCCAACCATGCGCTTGCAGACACTTTGCCGAAGGCTATCGAGAATGTAGGTTACTGGACTTATATTGCTCGCTGTTATGGCAAATTTAATGGGTTCTATGCGGTTTTCTCTTTTCCGTCGGAATACACCGCTTTTCTTGAAGAATACTTTAAGAAGGCGCAGGAGTTAGGCGCGATAACGGATTACGTGCTCCTTTGGACAACTAACATCTTTGAAGTTGGACCGAACTTCAACTGGTTTGATTTCAAGCGCAAGGCTTGGAATTTCCATTGGAAGAAATGGGTCAGCGAAGTCTCGACATCATCAGATCAGCTTCCCAAGCAATTTGAAGATCCGGATTCTTATGAAGTCGAGGCCGACTTTACAGACCTGCTGATTTTGAAGGAACTGGAAAAGAATGGCTTAGAAGATTTCACCAAGCTAGCAAAAGTACCCAAGATTACCCCTCAAGCTGTAAGGCATCGTTTTCATCAGCACATCTTGAAACGAAAACTCATAGCGGAATATGAAGTTTCCATCTTCCCATACCCATTACAGACTTCTGACCTGTGCACCTTCATTTTTGACTTTGCAAATAAAGCCAAGATGGCCAAGTTTGCTAATTCTTTAGCCAAAAAACCCTTTGTACTTAACTTTGGAAAAGTAATTGGGAAGAACTCTCTTATAGTTCACTTTTATGTCTCGAAGACCGAGTTTTCCAGCTTCATTGGTTCATTGAACCAGCTTGCGGCTGAGGACATTGTTCTGGATTTCTCTTATGTTTCATTAGACGTGCCATCGTATAAGCGTCAGACCCTCTCGTATGAGTATTTCATCGATGGCAAATGGACCTACAATCAAGCTGAGCGGATTGAGAAACTGACCAGGATGGTACCGATAAGGGTCAAGGCTCGCGCATAATCTAAATAAGCCGCGAGGATGTTTTCTTTTTTACAAAATTTCAAGATATGATGGCTAATTATAAAAAGGCTTTTAAGCAGTCTATGTTTTATATATCTAATGTGGATGGGAGGTTAGAAGAAGAAGGTTTTATCTCCTTCTCTTAAATCTCCTTTCTCTCTCTTCGGATATTCTAACCTTCCATTCACAAACTAGTAATCTTGAAGGCTTTCTGGTATTGACTCTTTTGGTTTAAAACGTTTTTGGAACTGTCTTCTATATCATTGTGTCTGCATGCTCTTCATGGATGCTGAGCATTTTTGCAGGATAATGGTCGGCTTTGAATTTCCTTCTGAGACCGCCTTCTGCATAGTCGTCTCTCTATTCCAATGCTAGTATGAGTGTGATCGACAAACGGGATCCGAGTTTTTCATTGGTAACAATGCTTACACGCATGTTTGCGTTGTGCTTATATCATGCTTGCAGCTTATCACTCGGCCTAGATTTGGTGGTGTATGTGAAGTGCAAGCCAAACCTTTTGAAAACGTGAAAAATCAAATTGGTTACTGCGGACTGTGGTGCGGAAGTTGCATAGTGGGCAATGGGACCTTGAAAGAGCTAACGAAGAGGTATGAAGAACTCATCCGGGGTTACGGTGTGAATGAATGGGGTGCCAAAGACTTCGATTCCAAGGAATTCATGAAAGGACTGGCATCGATACGAACCCTGCCTATATGTCGGGGATGTCTGAGAGGCGGCGGCAACGATGAGTGCAAAATTAGACCCTGCGCCTCGCAAATGAAAACATCTGACTGTGCTGAATGCAACGAGTCCGCGGCCTGCAAACACCTTGAGGCACTGCAGAAAGTGCGTACTGGTGCTCTTGGCGTAGGGATGTTAATCAAAACTGATAAGGACCATCAAGCACAGCTTACAGAGAAATGGATTGCCGACATTAGGAACAGATTTCCGCACTGTGTCATTGGCATCTAGATGTTGTCCCTGAGACGGATGCGAGCAACGACAGACGGCTTAGCGAAATTCTAACGCTGCATTGACATCTTCCGCAATCATTTTTCTCTTGGATTTCTCAAGCAGTAAGCTTTTCCCAGTATGCAGGTAAGAGGGGCTGGTCCTAAGTTGTTTGTATGAGTGTTTGTTATCTGTGATTTTGCACGTGATACCCGCTGGTGCCTCCTAACACCTCTAAGAGCAAACTGTGGAGGGTCGCTGGGATTTGCATCCCAAACCATGTGGCGAAACTCCCACAACTCCCTTTTTCGTTTTATGGCATGCTGAGAGGAAGAAATCCTGTGTTTTTCCGTGCTTGTTGCAGATCTTTCAAAGGAAAAGATTTATTCAGGAAAATAATGTCAAAGGCATGAATTGTGAAAATATGGATGGCAACAAGAGCAGGTCGAAGCGGCGGCCTTTGGTTGGCAGAAGGCTTTATCTTAGACCTTTCAGCAGAGCTGATCTGCTCTACATTCAAAAATGGTCAAATGATTCCGAAATCAGAAGGTTGACGGGCGAAGTCTCGCCCATGAGCGGAGCAGAAGCTGAAAAGTTCTACAGAGAATTGCGCGCCGACAAGGACAGATTATGGTTTGTCATAGTTCTAAAGAGAGGAAAAAGGGTAATAGGCGAGGCTGGATTGTTGCGGATGTTTAGGCCATGGAGGCACACCGACATGACCATCATTATTGGCGAGAAAGATGCGTGGGGAAAGGGTTATGGAAGTGAGGCAGGTCGTCTTCTCCTTGATCACGCCTTCGATCGGTTAGGCTTTCACAGGGTCTCGGTGGGCGTGGTTGGTCTCAACGAGAGGGCTTTGCGGTTTTGGGAAGGCCTTGGCTTCAAGAGAGAGGGTGTCGAGAGGGACGGATACTACTGCGACAACAAATTTAGCGACTTCGTCATGATGAGCATTCTGGAAGGCGAATACAGAGCATCGCGCGAAGCTCACTAACCAAACCTCTTAGCTTGCAAATATCTCTCAGATTGGACTGACGTTTCTCAATCTCAAAAGCATCGTGCACGAACGGAAACGGGCGGAGTGGGATTTGAACCCACTACAGCACGGAGATGTCCCATGCTAATCCCCTTTTTCTGCTTGACGAAGCGGAGCACTCTAAGCGAATTCGATAGGGTTTTTCGATATCTTAATCAGAATTGTTGCCCACAAATACATAGTTCAATGTGAGAAAGCACACACCAAAGACCTAGGTAGGCAATCATTGTGAAGCTCTCAGTTAAAATCGTAAGTTATGATCCTCGGTGGGCTACGATATATGCCAAAGAGAAAGACCGAATTCTCGACGCAGTTGGAGCCAAAGTCGTCGCAATAGAACACGTCGGAAGCACTGCAGTTCCAGGCCTAGGAGCAAAACCGATCATAGATATAATGGTTGCAGTGCGAGAACTCTCAGATGCTGAGGAATGCGTTGAACCACTTAGAGGCATGGGCTACGAGTATGTGCCGGAGTACGAGAAAGAACTGCCTGAAAGAAGGTACTTTAGGAAAGGACAGGAGGGAGTTTACAACAGGCATTTTCACCTACATGTCGTTGAACAAGGCGGTGATTTCTGGAAGCGACACCTGATGTTTCGAGACTATTTACGCTGTCACCCTGAGGTAGCTCAACAATACTGCGAGTTGAAGAGGAAATTTGCCGAGAAACACGCTTCAGATCGTGAGGCTTACACTGAGGCCAAATCTTTCTTCATCGAATCTGTCCTACAGAAAGCTTGTGCCAGCCCGAGAATTCACCTGCGGTACATTCGACTGCCGACTCAAGTTCTGGAAATGTATGACGACTTGGTTTATCAGTCCAAGAAGGTTATTGTCGGTAGGTCGCAAATCACTTCCACTCACTCGATAGTATTTGATGGCAAAGTAGTCTTGCGAGCGGGCTTTCCAATTATATATTTTGAACTTATGGGAAAGTGGTTCAACATCGTTAAGGTGAGAGATCTCCGCGGAGAGCACACAGGATACTACTGCGACGTTACTACTCCACCGAAGCTTCTCAAAGATGGATCGGTCGAGATTACAGATCTATTCCTAGATCTGTGGGTTTCGCCTGATCTCAACTGTAGAGTGTTGGATCAACACGAACTGGAAGAAGCTATTAAGCAGGGTTGGATTTCGAGACAACTGTACGAGAGCGCTAATAAGGAGCTGGGGAAGCTCGTTGCATTGGTTGAACGGAAAGAATTCCCTCCGCGACTCGTTAGACAGCTGGAAGAGCGGCTAAAGCTCTAGGACGCGCTCGAAATCACTGCGGCGTGTGCTCATCCTTAATGGATAGCCCATAAGTTGCGATGAGTTTCAGTCTGCTTTTCTCTATTGCAAATTCCTTGGCATTTCCATTTTGCCGTGCCTTGATGTTCTTGTACAAGTCTCTTCCAAGAAGCATTCTGCAATGCTCTATTGCTCTTGGCTTTGTTGGCAGTTTCTTTGCTTCTAGTGTGTATATGCATCGTAGCATGTCGATTAGTACGTCATAGAGTGTCTGAAAGTCTTGCTTTTCGTCAATTTCATTTGCGTCTTCCGTCAGCATCTCCCGAACTGCTTCAGTTAGTTCCTTATCAGATACGCTCAAAGATAGTTCTTTGATGGGTGTTCCGAGAACGCATTTTCCATACTGGAGAAGACAGAGAATATTGTCAGCAGACAGGTGGCATGGAGAGTCAGCTATGAACTCGTGGTTTTCCACGCTTCCTGTCTTCTCTTTGAACCTCTTTTGCTGCGGCTGCTGCAGATACGTGTATGCGCCATCTAGTTTTTTCCCCACTTCTGATACGGAAAGAACATGGTGCAGTTTGCCAATCTGGATCGATTCTTCTTTGTTCAGAGGTTTCCTAGTGACTACAATGAAGTCTATGTCGCTCATCTGAGGCTCCCAATCTCCCATTACGAAGGATCCCATTATGTAGAAGCCAAGAAAATTGTGTTTGAGCACTTTGGAAATCGCATCTGCTATCTTCGCCAGTTCGATCATGCGCCTGCGTTTTTTGTCCAGATTCTTCTCCTCACTACGAATGATCTTTCCCATATGAAGACGGCACCTCTGCGCGCTACTGCACAAATGCACTACGCTCTTAGATGAAAGAGCTTGATGGCGTTCTCGCTGAAAATCTTGTCTTTGGTTTGTCTGCTTATTTCCAATGACTCCACTAGCTCGATGTGCTTTCTTATGCTACACATTGCATAGTCTGTTCCGAAAACAACGTTGTCAGGACGCTTGTTTGTTGTCAGAGTCAGTATCCTTTTTATCCTTTTGAGCCCCGTATCTGCAATCACTTCCGCATCAGCCAATCCTGAAGTGTCGAAGTATATGTTCTTGTAAGGCCTCGTCAACTCGTGGCAGTATTCGATCTTAGGATAAAAGTAGTGGGCAATGACGATCTTGAGTCGAGGATGCCTGTCTGCTACTTTTATGATGAATTTCGGATCATTGTATTTGCTTGGCTCGGGGCGATTCGAGCCTGCTCCAGTGTGGATCACCATGGGCAAGTCGTGTTTCGCACATAAGTCGTAGACGGGCGTAAGTCTTTTGTCAGTAGGATATATCGTGTCGTGACCTGGAAAGATTTTCACAGCAACGATTCTGCCGGCTCGGAACAGTCGCGACAGCTTCTGCGTTTGAAACAGGTAGTTCCGCTTTTGAACGTCAATGGTTCCCATCACGTACAATCGCTTGTCATCTTTGGCGAGCTGCAGAACTTCGTCCAAACTACCTATCTCTGATTTAGGCGTATTGTCTGGTATCAGAATGGCATAGTCAATACCATTTCGGGAGAGATCTTCAACCAGTTTCGCTTTCGATTCCTTGAGGTCTTTCGTCTTCTTCAATGAAGGCAAATGCTGATGGCAGTCAATTATCATGACATATCATCTGCCAACACCAAATAATCAGATTTTTGCCGGCCAAACATGGCTTTTGCAGGCTGACATAAGGATCATTTGGTTTGAATTCTCACTTTTCTTAGGACCTTCCGGCATTTACTTGTGGCGGGCGAGGATGGATCTGCACTCGACACCAAGAGGTGAAATGTCCCGCAAACTCCTGTTTTCTGATAAAAGCGATTCTTGTATCAGTCTTCTTGTTTGCGCAGATTTGCCATGTCTTGAAGGTCGAAGGCTACGAAACCCTCATTTCGAAGTTTTTCTTTGTCTGCTATTTTCTTGGCCATTACTCCTAGAAGGCACTCTCTGGCATCGTGTATTTGCTTGGTCTTTGCTGTTAGTTCGAATAGCAGTCTTTTCGCTTCTTTATAGTTTAGTTCTGTCAATTTTGCTTCAATTGCTAAAGCTCTTTTGCCTCTGCTTTCGAGGCCTACGATGTCTATTTCTGTTTCTTTCCGCCACCACTTTCCAATTCTTTCGGATTGTATGGGAAGCATGTTCTTTTCTGTCATGTCAACTAAAACTTCAGTGCATATGTCCTCGAAAACACGGCCTAGGTGTGCTTTGAACTCTTCTTTTATGCTGTGCCACACGTTTTTCTCCAGCCCCAATTCGAGTTGCCTTTTGTTTGGTCTGACGAATCCGAACCAGAAGCTGAAGAAGGGATCTCTTATCCTGTATAGTCCTCTCTTTGCTTCAGGCTCGGTGACGGGTGTAAATCTCTCGATTAGGTCGAGAATCTCTAAGGTCTTCAGGTATGTTGTGGCGTTTTCTCGGCTTAGTCCTGTTGCGTCGGCGATTTCACTGATGGTGTTTTTACCTTGCGCTATGACTGAGAGTATGTCCATATAGCGTTGGGGAGCCCTGATTTCTTCCAGAAGCAGCATTTCAGGTTCGTCATGCAGAGGTGAGCGTTTACTCAATATCTTTTCAACAATGTTTTCTTCCACGCTTAGGTTATCATCCACGTGTTCTAGGTAGGCTGGTGTTCCACCAAAGCCTCCATAGACCGTTACCAAATCCTGGGCTGAATATTTTTTGAACCATTCGAACAAATCTAGAAACTTTAAGGCTTCGATCTTGAGAGTGCTCTTTCTTCTGCCATAGAGCGGTGCGTCTCCTCTTAATGCTACTCTTCGTATTGCGCCGATTGATGAGCCAGAGAGAATGAGGAGGCATCTGGTTTTCTTCGACAGTTTCTCGTCCCAATACTTCTGCAGCATTGACATGGCGCCATCTACGTTTATCAACCTCTGAAACTCATCAAACGCTACGACGCTACTGGTGTCGAATTTCTTGACAAGGTATTCCATAAACGCGGCGAAGTCGACGAATCTGAAGCCCTCGAAGAATTCGCTTTCAGCTACGCGTGAAAATTCGGCGAGTATTGTCTTTTCCTCGGCGTTGGGGACGTAAAAGTAGAGTCCGCGCTTGCCTTTCAGGAATTCTTGAATGAGTCTAGTTTTTCCAATTCTCCTTCTACCATAAACCAACGCTAGAGCTGCGCGTTTCATCGCGAGAAGTCCGTTTAGCTCTTGCAGTTCGTCTTGCCTGTCGATAAATTGTACAATCATGATTGTAACAATCGTGATTGTAACATTTAAGCTTTGCCAAAGGGCGAAGTTAAGCATCGCCAAGCCTCGAATTAGTCGTTCACAATATGCATGCAATTCTGCGATCCATAATGGAAACGGAAATTATTCTTACAGACAATCTGTTAAAGGTATGGAGTTCGTGTAAGCGGGCTGGGCGGGATTTGAACCCAGAGCCAAGTAGAGATGTCTCCGGAAGTAACTCCTTACTGGGTAGGATATTGAATTACTATATGGTGTCCGTGACAGTCAAGTGCATTCTCGACATCTGGTAAATCCCACATATTATATCTAAGAAGATCGCTGAGCTAGATGCTAAATGTGTGTTTGAGGGATCATTCTGAGGGAGAGACCAGAGAAATCACATGATGTAGCGAAACCACATCTTCGCTAGGGGGTGTGTTTTCGTTGCGTATTTACTCTTTGAACGTCCGAAACCTTCCCTCCCCGTATCGGGAAGTTCTTGAACGCGAAGTGGAGAAGCTCAAGAAACGGGATGACATCTTAGCGATAGGCTTAGCTGGATCTGTTTCCAGAGGAGACTTTTGGCATGGCGCAGACTTAGACATTGAAGTCGTCCTCAAGGGAGACATGCCCAAAAATGTGGTAAACACTGAACAGGAGATAAGCGTGGATTTTGGATACTTTGGCGAATCCCAACTTGAAGACCTCCCACATGACACACGCCCAATCTACGACCCCACGCATTTTCTCACAAAGACACTTCGAAGGAGAACCAAGAGACAGCTCTGGCAAAAGATGATTCAGAGGAACACCACCTCCATTGAGAGGTATCTTCAGAAAGCCAGATCAGTGCTTCGAAGCGATCCATACTCCGCTCTCTGCCACATCCAGAATGGTGGCGCAGAGTTGGGATCAAACCTAGTTCTAGCAACTGGCACGGCACCATCTGTTCGAAGAACGATCTCGAAGCTCGAAGCCGCGATGAGCAAAATCAGGAGGTCAGATCTCTTCGAAGAATATGTCAGCCTTTACGGCATGCCAGAGACTCTCGAAAAGACCGACTTTCTTTGCGAGCAACTGAAGCAGGGTTACCGAGAGGTCTGGTCGTACATGAACGAGAAGGCAGTAGGTCCTGCCTACATGGTTCAACAGCCTAACTCTGAGGCTTGGTTCAGGAACAGGATACAGCCCGTCTTCGAGCATGACAAAAGAGATCTAGTGTGGATAGTCCTCATCGAATATCCCTTCATACTGCGCTTCATCTTCAACACGATCGGCATTGATGATTTTCCAGAACGTGTTTTCGAGCCGTACATGAACTTGAGTGGGCCTCCTACTTGTTGGGTCGATCGTTATCGTCGCATCTTGAACCTCGTCCCGAAAAGCAGCGTGCCAGATCTACTTTCAACAGCTGAACAACTTAACGCTAAAGCGAAAAGGCTTGCGGGCAAGAAATACTCAGCTATATAGCGCATGTGGTTATTTCGGAAATAATTAATAGTTGTGACTGTGTTTCTCTTCCAGAGGCCAGATGAATACAAGCGCGCTCATCTCGGGAATTCTCTTGCTGCTCATCGGAATCCTTTTCGAAGTTTTAACGCGCATTAGCAGATCGAGGAGTTGGTTGCGCGCACGCTTTTTCATCGTAATAGGAATAGTGGTAATAGTTCTATGTGTTCTGCTAACTTAATGTGTGCGGGCTTATGCCAGTCCAGCGTCCGCCAGTTTGTGGAAGTAGGCTTTGCTAGAAACTTGAGATGTGTTGACAACGAATCTAGCTGGGCAGCGAGAAACCACAGTTTTTAGTGTCTCTTTTGTAGTGACTGCCATCAATAACCCCGACCATTCCAACCTAGAATCAACCCCAGAACACCCCAACGACGCAAGGCCCAAACAGAAACACGCTTTCTCCTAGTGAAGGTTCTCTTTTCCCGGAAACAGAAAGTTCAGCGGGCAGGTGGGATGTAAACCGCTGAGAGCTTGTGAGGTCTCCCGGCGTTCCTTTTTTCTGTTAGCGTTGGCACGCATGCCATCATTTCTTTCCAACCGGGAAGTACAAGTATAGCGTGTCCTTTCCAACATCTTTGAACTCTGGGGGATAGAACTCGTGTACTGCACCTGCAGGTTCGTAGTTCTCTTTCGGTAAGAACTGTTGGCGGACGAACTGGTATGCTTCACCATAAGTTGCAAATGTGCACGCAATTACCGCGTATATTTTCTCTGGGACGTTCCAAATTGCCCATCCTTTTGGTGGTCTCGCGCTAGGGTTGAGTTCCCAACCGGCGAGGTATTTTCCTTCTTTCTTCCAAGGAGCCAGGTATTCGTCGGTTGCGCTCATGAGCCCCCACGATCCCTGATTCGAAGTGACTAAGTCTTTGACTTCTTCAAACCTCTTGTGTGCTTGGTCCCATAGCGGTTTTATCCACTCGGGACCTTTGTGGGCATCACCGGTTCCTTCAATTCCAACTACGGTGAGGGCAGGTTTGGTTCTGATCTGAACTTCCATTCAAGCACCCTGATTGCTTTATCAACCTTTTTCAACGATTTGTACGGATTTGCGTTCTTAATCCTTTTCTTCGCCCACAGGCTTCATCTTTTTCCGCCGGTCTCCATACATGTGTGGAAGATTCGTCGAAGAAAACATGCGCCTTGGGCATAAGAGGCAAGGCTCAGGTTGTTTGCGCTTTCTTCGCACCTATTATTAGGAACCATGAGATGCGGTCGCAATCGTTGAGTTCCCTGTAGTGATGCCTTATGGCTTTTCTAGACGGAATGGGCTCTTCAAAGTCTGTGATCGTGAAACCGTTTCGAATCAGCATTTTGATGTAGTCTGAGAGTGGGTAGTGAAAGCTGTAGGTTGGTGGGTAATCAGAGTATTGCCAGATTTCGATGTTTCTATCGAAATATTTGTCGACTTTCCAGTAGACCCAGTCTTCTCTTCGATTGCTGTCTTCCGGTTCTCTTACCCATCCGTGGACGGGTGGGCTTGAGAAACACGGGTGCATAATTGAAAAGATCAACCTGCTGTTTTTCTTAAGGACTCTATGAAGCTCCATAATGGCTTTTTCGATATCATGAACATCCATCAGTGCCAGGTTTGAAACTATTACGTCAAAGCTTTCGTCTTCGAACATTAGTAGGTTGGATAAGGTCCCTGTGTAGTACTTTACGCCAAGAGGGAACTCTTTCTCCTTTTGCTCTGCGATTTCAATAAATCTCTTTGAGAGGTCTACGCCTACCATTTTGGCGCCTTTCTTCGCAAGTAACCTGCAAAGATATCCGTTTCCGCAACCCGCGTCCAAAATCGATAAACCCCTTACTGAGCCTAACAGGCGAAAGATTGCGGGGTCAATGATGTATTTTCTGTTCGTGTCCCCGTATTCTGTGTACCCGCGGTTCCATTTTTCGGCAAGTCTGTCCCATGCCTGTGAGATCTGGTCTTCAGTGACCACACCTTTCTTTAGAGGATAGTAGAAGGAAGTTGGTCCTGGTAATTCGGTTTCCAGATTCAGGCCTTCCTGTCTCTTTAGAGCATCAGGGTGTAATTGCCATGGGTGTTTGCCCAAGAATTCAAGGTAGTCCAATGCCGGGTGATGTTCTTTGCAGTTTTCGCATTCGATCGCATAATGATATTTCCATTTCCAGAATTTGCCACGAACGATTTTGTGGCTTTTTGCGCATGACAGGCAAACGAATCTGCGAGTTTCTTCACACCAGGTTATTCCGTTAAAGTGTTTTGGCCTTCCGCAGATGCTACATAGGAATCTCCAGTGCCAGTCACATCGGGGATATTCACTCTCAAGGTCTCTTGTTGCTTCTCGCAGTTGATAGTCGTCATCAAAGAGATGGATTTGTTGGCAGTGCTTGCAAATCATGGTAGCAGATTCCCTTAGCTAAGATCAAACAGCCGATTTATAAGAGACGCTTGATCAAGCTCCTTTTTTGGTTCTTAGACATGTGGTGAATGTGTCTAAGACATTCAAGGGGTTCTTAAGCAAGGTGAAGATCCACAAGGAAAGGCATTTCTTTCCAAAAGGAGATCCTTGAGACATATCTTGTCGTTTCCTCTTGTAATTCTTGTGCGGAGAAGTTCTTCTTCACTAGGATTGGGATCAGCAAGCCGTACCCTGAGATGAATATGAGTGGCGTGTGAAGGATCAGATTCCATAGAGTGTAGCCGGGCATTATGAAAAATGACATCGCATTAAACAGACCGATCATTAAGCCAACGAAACTTGTGATCCTAAGAACATACATGTCTACCATTGGATAGATTAAGGTCAAAAGGGCTATTATGAGGGGTGTTGTGGGACAGTACATCACTCCAAAAGATGATGTGAGTAACAGTAATGGATTGAAGTCTGGTTTCAGCTGAGCATCTATCGGGGACCAAAAAGCTAGGAAGACAAAGGGTAGCACCCAGTATCTCCAAGCGGGGAGCCTTTGAAAAACATACTCGTTGAGAGGTTTATGGACTTCCCACATCCAGAACAAACCTACAACAAAAATCGGAACCAGATTGCCTGTCAGCACGACAAGCCCATAGTCTTCAGTCACAGCAATGTGATTGCTGAAAGCAAAAAACAGAAACAGAATCCCGAAAAAGGCGTCAGCAACTCTGCCTATTTTTGATCCGTATCGATACAAGGCAACAAGAAGTGCAACGGTGATAACATGGATTGTTGGGCTGAGCCACAAATATGCAACAGAAGTCTGCATGAAGACATCTCTAATCACGAGTGTGCTGTCTTGTTGAGCGAAAGGCACAGTGGCACGAGTTGGAAGAAATGTGCAAGTCAGGAGTAGTATTAGAACCAGTAGAGTCTTTCTGCTTTCTTTCATGGACCCGTTTAGGCAACTATGACTACTTTAGGTTTGCTCACTTTTGTCGATATGTTGGATAATCGCGCTAGGGATGTATGCGCGAGAAATATGCTGCAAACCCTTCGGCTTAATTTGTGGTGGGCGGGGTGGGATTTGAACCGGAAGTCTTTCTTGTCTTATTGATTTGGTGAAGACGTGCGGTTTCATCCTCGTGTGCCTGAACCGTGAAAGAATCGCTGCAGTTTGGCTGGTGGGATCTACTGATGCATGAAGGAAGCTTATCTCGTTCTCCAATGCTATGTTGATCACAAACCTCACCGCTTCAAGATTCGTGTGTATAACCACGGACGTATTTAGTGTTAATTCCCTGCGTTTGACCCAGTATCTGAATCGGATGTTCTGTCCCACAAGCGATAAGAACGCAGAATCTAATTATATTGTATTGACGGGTTGATGTGGAGAGGTCATCTTGGATTCTCTTGAGCGTGGCCGCATTCCGAGTCCACGTCCCCTTGCATTAGAGGAGACTCAGCTTATCGATAGAGTCGAGGAGATGAGGCTCCTCAAAGAGGCGGCTGACAAAGCCGTTCGCGGCGAAGGCGGAGTCGTTTTTCTGTATGGAGAGGCAGGAATTGGAAAGACAAGGCTGACCAGGGAGCTGGGAGCTTACGCGCGTTTGCGTGGTATGCAGGTCTTGTATGGACGTTGCCCAGCGTTGTTCAGGATGGATGGCGTGCCTCCATACGTTCTCTGGAGTGAGGCGATTAAGGATTATTTGCATTCTTGCACTACTGAGCAATTGTACAAGGTGATTGGACTCTATCCGGGAGAGCTTTTCAAACTCGTTCCTGAGATTAAGCAGAAGTTGAGGGTCTTCTCTGAATCCTTGCCCATAAGTCCTGAAAGTGGGCGTGACAGGCTTTTTGAGGCGGTTTCGCAGTTTGTAACCAACATTTCCAAAGAAGCGCCGTTGCTGGTTATTCTTGATGATTTGCAGTGGACTGATCAGACTTCGCTTTTGCTTCTGCATTATTTGGCTCGCGGCGTCTACAGGGAACCTCTGCTTCTTTTGGGCGCTTACCGCGACACCGACGTTGATGAGAAGCATCCTTTGTCTCCTGTCTTGACAGAATTGAACAGGGAACGGTTGCTTCAATCCGCCCAACTTAAGCGCATGTCCTTCGATGACACTTCAGAAATGATTAAACGGATTCTGGAGCAAGACGACGTTCCAGTAGAGTTTTGCAGATTGGTCTATGAGAAGACGAGGGGCAATCCATTCTTCGCTGAAGAAGTAATAAAGTCTCTGAAGGAAGAGAGGGTCATATACCGCGAGGAGAACAAATGGGGAATCAAAGACGTTTCCAAGATTGAATTTCCAAAAACGGTCAAGAGCGTCATAAAGGCAAGATTAGGGCGCTTGGATGATGAGTGCCAAAACGTTTTGACTCTGGCTTCTTTCATCGGGAACGATTTCACTCTGGAAGCGCTGTCTGCACTTACAGGCATTGAAGAGAACAAGCTTCTTGACCTGATGGAGAAGACGCTCAAAACCGGCTTAATCGAGGAGAGGGAGGTTCATGGAGAAGGAATCTGTTCCTTCGCCGACATACTCGTCAGAGACGTTGTCTATGAAGAAGTCAGCCTCCTGAAGCGAAAGAAGCTTCACGGAGTTGTGGGATGCGCCTTGGAAAAAGTCTATGCAAAGACGATTGATGACCACCTCGGGGAACTCGCCTCTCACTTTCTCGAGAGTGGAGACAAAGAGAAAGCACTTGGCTACTTCTTGAAGGCTGGAGAAAAGGCTCAGCGGATCTACGCCAATGCTGAGGCTGTTTCCTACTTCCAGTCTGCACTGAGGCTGCTAGAGGAAAAGGAAGGCGGACTACAAGAGAAGGGGCTTGTCCTCGAGCGGCTGGGAGATGTCAAGAAGCTCGTTGGTGAATATGAAGCTTGCATGAAGTATTGGGATCAAGCGTTGCTGATATCGATTGAGCTGCAGGAAAAACAAAAGGCTGCTACATTGCACAGGAAGATGGCGAATGTTCTTTGGGAGGACGTTGGCAATGTGGAAAAGGGAAAACAGCAATTCGACGAAGCTCTGAAGATTCTCGAAACTGAGCCTGAAAACGTGGAACTTGCACGCCTCTACGAAGACATAGCTCACATGCACTATCGCGTAGGAGAAGCCCCTCAAGCCCGGTCTTGGGCTGAAAAAGGACTTGAACTGGCCAAAAAACTTAATGCGCAAGAAGTTGTTGCCGGTTCGTCCATCAGCTTAGGAGTAGCGCTTTTGCAAGCAGGAGATTGGAAGAAAGCAGTTGAATGCCATGAAAGAGCACTGAAAATAGCTCTTGACAATGGCTACGTAGAAACAGCATCTCGTGCATACAACACCCTAGCTGTTGCGCTTCCGTTTGAACAGCTGGAAAGAAGTATTGAATGCTGGGAGAAAGGTCTGGAACTGGCGAGAAAAGTGGGTGGAGTTCAATTGGTGTGTATGTTTGACGTGAATCTATCCAGCATTTATATCGGAATGGGAAACATGGACAAAGCTGTTTCCTTACTGGAAGAATCGGCTGCATTAAGCAGAAGAACAGGCAATATGCCTAACCTTGCTTACTCGATCGCATGGTTGGGATGGGTGAATCTCGTGTGGGGAGAATGGGGCAAAGGTGAGCAATACATCAAGGAAGCATTAGGTCTTTCCCAAAAACTGAACCAGCATGGGCTAATTATCGGCTGTTATACAGATCTCGGATATCTATGTATGCAAAAAGAAGACTACTCAAAAGCAAGAGAATTTTTTGAAAAAGCATATGAAGTCTCCGAGAAAACTGGGCGGAAATACAGTCAAATGACTGCAGCTGTAATGATTGTCTGGTCGGATACTAAGACTGGAGAAATCGAGAAAGATAGCAACCTAATTGATCAACTCCACACGTTTGCGTACGAAGTCAAGGACAGACTGTTCATCGCCTGTGAAGAAGCACTGAAAGGAATAGTGCTCCGCTCCCAGAAAAAATGGGATGGTTCGATAGACCATTTTGAGAAGAGTCTTCAAGAATTCGAATCCGTAAACGCAAGGCAGACATGGATCTACTGGTTCGCCAAGTTTTTCATGTGCGAGTATGCTCAAGTTTATATAGAAAGGAATCAAGAAGGCGACAGAGAAAAAGCCTATAACCTCCTTAATCAAGCCCTAGAAATGTTCCAGAAAATGGGTGCTAAGAAAGACACTGAAAAAGTGGAAGCCAGAATAGCCTTCATAGAAACGGGCAAAGAAGTCTCGAAGCCCAAGCCCATAGGTTATCTCTCCACCGGATATGCAGATCTTGACAAGCTGCTTTATGGTGGGATACCTTCAAACTGCGCTGTGGTATTGACCTCGCCCTCGGGCAACGAGAGGGACTGGCTGATCAAGAGCTTTCTTGAGACTGGGGCAAAGAAAGGTGAAGTCGCATTCTACGTCACCATAAACCCGGGTTCAGCAAAGACTCTTGCAGACGAGTTTCAGTCAAACTTCCACCTCTTCGTCTGCAACCCCCAGGCAGACGCGATCGTAAAGAGCGCACCTAACGTGGTCAAGTTGAAGGGAGTTGAAAACCTCACCGACATCAGCATCGCCTTGACCTCAGCGATCCGCAAGCTTGATCCGTCGCTGAAGGGCGCGAGGAGAATTTGCCTAGGCGTAGTCTCAGACGTTCTTCTGCAGCATCATGCGGTCCAAACCAGAAGGTGGCTTGCCGGGCTTATTCCAGAACTACAGTCAGAAGGGTTCACTACTCTTGCCGTAATGGATCCTGAGATGCATCCTTCACAAGAAGTTCGAGCAGTCTTGGACCTTTTCGAAGGGGAGATCAGCATCTTTAAGAAAGAAACAGAGAAAGGCCTTGGGAAATATCTGAAGATTCAGAAGATGAGCAACCACAAATACTTGGAAGATGAACTGCTTCTGAAGATAGAACAACTGTAGCACGTAGCGTAGTTCCAACGCTTCGCCCGGGTCAACGCCTATCGCCTATCTTGCTTAACACCCAGATCATCTTACGGTAGCCTTTGGCTGTCACTCTTCGGACTCTGCCTTCGGTGAGCCGCTTCTCAAATTCTGCAAAGTGGAGGTCGATGCATGGAAAAGCGGGTGGGGTGGGATTGAACCCACAGCAAAGTGGAGATATCTCCCGACAACGGACATCGTATGTCTGATTTCTAGCGCGCACGTTATTTAGCATCGATTGTCCTGAGTATTTCTATCACGAATTCCTTTGTTTTCTCTACGGTGTTTTCTTGTATGTTCTCGTATACATCGGTTTTCCAGTGCCAGTTTGGTAATAGATTTTTCTCATCTACTGCTATAATGCACATGGCTTTTAGTCCCCTGGAAAGAGCTGGAAAGGAGTCGCTTGCCTTGTATTTGAGGACTAGGGGTTTGGCTTGTAATTCAGGATTTCTGTCAGCAGTTTCTGTGACAAGGTTAACTAGTTCGCTGGGCACACTGATGGTTTTCATGATCCCTTCCTTTACCGCGTATCTCAGGTTTCCTATCCCCACACAATCAAGGCTAAACATAAAACCACCTCGGAGTTCCTCCGCGTGTTTATCGAGGTATCTCATTGTGCCAACAGTTCCGGCTTCTTCGCATCCTGTCGCTACACACCAGATCTCAGTGTTCTTCAAACGCTCTTTCGAGAGGATCTCAGCCACTTGGAGAATGACGCTGACTCCTGAGGCATTGTCATTTGCGCCATCAGTGGGTTTGGTAAACAGTTCTCCATAGGCTATTATTACGAAAATGATGCTCAAGTATGCGACAAACGGAAATGAAGCATACCAAAAGTAGATCGAGTACATACTTGTGGATGCAAAAAACTCGAGCAGCGATCCTAGGCCATAAAGCACGGTGTTGAAGACCATCGACAGAAAAGCGGTAATAAAGAGAAAATCAGTATACCTCACCACAGCAGGGTGAAACAGTGATAATGGTTTAGCTGAGTCGTAGTGTCCCATCAGAACAACTCGCTTCTCCGCCTTGTTTGTCGGAGCGATCTTTCCAATGATGTTTCTGCTTTCCTTTTTGGGCATGATCTTTGACAAGACTTCTTTCATGTTCATCTCTGCTATGAGTGTGGCGACTGCCGCGAGGCTAACAAGGAACGCTACGATTGCATATATTGGAAAGACTATTGCTGCGATGATAAAGAGAATAATACCTATAGCAAAAGTTGCAAAACCCGAGGTTTTTGACTTGAATTCTTCCGCTTCCACGCTCATTCCAATGGATTTCATCGTGCGCTCTATATAGTTGCCTGCCTTCTTTTCGTTTTCAGAGGTAGGTCCACGTGAACCTATCTCCACAGAAAGTTCCCTTAAATACTCCATAACGCGGCTCATTCGCTAATATCCGCTCCCGATAGAGGCGTTTGCATTTCTGCGTTTAAAAACAAATGTAAAAGCAATGTACGAAGATAAGGTTTTCCAGTATAGGAATCTAAGCACTTCTGCAATCGCAATTAACCATAGAAGGATCCAGAAGTGAAAAGTAGGCTGGTTTCGAATTCGTCTTTGACTTTAACCGAGCCAAAATCTTTAGGAGGCGAAAATGAAAATGTCCCAGAGTTCGTCCGCAGCGGGCGGGGTGGGATTTGAACCCCCAATCGGCTGGAGATGTCACCCGCAAATCCCCCTTTTTGTCATTTGTCATGCAGGAGACTCACTTACGTCTGTGACACTTTCCCTGGGCGGCTTAGACGCCTTATCGTTTTCGAAAACTCGTCTGGCTCCATAGGAAGAACTGGGTGCCCGTTTATGTATGTGGCGACAAAGGTTATTCCCCTGCGTAATGCTTCCTTATGACACGTCCAAAGATTGAATTCTTCGATCTTGAGTTTGTTGTTAATCTGCCTGATTTCGGTTTTTATGTTCTCATTTGTGCTCCGGCAATACTGGCACGTGGGTTTGAAAAAGATCTTCACGCCTCTTTCCTTTATGGTCAAAGGCTTCGTCGTCGGAATGTCCAGTTCTAACTCTGTTTCCCTCTCAGACAGCGGGCAGACGAGGGCATAGTCAATGTTATTCCTGCTTTTCTGGAAACCCTTAGTTTTAAAGAGCCCAAATTGAATGTATCCATAATGTTTTCTCGCTGATGTAGCCAGCATCTTGCACATAGGCCTCCTGAACATTCTGTTCGGTTTTGACATCTCATTCTTAACTGCCTCTAAGAGCTCTGAGCCTACTCCACGTCTTCTGAACTCTTCTTGAACGTACATGCAATGAATGTAAAGTACATCCCTTCTCCGAGTTTTGAGGTATGGAACGGTGTGCAGTGGCGTGTATTGGACTATGCCAACAGGCTTGTCTGCAATGTAAGCGATTTTGGCACAGGGACCCACTTTTCTGTAGAGGCTCAGAAGCCATTTTCTCCTAATCTTCAAACCAGCTACAAGATTACTATCGCTCAGTCTGCTCGGGTCTGTGCATACATTAAGGGCGTCGTTGACATTTTTTTCGTTAAGGTCAACTATGCGAATAGCCAATCTCACTCACAATCCTAATGTAAGAGCGGTTCGGAGGAAAAAATGTTCTATTCTGAATCTCAAAACTGGAAGTAGCGTAGGATGTCGGACTCCTCATACAGGGGAAGCGACACGATCTTGAAAAAGAAGTAACCAATAAAAGATCAATGCGAAAAAAGCGTCTGGTGGTTCTGTATGCGGACGGGGGGGATTTTCAGTATACACTTCTGAAGCGCACGTTGAACTCTGGTACATAATTATTAAATATCGCGTCGATGTTCTGATTGGTCGGTGTTTTCAAATGGGGTATTCAGAAACACGAATCTGAATCTGTTTCGGAATCAAGACACCACCATAGAAACCGCGTGAAACTTTTAGAAAACAAAAAAGCTGAGAGAGAGTTGTTAGAGGCAGACCACCGAGTAATCGGTCAGCAACTCGACTTATTTAGCATAAGCGAAGATGTGGGCGCAGGGCTGGTTCTTTGGCATCCTAAAGGGACGATAATCCGCAATCTAATACGTGAATTCTGGGAACGGGAGCATCGGAAGAACGGATACCAGCTAGTTGCAACACCGCACATTGCACGTGAACGGCTTTGGCAAATCTCAGGGCACCTAGACTATTACAGACGGAACATGTACGTCTTCAAGAAGGCAGGAGAAGGTTACGTTGTCAAGCCTATGAACTGTCCTTTTCACGTTCAAATATACAAGGCAAAACCCAGAAGCTACAGAGATCTTCCAATAAGATACGCAGAGTGGGGCACGGTCTACAGACATGAACGCTCAGGCACTCTTTGCGGACTGCTACGGGTCAGAGGATTTACGCAAGATGATGCCCACATATTCTGTACGGAAGAGCAAGTTCAGCGTGAAGTGTTGACTCTCTTGGATTTCACTGAAAGGATGCTGAAGAGCTTTGGCTTCAGCGAATACAGTGCCGTCCTTTCAACTAGAGACCCGAGACGACGTGAAAAATATATGGGATCAGACTTCAAATGGAATCAAGCACAAGAAGCTTTGGCCCTAGCGCTGGAGACAAAGGCAATTGACTACCGAGAAGCACGGGGCGAGGCTGTCTTCTATGGACCAAAGATCGACATGAATATAGTTGATGCATCTGGTA
>Ga0315310_10000754_pt1 | contig 20682 bp, 16 predicted proteins | sample TDP5_MG_FD_203630 | JGI IMG/M metagenome (GOLD analysis project Ga0315310, IMG submission 203630) | Freshwater sediment microbial communities from Lake Towuti, South Sulawesi, Indonesia - TDP5 | ecosystem: Environmental > Aquatic > Freshwater > Lake > Sediment | place: Indonesia: South Sulawesi... | reverse complement strand
CTTGGTCCTATTCCCAGATTCAGTCAGAGAGTTCTTGCGGAGACTGACAGGCACGTCGATACTTTGACGCAAACAGGAGCTGTCGAGAGGCGGTTCAAGCAAGCCGAGTACATATGGTACAATATGCCGATGTTTCTCAGCTTCCCCGTCAAAGACCAGAAGACGTGGAACGAGTACAAGAAACGCCTCGACCCGTGCGACGTGAGAAGGTACCCAAAAGACTGGGAAAAAGACCCCTACATCGAAAGCTTCGAGAAGTACCAGACAGGCGGAACAGCCCTAGCCATCAGCGGCTTCTACGGTTTCGGAGCCCAACTAATGGGAGTACCCGCCTTCCTCTCAGCCTTCTACAAAGACCCCGTTCTCGTCGAGGATATGGCAGAGCATTGGGAACACTTCACAGTGGAAGCAGTGACAAACGCGGTTGAGACGCTGAGGGACAGAATAGACCTGGTGTTCTGGTGGGAGGACCTAGCTGAAAGGCACGGTCCATGCATATCCCCCAAGCTCTATCGCGAGTTTCTTCTCCCAAGGTACAGGAGGGTTACAGGCTTCTTCAGAAAGAACAAGATCGATCGAATACTAATGGACAGCGACGGGAACATAGGCCCCCTACTCGATCTGATTGTAGAGGCAGGGATCACCGGTCTCTGGCCACTTGAGGTCAATGCTGGAATGGACGCAAAGATGGTGAAGAGGAAGTTTGGGGACAAGCTCTTCCTTGTTGGGAACTTGGACAAGAGGAAACTGGCAGAGGGCGGGGAAAGGATGAGGAACGAAGTCGACTCCAAATTGCCAGAACTCAAGCAAGCTGGCGGCTACATACCAAGCGCAGACCATCTGATCCATGTCGAGTTCACCTTGAAGAGGTTTGAGGAATACGCAGCCTACGTGAAGAGTAAGCTAGCCTACTAGACCAGCAAGAAGATGCTTCCGGAGGGTCAAGATTTATCTGCGCGTACGGCTAACGGGGCTCTTATGAGCAGACGGCACATCTCCCGCGAAGAGGTTGAGCACGTCGCTTGGCTCGCTCACGTAGAGCTAACCGAGAACGAGAAGGCGCTTTTCACTAGACAGTTCAACAGGATCCTTGACTACTTCAAGAAGATTGCCGAAGCAGACACAGAGAACTTGCCCCCAACCTACCACGTTCTCGACTTGGCCAATGTGTTTCGTTGCGACGAGACTCGGGAATCCCTGTCAAAAGAGGAGACTCTCAAGAACGCTCCAAGGAAGGAGGAGGGCTTCTTCAGATCGCCCAGAATAGTGTGATCGAAACGGGAAGGAGGGCGGCCCATGGTCAAGCCGTACGAGATGACAGCCGCAGAAGCTGCAGATAGAATCAAGAGTCAGGAGTTGTCAGCCGAAGAGTACATTGCTTCTCTGCTGGAGAGAGTCCACCAAGTAGACGAGAAGATCCACGCTTTCGTAACAGTGATCGAGGAGGCCAAAAGGAAGGCAAGAGATGTCGATCGAAGAGTTCGTAGGCGGGAGAAGTTGGGTTTCCTTGCTGGTGTTGCCCTGGCCGTGAAAGACAACATTAGCACTAGAGGAGTACGCACGACATGCTCCTCTCGGATGCTCAAGGACTACTTTCCGCCGTATGATGCGACGGTCTTGGAGAAACTGAAAACCTGTGACGCCATTATTATAGGCAAGACGAACATGGATGAGTTCGCAATGGGAACAACCACCGAGACCAGCTACTTCGGAACCACACATAACCCTTGGGATTCTCAGAAAGTGCCAGGCGGATCATCCGGGGGGAGCGCAGCAGCTGTGGTAGCCGATGAAGCCTCGCTCGCTTTGGGTTCCGACACAGGAGGCTCAATAAGGTGTCCGGCTAGCTACTGCTCTACGGTTGGACTGAAGCCCACGTACGGGCTTGTCAGCCGGTTCGGACTCATCTCATACGCTAACAGCCTTGAGCAGATAGGTCCCTTGACGAAGACAGTACATGACTGTGCCTTGCTTCTCTCGGCGCTATGCGGCCACGATCCAAGAGACACCACTTCTGCTAGCATTCCGCCCATGGACTACACGGCTTTCCTCCAATCCAACACAGAAGGGCTCAGGATAGGTGTGCCCACCGAATTCCTAGGTGAAGGCGTCGAAGACGAGGTCAAGAAGACCGTCTGGACGGCCATACATAAGTTTGAAAGCCTCGGCGTTTCCTATGAGGAGCTTTCCCTTCCCAGCATGAGCTACGCTTTAGCGGCGTACTATGTCGTCGCGATGTCTGAGGCAAGCTCCAATCTGGCACGTTACGACGGTATGCGCTATGGTTATCGGAACAGAAAGGACGAGGGAGACTGGCCAACCGTTTACGCCAAGAACCGCAGACGTGGATTCGGACCCGAAGTCCGAAGGCGCCTAATCCTCGGAACATATGCACTATCGGCTGGCTACTATGACCAGTACTATTTGAAGGCTCTGAAGGTCCGAACTCTCATCCGCCGCGACTTCGAGAAAGCGCTAAGAGAATACGATGTTCTTGTTGGGCCAACGATGCCTTTGTTGCCTTTCGATATCGGGGAGAAGATCGATGACCCCCTAACGTTGTACACATGCGATGTACTTACGGTTCCAGCGAACCTCACAGGCAACCCGGCGATCTCCATACCATGTGGATTCAGCAAGGGACTACCGATCGGGCTGCAGATAATAGGCAGACCCTTCGACGAGGGCACAATACTAAGAGCTGCGTACGCCTTCGAACAGAACACTGACCACCACGAAAGAAGACCTAGCATTTGAATCGGCCAAGCGGACACCCTTTCCACTTCTGAAACATGGATAAGCTTCATAAGCGGGAAAGGGCACACGGTAGTCCGCCTGGGGGCGGGAAAGATTGAGCAAGAGCAGAATAGACTATCCCAGAAACTATGTACTAAGGATCACAAAGGAAGAATGGTACAGGCAGGTATACACGATCAAGAAGTACTATCCGGGCGTACGACGGCGTTGGGACCCAGGCGGCACGATCCTCCTAGTCCGCAAGCCAGAGAAGACGGACTCTTTCATTGGGTATGGCATCGTGGGAGACTTCACCAAGAAAGATCAGCTGCCAGAAGAGAAAAGGCAGGAGTGTGTCAAGATGGGCTGGAGAGGCGAGATAGCATTCAAGGAGCTGTACAAGTTTGACCCTCCGCTTCCAATCAAGGACACGGCGTTAGGCGGTTTGGGGGCCAAAGGCAAAATTCTTCAAGGATACCCCCTTACCAATGAGCAGGTGCAGTCTGTCCTAGACACCGCTAAAGGAAGAGTCTCATTCATCAAAGCTTAAACTTAAATACCGTTCTTCCAGCACAAAGCGTGACTTTTCGCATCCAACCGCGCACTCATACTACTGGAACACAATCCTTCTTGCGCCAGGCCTCTTCAAGGTTACAGGGGCGTCGTTGCTCGTGGCGATGCATTTGACCACAGGCGAAACACCATTGTAGCCTCATAGACACAATGAGGCTTAACTGCATCTTTATATGCGTGGGAAGTCATACGGTTCTCATGAGGCTAGAAGGCAAGGAGGGTCGAAATGGAAACTCCAAGGTATGAAAGAAGCAGAAAAACGTGGCTCATCGCAGTTCCGTTGATAGTTCTTCTGCTAGCTGGCATCCTAGTACTGTCTCAAGGAGTTGTCATCGTTCCAACAGGAAGCAGAGGTGTCGTCCTCACATGGGGTTCAGTAACAGACGTTATGGACGAAGGCTTGCACTTCATCATGCCAGTGGCGCAGACAGTCGTGTTCATGGACGTCAGGATACAAAAAGTCGAAACGCAGGAGTCGACAGCTTCCAACGATCTTCAGGAAGTCACCACAACGATAGCCGTGAACTACCGCCTGATACCTAGTCGCGCAGGGGATATCTACAAGAACCTCGGCAAGGAATATGAAGTTCGAGTGATAAGGCCCAACATCGAAGAGAGTATAAAGGCAACCACTGCACTTTTCGAGGCCGAAGAACTGATTACAAAAAGGGAGCTTGTCAAGACGGAGTTCAAGGATATACTCGCTGAAAGGTTGTTAGGCTTCCATGTTGAGGTGCTGTCCGTCTCGATCGTTGATTTCCGGTTCTCAGTCGGGTTTTCCCAGGCAATTGAGGCCAAAGTCACAGCCCAGCAGAAAGCTCTTGAAGCCAAGAATAAACTGGAGCAAATTAAGTACGAGTCTCAGCAGCTCGTCATACAAGCGGAAGCCGAGGCTAATGCAACGATTTTGAAGGCACAAGCTCAGGCTGAAGCCATAGCCTTGATCAGACAGGCACTGACCGATGATTACCTCACCTACATGGCGATACAGAGATGGAATGGCATCATGCCGTACTTCTACGGCGGACAAGCTTTGCCGTTCATACAGATACCCACCAACAGCACAAGCCCGTAAGAAGAGGTCTTTCGGCCTCCTCTCCATTCTTTCTCTAGAGATCCTTAGGACTCAGAAGGCCTTGATAGCGGTGCGACCGAGCGGGTTGGCGCCTTCAGTCTGGGTCTTAGCGTTAACTTGGCTTCACTGGCTTTCCTGCCATTGAGGACTCGTATATTGCGTTGAGTATGGCAACAGACTTCCTTCCTTCTTGGCCGTTGACCATTACTGGCTTGCTCTTCTGGATAGCTGAAACCATGTCTTCGATAATGTTTCTTGGTCGATCAGGGTCGAGCTGGAATTCGTCCAAGGATGGTTCCGAATTATTCTTAAGCTTGTACAAGGTGATATTTCCCTCACTCCAAACAAGCGAGCCATTGTCTCCCGTCATCTCAATGATGGAGCCCAAGCTAGGGTAGCTCGTGGTTGTCGTCACAAGGGATCCCCAAGCCCCACTCCTGAATGTCAACAGGGCTATGCTAACATCTTCCGTCTCGATCTCATGAGCAAAAGTCCCATACCGGCCATAGACAGTTTCCACGGGCCCCATGAACCATTGAAGAAGGTCTATGAAGTGGATGGCTTGGTTCGCAGCTGAACCGCCCTCTGTGACAGTCCGTTTCCGCCAGCCCGGAGGATGCCCTCCTTCGTAGTACTGCTGGTCTCGATACCATTTCATCCGCAAATCGCCAATGATGAGCTTGCCCAATCGTCCGTGGTCAAGGGCCATCTTGATCTTCTGGTTTGTGTCGCTATAGCGTTGCCCGAAATCCACTGCCAAGTAAACACCTGAGTCTACAGCCGATTTGATTGCGGCATCGCACTTCTCAACACGAATATCCATTGGCTTGGTGACGAAGGCGTGTTTGCCCGATTCCATGGCCTTAATCGCGAGGTCGCAGTGAGTGCCGCTTGGAGTGAAGACACCAACGACATCGATGTCGTCTCTTGCTAGCATCTCGTCGTAGTTGACGGTCCAATCACATTCCAGCTCTTCAGCCACCATCCTCGCCTTCTCCTCTTGAAGGTCACAGACACATCTGAGCTCAGCGCCCACTGTCTTCGGAATAAGTCTGGCCCGATTGGCGCCCATACCAAGACCCAGGATGCCAAACCTGACAGAGCCACTCATTTCGGGTCTCTCCTTGCTGTTCTTCTCCATCTTAATATAACATTCCTCTGCTGCTCGTACATATCCTTTTTCCGCGTTTGTCTCTTTCTAGTCTCCTTTCGGCATCGAAGCGTCTTGGTGCAGGTAGTACTTCCTTAAGCTCTTCAAAGATGCGATGTAGCGATCAAAGCCTGCTTCATAAATACTTCTGTCGCCGCCTGGTTCGAAAACCCTGGGTTCCAAGTTTACAGCCTTCAAGGCTTCCTTGAGAGACTTGTAGCGCCCTATGCCAGCAAACGCCGTTAGGGCTGCTCCAAGAGTCGTGTACTCTTTCTGCTCCGTGATCATGACAGGGAGATCTAGAACGTCAGCACGGATCTGGTTCCAGAGGATGTTCTTGGCGCCCCCGCCCACGACGCGAATTCTCTTGATATCGATGCTCGCAGCTTCCTTCAGGACCAAAAGAGCTTGCTTGAGTTGGAAGGATAAGCCCTCAAGCGCTGAACGGGTCACGTGACCCCTTGAGGTCATCAAGCTCAAGCCTAGGATCGTGCCCATGGCACAGTACTTCCTGGTTGGCCCGCTTTCCTTGACGAAGCTGGGTATGAAGGTTACACCGTCTGATCCAGCAGGCACGGTCTCTGCTTCCTTGGTCATGATGGCGTACTTCTCGTCGCCCATCCTTGGGAAGAACTTGTCCAGAACCCACTCAAGAACGCCTGACCCCATCATGAGAAGCTGCGGGTTCCAGAGTCCCCGTTGAACATCAGCCTCAATGATCAGACCGTTCTCAAAAGCCATCTTGCTGGGGATGAATCTTTCGGACCGAATGCCAAGGATCTCCCATGTCCCGCTTGATACAACAGCTTCATCCATCCCTGCTCCAGACCCATACAAAGCGAACTGAGTATCATGTCCACCAGCAATCACAGGCACACCCGCGGGTATCCCACTCTGTGCGCTTACCTTTTCTGTAACATAGCCGACTATTTCGCCAGGCTCGCGCCAGTCAGGGAAGAAACTCGGGTCCAAACCCGCTAGCTCCAGCATGGCGGTGGACCAGTCTCTTTTCTTCAGGTCCATTGCCATCATAGTTGATGCGCTTGTGGGTTCGATGTGGAACTGGCCTGTCATCTTGTGTACGATCAGACCGGGCATCATGAGCCAAGTGTAGGCGTCACTCAGAGCTTTCGGAGCATGCTCCCTTAGCCATATTAGTCTAAAGAGTGTGTTGAAGGAGATAGGCTGGTAACCCGTGACTTGAAAGATTCTGAACGCCGGCGTCTCTGCAAGGACATTCTTCACTGTCGCTTTTGTTCTTGGGCACTGCCAAGAGATCGGCGGATATGTCAGGGTTCCGTTGCGCCTGATCGGTGCACCGTCTGCTCCCCATGTGGTGACGGTCACAGCCCTAATGCTCCTTGACCTCACTTCCTTGGAGACTTCCCTAGCTCCCTCACAGATCTTAAGCCAGATCTCTTCCAAGTCCCAGACAAGCCAGCCTATTGATTCGTCTTTCTGGGGCTGGGGACTATTTGGACGGCTTGCTTGGGCGACTATTCCGCCTTCCGAGCCAACCGCAATGGTCTTTATGTTTGTCGCTCCACAGTCGAGGACTATGACAACATCTTCTTGTTCAGGCATGAGGACGGCCCATGCCTATCTGGTTCATCAGCCTAGTTATGGATTTCGATTAGCTTCTTCTTTGAGGATAAGAGAAGGGACTCTGCGCCTAAGCGCCTCGTAGAGTAGGTAACCTCCGAATATGCTTATGAGCGCATGGAAAAGGTTGAACACTGCAACCAAGGGGCTGATTGCGATTACCGCATTGAAAGGCATGCCCTGTATCGGAAGGACTGCCAGATTGGCAAGGGCCATAACGGCAACTCGTGCTAGGCAACCTAGTGCAAATGAAGCAAGCTTTGCGAACCGTGGCTTCTTCTCAAGCCACACCAAACCCGCAAACATACCAAGGATCGTTGAGAACTCAGCCAACGCCTTCATCGATGCACCAATAAGATCAGGGCTACGGACCGCTATTGCGAGAAAAGCCACAGAAGACGCAAACGCTCCTGGGACCAATCCGAGAATAAGAAGGGACAGTACGATGGGGACTCCCGTGAAATCGAATTTCAAAACTGGAAGCCACGGAAAAGGTATCTTGAAGCCAGAGAACTTCATAGCGTAGTCGAAGACGACAACGAGAGCGGCAAGAACGGCAGTTAGAGTCACAGTGGTGGTTTTGATGTTCATCCATGACCGTGATACAATGCGAGCGTTGCCTCTTAAGAGTATCTACTCAGAACTGGTTGAAAGCTTTGGGGTCGGCGCGTCCTAGATCCCCAGATCTTGGCCAACGGACTGGATTGCCCTCAGAGCTATCAGGAAGAACTCTTCTCTCGGTATCCCAATCTCCTCGCACATGAGTATTCTCTGCCGGTCTGCCCCTCTCGCGAAATCCTTGTCCTTGAACTTCTTCTCAACCGTTTTCAGTTCTACATCTCTAGCCTTCTTTGACGGCATGACCAAGGCGCAGGCTATGATCAACCCAGAGACAGCGTCAGCCGAGATGAGAGCCTTCTCCATTCTTGTTTCAGGCATTACACCTGTGTTCTCATGGTTATGAGCCTTGATCGCCCTCAGAACTACCTGCGGAAGCATCTTCTCATCAAGGATCTCTTGAGCCAGAAGGCCATGTTTCTCAAAGGCATCAGCAGTTCGTTCATAGTCGATGTCGTGTAATAGGCCAGTTACCCCCCAAAGAGCCTTGTCGTCTCCCAGATGCTCCGCTACAGCCTTCATCAGCGCCTCAACAGCAATCATGTGAAGGAAAACATTGCGGCGCTTCACATTGGACTTCACTAGTTCTAGCGCTTCTTCACGGTTCAAGACGGACCACTTAGAGGGATATTTCCATGTGTGAGGCTGCCTATTTATCCGTTTCAGGCCTCCGGTGTATCCAGAGAACTCAGCTTACTTGCTAGGCGGCTTCGGGGTGATGCTCCTTCTTGGAGCTCCGCGCTCTAGGTCATCCAGCTTGCTGAGCGTCTTCCTCGCGTAGTCGGCTATCTGATTCGCGTTTGCCTCGATATACAGCTTGCCTTTCTGCTTTGAGGCTCGGCTTGGTACGCCCCAAGTTCCGTGTTCGCTTAGGGGCTTCATGCCGACGTAGTCTAGGTATTCACGAGTTTGGTCTGGAACACTGTCTATGATCTCGTCCTTCCTAACCAATTGCTCGTTCAGATAAAGCATGCATGAAGTCTCCGTGTTCCCAGCGTGCAAATCTGAAGGCTCATCTCCGCTTAGTCCCATGTGTATGACCTTCATGTCTGGATATTCTAAGTTCAGCTCACGTACGGCAGGTTTGATGATCCAGTTTCCGCCGTGCCCGGATATTACGATGACCTTCTTTACGCCGTGGAGATGAAGCGACAGGATGATGTCTTTCATAACCTTGACCAAAGTCGAAGGCCTAAGACTCACAGTGCCGCTGAACCCCAGGTGCTCTTGTGAATTGCTGTAGGGCAACGCTGGCAGAAGATAGCAGGCACCTAGTTTCTCAGCCACATTCCCTGCAATCTCTTGGATGATAATCCAATCTGTGCCAAGAGGTAAGTGTGGTCCATGTTGCTCGACGGCACCGATTGGCAGTATAGCTGTGTCTACGTTAGAGTCTTCAAGCTCTTTGGAAGTGTTGGAGACTGATAAAACTTCCATGAGTTTTAATCATTGGACTGATGAATAAAAGCCTTTGTTGGATCGTCCTGACTGACTCATGGTCAACACTTTGGCGCAAAGCCTTAAGACTGAAATGTCAATATTCTGGTTCAAGGAGAACAGTCTATGAAGGAAGTTCGTCTGGGGGGAATCATACCCGCCATCGTCACACCGATGACCAGCGACTTCAGTGTCGACGAGGAAACATTACTAGACTATGTGAAGTGGATAGCTGGCCGCAAGCTAGGAGGACTAGCCATAAATGTAGACTCCAGCGAGGGTCCCCACCTGTATAGGGAGGAAAGGAGCAAGATTGTGGAACTGGTCGCAGAAGCAGTCGGAGGAAAGCTCCCTATTATAGCCGGTCTTGCTGCCCGCTTCACTCAGGAGGCTGTTGAGCAAGCAGTGGAGCTAAAGGAGGCGGGTGCCGACGCCCTCTTGGTCTTTCCTATACCTGCGTTCTGCGGTTCGCCTTTGCCAGCTGAGATTCCTTGCCGATACCATGAAACCATCGGCGTGAAAGCTAACATAGCCCTCATACTCTTTCAGCTAGAGCAAGCGTTGGGTGGGGTTGAGTATCCGCCCGAAGTTTTGCTTGAGTTGACCAAGATCAAGCAGGTCATCGCGATAAAGGAGTCACTTGAGGATTCTGCGAAGTTCGTTGCGACTGCACGGGTCCTGAGAAGCGCTGCGCGCAAGATCACGCTCCTCTCGGGTAACGACACGTTCATCCTTGAGGCTTTCTTGTTGGGGGCAGAAGGAGCGCTGATAGGTTTCGCCACGCTTGCCACAGACCTTCAGGTTGAGATGTTCGAGCTTGTCCAGAAGAAGAAGTATGACGAAGCCAAGGAGATTGCAGAACGCTTGCAGCCGCTGGTGGACGTGATCTTCGCTCCGCCCGCTAGGAACTACAGGGCCAGAACTAAGGAAGCCCTAGTAATGCTCGGGGTTCTCAAACATGCCTACGTTCGCCCTCCTCTCGTTCCAATAAGCGATGCTGAAAGGACACAGCTACGAAAAGCGTTGAAGAAGGCGGAGGTTCTTTAAAGCCACTCTGGTCAGGGCGGCAGCCTTAAATATCGATTTCATGATAGGAGTTATTGCATGGTGAGGGATTTGGTTCTCCATATCTACGTCCGATGAGTCAAGATGGCAACGAGAGTGGAGAAACCGACGGATTTTTGAGGCTGAACCTGACCCAAAGAAGCCCAAGTTCTATACGCTTTTCGCCTATCCAACTGCTTCAGGCGCACTTCACGTTGGTCACGCAAGGTCCTATACAATCCCTGATGTCATAGCCCGGTACAAGAGAATGCAGGGCTTCAATGTCTTCTTCCCTTTGGGTTTCCACGCAACAGGATTAGACTGCGTCAACATTCACGACCGGCTGAAAGAGAACCTCGAAAACGCGAAGAGATACGGGATCCCAATAGACGAAGCAGCGACGCTACAGTCGCCTTTCGACGTGGAGAAGTGTTTAGAAAGACTTATCGTAGATTCTCTTGAGAGACTCGGTTTATCCCTTGACTTCCGACCGAAGTTTTCAACCTTAGCCCCAGTTTATGGCAGGTTCGTTCAATGGCAGTTCGAGAAGCTGCATGAGCTGGGCCAGCTGGTTCAGAGAGACCACTATCTGCCTTGGTGTTCAAAGTGCGGTCACCCTGTGAGTCTGGACGCAGCTGAGGCTGACATCTCGGAATGGAAAGGAGCAGCAATCAAAGAGTATACCATTATCAAGTTCCGCGACCAGGAAGGAAGAGTTTTCCCCACTTCCACGCTAAGGCCAGAGACAGTTTTCGGTGTGACAAACCTTTGGGTGAACCCAGAAGCAGATTACGTTGAAGCTCAAGTCAATGGAGAAAAATGGATCACGTCAAAACGGTCATGCAGGAAACTCGCTGATCAGGGGAAAAACATCAGCATCACCAAGGAGCTTTCAGGGACTATTCTGGAGGGGCTGGAGGTTACCAGCCCTGTCGCTAATAGCGTTGTGCAGGTATTGTTAGCTGACTTTGCGAACGCCGATGAAGCTACTGGTGTTGTTATGTCTGTTCCCGCCCACGACCCCTATGACTATATGTACGTCAAAGCCAAGTACGGCAGGATCAAACCGGTCCAAGTGATCAAGCTAAAGGATATGGGGAAGCTTCCCGCCGCGCACATTGTAAGAGAATTCGATATCCGAGATCTGACTGACCCCCGACTTGAGGAAGCGGTCAAAGAGCTGTACAAGCGAGAGACCACGGGCAGGATTGTCTCTTCCATCAACAGATTCGGCGGCATGGAGACCATCGAGGCAAGAGAAGCAGTCAAGCGTTACCTAGCAGAGATCAGAGCCTCGGACACGATCTATGAGTTGTCTGTGAAGCCCATCTACTGCAGGTGCGGAGCTGAGATCAAGATCAGAGTCATCAAGGATCAGTGGTTCATCAACTATGCTGATCCGAACTGGAAGCTGAAGGCAAAGCGATGTATAGCAGGACTGAGGACCTATCCGCCCGCATACAAGAGGCAATTGCCGGAGATCGTTGACTGGCTTGCTTTGCGTCCATGCGTAAGGAAGAGAGGACTTGGGACTCCTTTCCCATTGGACCAGGAATGGACGATTGAAGCTTTGTCGGACTCGACGCTCTACATGGCCCTCTTTCCAGTTACGAAGTGCTTGAACCAAGCGCTCATCCGGGAGGATCAGCTGACCAGTCGCTTCTTTGACTATGTGTTCCTAGGACTGGGTTCAACTAGTGAAGTCTCAGCGAGCACAGGGATACGACAAGACCTGCTGGCTGAGATGAGGCAAGAGTTTGACTATTGGTATCCTTTGGATCTGAATGCTGGGGGCAAGGAGCACAGAACGGTTCACTTCCCGTTCTTCATCTTCCACCATGTGGCTATCTTTCCAGAAAATCGTTGGCCCAAAGGCATCTTCGTGAACTGGCACCTCATCGCCTATGGGCAGAAGATGTCAAAGCACTTGGGAAACACCGTCTTCTTGGATGATGCATTGCGCAAGCATGGTGCTGACACGATTCGGCTTTACCTCATGCACGGCGCCAACCAGTGGAGAGACTTCGACTGGAGAGACGAAGACTGCGGCGTGTACCAGAGGCACCTAGAGCGCTTTCGGGACACGCTAGTTGGAATCACTAATGTTAGAGCGAAAAAGGACGCTCAAATGGATGCATGGCTTAGATCAGTGGTCAACCAGCGCGTCAGAGATGTGACTAGTGCCTTGGAAGATGGCGAGATACGGAAAGCTGTTGACGCTGCATTCTTCGGCCTCTGGAGCGACATCGAATGGTACTTGAAGAGAACTAGCAGCAAAGCCATTGATGCTGAGCACGTTAGGACCTGGATAAAGGTGCTGGCCCCGTTTATTCCACACATCTGTGAAGACCTATGGCGCATGCTGGGAGAGACTTCGTTCATCTCTTTGGAGAGATGGCCCGGTTGCGAAGAGAAGGACTTTGACGCGAATCTGGTTGAACTAGAGGGAGTCCTAAAGAAGACAATCGAGGACACCAAACACGTTGCTGAACTGACAGGACGAAGAGAACTTCTATACCTCTACACCGCTTCGGAAGACGAGTTCCGACACTTCCATTCAGCGAAGGAGTTCTTGCGAAGGGATCTGGACTTCACCCAGGTGCACGTATTCATGTCGAACGACCCAGATCGCTATGATCCTGAGAACAAGGCTCAGAAGGCACGGCCTGGAAGACCAGGAATTCACTTAGTCTAGACCTGTTTCAGCTCGTTGTATCGATCGCACAGCCCCTCTTAGAGGGGCATGCAACTGTACTTGCCTCGCTACTTTTCATTGGTATCTTTTGACTGGGCTTCTTCCCATTCACGTCGCGTCATACGCTGTCTTGGAGCCAGGAACTTGCCTATTGTATGTGCAAAGGCGTCTAGGTCTGGAGGGCAACCTGGGACGAACTCTCCTTTCAGCTTATTATAGAACGTGGGTGCCAAGCAGCTACCGCACAGGATGCGTACATGGTCTTCGCCTGGCACCTCTGGAAGTTCCGCCTTCGGACCCATGAGGATGTACAGCTTCTTCTTGGCCGATCGGGGGTCGTGTCTAAACAAGAGTCCAGTGGAGAGTCTACCATAGCACCCTGTGCAGGCTCCCCCATTTACTATCTTGATGTTCTCGTTTTCCCTATTGATGTAGTCCACTAGGTTGCTCGTTCTGTGTCGGAAGGCTTCGGCAATCGGCAACCCAACTAGCTTTTGTTTGGAGATGTCTGTAGGGCCTAGGCCGCGTTCCTCAGCCCATCCGAGGTACCGTATGGTCTTCGGGTCTACCCCCATCACACGGGCGGCCACTGTGTCGACCAGCACTGCATTGTTTCCAGCGATCGTGAGGTCGAGTTTCTGCACTTCGAACGCTGGCCAGTGGTGAGTGGAATATCCTCCGTCCACAACGATGAGGCTACTTGGCTTGACAATATTCAGGTCGACTATGACCTCTTCTATCTTATCAGACCGATGATAGAAGATGCGGTCCTGCAGCTCGAGGAAACCATAGAGATTCTTGAAGGCAACGGTAACTCCTGCTAGGTGATGAGTCTTCAGGGCTGGCACATTTATAAGCACATCACAACTAAGCAGTGACTCTGGCACTTTGACTCTGTCAAAGTGGACTGGGTTCTCAATATTGACTTCCACCTGGGAGGCCTTGTTGAAGTCGACCCATTCAGCCCCTTCTTTCTTGGCTACGTTCGCAATGGTATCGTAGAGTATCGTGCTTCTTGAGGTGATGCAATCTCCTACGGTGATGTGTGAGGCTCCGGCTGCCTTCGCCAATCTCACAAGTGTGCGAACCGTTTCAGGGTGAACAGTTTCCCCAGTTTCGTATGGGTTGCCATCGACAAGGTTCGGCTTTATAATGACGCGGTCACCTTTCCCCACGTACTTTGCCATGCCACCGACAAGCTCGACTGCACGAGTTGTCCTCTCCACGATGCGTTCATCTCTCACGATTGAAACAATGTAGCCGTCCAATCTTTCTCACCTTCCCAAACTTTCAGCTCCAAGCCGCGCCAACAGCTCCATGAGTCATCCGAGTAAGGCTGGGAGATCCCTGAGCGTAGCCCAAGTGTAAGGCCGCAGCTAGCCGAAGAAGTCGTCACCTTCCAGAAGATGCTTTCTCGCGGCTTTCTCGTTGAGTTCCACGCCCATGCCCGGTTTGTCCCACACATCTATGAAGCCGTCTTTTACAATGGGGTTGGGAAGTCCCTCTACTATGTCGTACCACCATTTGGGGTTGCCGACAGGATACTCGAAAGCGATGTAGTTCTGCGGTAGAGCAGCGGACATTTGAACGAGTGCTGCAAGCCCGATCAGCCCGTCGCCCACACCATGAGGCGCCATGAGAATGCCGTAGAGGTCGGCGAATTCAGCCACCCATTTAAGCTCCGCTATGCCACCTACGTCGCATGGGTCAGGACCGGTCACGTCAACCGCGTGTCTCTCGATCAGCTCCTTGAACCCTTGCCGCAAATAGATCTGTTCACCCGTGTGGATTGGCGTCGTCGTGCTCTCGCTGATTTGACGGTAGGAATCGGCAAGGACATATGGGACGTAGTCCCCTGTGACAAGATCCTCAAGCCACATCACGTTGTACACCTCCAACTCTCTTGCGAGCCTAATCGCTGATGCCACTGACCAGCCCGGTCCGCAGTCAAGAGCTAGCCCGATCTCTTCGCCTAGAACTTCCTTCATGGCTTTGACGCATGAGATGACGTACTTCAAGCCGCTTTCGCTGACGTGTCCCCTAAGTGGATGGAAAAGTCCTTCTTCAACCTCTCCGTAGAAGGACCCGGGAACCTTGCCAAACATGCCGCCGTGAAAGCCGATGCTCATTTTCACGATGCTGAACCTCTCCGGCAGCTTCTTCATCTCTCCTACGTTCTCCGCGTAGTCTTCAGGCGAGACCCCTTTCATTGGCGGTCTTACTCCGCCATTGTATACTCGAACCTTATCACGGACCTTGCCGCCTAGAAGTTTGTAGACTGGCAAGCCTGCTGCTTTGCCGGCGATATCCCAGAGAGCCATCTCGATTGCGCTTACGCTGCTTCCCCAAGGCTTGAAGCTTCCTAGGCGGCGTATCTTGAGCATTACGCGTTCTACGTTGGTTGGGTCCTGTCCCAAGATGAAGCGTTTGTAGAACATGACGTGAGGTTTCAGGTAGTCTTTGCTGCCTTCAACCTCTGCGAGTCCGCTGATCCCCTCGTCGGTGTCTATGCGGACTATGGGGTTTCTTCCTATGACCGTGCATCTCAAGTCGGTTATCTTCATGCCGCCAACTCCGTTTCGAGTCTACATAAGGCGCGTTGATCGCATATTTGGCTTTTGGTTTGTGCTCGTAGGTTTCCGAAGTTCTTGGTTGCTATCGTTTTGCCTATCCCAGTATCTTTTCGAACAGCAGAGCTTTCCTCTCGAACCCGTGCTTGGTGTAGAAGTGTATGGCCTTTTCGTTGCTGGACTCGGTCCAGACGTGTATCTCTTTTGCACTTCGTTTCTTGGCTTCCTCTGAAGCTTTTTCCATGAGCCCAGTTCCAATGCCAAGGCGTCTGTAGGCTTCCCTGACGATCAGGTTCTGGATCACAGCAATCGGCGCTCCTTCGACAAAGTCCGGGAAAATGCGCAGCTCGATGAAGCCGACCAGCAGACCGTTAGCATCGGCAACGTAGACGACGCGGTCGTGGTCCTGTAATAACGCCTTGAGCATTGTTTCTCTGTCACTGCCTATGGGAAGAAGTATCAGTTCGTCAGCAAGCTGGCACAGTTGCTCGGAATCCCGTGGCACAGCCCTTCGGACGCTCAAGTTCGGCAAACTCTTCACCCGGCCCCCTACAACACTTCCAGCTAACTAGAAACAGGGTTAAGCACTAAGCCGCATATAAGAGGTGTTCTGTCTCGATAGGGTTCGCGCCATAAGCAACGTAGCGGATCTTCTTGCTTTAGACACTCTCCTTCCCCATCTCAAAGAGTTCGGCGGACCTAGGCAAATAGCTATGCCGGTAGGTGTGGACTAGAAAACTGTATCTGGGACTGACTTGGGACCTTGCCTCCAAGTTTTGAACGTCGGTAGGTTCCACGGCCAAGGAACAGAATAGGTCGAACCGAACCCTGAGATGTGCCCATCTAAGAGCTTTACGCCTACCGCTTCCTCGAAGATAACAAGGACGTCTGGAGGTTGCCGGCATCGAGTGCCGCGAGGGCATGAACATCCTCAACGGAATCGTCACGGGCTCCGCAATGGAACGTCAGGAGAAATGACGCGAATGCATCGACAAGACAAGCGACGTACTTGATGTCCAATAGTGCAAGGAACCTTGGCTAGAGCGTCTGTGTTCAGACAAGACCTGTTCCTCGAGCCTCAGGACTCGAGGTGTCAGAAACCAAGCAAGTCTCTTGGGCGGTGTGGCAGGCTAAGGCACGTACTTGTAGTATCTGTAGCCAATGTCGTGGCTTTGTATGCCTAGGTAGTTCAAGGCGAACTCGTTCTTCGGGGGTATGACGCTTTCGTTCAAGTTGCGTCTTCCTTCGTGCAGGTCCTCGTAAACGTCCATTGATATCTTCTGCCTCTGGCCCAACTCATGCATCAGGTTCAGCTTGGGAGTTACTTCTCTGTAGTCAGGTTGCACGATGAAGCTGCACACTATTGCACTGCTTCCACTGCCATAGGAGCCTATGCCAAGCCTTTTGGCTACCAAGTCATCTTTTCTCGCCTCGAAGTGGTTTGCCGCGCCCAGCCAGACTGAGGCGGTATAGGAGTTGCCGATGAGACTGAGGGCAGTCAGTGAGTCCGCCACTTTCTCTTGATATTCTTTGGCAAACTCTTTGGTCATTGTGAAACGCTTTCTGTATTCCTTGTAATCTTCGGAGATGTAGAACTCCACATCAGCTAGGGCTTTCCGACTCGGTTCTGGACCTATCTCTTGGCTGATCTTTTCCCATATCGGGAGGTTTCGCCAGTCATGTATCAGAAAAGATGCGAAGGCGTACTGGACCATCTTGGGAAATGGGGAGTGGAAGGAGATTAGATGGGTTTTGTCGATCACGCTGTCCTTGGGTGATCCTAGAGGTCCCAAGTTGACCATGTTCTTCTTGTAGGCGTCGGCTGCAATCCTCATGTCTCTCAAATAGCAGCCGATCGAGTACTGCCCATCAACTACGGCTGTCTCCCGCTCGATGGGTCTGAAGAAGTCTCGGTCGTCAACGGTGCCGAAACCAGTGAGCTCAGGCTCATACACTAGGAGGCGGGGGTTTTCCGTCAGGAGCAACGCGACCGCTGCAGCTCCCTGAGTCGGCTCCCCAGAGGAGTTCAGTTCATACTTCGCAATATCAGTGCCGATCACTATCGAGCACTTCGACCTGTTCCAGCCTGAGGCGATGTAGGCAAGGCGGTCAATCATGGCGTAGGTTGCGCCTACGCAGGCAAACTTCGTTTCAGGTGCGCCAACGTGATCGAAGCTTCCCTTTCCATACTTCAGCTCCAACATGCCTTGGACATAGCAGGAGATTGGTTTTGCCGCGTCTGGACCCGTCTCAGTAGCCACGTGGATGAAGTCTATATCCTTCGGCTGAAGGTCGTTCTTCTCCATAAGTCTGAGAGCAGCCATCGCTGCCATCGTCGCCGCATCTTCGTGGGCGTCTGGGATCGCGAGCTTCTCTATGCCAAGTCCCTTTGTGATCTTGGCTGCGTCGATGCCCCGAGCACTAGCCATGTCCCCAGCATCCACGCAGATCTTCGGAACGTACGCTGCTATGTCGTCTATGCCAACTGCTTTCCCCAAAAATGCTCACCCTTGGGCGGATTGGTCTAGACGTTGAATGATTCTGGATATATTGCTTTCTGGAAGCTCCGCTATTCGTTGCCATAAAGATTAGCGCATTCAGCTGGCGCCTTCGCATTCAGTAGAAAGAGACGAGTGGTTGATTGTCTTTCGTGAAGAGCTTTCCACTCAAGTTCGCCCTTGGGACTACTATTGACGGAAGCCTTGGGCATTTCGGATAACGGAAGGGTTTGGGACTGCTTCGGTCATGTCGCTTTTTTTGAGGACTTACTCATGTCAAGCCTCTTCTTGAGCGCAATCCTAACTTGGCCCAGAGTGGCATCTGAGGAGCCTCTGAGACGGTAAAGCCTATTGTAGATAGAGGGAAAGTGGAGGACCAAACCAATAGCGACGACGATAGGATAGCTGCAAACACGACAGCTAGGTTTCTATCTTAGACCTCTCCTTGTTGCTTTTTCATGCTTTGAACCACCTTCTTAGGCGGGCATTCTTGGCAGTTCGTAAGCCATTCCAAACCCTCTGATAGCGACCTCACTGGTGGCGCTTCCTCCAACCAGATTATCAGGTCAACGCCCAAGTCCTGAAGATACGCTGAATGCTTGCTTCTCGGCATGCGCGCCCCAAACCAATTAGGAAGTTTCAGGCCAGTAAGCACTTGCAGCTAGAGGGAGGCGGGCCCGCTGGGATTTGAACCCAGGATCTCCAGCTCCGCAGGCTGATGTCCTAATCCGGACTAGACCACGGGCCCGTTTGGAGGGACCACACCCCCCCGTTTCATTTCGTCAGGGGCATATTAACCATAGCTTCGGCTTCTTGAATAGCTTTGCGCCTTCTAGCCCGGATTCCCGAGTGAAGCCAGCCTTAACTAGAGCCTCTACTTCTTCAGTAGTTTTGGCAACCTCGCAGACATTATTCTTGCGGTTGGTGCAAGCGTCTGCAAAATATCGATGTACCGCGTGGTTGTGTTGATATTCGAGGGCTTTCCGAAAAAATCCTATCACATGCAGGGAGTTCACCAGATCATTGGACTCGCTGAGTTCACTAGTTCTCTCTTATTCCTCACGATTTCATGCCCATAAGCCATGTGCTGGTTTTCTACTGTTTTCTTTCACCCAAGAATCGCGAAGCCTCTTCAAGCTCATCTAGTAATTGCTTCTTCCACGTGTCAAATCCATTTGGCTTTTCAGGGTAAGCGAGGTTGTGCGCAATGAGCCTTTTGCTCTTATCTGAGACAAACTTGAGCCTCCTTGCAAGACCTGGTTCGCTCAAGATTCTAAACCACATAAGTGGGTTGAACACTTTCAGCTTGTTGAACTCGGGGTGCTCCCTATTCGTAATGTGCTGGATGTCCTCTTCAGACAGGTAATGTTTCATCCCATAGTTAATCTGCTCATTAGTTAGGGTCTGAAGATACTTCCGCAGCACCTCAAGACTCGCCATCCGGTATCCGTACAGCTGCATGTAATCAACATTGTACTGCCAGAGACCGGTTTCGCTAACGTCATCTCCCTCAAGAGCTTTGGCAACCACCTTACCCAGAATCACGCTTGCATAGATCGACGGACCGATTCCCCCAGCATCCAAGGGCCTTTCCATCCAAGCTGCGTCTCCTACTATCGCGTACCCATTTGCGACAAGACAGTCATTGTGTCTTCTCACCGATACTGGCCAACTGCCCTTAGTGTTCCCCCGATCAGCTTCATCGGAAGACTGTGTTGGATTCTTGATCACCTTGTTATTTCCCACGTATTCATCGATAAGATCTTGGAGGCTGTCCTCCCTTCCATACTTCTGGTTCCGCTTGTCAAGCGCCTTCTTCTGCACACCAAGACCTATATTCACCTTGTTGTCCCCTTTGGGAAAGGTCCAACAGTATCCACCAGGTGCAAGATATTGATCCAAGTGAATTATCGCGTGCTTTTGATCAAACCAAGTTGGATCCTCCCCACCTTTTTCAAAACAGAAAATATAGCGGCCCACGCTTTCAAGGTCGTCGCGGTTGATTTCTTTCTCTATCTTTGACTCTATGGGAAGATTCGGGCGAAGCCTCGTGGCTATCCCTGCGGCATCGACTACCATTTTTGCCGTCTTTTTATAGGAACCATTGCCAACAAGACGGCGACCGGTCACCCCTCTGATGTATTTGTCTTCAGCGTAGAGACGATCGCATGTTGCATTGAACATGAATTCGACTCCAAACTTCTTTGCGTCCTTAACCTGTCGCTGAGCAAGGATTTTTCTGTTCACCATGAAGCCGGGTCCCTCGAACAAGACCCTTTTCTTGTGATCTGGAGAAAAGACGAAGGATCCCTCTACGGCGTGTTCGAGCTCAGGTTTACCATATCTAATTCCGACATTGTCTGCAAGAAAGTCAATGCTACGCTTGCTTGCACCGTCTCCACAAGTCCATCCGTTTATTGTCTTCTTTCCAGGCTCAGTAGGAGGGTTTCTGTCTACCACTAGAATCCGGGCGTTCTGCTTTGAGTAGAAACCAATCGCGGCAGAAGTGAGAAGGCCAGACAGACCCCCGCCGGATACGATGACGTCGTAGTCATACTTTGCCATATGTTGACCGTTGCCCCTATACCCACCAGGACTGCCAACGATTGCCTCGATTTTCTACAGATCTTGACCTAGATGTATCTTTAACACTAGATTTGCGTATTAAACCTTATAAATCCCGT
>Ga0315310_10000753_pt1 | contig 20699 bp, 34 predicted proteins | sample TDP5_MG_FD_203630 | JGI IMG/M metagenome (GOLD analysis project Ga0315310, IMG submission 203630) | Freshwater sediment microbial communities from Lake Towuti, South Sulawesi, Indonesia - TDP5 | ecosystem: Environmental > Aquatic > Freshwater > Lake > Sediment | place: Indonesia: South Sulawesi... | reverse complement strand
AACTATGTCAATTTCGTAATGTGCATTGGCATCTATCCACTCAAAATCTACGCAAGCGTTTTCATGTATATAACCTGCGTCTGTCGTGCAGGAAAGTCTAGGCTGGTCGATGGGGTCGTGCTCTACCTTAGCAGGGTCGTCTCTCCATCGCCAAGCCTTGTTGGTTGCGCCCTGAGCACCCAAAGTTTGCCAAGTTCCGTCAACTTCACGAAATTCCACGTCAATATCAAGGTTGATACGCATAACACCTAAAAGTTCATGGATGCAAGCCCTAAATTGAAGGGCGTCACCATTCACCACGCCAGTTAGGATAGCATCTTGGTCTTGCCAGCCATTTTTGTACCAGCGGAAATGTCCCTGCTTGTAGCGAATTTCATAGGTTATTCTTAGCCAACTATAAATAGGGTAAACTCTGATGACAGCTTCCGTGTCGTTATCTTGATATTCGCTTATTCCAAGAGTGAAACGATTATCCGTTTTTTTGGCATTTTGAACATCGACACATGCGTTGGCGTCTGCACCGCTCCCCAAAGTTTCTATGTAAGAACCGAGTACACGCATGTTAGTTGACTGTAAATAAATTCTTGAGCCGCAGTATATTCTATTAAACATTGTTGTAGCATCGTCGTCGCACGGAAATGCCTTTCCATCACAATTGTAGGGCATGAAAAGAGCAATATGGCTTGCACCACCTGCTAATGTAACTTGATAACCAAACTCTACCATAGTCACTGTTGCGCCGATAGGCAAGTTTGCCAAAGAAAAACTTAAGGCGGCTCTATAAATATACTTCCCATAACTATCATAGCCTATAGGGGGCCTATGGTCGTCAGTAGTGTAATAAAATTTCGTATCCTCGTATGGCGCTTGTTGATTTCTTTGCACGTATCCCCATGCGTAGGGATAAATTGTAAGGACAGGCATCATGTAACACCGAGAAATTTTTGTATGTCAACTTGATAGAGGAATATTTTATGTCCGCTAACCTCACGACCTTCCCTTTGGTTAATTACGCATTCTGGCGGCACGAAAGGAAGGTCAAAATCTCTAAGCACAATCTCAGCAGTGTTATAGCCCTGTTTTATACACCACTTGCCAACCTCTCTTATGAGTTCTAAGGCAAAGTCATATCTTTTGCCACAATGTTCTTCTTTCATGAATAAAATTACGTTCGTAACCATTTTAGGCTCGTTGGGTGCTAGTCCTCTCTCTTCCAGAGTTTCTAAAGCCTGAATTTCTCCTCTACGGTTTTCTATGTAAAAAATGTGCCAGTCTGGCCTTTGTTGCTTGAAAAACTTTAACCATTCAACTTTGCGCTCCCTTACGACACCACGAAAACATCGGTTCCAAATTGAATCTTCAGGTTGAGAGTTGATAAACTCGACAATTTTCTTGAAGTCGGCATCTGTTCTTGCTTCGTAAACGGGCATCTTAAACCTCCATCAACTCATCTTGTACGTGACTATTAATACGTATTGAGTTGTGTATCTGACCGAGTTGGCGCTGGATTGCTGAATTGTTAGCTTAAAGCCATAAGTGCCTGCGCCAGTTACTAAAGTCGTCACGTCTTGAGTGGGCACGAATCCTGTGGTTGCTCCGTCTGCGGCTGGAAACCCAATACAGTCGTCTTGGCTGAAGAAGGTTGACCATGAACCCCCGCTTACTCTTCCCTTCACGTCCACGTCAATCTTCTGAGCGTTAGCCGAGTTGTTCATAACGGTGATGAGGGCGGCAAGCATAACCTTAACAATCGAGGCTCCTGCTGGGAGGCTAACTGTAATTTCTTTTTCTGTTGTGTCTGTTGCGGCGGTTACGGCTATGTCGTTTAAGGTTTCTGCACTAGTAAATTTAATTGGAACTTGCATGTTATCAACGTCGGTTTTTACAGCCGCAAGGTTGCCGCCTACTTCGGGTGCACGAGAAGAAATTGCTACATCAAGATAGGGTAGGTAGTCCCAGATTGACTTTCCAGTGGGACATAATGCTCCTCCTTCCTTCCACAAGAGCGACTCTGTTTCCCCTATCATCATACTCAGCAGGTCTACAGTTGCCGAGTTTATATCTATTAGATAATTCCAAATCGATTTACCTGCTGGACAGTCTAATCCACCGCTCTTGAATAAGATTGAATCAACGGATGGTACTGCCTTCAACTTATTTTCTAATGCAAGAACAGCCGTATTTATAGCAGAAAGCCCGTATGTTCCATTCTGTATTTCCGAAAGGATTGTGCCTATGTCGGCGCCATTAAAGGCTATTTCGTCTGCTATTATGTCGGCTAGGTTCTTTTCCACAAGATTGCCGAAGATAGGCGAGGTTAAGGTTCTGGTTGGGTGAGTCCAAACTTCTGCGGCGGTCGCTCCTGGGTTACTGAGGATGACCTTTATGGACTTTAGCTTGAAGCTACAAGTTTTCCATTATCATCCACCAGAAGACCCCGATAGGCACCTTGTGCTTTTTTAGTTGTGGTTCCCCAAGCAAGTATGCCGACATCTAGTTGATATTTGCCTAAAATCTGTTTTAGCCTATGAATTATACCTGCAACTTCCGACATTTCACATCACTTCACGTCAGAACAAGGTTCGTGTTTAAAGTTTAAAAAAGTTGTCGTTACCTCTCTGTTTCTACACGGACACTCGCAGTTTTACCTGCTTCCGTTATCAAAAATATTCGTGAGATTGCTGGTTTTTTATAGTCGAACCGTCTACTTTCTGTTGCTTCAATAACTCGTGCGGTAGCGATTGACCCGTCATTAATAGTGACTTTAACTAAATTGTCCTCATCATCATTTATGACGGTTGCAGAATACCATTTGTAGGGCCATGCGTAAAGCGTTTTTCCCTTGTCGTCTACATTGATCGTGAAAGATTCTGATATGCCTTCAGGCGACCACACTTCCAAAGCCATTAAGATCGCCTCATGTAGGCTAGGAAGCCGAGGAAAGCAAACAACCCGAATAGGCTTACGATGGCGACGATTGGAACCCAGTTTGTTTCTTGCTTAACCACGTAGGTGGGATAAAGTGGGACTTCTAGGGGCATGCGGGTTGGCTTCTGCGTGAACGTTTGTTCTAGGCGACTGGCCGCCTCATAGGAGAACAATGGGATTTCTTCGGGAACAAACAAGGCTACGCCTCTGGATAGAGTATGGGTGTTTCTCGCCAATCATATTTTACGTGGCTTAAGTAAATAACTATTGTTGAGGCTGTCATGGAAGCCAGCACCGCCAAGAAAAAGTCTTGCCAAGTCAAAGCGAAGCCTCATTCAGGGTACAATAGGGGAAATTCGGTCCAAGGGTAGTATTTGGCTTTAACTTTAGCCCATAGAATTACGTTGTTTGTTGCCGCCGCAAAAGGCAGAATAGGGGGAACCAACGCAATAGCGGTTACAATTTTTGGGTTCACCTTCAACCTTTTGCCAAGACGCAGAATTGCCGCTTGACCAGTCAAAACAGAAGCGGCTTCAAAGAATGGGTTTGCTAAAGGGTTACGTTCTCGAAGCTCAGGAGTTTGAGCGCAAAGCCATGAGGTTGACACGTCTGAAAAAGCACTGAGCAAGCCGATAAAATAGAGAGGTAAATCACTAGACATTAGAGGTGTGCCTCCATGTTGCCGATAGCCAAAAAGTTTACGAGGTCGTGATTCAAAAATTTTGCTGATTCTTCTTGATCTTCGGCTTCAGCCTTTTCCAAGTAGTAGCGGAAGGCTTTGCGGGTGGCGTTTGTGGCGTATCCGAAGCTTTTTCCAGAGCTAAGGTGAAGTGGCAGTTGAAGAAGCGATATGAAGAAGGGTTCGGCAAGCTTGTCACGGTTAGGGGATGCTGATTCTTCGCTTAAGAAGATGAAGGAATCTCCGAAGCCAGCGACTGCGACGGCGCCGTAGTCGATGAGGCGGAAGCCCAATTTCTTCATGGCGTTACAAGTGAACAAGTAGACTAGTCTGCCGCTCATCCACTCAGGGTTTTGCCGATAAATTTTTTTGCCAAGTTCAGGGTCGTAGTCTACCACGCCCAGAATTACTCGGTCGTCTATCTCTAAACCTTTGGAGCCGCCATGCCCATTCAGAATTACGAAGCGAGGATCGTATTTGTCGAGAGCGTCTCTTAGAGTTTCCAAATTAACCGTTGAAAGGAAGATGGCTCTGTGCCCCTGTTTTGCGGCGTATCTGCTGAAGCGTTTAAGCCAATGGTAGCCGTAGGTGGTTGGCGTGTCGAAGGGCGCTGAAACGATGAGGATGGTTGGCATTCATGTGGCGCTCGCTTCTTGGCTATTTGGCGGCCCATTCCCACAGTTTGATGCCTACAATTGGTAGCACTATAGGTAAGATAATGTATCCTGTGACTACTCCTATGGCGAATGCCCCAACGTCGAAGGGACGTGGCGACAGCTTTCTGAGTTTTTGACCGTAGTAGCGAACTAATCTTTCCGTAGGTTCATAGGTGATCGGCACCTATTTCTTCCTCCGCTTAGCATATTCTGCTTCGGCTCTAGATAACGCTTGCCCTACTGGTGTGCCTAAAGCCTTCTCCCTCTCCGCCTCCTGCTCGGTCATTGACTTTGAGAAGGTTGATATGCGCTTCTTTTGGCTCATGGTTTCACTTCCGTTTTAATATTATGGCTAAGGGTATTAATACGCCTGCCGCCGTGATGAGTATCCACGCTATAATTGGTAGACCTAGCGGTCCTTTCTGAAGTAGTGGGCTTGCGACTTCTCGGATTACCCATAGTTTTGCGATTGTGGCTATGAAGCCAAGTGCGGCTGGAACGATGGTGGCGATAGCAAGTATTGCCAAGGGGGCGATGAAGGTGGGTAAAACTTTAAGGGTGACGCATCCGCCTTTTCTATGGACTTTAAGATTGATAAGTTGAAGCCCTCTGGCAGTCCAGTTGTATTGGCTCAGTTGGTTTCTAGCGGTCTCAATGTCTAGGGGTTCTCTAGTCTCAAAATAAATTGTCACAACGTCGTTTGGTTGAACAGTTGCATAAGATTCGTAGAGTAGCGGCATTTTATTTGCGTCTCCATTCTCGTATTAGCGGAACTGTGACCGCAACAGCCGCAATAGCTCCAACAGCAATTAACCCATACTTTACGTAGGGCCACCATTCTGGCGGTGGAGGTTTAACGCTTGGTGGTTCCCCTGTGAATTGGGCGACGAAAAAGGCGGTTATAGCGTCTATGCCTGAAGCGGCGGCTTCCCAAGACCTAGTGAGTTCAATGGAGAATTTGTTTTTGCCGTTTTTTATGTGTGCGCCTATGTTTAGTCCTTCAGGGTTGCCTTTGGTGCTACACCCTCCCTCAAAGCTTGTCCAGCCTCTTGCGGACACAACCACATCGTTTACGTAGAATCGCACCTCGTTTGCGCTTACTGAGCCTAGAGCACGCCAAAAATGGGCTGTCCAAGTTAAAAGGCATTGATTCATAGTTGTCTTCTTTTCATCCCAAGTAACGTCTACGTAAGTGTCTTTCTTTAGGCTACCCCCACTAAACGCTCCAAAGCTTATTTTTGAGGGTAATGGTGGTTTAGCTACTTCGGGGTCGAGAAGGTTATAGTGTCTTTCTTCTTGAAAACCTCTCGGTCTTATGAGGGGCCTCTTAAGGATAGGTTTGGCATAGGTTTCGTATAGGATGGGCATGGGTTCACCTTTTTGGTCTTGTCAACCGTTCTATAATTACTACGCCTACTGCGGTTCCCCCTACGACGCCGAGTCCGATGATCCACCAAGGCCAAAGCGTTATGTCTATAACTTCACCTATCGTGAAGGTTACGGTTTTGCTGACGCTTTTGTAGCCGCTTTTGCTTGCGGTTATTCTGTAGGTTCCTGCTGGTAGTTCTGGGAAGATGGCTAAGCCTGAAGCGTCTGTTGTAGCTTCATTAGCATTTACGGTGACTTTGGTGCCTTCTATAAGCTTTTTTGTAACTGCGTTTCTCACTCGGACGGTTAGGTTTGGAGCTACGATGACGCTTACTTCAGGGCTTACTCCAAAAACGGATTCATAAAGAATCCCGTAGTTAGCGGGCAAGGGATTTCACAGCCTTGGAGCCACAGCCAACGTATGTTGCGTCTCCGTCCCACTCTGCCCTAAACGAGTTGACGCCTGCTTCAGCAAGAGTGTATGTGTAGTCGAGGTAGCCGTAATCGTCAGTTTTTACGTCGGCAAGTTTAGTCCAAGCGCCTGTGTTAAGTTGACGCATTAAGCGAACTGTTTTGCCTACCAGTCTTGTCATAGAAACTGAATCATAAAGGATGCATAAAAAGCGGACTTTTGTGCCTATGTATGATGGGCTTGGGATACCTTCTCCCGTTACAGGATCAACTAAGCCAGGGGTAGTCCAAGCTGAGGGTCTCTTTTGTGCCGTTACCTTGACGGCTGAGCTTACTGCGTAGCTTTCGTATATGATTGGCGTTTCTATTCACCTCTAGGAAAGCGGGAGAGGAGGCGTGGAAAAAACGGTGGAGTCTAAGCCAACGCTTAGACTATGATTTTCACTTCTTCCAGCGTGACGGGCATTACGGCGAAGGCGAATAGCCAAGCTTTTATGGTTGTGGAGCTTGTGGTGCTGTGGCAGTTTATGGTGAAGCTTTCGTCTCCTCGGAACTCGTATTGGTCGATTCTGCCTCCGTACACTCCTTCCATCTCTTCAAATAGGTAGACGGGCCTTACGAACCAGTCTCCTATGTAGCGGGTTTTGTTGCCTTCATACCACTTCATGTAGTCAAAGGTTGGGTCTTCGTTGATGATGCCGAAGGGGAAGATTCCCACGTTCGACTTCAGAGTGTAGAGGGTGTCGGCTGAGCCTGGCAGATCGTAGAGGGTTCGGTTTAGGTGGACTGGTTTGAGGAATTCGACTTTCATGGCGATGCGTTTGGTTGCGGCGACTCGTGCGGCTTCCGCCCGTGCGGCGGCGTAGGCTCTGTCAATGATGGCTTGGTATTTGTCCAAAAATTTCTTCGGATAGAAATAAGGTGCGGCCACTTTTCATCCGCTCCTAGATTTCCTTTATAAGTTCTTCGGGCGGAACTTCTAAGCCTTCAGCGCTTGGCACGCCCAGCGGGACTTCTCCTCGGAAGGTGTAGGCGGCTCTTTTCCTCAACTCGTCTAGGATGAGGATGCTGAGTCCAGTGGCGAAGGATGCTCCTCCGAAGGCCATCACGGCCTCTTTGTTTTCGGGTTTCATGTCTCTCGTGAGCGGGTAATTCTTCCACACAATCGGTAGAACGCCCGTGAAGAAGCCTAGTCCTGTTCCGACTACTCCGCTCCATTTGTATGGTATGCTGTCGCTGATCCTTGCGCCTTTAGCTCCGAACTCGATGACTATTGGAACGAAGACGCCTCCCATAGCGCCTCCAACAATTCTAGCACTCATGCGAATTCACCAAACATGAAGTATTATGATTTTATTCTTAAAGTTTGAGTAAGCGTTTGTATTCCGTTAGTTGCTTAATGTCTTCCATCTGTTTAACATGGCTTTTCTAATGTGGTTTGGGCGCTTTAAATGGGTGATTGGATAGTCGCTTAGTTCTTTGACTGAGTATTGGTCGGCTGGTTTGTTAGCGATTTTTGACCACACTATTTCGTGAACGGGTCTTACCCAGTAGCAATAGCGGCGATCTACTAGACGAACTTGATGGTCTTTAGGGTTAAGTAACAGTGCCAAGTATGTTTTGTCTTGGTTGACTCTGGGGAATCGAAAGCAGTGGACGTTGCTTGTTGAGATTATTTCCTTCATCCTACTGAGAAATTGTGGGTGGAACCGTTCATCAGCGTCACAGTGGAGACACCAGTTGGTTATCGCCATTTCTTGTAGGTAGTTTCTCTCATCAGCAAAACTTCCTCGGAAGGGTCGGACGATAACAGCGTTTGCGTGTCGTCTAGCTATGTCAAAGGTTTTATCGGTTGAACCGCCATCTAAAACAAGAATGTAGTTCACGTAGCGTTTAAGGTGTTCAAGACAGTCTTCTATGAAGTTTTCTTCATTAAGAGTTAAGACGCAGGCAGTTACCTCAATAATGTTTCCAGCCATAACAAACTTTGCAGTCTCTTGTTGGATAGGTTTCACTCTCCCTTTTCTTGTTTAACCATTTTTCAAATCCGCCTTTCAAAATGTGGCCGTAATTGTAAGAGAAGTCGTAGCAACATCGTGCTATTTGACCGTAAGCATCTATGACGAGGGGTTGCTCAAACATTGGGCATGGTCGTGTGTGTTGAGGTGTTTCATAAAGCAGATTGTCTATGGGGACGGCTCCTCTCCAATTCATAACTTCAAAGTCTGAAACTACATCTACTTTATCTTTCCAGAACTTTCGGAAGTCATCTAATTCACGTATGTTTTGTTTAACTCTTACAAAGGAAACACTAACGCTTGGACTAGAGTCTAGTCGTAACTCCATAAAGTTTAGAACATGCCTATAAACTTCATCTCTATTCAATCCAACCATGATAGATTCATAGACTTCCTTGTTGAAGCCGTGAATACTTACAACCAAGTCTTTAAAGTTTTTATGATTAAGCAACATTTTAGCTTTTGGAACTGTAAGAAGAGACCCATTTGTGAAGATTGTTATATCAGCTTTTGGATGCACGTTCTCAATAATTTCCATGATTCTGTTTAAGCGAACATCCATTAAAGGTTCATACATTCCACAGAGAACCACGCCTTTCAAATTTGGAAAAAACTGCAAAATAGCTTCAAACTCATCTAACGGCATAAGGTAGTGAGGTCTAGGTTTGAATTGATTTGGGCAGATTAGACAGCGGGCATTACAGGAAGTCATTGTTTCAATCGTGATGCTTTCTATCATCATGGCTCATTCCATCTAGTCGGGATGAACCTATAACTTGAGTTGTCGCAGAAGGGAGATGCATGTAGGATAGTGCCTTTTACGCCAAAAATCTCTCTACGGTTGTGCCATCTTCCCATCGCTAGGTCATCTAAGCAACTTCCGAAAGACCATTGGCTATTGTAACAGCACAGCATTATTTGGCCGTCAACGTCAATTGTTGGTCCAGTGCAGTCCCATTGTCCACAACCGTTTGGGTTGACATACTTCATTTCTTGGCACATAACGTCTCTTGGAATAGAGCCACCCCAATTTCCAGCAGGAAAAACGCCAACATCCCAATTACAATGATATTGCCTTAGAATTTCAGTCCAATATTGTTGGAAGGCGGTTATCTCATGTAGGTTACTCACCAATTTTCCTTTATACATGCCGTGAACTGCGAGAAAGCTAATTCCCACTCGTAAGTCTTGTTTTTCGTCGAAGGAAGAATCAACAGCGTTAAACTGAACTTCTCTTCCGTATTCTCTTCTTTTTTGAAGAAACAGCAGAATGTTCTCTTTTGCTTCTTTGTAGGGGACGCCCATAACGCTCATTCTTGTCTCGTCTGTTATTGCGTTTAGGCTAAAATTAATTGATGTAAAGTGTTTGTCGGGAATAATCTTGTCTAAGATTCTTTCGGTCATTAAGTTGGCGTTTGAAAAGATAGTTAATTGGAATGGTTCATGTTTAGCGCCTAATTCAAGGATGTCGGGGATTCGTGGGTCTAAGAATGGTTCGCTTTGTCCTGTTAGAATGAATAACTCTGGTTCATGCCTTTTACATATAGCCTCTAAGAGTTTCCAGTCCATTAATTTTCTTTCCTTGAACCATGTTTCGCCTGTGAAGACATTCGTAACTTGTTGTCTGTCATAGTGTCCGAAGAAGCAAAATACACATCGGGCGTTGCAGTTATGAACTGTTTCTACGCCGAATCCCTTTTGTTGCTGGCCAGCAAAACTATAATCCTTCTTGATATGTATAGGTATGTCTTGAGCTATCATGGATCAATCACACCCTTAAACGGACTGTGAATTTCTTGAAGGCGCTTTAAAACGTGTTGAAAGTTACTTGGATAGCCCTCAATTTTTTCGACTACATAATCGTATGGTTCTCCACCACCGTCATAGTCAAGTGTCCAAGGCATTTTCCCTACGTCTGCGAGAATTATGGTGAATCCGCATTTCTCGAAGATGAACTCCATCTGGTTAGGATAGAGGAGGCTCGGATGCCACATCGCCCACATCGCTTTGTTTCGTGGACTTGGCAGATCAAGTATCCAACGCCCTTTAGGTCTTAGAACAACCCACACTTCTAAGGCTAAGAGCCAAGGTGCAAAACTATGCTCAAAGACTTGTCGGCATAAGGCAACATCAAAACTGTTAGAGGGAAAGGGTAAGTCATGCATGTCCCCGTAAATAGGGGTAACGCCATAATTTTTTGTGCAGAATTCGATGTTCGGTGCGCCTAACGTGATTCCTGTTGCTGTATAGCCTAAGTCTTTTAGAACTTTAAGCTCTGTTCCTGGACCACAACCAATATCAAGAATCCTCGGATATTCTTGAGGAGGGGCGTAGGGCAATACGTATTTTAGCATGAAGGCTTTAACCCCTTCTTCATCTGTGTTTCCGTCTATGCCTGTCGGAGCATCTTGAATTGTTCTGACGAGGGCATTCCATTTTTGAAGGTTCATTTAACCACTTCATAAAGATAATACGGCCAAGGGGGTATAGTTTTTATGTGTTTGAAGCCGTTTTGTGCCATAAATTTTATCCAGTAATTTTCGGTGAAACTGTAGCCGTCTGTCCAGTCTTCAGAGTATTCGTTGGAGGGAAGTTTTAGGATTTGTTTAACCTTTTTCATTGTTTCTGGCGTGAAGGTGCATTCAGCGCAGAGGTAATAGCCTTTGGGTTTTAGTGCTTCACGAAATTTTTGAAGTATTGTTATTTTGCGTTCATGTGTGCTATGCTGAAGAACGGCGCAAGTGTGGATTAAATCAAACCTATTTCGGAAGTCTAATTCTTGGATTCGTATTTGATATAAATGGCGGTGATAAGGATTGAGGCATCGAGCGTATTCAATAGCTTTTTTAGATTGGTCTATCCCAACTACAAAATAGCCTAGTTCTCTGAAGGCTTTGACGTGTTTGCCTATGCCACAGCCAACATCAAGTATCCTTGCTTTTGAGGGTAAAATTTCCTTAAGTGTTGCTACGATAGATTCGGCGAATTGAACATTATGGTTGTCATGTTGCCATGCTCTTTCGCTTTCTTCATCCCATTTGTCTATTTCTTCAGAGTCCATGCTTCTGTTTATACTCCTCACTATTCATTAATATTTTCGGCAAGTCTTCTCGTTTGATTTCAGCCCTTAAAATCGAGTCCGTGTAGTGTTGTTTTCCCATGTCGTCTGCGTTTCTTCCTAAAATTTTAAGATATTGTTCTTCAACGTAGGCCATGACTTCAGGTGGACTTCCCTTTGAAGGCGGCTGAGGGGTAGATTCCAAACTTTGAAATTCTTGGGGGTGAAGTGCTTTGCACCATAGGAAGAAGTCTCGGCTTTCGTTTTCCCAGTCCCAGCCTGAGTCATTCCGATGCTTAATTATAATGTCTCTGAGTTCTTCCCAACTGTCCCAGCGATGAGGGTGAAACCGTACTAGCTTTCTAACTTCAGCCCAGTCTTTTATGTTGTGTTTATCTGCCCATTGATGGAGTTCGACATACATGGGGTTTTTGCCTTTGACGTTGTTTCCTCCGCCTCCGCAGAAGACGTTTCGTGCGCCTCTCTCTTTGATTTCCACCATGCTCTTAATGTGTTCGTAGTAGTAGCGTTTGTCGAGGTTTGCAGGTCGCCACCCGTGTACCCCTGGCAGTAGGGTTTCATGAACTACTCCTACATATCTAACGCCTTCCTCAAACTTGAATAGGAGTTGTTTGAACCAGTCTGAGACTGTTTTTGTTACTGTGCCGTCTAGTTCTGTTGTTATGTCGTGGGCGTTTATTCCAAGAATGTTGATGCCTTTCTTCTCCGCTTCATAAAGTATGTCTCTCAAGTCTTTCAAGAGAGTTTCAGAGTGTAATTCATCAGGGTCAGACACTAATACCCATTCGCCTTCGTTCACGTAGTCTAGGTAGGCGTTTCTTTGCTTGCTGAAATGGTTATCCCATTTGCGGTAGTGGAGTTCACAGCCTTGTTCTTCCAGCCACTTTTTGCTTCCTTCACGTACAGAGTCGTCATAAACGAGGACACAGCGATCTACGTAGGGGCGAACTCGGTTGATGCATTCTTTGACTTGGCCGATTCTTTCCTCATAAAAGTTCATGCAGTAAACGATTTTTGGTGGTTGCGGGGAAACATTTCCATACCTTTCAGCCCATTGTTGTTCAATTTCGCTTATGTGTTTTTGGAAGGCTTCGTAAAGTTCTTTCCGTTCTTCCTCAGAGATCACAACTTCAGAAGCCATATTTTTCAAACCGCCTTATCGTTTCTTGGATGCCTTGGTCAAATGAGTGTTTTGGTTCCCATCCGAAGTTTGAGGTTTTCATGCTTTGTGATTGAATTTCCATGAGGGGTTTCTCTCTTTTAACTAGGCGTGAACTGATCGGGAAGAAGCGGCAGATGGTTTCAACGACTTCTTTTGGTGTTAGTATGTCGTCTGTTGCTATGTTGAAGATTCCTTGGTATATGTCGTTTTTCATTAGGTAAGTTAAGGCTTCGCATAAGTCTTCTACGTAGATGTATTGCCGTTTTGTTTCTTCGCCCTCGTAGATTATTGGCGGATCGCCTCGCATACACGCTCTAATGGTGTTGCTAACGATGCGTGGAGACAAGTCGTAGCCGTAGGCGTTACAACTACGGGCTATAATGATAGCCATGCCATAAGTCTTAATATAGGCTTGAGTAACTAAATCCTGAGCCGCTTTTGAGGTCTCATAGATTCCAGTGGAAGTCAAGGGGTCCCCTTCTGTTGCGTCCACTCTGTTTCCATACACTTTGTCAGTGGATAGCACTAGCACTTTTTCTACGCCGACTTGTCTACAAGCCTCCAAAATATTGACTGTGCCGAGGATATTCGTTTGGAAGGTTCCAAACGGGTCTTTGATTGCTGTTTTCACGATTGACTGGGCGGCCAAGTGGTAGACGTGGTGGATTTCGTATTCTGCCAAGATTCTTCGGATTAGTTTGTCGTCTAAGATGTCACCTCGGATCAGAACGCAGTCGGATAAGGCTTCTTTCAGCCAGTCGCCCCAAGGACTAGGATGAATGTCTCTAAACAGCACGACTATTTTATTCGTTTTCTTCAGATTGGCGCATAGGTGCGAACCTATAAAGCCTGTCGCTCCTGTAACGAAAACGTTCATGTTTACCCCTTCTATTTAGTCCAAGTATTTTAGGAATTTTTTGTAGTGGGTTTCCACATTCCATCGGTGTTTTTCTTTCTTGATATTTTCGCTCATTGTTTGTCTTGTTTTTTCGTCTGTCATCAGAAGCATGGCATCTATGAGGCTGTCTAGTTCAAAGTAGTGGAGACGTATGGCGTGGCGTTGTTGCCAAACCATGTCTTTTGTTCTCGTGACTGGGAGGAGTATGCCTGTGTAGCCGTCTTTGACTATTTCGTTTGTGGCTGGGCAGTTTACGCCTATGACGGGCTTGCTGAAGCGGAAAGCCTCTAAATAGGTTAAGCCGAAGCCTTCAACCATGCTTGGTTGAACGTAGAAGTTGCACAAGGCGTAAAGGCTTGCGAGTTTGTCGGGGGTTAGAGTTCCCCACGCATTTGTGAACCAGAAGCGTTTTAGTTCCAGCAGTTGTTGTAGGGCCACTATGTTTGTGTCGCCTATTCCGCTGTGGAGAATCAAGAAGGAGTCTTTTGTTATTTTTTCGATGGTTTTGTAGGCTACGAGGAGTTTGTCTAAGGCTTTGCGTTGCCAGTTTCCGCTTACGCATAGCATTATGTTTGACGGTTCAACTTTGCTTGGTTGCGGCATAGCTTGTTTAACGTGGTCGTGGAAGCGTTTGTCGTATTTCTCGTTGAGCGGTATGCCGTGTTGGATAACTTCGTCGCAGTTGAGTCCAGCCTCTTCTAGGCATTGTCTCGTGTAGAGGCTGGGTGTTAGGTAGGTGATTTTTTCGCTTAGTTTATGGCTCATAGAATCTAAAATCGGGATGCCTTCTGTTACTGCATAGAATACGACGTTGTGTTCAGGCAGAAACCGTTGAAGATAGCTTATTGGAAGGTGAAAAATGTTTCCGACGCAAAGGATGTTTGGTTCTGTTATTTTTTTTGCGGTTAAGTCGTAGATCGTGGTTTGCACTCCGTTTTTCTTTAGAATTTGGGCAATAGCTCTGCTGACTTCAAAGAATGAAAGCGCCCGAAAATCGGTTACGATGGCTACAGATTTCACGCCTTTGTCTCCTGTTTGGGTGCGGCTCCAAGAATTTCTAGGGCGCCTTGTATCCAGTTTTGCACGAATTGGGTTCCTTTTTCTCCGTATCTTCGTATGATGGCGTATGTCGAGGGATTCTCGAATTTTAGGGTTGTAAGGGCCAAGTCTAGGTTTGCGATTTTCTGTAGTTCTTTGGCGTATTGTGGTCTAGTCTTTAGGAAAGCTCTTATTGCGGCTATACCAATGCGGATCGGGTTTGCGCCTAGTTGGTGGTAAGCTTGCTGAGGTGTTTTGCCCATTTCTATGGCGTCTACAACGTCTTCTGGCCGAATGGATTTGAGCCATTCAAAATAGGTGTTTATGTGGCTTCGGGCAATCGGATTTATTTGTTTAAGTTGTTGGCTTTTAATGGCTTGGTAGAGTTTAGGCGTCATTTCAATGGTTACTACGTCAGGAATATGTTCGGGTTTAGGTTTCGGGGGGCGTGAAGACTTGCTCTCCTTCTTCTTCGGCGGCTTCAACTTCTCCTTCTTCTGTGACAGATTCTCTCACCTTTTTTCCTTTAGATGGAACACGAACATGGAACCAGCCTTCTTTCATTAGGCTTTGGTAGGCCCATGCGACTTGTCCAGTTGTTAAGCCCAGTTCTTTTGCGGCTTCTTGAAGGTTCATGGTTGTGGCGCCTTGTTTCATTCGTTGCGTTATGTAGTTTTGGACTTGACGTTTGATGATGGCTTGCATTGTTGAGGCAGGTGTTTCTGGCGTTTGCACTTCAGGACCTAACGCTGAGTGGGTGGAGATGTCTCTGTAGGCGCTGATTAGTTCTTTGCTGACTTCGCCTATGGTGTTGACGGCCATCGCTTTGAAGTCTACTTCGCCTGCTTCGCCTCCTGGTTTAACGAGGCGTTTCTGTAGTTGGTCCACAACGTCTATGAGTTCAGTTACATCGTTTAGAGTTAAGCCTCTGGCGCCTACCTTTTCGCCTATTTTGTCGGCTAGGTCTTTAAGTCGGGTCTCTATAGATGTTAATTCTGATGGCGACGGGGCGGCTTCAGTTGTGGTCAGTCCTTGTTCCATAGACTCTAATCTTTCCTTCAAGGCTTTTACTTCTGGTAGGATTTGCTCCGTTGTTCGTTTGACGACGCCCTCAACAAAGTCTTTTTGGGCTTTTTCCGCTCGTTCTGAACGGATACTGTCAAGTAGGTCGTTGACTGTTGTTGTTAATTCGGAGACTTGAGTTTTCAGGGCTTCAACTTCGGGGCTTGTCGAAGATGGTGGTGGATTCTTTTTTGCCGTTTCCATTTCTTGTCGTCTCCATTCCCGTTCCTCTCGTCTGTCTTTATAGTCAAGATAAGCTAAGACTTCCCAGAAGCCTACGCCTTCACCTTTGCCTCTTCTGGATTTAAGTAGGTCGTCTAGATTAAATAGAGGTTTTTCTCCTGGAGGTTGTGGTGGTGTTGGTGGTGGCGTTACTTCAGTCTCTTCAGGTGGAACTTCTTCTCCTGTCATGCTTGTTCGTCTCCTCCTTTCAAGTATAATTCAATCATATTCTGGTAATGCCGAACCAATGGACTGCCTTCAATGTCGAAGCCCACAAGTTCGGCTAAAGTGGCAAATTCTAAGAAGCGATAAACAAGTGTGCATGCAGTTTTAAGCCTTAAGATTGGGTCTACTTCCTTATTCAGCACTCTTAAGGCGTCTTCTAGTTCGACTACTCTGCTTTCAAGTTGTTTACCTTTAGCGTGAAAGTCTAAGGCTTCTTTCACGACTTGTCCTATGTCGTGCTTGACGGCTTCCTCGATTGGTATGCCCATTTTTTGCGCCCACTTCCAGTAGGCTTGCGCTACTGTTTTGCCAATTTGCATGTATTGGGCGGTCCGTTCTGTGGCTTCTTTGGCTGTTTCGTCTTTGATTACTTTTTCTACGGCGTCTGCGGCGCTGACTGTTGGCGTTTTAATCATGCGTTTGCCTGTTCTTTGCCATTGAAGTTCGTCTAGAAATGCCTCAATTTCCTCGATTTTTGCTGTGAATTTGGCTTCATGCGTTTTTGTGTCTACGGTAATGTAGTTGGCGTCCATGAGGCGCTTGACCATGCCGATGATCTTTCCGCTTGTCTTCAGTTCATGTGCTATGTGTTGCATTGGAATTTTTTCGTGGAGCATACGGGCTATGGTCAGGTATGTGCTTTCAAGTTCACGCTTAAAGTCGAAAGTCAAGCTACGCTTCCTCCACTTCTGGATGGCTTAAGCCTAATTCGTTTCTCAGCGTCATTTCTACGTACGTACTGATGGCCCCTCTTCTGTCGCCGAACATTTGTTTTGCTTTTTTGATTAGGGCGGCTTTCAACTCTCTAGTTAGGGTTAGCGTTAACTTTGTTGTGGCTGGTTGCACACTTTTAGTAGTTTTAGGGGGCACAGTTAACTACCTTAGTGGAGAGTAGTAATACTTAAGATATAAAACTTTGGTATGTTTTCAGGCTTCTGACTTTCGGCGAACCACTAGATAGTATTTGCCTGATATGTTTCGGAAAGCTCTTTCGTATTCATTTTACTCACCTATCAAGTTCAGCCAGTGCCTTTGCTAATTTGATTCTATATTCTTCTTCTAGGTTTTCTAGATAGTTTAAGAGCACTTCTTCGGGAATGTTTCTCTCTTTTATAATGCGAGCATCCCGCTTAATTTCTTCATCACACATTTTCTATCTCCCTCCTACACGTTCCGTCCCGATCATAGTATTCGATTGTTATTGAAAATTTTGTTAAGTCAAAACGATCAACTTCTACTTCGCTCACTTTTACACTCCCTTATATTTTCGGGGAGGATGAAGAACTCGTTGATATTTCTTAAGTTTTTTGAGAAACTTTTTTGTTTTCGCCTCTTTTCGGTTAACCCGTGACTTAACAGTTGCGATGTATTGCTTACTGACTTTAAGGCTTAACGCCACTACACTTGGTTGTGCGGTAAGCAGTTCTTCTAAAATCTTCTCTTCCGTCGGACTGAGGTCACACAAGGCATTTTTCTCCATAAGTGCCGAAATTTGCTAACATCATTTTGTTTATTAGAGGAATATAAACCTTTTTAACGTAAAATAATAAACAAAAAACGCTAATGAAGGGGCAAGCTTTTAGGTTTCAGCATAGGGGTTATTTAGTTCAGAGGAGATTTTCTGTTCTGGCCAGTCTTCGTCTGAGTCAAGCCACGTGTCTGAACAGTCACGACATAAGAGTTGGTTTTCTCCTGTTTTCTCGTTTCTTAAGACAAGCTTAATCGGTTTGGGTTGGCCGCACTGTGAGCAGATTTCTGGTTCGCTCATTTTTGGTCAGTCGGCGGGCTTAGGACACGCTTTCAAGACATCAAACAGTAAGCTGGGATACGTGCTTAGAAAGAGGCGTGTTGTTTTCTTCATGGCTCACCGACCAGCTTTTTTATTGTTGTGAGGACATTATTAATGTTTTTCTTTATCTCTGGGTCTTTGAAGCGTAGGACCTTGTAGCCTATTTCGGTTAGGTGTTGGTCTTTGAGGGCGTCTTTCATTTGACGTATTTCTAGGTCGTGGCTTTTTCCGTCTACTTCCACAACCATGTTTGGGGAGATCAAGAAGTCTACGAGGTAGTCTCGGTGTTTCGTTTTGATGTAGACTTGGGTTTTGAAGGGGATGCCTGCTTTGTTTAGGGCGTGGAATAGCATCATCTCTGCTTTTGTGACTTTCGGGGCAAATCTTCTCCAACTCATTCTTTAACTTCGACCTTTTCTGGAACGTATATGTTTAGTCCGATTTCTTCTGCGCTTGAAGGTCTTCCGCCAGCGTGTATTGACTGAACTATGCGTGCGCCGTTAGGACCAACGATGACAAGTTCAATTCGTGTTATCATTTCAAGTCCATGTGGTGCTTTTCCGACTTCTTTGCCAAGCAAGAGGATCGTGCCGTCCTTCTTAACGACCAAATCCATGTCTCGTTTCACCTCCCTTCTTTTTTGGTTTTCAAGGATTTCATGAAGATAAGTTTTCCCCTCTCGGAACAATACTAGGAGTTCTTGCACATCTGGATTCTTCATTACCCTTGGAACGACGATTTTAACTGTAACGTAGCCAGTAAGGATTGAGCCTATTATGAAGCCGAGCACCCATTGAAGCAAGCCTAAGAGCCATTCAATGGGGGTCAGTTTTTCCAAGCCCCATTTGTTCTGCTTTTTTTCTTGCCTCTTCTGCCGCTTTAATGTTTTCTTCCAGTTTTGCCTTGTATTCTGGGGTGGCGTAGGGTAGCCTAGCCTCGCTTGTCATCAACTGCCATTTCTCCCAGAGAAAAACCAGAGGACTAAGCGTTGCGTTGAGGATGGCCATGTAAATTTTTTCGTGTTGGTAAGGGCCGCCTGAAGCGTCTGCGGCGATTTGCATGGCTTCTCGGTAGTAGGCTTTGGCGTAGTTTTTGAAGCTTTCCCATTCTGGTGAATTTAAAGGATATGGGACTTCTCGATAGGCTTTACGTTCGATGAAGGCCAAGCTATTTCAACTCCATTATTTCTTGGATTGCTTCCTTGGTTCGGTTACAGTGGGAGTAGTCGTATTGGAATATCCATAAGTGTTTTTTGGGGTCGTGTTCGGCTTTTAGGACGCAACCGCAACGTGCTTGGTGAGTTACGGTGCCTGCCGTTCCTTTGATGAGGGCAAGTTGAGATTTGAAGGGTTCTATGCCGAATAGTTTTCTGAAGAGGGATAGTATAAGGTTCATGTTGTCTTCTCCTTTCAGTACCGTTCTTTTCCAAACAAGATCGCTAGGATTCTCAAGTATAAGTGCCAAATCTTCTTTATAACGGGATTCATATCTCATCGCCTCAGAACCGTTAATAGGATTTTATCCTCGCCCCAAACTTCGGCTTCCATGATGGTGCCTTTTTCAAGGTTCAGAACGTCTCTGATTATCTTCGGAATTATGATTCTTCCTTTGTCGTCTAGTTGAAGTCTGGGTTTAAGGTCACGTTTTGGTGACATAGCTATCGCCTCTTTTCCTTTTTGATGTAACATTTGGGACAAAGACCAACAATAAGTAAGGCGCTGGGGCCTCCACAATCTTCACAAATCCAAGCCATGTCTTTATCGCCTCTTTTTCCATCTTTCACGCTCTCTTTTCTCATCGAAGGAACACTCACGATGGATTATTCTCGCAACCTCATCTTCATACCAAGCGTTAATTCTCGATCTTGCCAACCACCAAGCGTAAAGAAACTGTCTTGAAGGTTCACTCATGGGGGTTGCCTCTTTTCTAATTTGGCTCCACATTTCGGGCAGTAATTCATAATTGGAGGTAGTTTTTCGTTGCATTTTGGACAGGTAATGCTGGGAGGCGGTTTTATTGCTGGCGCACTTTCAAGTTTGCTTATTCCCCCAAGTTTTTTGTTACGGTAGTTAGAGTCTTGCATGTCTTTTTTCGCACATAGTCGGCAGAAGTTGCTTAGGTTCATCCATTTCATTTCGTAGACTCCTTTGAGGGCATCAGTCATTTTTAGGACAAATTGTGTTTCGTCTGGCAGTTTTTTAAGGTCTGGTTTAATTATGTTGCCTATGATGCTTTCTTTCTGCATTTCAGTCCGAACAGAGCAAAGTAGCTTAGGATAGAAAACACATCGAGGCTTCTTCTCAGTAGGTTTCGCCATCTCTCTATTGCCTCTTTTCTTCACAGCCTAAAATTGGATTACAAATGAATGCTTTGAGGCTCTCTGACCATGTTAGATGCTTTGTATGTTTACCACAAAAACGACATCTCGCAAAGCGTTTTTTTAGAAGAAAGATTAGCAAGCGAATCTTATGCTTCATGTTCTATCCTCGTTTTATATTTCAGCAATTGCGGTTTTGAAGTCTTCTGCTTCTCCTGGTTCGATGTAAATTTCTTCGGCGTCCCACACGAATTTGCCTTCACGGATGTCAAACCAGAATTGACGAATTGCTATGCGGTTGTGGACATCTCTGTAAATCACGGTTAAGGATTGGTTGCCTTCTATTGCGATGGCGGAGAACTTAGCAGATTCTTTCTCTTTATTCGTTTTCATGCTCTCTGGCATCTGAAGATAACCGCAATGGGGACACTTAACAGCGTTCCAGCCTACCATACAAGATTTTTCGTCAAACTCCTTTCCACATTTTTCACATATCATTTCTCTATCGCCTCTTTTTTTAAAAAAGGTGGGGTTAGGACGCAGTTCGAGGATAATCACTCCTCGCCCTCGCCCTCTTCTTCCTCTTCTTCTTCGTGTTCCTCTTCTTCTTCCATTGTTTTCGAGTCTCCTTCTTCTCGTAGTGGGAAAAGGTGGGAAAAATGTATTTAAGTTTTGTGTAGTTAATAGATTCTTTTAGCGAGGTGGCTCAGCCTGATAGGGCGCTAGGTTCATAAAGGAAGGTGGTTAAAATGCGACATACGTTTACACATGAAGAATGCGTGCTAGGAGGAAAACAAGCCCAAAGGTTATATCCCGAACTGAAAGAAAAAGGACTTAACAACTTAAG
>Ga0315310_10000752_pt1 | contig 20715 bp, 24 predicted proteins | sample TDP5_MG_FD_203630 | JGI IMG/M metagenome (GOLD analysis project Ga0315310, IMG submission 203630) | Freshwater sediment microbial communities from Lake Towuti, South Sulawesi, Indonesia - TDP5 | ecosystem: Environmental > Aquatic > Freshwater > Lake > Sediment | place: Indonesia: South Sulawesi... | reverse complement strand
AAGGGAGATTTTCTTTTATCACGAAAGTGTAACCAAAAAAAGGGAGCATTGAAGAGACTAAAACAAAAATTAAAAAAAATAAAAAAGAACCTAACACAATATTCTGATTACTATATGCTGCGTAATACATATTACATAAAAAAAATATAAAAATTAGGCCTATGCTAAAATACCAAACTTTTACTAGAGGAAATATATTTCTTTTCATTTTAGTAATCCATTCCATTTTAAATGAGCATTTTCTTATGGCTTACTATAACGCATCTAGAAATATATAAAGCCCCATTGCTAGATGTAAATCACTCCAGTTATATAGTTATTATCGGACGGATTTTGTTTTTGCATTGGATATGCTGCACCATCGATGATAACATAAATGTAAGAGGGGGGATCGTTGTCGTCTAATCAAATTATATCCAACGGAGTTTCGAACTATTTTCCAGAATAAGAATTTTTTTCGCATACGCTCTTAAATTATGTAGTATTAGTTAAAAATTGATAGAATGCCCAGCGGCTCCGAATCTTAGCCAAGAAGTAGGATGTCACTATTGATCTTGTTCAAAATTTCATATTTAAAAAAAAAAGAGGGTTAGAAATTCAACTTTATTAGGTTTAATAGTTTAATAGTTCATTACATTGTTGCCTTAACATTTCTTGTGCATTTAAATCAATGATCCAAGGGTTTTTAAACACGCCATTGCCCCATGCAATTTCATTTTCATCTATTTTTAGACCTGTTAATTTTGATTTTATATCGCACAGTAGATTTTGAGAGGCCAAATTTTTCATTAGCCGAAAATTGAGGGGATTTTCTAACAATATTGGTTGTTGAAAAAATTATAATAATTATTAATCGTATAAAAATCCAAAAAAATACAGAATTAGCGAGAATTATTCACGAAGAAGTAGGCGAAAAAATTTGTCCAAATTAAAGTATCTTAGTAATTCTAAGCTGGAAGTGAATCTGGATATTTGTACTCAATGTGAATCCTGTATTTGGGAATGTCCGCTGAGATTATATCATATTCGGGATGAGAAATTGGCGGTGAGGAAAGCCGCGGATATGTTATGTATGGAATGTGGCCATTGTGTGGCGGCGTGTCCTGTGAATGCCATTCAGTTGAAAAGATTTTCTCAGGATCAGGTCATCGAAATTTCAAAAGATTTCGAGATTCCTTCCTATGAGATGTTACTGAATCTAATAAAGGTTAGAAGATCGGTAAGACAGTTTAAAAAGATCCCAGTTCCAGAAGATTTATGGAATAAACTCCTGGAAGCTGGAAGATACGCACCCACAGGGCATAATGATCAACTAGTCTACTTTACCATTGTCCGAGATCAAGAACGCTTACAGCAATTTTCCGAGGAAGTAACGAAGGGGTTTATGGAGCTTGCTACAATTTATAAGGATCGGAGTAAGTTCAAGGAAATAACAGAATCTCTACCAGAAAGGACCCCAAGAATTTTCACAGATCTTATCGTTCCCGGCCTCTCTATTATGCTTAAGGGCATAGCGCAAGGAGAAGAGTTTTGGCGTTGGAATGGCGAATTGATGATTATCCATGCACCTAAAAAAACTCCGACCTTAATTGAAGATTGCTCGGTTGCAGCATGTAACATCATGTTGGCTGCTGAACTTCTAGGATTAGGAACTTGTTCCTTAGCCATCGCGACATTTGCACTCTTGATTCTTGAAAATGTCAAAAATCTTATCAATCTCCCGAAAAATCATATGGCAGCCTATACTTTAGCCGTCGGTTTCCCTCAAGTAAAGTACTATCGGATTCCCCCTCGCCAACCTGCGAAAGTGACCTGGCTTTAAATTCGAGAGGTTATTTATCTAAATTAAAAATTCGGATATAAGTTTTTAAGTACTTTTGACCATACAATTTCTTGATTTTTATGACGATAATAAAAGGAGAAATACCAGAAAATCTCAATCAGAAGTTCCGGAAGCTGGCGATGGAACGCTTTGGCTATGAGAAAGGGGCAATTAGTAAAGCGATTGAAGAAGCAATTATGAAATGGATCCTGGATCAGGAAAATAGAGATACGGAAGAGGAAAATGAACGGCTGATAAATAATAAATTTTATAGAGAAAACAAGAAGAGGTTATATACAGAATTTCCGAATAAATATATTACTATTTGTAAGGGGAATATAGCTGAAACTGGTGATGACTTTTTTTCGACGGTTCAAAGAACTAAAGAGAACTATCCGGCATTGAAACATTGCTTGATTATTAATACGGCATTAAAAACAAAAAGACGCAGAGCGGGATTAGGTTGGCAGATGAAACGCACTCTGATAAAGTAGCAATTGAATATCAAACAGATGAAAACAGGCGGGAAAAGCTCCCAATTATTAAAGTAAAAATCATTACGCCGTATCAAGAGTATCCAGGTCAATGGCTAGAAGTTCTCCTGGATACTGGTTATGATGGTGGTCTACTAATTCCTTTAGACCATTTTAGAAATGCAGGATTATCAATTACTGAACTCCCAGTTGAAGAATGGGATATTGCCGAATCTATAACTGGTGAAACGACCTTATTACAAGCAGCAATTGCTAATGTAAGGATAGATGGTATAGACGATTTATTCGAATTAAGAATAGAAACTTACCAAGGAAATACTGCTTTGCTTTTAGGATTAAATGGAATCAAGGAGCTATTTTTGTGCTTAGATGGTCCTAACCAAAGGTTATTGTTTAAAAAAGAATGATCTATTTTTAGGCGCGAATCACATGAATAGATGCAAGCGATGTTCCCAACCAGCAGCGGTTTATTTAGCTAGACATAAAATAAGCCTTTGTACAGAACATTTTATCGATTTTATGAAAGCCAGTGTGAGAAAAACGATAAAAAAGTACAAAATGATTTATCCATATGAAAAGATCGCAGTTGCTGTGAGTGGGGGAAAGGATAGTGCTACTTTATTACATATTCTTGATGGAATTTATGGAGAAACTTTGGAATTAATCGGATTATATATTGATTTAGGTATTGAGGCTCAGGAATATTCAAAAAAATCATTGGAACGTGCCCGGAGTCTATGTCTAAGTCTGAATCGAGAGTTTGTGGCAATCAATTTGAATAAGGAATACCAAATTTCCATGGCTATGGTAAAGGAAAGGGAATCCCATTTGCGACGCCCTTACTGTGCCGTATGCGGGACTTTCAAGCGGTATTTATTGAATCGCCATAGTCTGCAACTGGGCTGTGAGAAATTAGCCACTGGACATCTATTGGATGATGAATCGAGTGTGTTATTAATGAATGTGCTCAATGGGAATATGAGTCAATTAGTTCGGGCGGAACCATATTTACCAGGCACAAATTCTGTGCTGATTGCTAGGATTAAGCCTTTATATGAAATATCCGAATTAGAAACCACACTATATGCGCAGGTTATGGGGCTCGGTTTTCAAGAGGAGGAGTGCCCGTATTCGTTTGGGGCTTCGACCTTGGCTTATAAAACGCTAATTCATGATATGGAAGGCAAGTTTCCAGGCATCACCATGAAATTCCTGCAAACCTTTCATAAGAGGTTCTTACCAGCATTGAAGGCCTATTATCAAGGCGGAGAAGGGGTAACGTTGAATCGGTGCATTAAATGTGAAGGACCGACAACAGAAGAGGTTTGTGCCTTTTGCAATATTAGGTATTTACTGATAGGGAATGAATGAAAAATGGAACGGCAAATTCAAAATGGAGACTATATCTTAGTTGTATATGATGAAACTCGAAGATGGCTTGTACAAGTGAAGGAAGGGGAGGCGTATCATACCAATAAAGGGTTTATTAGGTTTGATGATATTATTGGCAGACCCTTTGGAGTACAAATACGCACATCCAAAGGCCATCTATTTTCAATTTTCACGCCAACAGCAGCAGATTTCCTCTTCAAAGCAGTCCGGCAGACGCAAATCATTTATCCAAAAGATGCCTCCTTTATTCTCATTACGGCGGGTATTGGACCTGGGTCGAGGGTAGTGGAGGCGGGGTCCGGAAGTGGGGGAATGACCTCCGTGTTAGCTTTTTATGTGCAGCCCACGGGCAAAGTATATGGATACGAAATCAATGAAGATTTTCTCAAAAAAGCGAAGAAAAATATAGCTCATTTGGGGCTTGAACCATTTGTGGAATTCAAAAATCAGGATATTTGCACGGGTATTGAAGAAAAGGATATGGATGCAGTTGTTTTAGACCTTGCAACACCTTGGGAAGCGGTTTCTATGGCACAAGCTGCCTTAAAGGCAGCGGGAATGTTTATTTCCTTTTCACCAACCGTAGTACAAGTAGAAAAAACGATTGAAGCACTGAGAACTCATAATTTTGGCGATATCAGGATCTATGAACTATTGCTACGCCCTTGGCAGTTATCGAGAAAAAGAGAGGAAGTGATAATACGTCCTCAAACGCAGATGATAGGGCATACGGGATTCCTGACATTTGCAAGAAAAATGTGTAATAAAGTTATTGAATCAGAAAAGAAGGAGGATTTAGAGTAAAGATCCGCAGGCGGGGCAAATTCTTGCAAATAAAGTGATAGCAGCATTGCAATTTGGGCATATTCGGAGTGGATGTTGGCAATTTGGACAAACTTTTGACATTATAGTAACGAGAGATCTACAATTTGGACAAACTGCCTTGGATCCTTGAATTTCAACACCCTCTTTCTCTGCTTTGGTAGAGATATCAGCTGTGGTTTCTTCAAGAATATTGGACAAACGTTCAAGGCGACTTTTCAAGGGATCTTCCTCGGGATAAACGGTAATTTTAACGCCTTCTTCAGTTTCTGTTTCCTGGAGGAGTGAATCCCCGGATATTGTTGTTTTAGCGCCTTCATCGGCAGAGGGCATAGCTTCTGGAATTTCAATTGACGATGGAGATATAGGTTTAGTTTTATCTAAAAGGCTTGAAAGTTCGTTAAATAAAGAGTCGGTAACTGGTTCACCTTTAATTTCTGTCATTTCAGCATTTTTGGAAGGAGATACTGGTTTTGAAACTGACTTTGGAATCGGTGGGGCAGTAAAAGCACTTTCTTTTGGCATTTTGACAGAAACCGCTTCTTTCGGTTTCGATTTCGTTGATGGGGGTGGAGTTACTGCAGATGTGTCAATCCGCGGCACTTTTTCCGCAGTAGGAAGTTCTTCTATGGGTGTAGTGGTTTCTATTAATTGCATAAGGTCGTCCACTACCGTTTCTTCTGATTCAACTTTTGAAGGCAGTGAAGGCAGTGAAGGTTGCAAAGGAGGAGATGAGGGCATTTCTGGAAGATGTTCTGGAATTTGAGAGAATTCGGGGGGTTTTATAGCTTTAGATATAGGTTGTGGTTTTGATTTCTCAGTTGTTGCTGCTAGAGGTTGCGGAGGTATAGGTTGTGGAGCCATTTCTATTTCGGCCTCTTCTTCTTTACCAAATCCAACAATTAATCTTTTTAGTTTAATCCATCCCTTTTTCTGATATCTACGTAAAATCTCATCTACTTTTAATTGTGGAATGCCTGTTCTTTCGCAAATATCCGAAACTGTATTTTCACCATTGATCAAATGTAAAACTTTTGCCTCTTCCATCCCAAATTTCTTATTTGAAATTGAAACAGTTAATACCGGAACCCGAACCGCGGCTTTCGCCGAAGCTTTGGTTTCCTCCTCTACGATAGCGGCTTCAAGGAACTTATCAATTTTTTCAGCATATTTTTGCATTCGTCCTTTAAAAGCAAGCAATTGGCCAACGGGACCCTTTTCAGAATTTAAAATAATTAAAGCTTTTTCTGAAATTTTAAAAAAAGCAATATTGGTTCCGCTTAAGGGAAGGCTATGATCTCCAGGTGATAATAGAGTAAAATTCCCTTTGACGAATGAAATGACAAATTCGCTGAACTTTTTAATTTCGTTATCAATATATTTAATATCCCCTTCGCTATCAACAATAGCAACCGTGATATTTGTTCCTAAAAGACGTCCTACTTCATCTTTTATGAGCTTCACTACATCGGACAACTCTTTTAGCTCAGATTTTTTACTCACCTTTTATTTCCTCCAATATCGCCCAACTGGTGATAATTGTCATAGCGCATATATGTGATTAAAGCCTAGGAAAATAATTTTATTTTAATTCTGTATCTTATTAAGGTTAAATGATTATTAGTAGTTATGGAAAGTGTAATTTTAAAACCTTTTTAATTTTCAAGTGACTTCTTTTATTATAAAATGGTAGGTTCGCGGGGATTTGGACCCCGGATTACCGCGGTGTGAGCGCGGTGTCATAGCCAGCTAGACCACGAACCTATGAAATTTTGCATATTTACAGTAATCTTATCTTGTTTTATTAATTTACCTAAAAACTATCTCAAAATTTTCCCATTTAGTAAATATTCACCTGTTTTTCATGATCCTTATAATAACAAAATTTCATAATATTAAACCAGAATAAAATTTTTAAGATTTTTGAGATTCAAAATATTCAAGAATCCTGATTTTAAAGATAATTAAAGTTAAAAAAAACGAATTTGGAGACTTATAAATGCCGAAAGAACTGAAAGATGTGAATAAATTTATTGAATTGTCGAATAAAGCTATTGAATGTAGGGTGAAGCGTATAAAGGAAACTGTAAAATTAAAATTAAGAACACCACGTTACTTATATACCCTGAAGGTAGATCCGCAAGGCGCCGAGGAAATAATAAAAAAGATCAAATGCCAAGTTATCGAAATTTAAATAAGCCAAAAGATTAAAAGACTAGTCAAAAAAAAGGCAATTCCTAATCCTACAGAGATTGGTAATCCAGGAAGTAGGGGTCGCCTCTTTAAAAGTTTAAACGTTATAAAGGCACCTAGAAGAATGCCAAATGTGGTACAAGCACAGGGAATAATTGCACCGAGCAGATTGTACTCAGTTAAAAAATCCAATTGGAACCCTAGAAATAGGGTATGAGTAGAAAGCATAGAATAGAATGCTAAATCGCCCAAACCAATTTCCCAATTCCGAGTCGTGTAGGTCATATCAATAGGTAAAGGACTATTTTCATTATTTTCAGTCATTTCAATGATTTTTTTGATAGGACCTCGGAAGACTGCAATAATATCGTAGATTGCCAAAATCCCAATAAGAAGAAAGGCAGTCCAAGTTGGAAGCACAACCCCAAGAAATGCGCCGATAAATGCACCGTATAGAAGGAGAGCCACATTTTTCATGCTGAGAGACGATTTCTTGGCCAATAAAATATATGATAAATAAAGTCCAGTTACAATTGAAATGATAATAACGAATATAAAATAAATTTCTTCAGTTACTCCGAAAATTGCTAGCATTAGATATAAAAAGAAAAATATTAAAAATACGCCCATAAATCCAAAGCATAGGGTAAAAAAGACTTTTAGTAATTTCTCTTTACCATATTTTATAGCGTAATATATGAGAGTAATTCCAATAATTGCAAATAATGTATAAAAGATAGCATTTAAAAGAGCAAAAAATAATCCACCTTCTCTTTCAGGGAAAGGAGCACCTTCAATTTGGATATTACTTACAATTCCAATGATTGAAAGTATAATTGCAAGGCTTAAAGTCATAATAATGGGCAGTAAACCATGCCTTGTTTTGATTGTCATTTCTTCCATGGTTACTCAATTTTAATATTAAAAAAAGTTATTTATTTTTATCTGTAAGAGCTAAGTTAAATAAGGAAGTGATATATTGCCATGTTTAGGATTGCTCCGGTTAGGAAGTGTAGAAGAGGAGGTTTTAGAATATCTTCAAACAGAATTACAAGGCTCTTTTCAGGATATTTTTGATGATATTCAAATCATTAATGCAATTTGTAAAATTCCTAAGAATGCATATAAAACTGAACGTGGTCAATATTTATCGCCATTGTTCATGCTTACAATAAGAAATTACGCTGAAAAGACGGATTTTACTAGGATCTTGGGTATAACATCAGTTGATTTATTTGTTTATGAGCTGAATTTTGTTTTTGGGCAGGCAGAATTTGGACCAGAGGCAAAAGCGGCAGTAATTTCATTATATCGATTATATCCAGAATTTTATGGGCAACCTGAAAATAAGGATTTGTTCTTAAAACGGGTCTTAAAAGAGGCACTTCATGAAATTGGTCATACTTTAGGTTTGGAACATTGTACTAGGACTTGTATTATGATTTTTTCGAATAGTATTTTCGATACCGATATGAAACCAGCTTCGTTTTGTGAAAACTGTCGGGAAAAAATTTCAAAATTAAACTAAATTTCAAAAGTCTCATTTATTTTAGGGGCAGTAGCGTTCAATGTTGTGGTTTCATTTATTTCTTTTGCAAAAGATAGGCATTTTTCTTCATCACCATGTACGCAAAAGATAGGGGTTTCAGGATACTGTTCTACTACATGGATAAGATCCCAGAGACCGCTCCGTCCAGCATGTGATGAAAAATTAAATGATTCGACTTGGGCATTAACTTCCATATTCCCCCACTTTTTGGTATCCAGTAATTGGCGTCCAGGCGTATCTGGAATTTGGAAACTGACCAAAAAGATGCCATTTTGAGTGTCTTGGAAAAGATCGTTCATGTAATTTATAGCCATACCGCCTTTCAACATACCTGAAGGCGCGATAATGACGCCAGGTGTTGACGCCGCATGCAAGCGTTCTGATTCTTTTTGTTTTCCTTGAGAGACGATATGTGCTCGCTTAAGTGCTTTTTTAAAAAGTTTAAAATCTCGAAAGTAATTCGGGTAAGAAGTGAAAATCCGACTAACGGCGCGTGCCATGCCATCCAGAAAAATGGGATATTGAAAGTTATGCTTGTATAAAACACATAGAATTTCTTGGGACCGGGCAACTCCAAAAGCAGGGATAAGGACAGTACCCCCGCCTTTAACGATTTCATTAATTCGTTCTACAAATTTTCGTTCTGTTTCTTCTCGAAGAGGGTGATTACTCATAGCATAAGTACTTTCGATGATTAAACAATCTAATTTCGAAAAGTTCAATTGGGCACTGCTTAATAACTGAGTACTATTGGAATTAAAGTCACCTGTATAGAGTAAGCTTCGCCCATTTAATTCTAAATAGATAGAGCAACTCCCAGGGATATGCCCCGCATCAAGAAAATGCATAACACATTGAGACTTGATTTTTTGTTTTCCGTAATAAGCGTGTCTTGCTTTAGATGCCATCCTTAATACTTCATTTTTACCAAAGGGCAAATATTGCTCCGAGAGCCGGATCATATCGTAAAGAAGGGTTTGCGTAATCTCAAGGGTAATGGGGGTGGCAAATATTCGCGGAGCCGCACTTCCGCTAAACAAATAGGGAAGTCCGCCTGAATGATCTAGATGCGCATGCGTTAGTAGAATTGCATCAAGATCTTTAGGAGGAATTTCACCAGGAAATGACGGAATCTCTTTCATATAGGCACCATAATCCATCAACAAATTTATTGCTGGAGATTCCACCGCAATAGCAGATCCGCCTACTTGGAGACATCCGCCAAGAAACCTAATTTCAACCATTCATCGGTACCAGTCTTTTTTTAAGTGACTATAATATCTCTGCTAAGTCTAATCTTAGGAAAATGATTGTTTTGCAAACTGTTAAATATTTTGGTTTTTGCTTTCTTTAATAAAGGTAAGGAAAAATAGACCTAAAATTCTTACTCATATTAATTATTCAAGATTAAAGTGCAAGAAAATGTCAATCAAAATAATTATCGAAGACGAGAAACAAATTAATTTTGAAGAATCCATTTTCATCACAGGATTTCATGGAATTGGATGGACTGGCTACATTGCGATTCGGCATTTAATAAAAACAGCAAAAGCTGAGAGAATAGGATATTTAATTGGAAATATGATTCCAGATATTATATCAATTGAAGAGGAACACCTTATTTTACCTTTTGAATTTTATAAATACAAAAATTTCATTATCTTTCAACCCCCAATTCAGCCAATCCTCATAGAACAACAAAAAATAATTCAGAAACTGGCTCAATGGATTGTGGACTGCAGGTTCAAAGAGGCTGTCCTGGTTGGAGGGCTCGATATTAGATTTCAACAAAACAACAATGAATTAAGGCTTGTACCGACTAAAGCATTTATTGATAGCGGAAAGAAGTTTGATAATCCATATCTTGAAAAGGGATTATTAATAAGAGGGCCATTAGCTTTATTATTAACCCATTTGGAAATCCTTTATTTTCCAGCAGTGGTAATTTTGCCATATGCAAAACCAGATAGACCTGATCCAACGGCTGCTGCTGTAGCTATCGAGTTTCTTAGTAAATATTATGAACTAGATATTTCTACTTCGCAACTCCAAACGGATGCACAGATGATTGAGGATGAGATTGCGGAGATTCTTCGACAAGAACGGGAACGGACCGAGCGAGAACCGCATGATATATATATTTAAGAATTATTCCTAGCTTTATTCTAACCTATTTTCTCCATTTTTCATTGAATTCCGATTCCATGAGCTTCTATCTCTATATATAAACAAATGCATTCCAAAAGAAATGAGTCAGTTACGTAAGAATATTATTTATATCGGAGAAATACTAATTTTTAAGTATATCATACTTGTATAAGTATTTTAAAAAGATGTATAATTAAAGAAAATCAACAGAAGAAGGAGTAAAAACTATGGCAGCACGTGCTATTGTTGGCATTGCCCTTGGATTTCTCTTTGCACCTGTAATATATATTTTACTGTTTTTAAACGGTATCCTTTTCCAACAATGGTTCTGGATACTCTTCAAAGACGGCAATTTTACTGATTTTGCTATGACTTGGGCAGCACTAGGAGTTAATTCAACGATTGCCCCTATCTGGGGACCTTCCGCGACCACTATAGGAGATAATAGCTTAATTAACGGAATTGGACCTGGTAGTTTATTAGCAGGTTTCCTCCCACTCTTTGGGGTTACCTTGGTTACTTGGGCTATAATAGGCGTATGGGCTGGTGCTATTGAGCGTAGTCCCGGACGTGGTATAGGAGTTGGCATCGGGTGCTGGATAGGGTGGTTAATTGTCGCATTGATTTTATGGTTCGTCAATCCAGTAATAGCAGGGACTGAATTCCAGAAAGGGATGTTATCATTAGGTATTGACAACATTGGCTATTTAATTCTCTCCCAAGTTTTAACTGCAGTCGTTGTAATAGCTGTAGCCGCAATCTTTGGGGCTTTGACCAAATCCGAAGAATTTTAAAACCCAATTTTTTTTATTTTTTCTATTTTTGATTTGGATTTTTTAAAGTACTATTCAAATTTAATAAAAATTTACACACCATACTAAAATATGGTTTAAATATCCTGTTTTTGAATGGATCAAGAGAGCTTTATTAGGATTTTTTTAAGTATGCAGTAAAATAGTATGGTGCAGTTATTTTTAGAATACTTTAGAACCAGGCTCAATCTTGCCATCCGGGATTAAAATTCGGACTGAATCTTCCTGAATAGCGGCTAAGATCATCCCTTCTGAGAGTTCGCCTTTCAGTTTTGTAGGTTGGAGATTCGTCAATACCGCAACTGATTTCCCAAGTAATTCCTCTGATGTATAGTATTGCTTTAGACCGGCAACACATTGAATTTTTCGTTCTCCTATGTCAATTATCAGTTTAATTAGTTTATCTGCGCCTTTTATAGAATGGACTTCGAGAATTTTACCAATTCGAATGTCTAATCTTTTAAATTCTTCATGAGTAATCTGCATAATAGCTTCCTCTTGCTGAATTTTAAGGGCTTCTTTAGTTTGTCTAATTCCTTCAAGTTTTGTTGCTAATTCTTCCCCATTTATCTTATAAAAAAGGGTTTTGGGGGGTGGTATTAAATGATCCGAGGGAATCAATAGTTCGGATGCTTCATCCCATGGGACTTCTGCAAGCTCGTTTGGAAGGTTAAGCAAATTCCAAATCGTTTGGCTAGAAATAGGAATGAATGGGGATAGTAGAATCGCAAGGGAACGAACCAATTGAATACAAAGATTCAAAGTTGTTCCAGTTGCAATTTTATCAGTTTTAATTTGATGCCAGGGTTCCTTTATTGTTAAATAGTTATTTCCCTTACGAGCTAGACCTATTATCTCTTTGAGGGCTGCTCTAAGTTTAAATGATTCAATTAAGTCCCCAATAATTTTGGGAGAATCTCTGATAGCATTAATTAATTCCTCATCATTTGCATCTAATGTTCTCCGGTCGGGAACTTTCCCTTTAAAAAAATTCATTATGAAGGTTAATGTACGGTGTATGAAATTCCCAAGGGCATCATTCAGGTCAGAATTGACGAAGGTCTCCAAATCATTTAAAGAGAAACTCGCATCTTTCAATTCAGGTCTGGAGGCAATAAGGCTATAACGCCAAAAATCTACAGGTGCAAGTTCCAATGCTTCATCGATCCAGATTCCAATTTTGTGAGATTTACTGAATTTCTGGTCATTATATAAAAGGAATTCCGTAGAAGAGACATTATAGGGTAAAACATAATCCTGCTGTGTTGCCATAAGAAGGGCAGGAAAGATGAGTAAATGAAATGGAATATTATCTTTCCCAATAAAAAATACCGTCTTAGTGTCTTTATCAAACCAGAAGGCCTTCCAATAATCTGGTGCATTCTTTATTTCTGCCCATTGCTTTGTGGCACTAATATAGCCTAAAACGGCTTCAAACCAAACATAAATAGATTTCCCTTCCGCCCCTGGAAAAGGGGCTGGAATCCCCCATTTTAAATCGCGGGTAATAGCCCGTGGTTTCAAACCTTCGTTTAAAATACCAAGACACCAATTTCGGGCATTATCGGGGAGCACGGGATGGTTTTCAATAAAGTCCTTTAAGGAGTCTTCAAATTGTTTGAAATCAAAGTACCAATGGACCGTTTTTTTAATATTTGGGGTCGAATTACAAATTTTACAGTGGGGATTGATCAACTCAGTAGGTTCTAAGAGGCGATCACAGGATTCACACTGGTCACCCCGAGCATTTGCGCCACAATGTGGACAGGTGCCCTCCACAAATCTATCAGGAAGGAAGCGCTGGCATTTAGGACATCGGAGCATTTCAACTTCCTGCGTGAAAATATAGCCATTCTCATAAACTCTACGATAAAAGTCCTGCACATATTCGATATGCACAGGATTGTGAGTCCTAGTGTAATTATCAAATGAAATTCCCCAATTTTCGTATAAATTGCTGATTGAATTATGAATTTGATCTGTTAACTCTTTCGGTTTCAAGTCTTTAGATATTGCTTCAACCTCAATTGGAGTTCCATGCTCATCGCTCCCAGAAACAAACACTACCTCGGCACCCTTTAACCTTAAGTAGCGGGCAAACACATCAGCTGATAAAGTAGAACCAATAAGGTTGCCTAAATGTGGAACGCCATATGCGTAAGGCCACGCAGAGGTTATAACCCATTTTTCTTTGCTCATAGTCTCACCATCGATGAATGCTAGTCTTTATTCTTATTTACTTAATGGATGGATTAAAAATAAAATTTTCCTTTCTAAAATACTAAAAAATAAGAGCTTTAAATAATGAGTAGATTAGGAGGTAGGATTATGTGCCTTCCTCATAGCTTGTTAAATATTTTTCTTGCTCGGGTGTTAGTTTATCAATTTCGATGCCCATAGACTGTAACTTCAACAATGCGACCTCGTTGTCGATTTCCTCTGGCACTTTATACACATCGGGTTTCAGGCTTTTGCCTTTTTTGATGAGATACTCAGTGCAGAGCGATTGGTTGGCAAAACTCATGTCCATGACTTCGCTGGGATGCCCTTCTGCCGCAGCTAAATTTACCAAACGCCCTTCTGCTAGTAGATAGATTCTCCGTCCGTCTTCTAATTGATATTCTTCCACATTCTCCTTGATTTTGCGTTTGCTGGTTGACAAAGATTCGAGGTCGGGAATACAAATTTCCACATTGAAATGGCCCGCATTCGCCAAGATCGCCCCATCCTTCATAACTTCTAGGTGTTCTTTCCGTACGACATCTTTGTTTCCAGTCGCACTCACTATTATATCAGCAATTTTCGCCGCTTCTTTCATTGACATTACAGAAAAGCCGTCAAGAGTAGCTCTAAGCCCAGCAATAGGGTTAATTTCACAAATAATGACATGGGCACCTAATCCATGTGCACGAATTGCAATGCCCTTTGAACAGTGTCCATAACCCGCAACTACGAATTTTTTCCCTGCTATAAGGATAGATGTGGCTCGTAGAATGCCATCCATCGTGCTTTGCCCTGTACCATAAACATTGTCAAAGTCCCATTTCGTTTGCGCATCATTTATAGCAATAACCGGATATTTCAGAACTCCATCTTTGGCCATTGCACGTAATCGTATGACTCCTGTAGTAGTTTCTTCGCAGCCTCCGATTATATTATCAATCAGATTTTGTCGCTCTGAATGAACTTTATTAATTAAATCGGCCCCATCATCCAAGGTAATCATTGGTTCGGTGTCCAATACTCTATCAACACACCAATAGTAATCATTATGATTCTCACGCCAAGCCCAAACTTTAATGCCTTCTTCGACTAAGGCTGCTGCAACGTCATCTTGCGTAGAAAGCGGATTTGAAGCACATAAGGCAACATCCGCACCTCCAGCCTTTAAAGACAGAACTAAATTTGCGGTCTCCTTTGTGACATGCAAACAGGCACCTAATCTCAAATTTTTAAAAGGCTTTTCTCTTTCAAATTGTTCTCTAATTTTCATTATAACGGGCATATTTACTGCGGACCATTCGATCGCCAATTTTCCTTTTGAGGCTAAATTCATGTCTTTGACTTTATATTCTTGGTCTGACATTTTCCGTCACCTTTTATTACAATTTTAAGTTGCATTATAGTAATCGACTCCATATTAAAATTAATTCCACATTATCCCCAAAATAATATTTTTGACCAATTGGCATATCGATAATTAATTTATTTAGTAATAAGAATTCTGGAGCTTAATTAAAATGAATTATCGTTAAAAGACTTAATTCAATACTTTTTTCTCATGAAATTTATCATTTCGGCTCGCTAATTTGATATTTGTTATAAATTTTTATCTCATATTTCTTGCATTTGCTTTAACATTAGCTATTTATAGAAACAGAGAAAATAATTCACTATGTCAGAAGTAGATCAATTAGTCGATTATGAAGGCTTTAAAGGAGCAGGCGGTCCTCGTGCGCCTCCTCCCCAAAAACCAAAAACGAATCCTACAAGAGCACGCTTATTGACTTTAATAATATCTCCAATTCAAGTGATGATAGCATATATTATATTTAGCTTTCCATTTACTGTTTCAGGATTGCTAATCGCACGTGTTGTTGGGGCATTATGCGCGGGAATTACCATCGCCATCTATGACTGGATAATTGAGGCATATGCTTATATAAACGGTCTTTGGTTTTGCTACGGCGGCTATCAACGGATTGGCAAGCTCGATTTCAAACATGTTCCGATTGATATGGTTATTAGTTTTGTAGCAATGGGATTTTGTTTAGCATTTATCTCATATTTCCCTGAATTATTTCGATATTGGGGTTGGAATTTTTGGCCTGTTTCAGATCCAACTTTAGATTTATGGTTAATTCCGGGGCTGCTGTTTTTCCTTGTTTTGGTTGGCGCATTTGGCGACTTTAGCAGTAAGAGATGGGGGGTTTGGATGAATGGTCCGAATTGGTCGTACTGGAAATGCGCGTTTGTTGCATGGTTCCCTCTACTTACTTCTGGCATTATAGTTGATAGGTTTGTGCTTCTTACTTGGACAAACCAGATCTTGCTCATCTTGACTATTATAACCCTAATCCTTATTTTAACGATTCTCGTAGTTATTTCGATTAAAAAGTTTCATTGAATCTCATATTCTAACCGATTAAACTCTTATCAATCAGCCCAAGGTCATTAAGCAAAGTAAAAATATTTGTAAATATTATTATAATAACAAAGAACTAAATTTTTAGCAGGGCGGATAATGTGACGGAATCTAAGAATGCATGTGACATATGCGGGCGTAGAATAGTAGGAAAGCCACAATTCCGTTTTTTTGAAGGCGCACGATTAATGGTTTGTGATATATGTGCGCGATTTGCAGAAAAATCACAGCCGCCACCTCAACAAGAACCAGTTCCTATAAAAAAGCATATATTAAGTCCGAAAAAGAGAATCCAGAAAAAATCAATGGAGAATATGGAACTTCGAGAGGATTATGCGAAAATTATTAGAGATGCCAGAGAACAAAAAGGATGGACTCAAACCGAACTCTCGAAACAGCTTATGGAAAGATTATCTACAATTCGTCATATCGAAGCGGGAAAAATGCAGCCGACTGAAGCTCTTATTGAGAAACTTCAAAAAGTGCTAACAGTGAGCCTGATGACTTCGACAAGTGATATCCCCGAAATTAAAATAGAATCAAAACTTCCCGATGATATGACCCTAGGTGATGTAGTTCAACTAAAGACAAAGAAGAAAAAATCGGAAGAATAGGATTATTCGTTCCCAGCCGTTAAATCCCTGACAATCTTTCCCTTTTCAGATGGAATTACCTCCATCTTCGCATTCTTAAATTTTAAATCGAACTCTGCACCTTGAAATAAAGAATCTAGAAAGATAGCAAGGGCAGCTACTTCAGAATGTGGCTGACTCGTAATAGAAACATTGTAATCCGCAATTTCATAGACATCACGCGGAACTTTGGAGGCCCCGACGACAATTAGCTTATTCTTTTGTGAATCCCGAATTTTTTCAATTAATTGAGGAAGCGGAATGCCATACATTGTAAGATGAATTATTTCATCACCCGAATCTTTCCAATGCTTTAATATAGCTTGCCATTTATGCCCCATCTCTACTGAGAAGGCTCCACCAAAGCGATTTCTTACATCAATTATCGATTCTTCTACGGAAATATCATTAGTATCACTGATTATAATTCCATCGGCACCAAAGGCGCGTGCAACTAATCCTATGTGGGTTGAGATCCGCTTATCTCGTTCAAACCTATGACCGAGTCGTAAAATGACTACTTTCATTTAAGTTCACTAAATAGAAAACTCATTAAGTTATGTTCAATATTAATGAAGTAATTTTTATTTATCAATTTTTTATATGAGCGTCCATGAAAACTCTTACGGTTTTAGAAAAGGCATATGGCCAGCACAGAAAATTCGCACTCAGGGCATTTAGACATAGCCTATCTGTTGACTTGGAAGGGTTAGAGGTCCTTATAGGAAAATTATATACTAATCCGCACAGCTGGGTGGTAGTCGAATTAGAGGGCGAGGATGAAGAAGTAGCTATTAACCTTATACAGCACTATTATGGTCGTTTATGTCCGTTTAGTGATTTGAAGGTGGGACAAAATAAAAAGGGAAAGTTAATCCAAACAGGGAAATATGGATATGGTCTATATACCGATATTGGGATTGATTCAGAAGAAAGAATCGATGCCTTTATTCCACTTCATGTGATTCGCAGTCAACTCGCAAAAAATAAGAAAATTCCGTTGCGAGAAATAAGTTATGCATGTGGATTTTTGGATAATTTCACTCTAGAAATTATGATTGACAAAGTGGATAGTATAAAAGAAGATATTCAAGCCTCTTTAAGTACAGAACAAGTCCAGATATTTAAAAAATGGATGAAACTCGGTTTGGAGCGGTTAATTGCAACAGGTGTTACGAGAAAACATCTTAAAAAAATAATTGGGCAAACTGGACATGGAAATGATATTCTTGCAATAGAACGCATGGGGCTTCTAGAACAAGTCGTGGTTTGTAAAGAGGGAACCAATGCGCCAGGATTACTTGCAGAAATTGGGCGTTTCTTACCTGAAGCTTCAATTTCACTCTTTATTCCTGAAAAGGCGCGAGATATTCTCGCCTAAACGAGAGTTCTATCTATGCCGCGGTTGGATACTTTTTTAACAGAAACCAAGTTAATTCCAACACGTTCACGCGCAAAAAGAGCAATTTTATGCGGTTTAATTAAAGTAGATGGAGCAATTATTCGGAAACCATCATATCAGGTTAAGATTGATTCGAAAATTGAGATAATAAACGAAATAGCGTTGAAAACAGTTGGATATTGGAAACTCTATGCGATAACCAATTCAATTAATTTTCAAATATTCAATTCAACTGATATTGTGCTCGATTTGGGCTCAAGTGCTGGAGGTTTTCTTGAGTTTGCAGCAGAACGCTGTGAAAAAGTTTATGGCATCGAAGTTTCTGAGGAATTCACACCCAATTTTCTTGAATTAAGACAAAAATACCCAAATATTGAGATTTTTATTGCGGATGCCTTTACTTTTGATCCGAATGTTATTGAACAGGTAAATATTCTCTTAAACGATTTAACCTTGAACCCAGTTGATTCGGTCGAAGTCTTATCTCGATTTTTACCGATTTTAAAAGAGGAAGGCTATATTATCATGGTAGTAAAGCATGGGAAAAATCCCCCCGAAACTTGTAAAGAATATATTCAAAATATATTTAAAGTTCTTGGGTTGAAAATATTACAGTTTCTTAATATTGATCCGGATAAACAGGAATTTCATTTAATTGCCATTAAACACTAATTCCATCCAGCAATAAAAAATCCGAATTGGAAAAGAATCTTAATGGACGGGGAGGGATTCGGACCCTCGACCTCTGCCTTTCTTCAAAATCTTCTCGTAAGGGCAGCATCATACCGTCTAGACAACCCGTCCAAAAAATTATAAATTATTTCTTTTGAAAGCTAATAAAGTTTTTTCGTTTGTTTCAGATATAAGAATGAGAATAGATATTTTAATACATTATTTACTAAGGTTTATTTAATAGACGAAATTATCAACCGGTTGGGCTTATGAGAAAGAAAATATTAGACCTTTTTTGCGGAGCAGGAGGGTTTGCCCTAGGATTTGATAGATCTGGCGAATATGAAATTATTGGAGCAATTGATAATAGCTACAGTGTTTCCTTAACCTATCAACACAATTTTGCCAATGCCAATTTTATTAATGAAGATATTCATGAACTTCATTCCATAGATATCACTGAAAAAATAAAAAAAATCCCGGAAATTATAATTGCCTCACCCCCTTGTGAGCCCTATTCGTCCGCAAATACCTATCGCCATAAAGATCCCTTAATGCGCCTTTATGAGGATGAGGTGGGGCGGTTGGTTCTTGATACGATTCGTATCATCGGAGATATTCATCCTGAACTTTTTGTAGTTGAAAATGTGCCCGAATTGCTCTTAGGCGACCTAAAATGGGCCCTTGAACGAGAATTTAAACGGGTTGGATATGAAGAAATTTATTTCAACATTTTATATGCCGAGAATTATGGAACCCCAAGTGCTCGAACCCGCCTCTTCATTTCTAATCTAAAGCTTGAACCCCTTAAAGCCCCACAGCAAATCAAAGTTCAAGAGGTTTTAGATCTCCCTGATCCTACTGCTTTCCACGATTTCTTTAATCATCAGTGGTACCCAATTTCGCCTAAAAAAATAAAAAAAATGCGCAATCTCAAACAAGGTAACGCCATGGTCTATTACCGCTCAGCTACTGCTAAAACCTTTACGAATTGGGTTCGGCTTAACCCAAATTCACTTGCGCCCCCGGTAATTGGGCATAGCCGGTTTATTCATCCCTTTGAAGAACGGGTCTTAACGGTCCGCGAAAATGCTCGTCTCATGGGATTTCCCGATAATTATCAGTTTTTTGGTGGAATAGATGCACAATATGATATGGTAGGGGAAGCAGTCCCACCCCCTATTTCAAATGCTATTGCAAACTATTGTTTAAAGGCAATCAACACAGGTTTTGTTAAAGATACTTTTCACAGCCACTAACTGGAACTTTTCATAACCACTTTTTACTTTTTATAGCCACCTAGATATTTTAAACTTTTTTCCGACACTTACAGTATTCATGAAACTATATTAAATCTTTTAATTAGGGCGATATAATAACAAAAAAGTAAAAATCAGAAAAATTAATGGTAAGATATCCGGTAAAATTTTAATGATTTTAAATTTTTCAATGCTATTTTTTACATATTTTTCTTTTTTTTCATAATTATATGAGTTAATAAAGATTTTAACTGGCTTATTCATAATTTTACATAGACAAGAAGAAAAGATCTTGAAGACCTATATCAGTATGAGCTTAAAACTTGTGGAGGTGCTTGGTCTTGAACCCTCTTTTATTGGGTATTCCCTGTGCTTCAAGCACATATAAATACTCAAGACTATTAACTCTGAGGGGGGATCTCTGATCTTTTTTCCTTGATCAATATCTAAAAGGTGAATAAATAAAATGAATAATAATGTTATGATAGAGGAAAGGATGAAAACAATTAGAGAGAGAGCCTGTGGCATAGATGTCCATAAAGATCAATTGACTGTAACGCTTATGAAAATAGAATGGTGATAATTGAAAATTTATTAAATTATTATGAGATCTTTTAAATTTTTTACTTGATTTAAAAATGTTTAGTTTAACTAACTTTCATAAAATTACCTTTTATCTATTTTATTTGAAATTAAAAGGGTAAATGGAAAATATTTAGATATTGCCGAAATATATTAGTATATTTAAAAATACTATATTAACAATATAGTAGTAAATATAGGTTTTTTCAAATCGTTTTTTGAGATAGAATAGAAATCAATGGCGAAGATGAGAAATTGACTATCTGTATATCTTCAATATGTGAATCTTCA
>Ga0315310_10000751_pt1 | contig 20722 bp, 24 predicted proteins | sample TDP5_MG_FD_203630 | JGI IMG/M metagenome (GOLD analysis project Ga0315310, IMG submission 203630) | Freshwater sediment microbial communities from Lake Towuti, South Sulawesi, Indonesia - TDP5 | ecosystem: Environmental > Aquatic > Freshwater > Lake > Sediment | place: Indonesia: South Sulawesi... | reverse complement strand
AGACTAAAACGAGACCTGTTGGAAAGAGAGGGCGTATCGTTTGCAGGAGGAAAGATCTCAAAGCTCTCAGTCTGGACGCCGTATCGTAGATAGCGCAATCGTAAATATGTGGTTCAAGGCATAAATGATGGATCATCGGAGCACTGGAATATGGCTGAGACGGGGCTATATGTCGGCAGATTTCAGCCCTTTCACCTCGGTCATCTAGAAGCCATCAGACATATCCTCAAGAAGGTTGATACGGTAGTCATAGCCATCGGAAGTGCACAATACAGCCACACACTAGAGAATCCATTCACCGCTGGCGAACGCCTGACGATGTCGAGGCTTGCATTGGACGAAGCCGGGATCCCCGCTAACAAGTACTTCTTGGTTCCAATTCTGGACATCAACGTCCACAGACTTTGGGTAGCAAGTGTGACTTCGCTTACGCCCACGTTTCAGATCGTCTTTTCGAACGAGCCCTTGACCGTAACGCTCTTCCGAGAAGCAGGATTTAAGGTGGAACCGATCCCATTCTTCAATCGGGATAAGTATTCTGCTACTGAAATACGGGAACGCATGCTCAAGAGCGAAGATTGGTCTTCACTGGTTCCAAGATCGGTGGCTCTCTTCATCAGGGAGATCAAGGGCGAGAAGCGATTGTTAGATCTCAGTGCGTCGGATAGGATCTCTTCAAGCTCCTGATTGTCAATTTCGACCCAGGTGTGACGCGAATCGCTTTTGAAGCACTTCTCATTCTCATTGCTATCTCTAGGAAGCCGTGACTTCCGATTAGGCATCCGACAGCAGCTTCAGGAATCTCAGCATAAGCGCGGACAAATCTTGGTCTCAACCTCCTATGTCCCGCCTCGAGAACCAGTGAACTTTCCAGAGTGATACTGACTTTCTCGAGGTCGGTTGCATCAACGTTTGTAACAATGTTTCCGAAGTCATCGACATGTAGGACCTTACAGCGTATCGAATGTGCGCTAATGATGGGTTCGCCAAACTCCGGCTTGACATAGTTTCTGACTGGAGAACCGATGTCACATGGACGCACCCCATTCGCCAAGTCTCCAACTACGTGGGCGAAAAGATCTCTTCCATGAAACGTTGCTGAGGCAGCGGGTCCAAGATATTTCTGATCATCAATTCGGTGGACGTATCGTATTCCTTCTCTGAGAGCGGCCAGCATCAACAGCCCATTATCTGGTCCGACATAGAGCGACCTCTTGGACTCTACGATTAGAGGCAATCGCTTTGACCCGACCCCAGGATCGACGACGGCGAGGTAGATTGCACCCTCCGGAAAGGAAGCCGCAGCCGATGCCAAGACGAAGGCCCCCATGCGGATATCGAACTTTCGGATTTCATGACTGATGTCCAGCAATCTTGCTTCGGGACAAATTGAGAGTATCACAGCCTTCATTTCTGCGACGTACGAATCTCTAAGCCCAAAATCGGAGAGCAGACCAATGATCTTCATGGCAGCGTTCGACATACACAAGATGGATAAGGCTTAATAGAGATCTTGGTTGAACTTCCCCCCTCAATTCCCGAATCAAGTCTAGGTGTCAAGGGTGAGGGAACAACCCCAGAGACTCATCATGCTTCCCGGGCCCAGCAATGTTCCATCTCAGGTCATGAGAGCGATGCTCAAACCCATCATCAACCATCGTGGATCAGAATTCCGAGAACTCTATAGGAGAATAGTAGAGAACGCGAAATATGTCTTCGAGACCGAAGGCGATGTCATAGTGCTTTCCTCTTCAGGGACCGGAGGAGTTGAATGCACAATCTCAAACATAACCTCTCATGGAGACAAGATCTTAGTTCCGGTGAACGGAGTCTTCAGTGAGAGAGTTAAGGAGGCCGTCGAAATCTTTGGCGGAAAATGCGTCGAACTCCCAGTGGAGTGGGGAAAAGCCCCAACAATCCAACAGATAGAAGATGCTATCAAGAGCGAAAGGAACGTCAAAGCAATCGTGATTGTTTACAATGAAACCTCAACCGGCGCAACCACGCGATGTCTCCCAGAGATCGGAGATCTCTGCAGAGAAAACAACATTCTATTCGTTGTCGATGCGATATCGATCCTCGCGGGCGACGAGCTACCAGTCGACAGATGGGGAGTAGACATATGCGTTACTGGAAGCCAAAAATGCCTGATGTGTCCACCCGGCCTAGCTCTAATTTCAGTCAACGAGAGGGCTTGGTCAGCAATAGAAGCGATGAGGCAGAGGCGATACTACTTCGACCTCAGGGCGTACAGAGAGTTTCAGAAGGAGTACGAGACCCCGTTCACTCCTGTTCTTCCCCTCTTTTACGCCCTTGATGAGGCTCTTCAAATGATAAAGCAGGAGGGACTCGAATCAGTCTTCAGAAGGCATAGGATCTGCGCTGAAGCCATCTACTCAGCCGTTGAGGCGATAGGTCTCCAACCTTTCCCATCGAGAGAGTTCCGATCAAGAACAGTAGTTGGCATAAAGAACCCACCTGGCATTAGAGACAAGGATTTGAGAGATTTGCTCCTGAAAAAGTATAATGTCGTTGTCGGCGGAGGGATGGGCAAGCTGAGGAACACAATGTTCCGAATCGGAGTAATGGGCACTGTTAGTCAGTCAGAGATCCTTCAAACTGTCTCTGCTCTAGAATGCGCATTGTTGGACCTGGGGCATAAGCTACAGCTTGGAGCTGGTATTGCAGCCGCCAATCAATCGTTTGCCAAGTCTCAACAGTGAATATTTATCTTCTTGGCCTTCTCGCACATCATGTGAGAAGCTTGATCACATCGGGGTATAGAGATCGGTCGCTCGCGCTCAAGCTGTCAAATCATATCCGTGAACTGGCGGGGGACCACGACTACCTGATTATGCATGTGTGCGGCACATGACTGAGAACTCTATTTCTCGGCCAGCCGAACCACGAAGCCACAATCGTAGAGCATGGACTCAGAAGCTTTTTTCCCCCGAACGTCGAGGTTCGATCCGGTCCGGGTTGCCCGGTTTGCGTAACTAGCCCCGACGAAATCGATGCCGCCGTTGAACTCTCACAGCGCCCTCAGACGATTGTGACAACCTTCGGTGACATGCTGAAAGTTCCAAGTACCGACTACTCACTTGCTGAGATCAGAGCGAAGGGAGGAAATGTGCGGGTTGTCTACAGCATACATGACGCAGTTGCTCTCGCGAGGAATGACCCAAATAACGAATATGTTCATTTCGCCATAGGATTTGAAACGACCGCTCCAACAACTGCAGTCGAACTCCTCAAGGGTTGCCCAGACAATTTCAGTATCATATGCAGTCACCGCCTCATTCCTCCCGCGATGGAGCATCTTCTCAAAATGGGAGAAATCAGGATCAGCGGCTTCATCTGCCCAGGTCATGTCTCAACAATAATTGGTAGCGAGCCTTACCAACTCATTTCTGAAACATACGAGGTTCCTCAAGTCATTGCGGGATTCGAACCCATAGACGTTCTCATCGCGGTGGCCATGATAATAAGACAAGTGAATGAGAATAAGGCGCAGGTTCAGAACGAGTACACCAGATCAGTCAGGTTTTCAGGAAACGTCAAGGCGAAGGAAACCATGGCCGAGGCATTCGATATTTGTGATTCGGAGTGGCGTGGAATTGGTACGGTCGGAGGATCAGCCTACAGGCTGAGGGAGGAGTTATCTCAGTACGAAGCCTTCAAGAAGTTCAGACTTAAGCGCCGAAAAGCGTATCAGGTTCCGACGGGATGCAAATGCGGCGAAGTTCTGCGAGGCCTGCTCTATCCGCAGCAATGCCCTCTATTCAACAAAGCATGCACTCCCACTCATCCCATCGGTCCTTGTGCCGTTAGCAGAGAAGGCGCATGCTACATTTCAATGAGAACGCCTGAGAGCCGTGATAGGTGGCGCCTACACAACTCTAACTAGAAACCTACAACGTCGGCTGCTTGCCACTATTTGTTCTCCACAATGCGTATAGAAAACACGCGGCCGTGAGAAACCATATCTTTGTTGCGAAGTTAAAGTTGACTGGAATGCCTGCATGCTCGTGTGTCGTATTTGCGAGCACGTCGATTGATCCGCCTTGTAGCCTCCAAGCAGTAAACCACGCGAGAAAGTTCCATGTGCTTTCATACATCGCGATGAAGGCACAGGTCGCTAAGAAGACCTGCGTCAAAGGTTTAGACATCCACAAACCAACCTTCTCGTTTTTCATCACTATAACCCATAGAGCAAATCCAAAGATCACCAGAAGGGTAATCGGCTTGAAGCTCTGGATAACATAGAAGGGGAATATAAGAGGAATCTGATCCTTAACGAAGCGTTCCCCAAACGCTGTCTCAACTGGATACTTAAGAACGTAGAAGACAACGATAAGTAAGATTGCAATAGCTAGTAACTGTCCGCAAATACGCAGCCTTCTAGTTATCATCGCGTGTCCTCGCGAAGTGGCTAGCTTTTCTCGAGGATCTCTTTCCAAAGTCTTAGAGTTTCAAGAGCCTCCAGTTCATCTAGGGTTTCGATGGCGAAGCCAGTGTGGACAATCACGTAGTCTCCGACTTTGACGTTTTCCAGTAGGCTAACCATGATCTCGCGCTTTACGCCGCCGAAATCAGCGATCGCCTTGTCTCCCGTGATTTCTAGGATCTGAGCTGGAACAGCGAGGCACATTCAAACCGGTCTGAAGACTCGCGGCGCAGATATTTAAAGGTGTGACAAGAATGTTTCTCAGAAATCCCGTCTGAGAAATCAGGCAATGTTTCAACGTCTTGATGCGGCGTCAATGTTATCGATGAGACAGCTTTGCTCTTCGAGAAGAGAAAGCGTTGGCGATCGCTCAGATTTGGATAGATAAGTGATGAGCAGATCGTTGCAGAACTAGGGGAGGATGAGGCGCAACTGGAGGCTGTGCTGTGGTGAAGATTCTTGGGTTTGCCGATTTCCACGGCAATATCGACTCAGCGAGACGGGCCTCATACCTAGTTTCGCTTGAGCACCCAAGCTTGGTTGTGGTCGCGGGTGACTTGGCTAAACAGGACATACAGGTAGCTGAGTATATCCTTAAGGAACTCTCTAAGTCAGCCCCGAAAGTCTTGTTTGTCCCAGGAAATATGGATGAGCCAGCCCTTGCCGATTGGAGAGACACCGAGCGAATCGTCTGTCTTCACGCAAAGGGAATAGTTCATAACGCAGCGTTCTTCGGGGGCTTGGGAGGAGCGGTAATAAGCCCTTTCAAGACTCCGTTTGAGTTCGACGAGGCCGAGGCAAGCAGAGTATTAGCTCAGGTAATTCGAACCAGTTCTTCTTCGATTACGGTTCTTGTCTCTCACTGCCCTCCGAAGAATACAAAGCTAGATTTGGCAGCCGGAACAAGGCATGTTGGAAGTGAGGCGGTCCGCAGGTTCATAGAGGAGAGAAAGCCTGCGTTAGTGATTTGCGGACACATACATGAAGCGCGAGGTGTCGATCTGATCGGGAGGGTACCAATCGTGAACGTAGGTCCTGCCGCACACGGCCACTACGCTTCCATTTCTCTCGACAAGTCAGCGGGGATAGAGCTTCGAGAGTTCTAGCATGTGTGTTTGCGAGAATTTTCTCTCAACTCGAAAGGGTATATAAGGATGGGCTGATAACCTAGGCGACCCATCTTGCATCAGAAGGTCCAACGGCATGGCCATCAAAAACGGCGAGTTTATTCTCATAAACTTGACCTGCAAGGTTAAGGAAAGCGGAGAGGTCGTAGAGACTACTCTAGAGAATATGGCAAAAGAGTCTGGGCTGCACAAGGAAGGCGCCACGTACGAGCCTATGTTTTTGATCGTAGGTGAAGGGTGGGTTCCAAAAGGACTCGATGAGAGTTTCGCTAACATGGAGGTTGGACAACCAGCGACGGTTGAGTTTCCTCCCGAGAAAGGCTATGGCCTTCGGGATCCTTCCAAGATACGACTTGTGCCACTGAGACGATTTCGTGCTGATGGCATCACACCGCTTCCAGGAATGACGGTTCACTTTGAAGGCAAGTCCGCGACCATAAGAGCGGTCGGAGCTGGACGCGTTCAATTGGACTATAACCATCCGCTTTCAGGGAAGACGCTGATCTATGATCTCACAGTCGAGAAGATATTGGAATCTTTTGAAGAAAAGGTCAAGGCGATCATACACCGTAGAATCACGGGTCTGGAAGCAGAAAAGTTCACCACAAGACTGCTTGAAGGAAATCTGATGGTGGAGATTCCTGAAGAAGGATTCTTTCTTGAGGGGCTGCAAGTTTTGAAACAGGCGGTGGGAGCAGACATCCTGAAGTATTGTCCAGAGGTCCAACAAGTGTCATTCATCGAGATGATCAAGCGAAAGGAACCCGTCGTTGCAGAGAAACCCTCGCAAGAGAAGACAGTCGAGGGCTCTCCAAACCCCGAGCGAAATCAAGATGATCTTTTCGCTTACGGGCTGCGATAATCTTCCGTTCCGCATTATCGGTTGATCTCGCGTCGCTCAAACAGAAACCTTAAAATTATGGAAGATGACGTTAGTCTTCGAAAGCGCTAGATTCTCACATGCGCTTGTTGAAATTTCCGTCAAGGCTTTTCGAGGGTCCCGCAATGAACGTTGCGAAATTCGACAAAATTCCGAAGTACGTCCTGAAGGGAACAACTACAATAGGTGTGGTTTGCCGAGATGGAATCATCTTTGCGACAGATACGCGCGCTACAATGGGTTACTTCGTGGCTCACAAACACGCGAAGAAGGTTTTAAAAGTGGATGACCACTTGGCGATGACGATCGCCGGAGCGGTGGGAGACGCACAAGCCGTCGTCGAGATTCTCAAAGCGAACGCTAGTTTATTCAAATACGAGAATGGCAGACCCATGCCTGTGAAAGCTGCGGCTAGACTTTTGGCAAACCTACTTTTCTCGTCGAGGGTCGTGCCCCTGCTCCTCCAAGCGATAGTAGGTGGCGTGGACGACACAGGTGCGCACATCTTTGCCCTCGATCCTCTTGGCAGTTTGACCGAGGAGAAATGCGTATCAACAGGATCTGGGTCACCAGTGGCGTACGGAGTCCTTGAGAGCGAATTCAAGGAGGGCATGAGTGAGAAGGAGGCGCTGCCCATAGCTATCAGAGCTATGGATTCAGCTATGAAGCGAGACTCTGCTAGCGGCGACAGCTTTGATGTCGCTGTGGTTACTCGAGAAGGTTACAGAGAACTGCTGGAAGATGAGAAGAAAGCTGTTCTCGCAAGTGCTTGAAGACTCGATTGCCGTTTCATTGTTTCAGGAGTAGGTACTTTGTCTAGAGCCACTGAGAATGCTCACGCGAAGATCAGGCAGACTATTCTTGAGCATATGCCGCGGGAAGCAGAGATAACCAGGATCGAGTTTGAAGGTCCAAGGCTTGCGATCTACGTCAAGAATGTGGTTCTTCTTCAGGAGCAGAGCTACGTAGTCACGGATATCGTTAATCTGCTTCACAAACGAATCGTAATTCGATCCGACCCCTCTATTAGAGTTCCAGAGCCTGAAGCAGAGAAGAGGATAAGGGAGATAATTCCCCTCGAAGCGGAGGTTACGAACATCACCTTTGATCCCAGCCTCGGGGAGGTGGTGGTCGAGGCTAAGAAACCTGGCCTTGCTATCGGCAAAGACGGGGCAACCTTGCAGTCAATAGTCAGGGCAACCAGTTGGCGGCCGAGGGTGCTTCGAACTCCTCCGCTACCCTCCAAGATCATCGCCAGTATGAGGCATATTCTACACTCTGAGAGTGAGGATAGAAGCAGAATTCTACGTGATGTTGGAGAGAGAGTATTCAGGCCGACGCTGGCGCGCGCCAGCAACGTAAGGCTGACAACGCTCGGCGGTTTTAGAGAGGTAGGTAGATCCGCCATCCTTATCCAAGCCGATGAGAGCTCCGTTCTATTGGACTGCGGCATCAATCCTGGCGCCCAAAAACCAGCTCAGTCGTTTCCACGTGTCGATATTGAAGAATTTGACTTGGATAACCTTGATGCCGTAATAATCTCTCACGCACATCTTGACCATTGCGGCCTGACGCCGTTCCTCTGCAAGTATGGATATGATGGCCCTATCTACTGCTCGGAGCCGACTGCAACGATGATGACACTGCTCCAGCTTGACTACCTGGATGTTGCGAGCAGGGAAGGCGCATTTGCACCGTTTGACCAGAAAGACGTGCGAGAACTAGTCATGCACACAGTTGTTCTGAAGTATGGAGTTGTTACTGATGTTGCGCCTGACATCAAACTCACTCTTCACAATGCAGGGCACATCTTAGGGTCATCCATAATTCATCTACACATAGGAGAAGGCCTGCACAACATCGTCTACACAAGCGACTACAAGTTCGGGAAGACGATGCTCCTAGAGTCTGCCTCCTCAACCTTTCCAAGAGCTGAGACTTTGATCACCGAAAGCACGTATGGGGCGCCTGAAGACATCATGTCAGAACGCGAAGGAGTGGAGGAAAAACTTGTGCAAATCATCAACGAGACGGTTGAGAAGGGGGGAAAGGCTCTGCTTCCTGTCCCGGCGGTTGGACGGGCACAAGAAATAATGCTTGTTCTCGACAACTACATGAAGTCCGGTCGCCTCAAGGAGCTTCCAATATATATTGAGGGAATGATTTTGGAGGCGACGGCGATCCACACGGCTTACCCGGAATACCTTGCTAGAGAAATTAGAGATCAGATTCTCCACCACGATGTCAACCCTTTCCAGTCAGACTACTTTGTCACAGTGACGAACTCCAGCACTCGTGGAGAAATAGTTGAGGGCGGTCCGTGTATTATCCTTGCAACTTCTGGCATGCTTGAAGGCGGTCCCGCAATAGATTACTTCAAGCAACTCGCATCTGATGAGAGAAATGCGCTCGTCTTCGTAAGCTACCAGATAGAAGGTACACTGGGCAATAGGATTAGAAGCGGATTGAAGGATGTTTCCCTGATGAATCACAGTGGGAAGATGGAGGTAGTCAAACTGAATGCGCGAGTTGAATCGGTGGAGGGTTTCTCAGGTCACTCCGATCGTCGCCAACTTCTGAACTTCGTTCAGAGAATGACGCCCAAACCATCTCGAGTGTTGGTCGGCCATGGGGAAGCGAGAAAATGCGACGACTTGGCGCAGGCAATAAGCAAGAGCTTGAAGCTTAGGGCATTTGCGCCGCAGAACCTAGAGACCATAAGACTGAGGTAGAGTCATAGGCTTCTAGAATCACTCTACACTATCACTGTTAACCTGTTCTCTCGGCAACGGCTTCATGTTGGGCAGAAACTCTTTCTCTCCAAATCTTCACCGCCCGAGGGGTGACGACTATCCTTTCCTCGCCCAGTCTGGCTATGTCGCCTCCTTCATCTCGGACGTATTCACATAGCTCGTTTATGGCTATCTTTGTTTCCTCAACGCTCTTCCTAGCCAAAGGTGTGATTCTCACTATCAATATATTGCCGAGCTTCACCTCATACTTGATACGGTTGACATCTGAAAGGCTACTGAGAGGATAAGCCTTGACGTATGCGGCCTGCTCCATTTTCGAAGAAACGTTCAACAGATTTACCTCAGGCATTTGCTGACGAACACGATGGTTCGCCAGCCCATACCACAAAATTGATACTTCCTTCTGGCCGCTTAAACGTTTGCCAAGAATGTGTGGATCATCTTCCTCGGCACCATTTAAATTCCTGCCTCTGACCTATTTCGTTTCGAGGCTCAGCCTATTGCTCAGCGAATTCAACCTACTCGTGTCAACCTCTCGCGGCAATGAGAGAAACGCGTGCAGCGAAATTTGGTATCTACTGAGAGAATTGGGTGACAGCAAACCCGAGACTAACAGGACACCGGCCATAGGCCTGGTGGTCGCAAAGACCAAGATGAATCCAATCCTCGTGGTTCAAGAGTTGAGCAAGAAGCTTGTGGAGAGCCCTTGGAAGTTCCGATACATCTTGAAAGTTTCACCCATTGAGAAGGTCGTATCGTCGAGCTTAGCGGAAATTGAAAAATGTGTCTTGACCATGGTTGACAGGGTCGATAAGCAGGAGAGCTTTCGAATTACCGTCGAGAAGAGACATACTGCGCTATCCACGAAGGAGATAGTTGAAACCGTTGCGAGAAACATCGATAGAAGAGTAGATCTTGAAAATCCTGACAAGGTAATCCTCATCGAGATTGTGGGAGAGTTGACTGGCATCTCGGTGATTGGGCCTTCTGACATGCTGTCGGTGGAAAGGGTGAAACGATCAATCTAGGCTTGCCTGGAGAGCAGCGCCATCTTCTCAATCACCAGCCTAGCTACTGCTTCTCTCTCAGTGACGTCCCTTCTAAGCAAGGCTCTTACCTGATCATTCGTTATGCCAAAGATTTTTCTGACTGTCGCCTCATCTCCTTCTTCAAGAACTGATTCGTCAGATTTTCCGTCCACGATGCTAGATAGCTCGATCTCAAGCTTTTCGAGGACTTGCCTATCACTGGCTATTGCGACGACAGCCAGATTCTTCGACTCGGACGAGACTCCTAGGGCCGCAATGGCATTCTTGATCTGCCTTTGAGCAGAGGCGTAGAGAAGAACCTCCACCGCCAAGTTCTCTGTTACTTGTATGCCTCGTGCCCGTCCCTTCAAGGCGTTGAGCACTGCGAAACGGAGATGGTCTCTTCCGGCTATCCCTTTCACATCGAAGATTTGGGTTTCGATGCCGCTCGCAAAACGTCTCAGTCGCTGAAGAATCATTTCAGGATCGAGGATCTTCACATCACGCATGCCAGTGATCATCACGTATCTATCGTATTCTTCCAGGTACTCAACCGGCATATGCATCAGTCTCCCCATTGTGACATCGATTCAACCCTCATCGGAACATTCGAATCTTCTGTAAAATGCCTTAAAAGACATTGTGCACTTCAACCAGTCTGTCCAGAAGGGTCAGCTGTGAGCTTCGAAGTTCCAGATTGGAGTGAGATCTACGACGCGTGCATAGAGTTGGCTGACCAGATCAAGAGGAGCGGGTTCAACCCTGAGATCATAGTTGGCGTTGCGCGAGGGGGATGGATTCCTGCAAGAATTCTTTCCGATCTTCTCGGCAACACATATGTAGCCAGCATCAGAGTCGAGTTCTACAAGGGTGTAGGTGAAACTGCAAAGAAACCCATAGTCAGCCAGCAAGTCTCTACTTCCGTGGAAGGAAAGAGAGTCCTAGTAGTCGATGATGTTGCAGACACTGGGGAGAGTTTAACGAAGGTTCGTCAAGATCTTCTTAGTCGTGGAGCTTCCCAAGTCAAGATCGCTACTCTTCACTACAAACCGAAGAGCATTCTTCGGCCAGACTTCTACGTAAGAGAAACATCTGCTTGGATAGTCTATCCACATGAACGGTATGAATTTGTTAACAATCGAGTGGCAAAGCTCAAGGCCGAAGGAAAATCGATGGCCGAAGTGAAGGAAGAACTCGTCCGCATCGGCCTACATAGAAACCTAGTTGAAAAGTTTGTCAATGAATGTTGGGATTCCAGAGATCCATGAATCCTCTCGCTTCACCTTCGCAATCTCACCCGCAAAAGGATAAGCTAGTGCGACGAGATTGTGGGACGGCCTGTAGAGGAGGTTCTCCATGAGTAGGCGTCCCGTAGAACTATCAGTCCTATTATCCCACTCACTTAGTGGCAAACTGGCGATACGTGCCGCAGCGCAGTCTCCCCCCTGAACTCTCTGGGAAAACAGTTTTCGAGAAACTTCTCAGTCCACAATGCCGATGTGCCCTAGATCTGCTGCGAATCTTTACATATTCCGCATGGCGTCATAAGAGATGGATGATGTGGTCCAACATTTCAGTTTTGATAAGTTATCTCTGTCAAGGTCTAGGAGCCTATTCATCTCACCTTAACGGCCAATGTTGCCTCAGCTTGTCAAGGATCAGCGTCTTCTCACCGCTGCTCTCAGCCTTCTGAGCCTTTGATTCAGATGTACCATGTATTCAGCGCTTAGACTGTCCAGCGTCTTCTCCATCTCCAGCACGAAGTTCTTCGTCCGACTCATCACTTCTTTGAGGTCAACTTTCACTGCTACGGGGTAATACTGTGTCTCCACTCTGTCTCTTTTCGAATTTCTTAATTCCTGAATCAATTGGGCAGAAACGGTGTTACCAAACAGGTACTCGAATAGGGCAATCGTGCAGTCATGTATCTCGCATTTGACGCCTACCTTCGCGAGGAGCCCATATACGGCGAAGTACCTTGCATAGTAGCTTGCAGATACCGCCCACTCGACAATGCCTGCTTTCGCATTGATTTCCATGGATTTTAGAGCATTTCTCGATTTTTGGAGATATGCCCTCACAAGATTCTCCGAGGGCTTTACGAACGCTATGCCTTTGCTCTGTCTCAAGCACCACTGTAGATACTTACTACGGTCTCGCATAGAAACGCCACATTATGTCGCAGAATTTGTCTACTCCTTTGAGTATGATGTGTTCGGAAATAACTTCCCTTATCAGCGGGTCGCCTCTCTCAAACCCTCTCAGAAACTCAGTCTCGCTCGTAGACTTGATGCTTATCTCTCTGTCAATAAGTCCTCCCACTTCCTTGGCAACACTGGTATGAACATCTGAATCCTTTTCGGTGAGGATAAAGAGGTCAACATCACTCTCTTTCGCTATGCGGCCTTTCGCAAAACTCCCGAACAGTATGACTGTACCTTCTACTCGATCCCCAAGTTCACCGATAATCTTCTTGACTAGAAAATTCTTTTCAAGAAAGGTTATGGTTGTGAATGTTTCGGCGAGTATCATGTAATACCTTGTCAGCAGGTTGCCCAGGTTCAGGGAGTACTCCCTGTTCCTTCCTCTGAGGATACTGGAGAGAATCCTCATCCTTTCCAGCCTTTTGAGTTGAAGCTGAATCGCCTTGACATCAACCTCAGTTTCCCTAGCGATCCTTCTGAGGTGCAACGACCTGCGATAATCGTCCCTGTAAAGCCCGAGTATCTTCAGCGTTGTCTGATTGATGTTGTATTTTTCCATCATGTGTTGTAATCATACAACAGATGACTTATAACTTTTGCAGAGATTCGAAGATCAACTTTGGATGACTTCATGCGCCAAGTGTTTGGGGCACAGATTCAGATCTCAGCACCTGCAGTGCCCAGTGGATTCTGGTGCAACCTTAAATCTTACAAGTAGTCTCCTCTTACTGGAATGATGTGGACTCATTTAATCCTTCTGCTAGGTCAGTAAAAAAGACTAGCATGCAATTGAGAAAGAGATGCCTAACGAGGGTTTGCAATGAGGCGGCCCCTTCGTAGGGTTCCGTCAAGGCTTCTTCATCTGGCAACGCGTGCAGGCAAAAAGCTGATCGAGGTTGTCTTTGGCTCTGATAGCAAACTTTGGAGTCTGTATCTTGCATCCGTAGTCGCAATCGGGTACATGGTTGGTCAGTCGGGAGAGCTTCTGGCAATGGTTGTTTGTGCATTCAAGATTCTTGCTTCGGTGCCTTTGGTTCTCGTCCCCCTTGCAGTGACGATCCTAGTTTTCAAGATAGGTATCGGAGATGAATCGAGCATCTGTTCTTGGGGTTTTTCGATAGTCCAGATGTGTCTGTTCATCTTATGGTTTCAGGTTCTCTATGGAATTCAATATGGATTTGGGTCTTTATGGATTATTAGGGGTGGTTTCTATTTGGCAATTCTCCCCACGGTACTCTTGTGGCTAGCCAAGATTTGTTCATGGGTGATTTGCGCCAAGATACCGAATATATCAATTAAGCATTACTTGGTATTGGCATTCTCGCTCTCGATCTGCATTGTACTATCATGGCTAACGATTACACGCACACTTCCAGCGCTAATAGCAATAGCCGGCTTTGCGGCGTTGTTGGACATGATGAAACCTGGGGAGACTACCTTCGTCGAGTCGTTGTCTAGAGCACTAAGAGTCATGGGTGTTGTCTTGTTCATCTTGAACTGGTTTTTGCTGTTCGCCATTCTACACCCAGTTGTGTTCTAGTGAATCTCCAAACTCTGAGACCCGCCAGGTTCTTCGAGGCAGTCCATACGGTACGTCCAAATCGACTGCCATTTCGACGTTTTCAATAGCTACGTTGGTATTTTCGTTCAGCGTGTTCGCTGTTCTCAATATTGTTGTTCAGGTTATCGGCCACGCTACGAGCAATCTACTCAAAGAAACTGAGAATCAAGGAAAGCTAGGCAACACGCCAGCTCGTTGCAAAATGAATCTATGCTGATTCCACGTTGCCAACACAAGCGTCTCAAATCGAATCTCACACATGCCCATGTAACCCCAAGAGGTACCGCAGGAGGGTACCGCGCTATCTGTATAGTTCCTGGGGAAGCTTGCAGGCAGCTGACTTTTCCAGCCAACACGGCCAGCGCTTCATCGTACATAACATCAATGAGAGCCATGGCATCTTTTTTCTTTCGACCGAAGTCCCACATGTGAGGATGAATCTGCAAGAGCCAGGCCTCAGATAGAAGTCTCTCCATGGAATCCCAAGACGACTTGATCAGGGACCTGTAGTGGTCGAGACCCGCTCTTGCCTCTGGATTGCGATAGATGAAAGCGCACCCATAGTTGATACAGAAGAAGCCAATACCCTCAAAGTAGTCAAGGTAGGCGAGCCTCATTTCGGCAATCAAGTCAAGCTGAGTGCCGCGGTACTTTCCGCCTAGAATTTGAAGACATGCTTTCAGATGTGACCTGGCCTCTGCTGAGAGAGTTGTGAGATTCTCCATAGATTTTTCCAGCATGGTCATGGAGGCATGATCCGTCTTGCCTCTGTCTGCACTGAGCTTAATCGAGTAGGTGCAACGAAGCTGATCTTTGTTCAGCAGGTAGAGCTTGAGGAGTCTATAGTCGGCCGCAAAATAGTTGTGTACGTAACCAACTATCTCTCCTCCGTAGAACGGTGAGGGTAGCAAAGGTGATGTGGCCACAGTTGCCCCGACTATCAATGTAGAAAGAAGTGCCAACTCCCTTATCCAATGAAAGATCGAACGAGGTATTGAAAAGCTGGCCGTGCGAAACATCAGGAGAAGTGCGATAATACTTGAGACAACCCAAACAACCAAAGCGGTATGCGAGCTTGTGAAATAGTAAGCAACAAAGCCCAAAGCCGCAAAACTGGAAGGCAATGCTCTTGTAAGAGTGCCAAGGATGCTTACGAGTATTGACAAGAGAAAAAAGACCAAAGCTCCAACAGCTATCCACCCGAGAGGGTTCACGTCCAAATAGACTCTTAACATGTCTCGGTTTCGAAGAGCATTCAATATCACGAGACCCATTGCCCCCAAGAGAAGAGAGAGATACACTGCGGCTATTCTCTTCAGTCTGCTGGAGACAACCTGATAGAACCGCTTAGCAATCTGCCTTCTGCGCAAAAATCCTTGACGTGACAATTGCGCGTATTCCTTCACGAGATATGGAGTCAATACAGCAAACGCTCCGACATAGCACAGAGCAGCTTCTTGGAGTCGGCCTATTATGAAATTCAAATAGGCGATTAGGATAACACCGAAGCCGATGACACCTGAGACTATGTGTACAGTCGCAGCAGACATTTTCCGGATCTTTCGGAAGATGGCTGACATAGCAGATTCATGTCAGTAGAGCAATCAAGCCCTATCGGATTCTAGCTTTGACAGATAGCTGCCCAAGGTCCTCGATTTCTCGATCTTACGCCATGCGGCTTCAATGTCATCATCTGAAAAGTGCGGCTTTTGGCTCCGCAGATACTGGATTATCCTCTGCTTTGTATCGTATCCTTCCTTTGGACCATGTTTGATGAGGTAGACTAGTGAAACGAGAAGCTCTAGACGATCAACAGAATAGAAGTCATCGGCCAAGAAGTTCCTCATGCGATTGAGTTTGGCCAGTTCCGATCTTGTGAGCTCACTCTTTGAGTCAAAGTCCTCGTTAGTAGGGTTGAATAGTGTTCGAGTTAGTTCGGGACTGTATGGGCCGTGTACGTACCATGTGTAACCGAATCTTAGATCAGCTCCAAACTGCTTCAACATGTAGACAAACTTCTGTATTCGTTTACGTCCAGCGAAGGAATCAAGCTGCTCGGCAAGTCCGAGCGCATTCAAGAATGCCATAAGATCTGAATACTTGGTCATTGTTGTAACTCCTCGCTTAGTTCCCGCATGAGTTTAAAGAAATTCTCAAGACTAAGAATCCCTTTTCTAGTGATAATGAAGGTCGTTCTTTCGCGGGACTCGATCTGTTCGCGTTTTGACTCAATCAATTCTTCATTGGCAAGAGCCCTCAGATGCGTGGCAAGAGCCCCATCCGATATTGAGAGATCATGCCTGAGCTGCGGAAAGTCGCCCCCACCCGCGTGGTAAAGCTCAAGCATTATTGCAATTCGATGAGGGTTAAAGAGCACCGACGGCTGTCCCAGCAACTCTTTCGTAAGCCGCTCCGGCTTAAAGCTGAACTCCTCCAAAACGGACAAAATGTTCCGCCGTTCGTCCAATAAGTGCACCATCCAGTGAAAAAGCTTTCTCTCGAATGTGCTTCGCCTGCGTGGAGCGGCGGTTTTACTTTGCTTTAGAAAGCAAAAGACGAAAGCCTTTTAAGCAGAAAGCTTATAGAAAAGAGTCTAGTCACTAGTGCGAAACCGGAGATCACAATAGGTGGGTGTGTATGAACCGCACTGCCTCTTTGGCCCTGATATTCGTCTTGTTGGGAGCGGGAGCCCTTGTCGTATTCTTGCAGCCTCAAACCGACAAACGCACGCCCTCACCGCCGTTGTGTGCTACCCTTTCGTTCAGTCTCAACTTTCCTAAAGTACTGGTTCCCACCGCCGCTGCAGATGTTATCGTCCATGCTACAGCTATGAATAACGATGCAAGGTCTGTTATTGTCAAGACGGATTCAGCACATGTTGTTGTTAAGAACGACCCGGTTGATGTCACATCGGGTACGTCGGCAGATATCAGAGTGCGGGTCGAGGCGCGTGATGCACGTGACGGGGCCTACAATGCCCAAGTGTGGCTTCATTTCTCTGATTCAGCTGGTGCTCATGACACAGAAGCCAAGGGGGTATCTTTCTACATAGTACCGTATGCAGTCTTACAAGACGTCAGATGGGCGCCAGATTTCTGGCATCCCTTTGGGAAGGGCACGATCGGAAGAAGTGACACTACAACCGCTCTCTTCAAGGTGTTGAGCAAAAGCCAAAGCGTTGTATACGAAGGAATGGTTGTTAGGGCTGCTTTCACAGTATCCGCTCCTGGTTTGACAGTGACTCCGACCGGTATACCAATCGATCCCATAGGTCCTCAAGGCAAGAGTAATGACTACGCCTTTGCAATCAGGTCGAATAACACACCGCCAGGCAAGTATACGCTGCTCTTTTCGCTATACTCTAGGGACAACCAGCTCATCACTCAAGAAACGCTCGAAATCACTATCACTGCCTAGCCAAGAGGAGGTGAAAAGCATATGGAGACTGTCGAAACCGCCGAGCTCGGCAGGGAAAAGAACATAATCACGATAACGATCATCAGCGATGGCGTCCCCAAGACTTTCGAACACAATATCCATCACAAAATAAGACGGGTCGTAGATGAAGCGATCAAAGCATTCGGCATTCAGCCGCCCCCAAACACAACCTACATCTTGACCTATGACAGCTTGAATCTTGACGACATGGATAAGTCACTAAAAGACTATGGCATACCTGACAGAGCAACTCTTACACTTGTGCCCAGACGTGTCGGTGCAGGCTAGGTAGTCAGGGAAGATAGAGGCCTCACTTTGAGTGAAGGAAGTCAGCGTTTAGCATCTTTCATACTGGGAAGATCGGAATATGCAATTCCACTCTCCGTCATTGTCGTGACTCTGGGTCATATCAACCGCCATGGGTCAGAGGGATTAGAGTGCATGGTCTTTTGGGCCGGAAAGGCCCTAGGCCTAGGAAAGTTCGAGGTCACTGACTGTATACACCCACATCATCACGCGACAAGTTTGAGCGTCGACATCGAGCCTGACGAAAGCTCAAGGATACAAAGAATGCTATTTCAACACAAACAAATTCTTCTCGCTCAGGTTCACAGCCACCCTTCTGCGGCCTTCCACTCGTCCAGAGACGATAGTCTTTCGATGAGTCACAAGCCAGGCTTCATCTCCATAGTCGTCCCATCCTTCGGGAGGATACGATTGTCCGATCTGTCGGAATGCAAGGTCTACGAGCACATTGGATATGGGCGCTGGCGAAATTTGACTCCTAAGGAAGTCGCAGGAAGGTTTGTGATCGTGGATTAGTAGAGGCTGCTTAATGCCGGAAAAGATTGGCTTGTTGCCAGACGATTTTGAATACCAGTTCTACGACCGAACAGCGATTTTTGCACAGTATTCGCTACGCTGGGAAAGGACACCAACCAAATCCGAGATTATCAATTGCATGAAGAATTCGAAAGTAGCAGTGTCCGGCGATGTACCGATCCTACAGACCCCGAATGGTCAGCACATGGCTCTGATGGCCGCCAACTTGATTTCTAGATTCTGTCCGAACATCGACTTCCTAGTCTCAAAAGACACCCCGTCCTTGATTGGACTGTTTGGTTCTGGGGGGCAGAGTCTCGTAGACTCGCTGTTAAACGTGAGTCGCTCTGCAAATCCGTTAGGCAACTTCGATGCTTTGCCGAAATTGAAAAAGCAATACGATGGAATCTTGCAGCTTGGACCAAGTCCAGATTCGAGGAATGCAACAAGCGTCTGTTCGGACGGCTGGAGAGTTTATCTTAACACTTGTCATGTGAAGCATGAACAGCAGAATCCAGTAGGTGCCCAACTCGCGGCTTGCCTCGGGGCTGCGGAAATCTTCAAGGCAATCGCTCGGAAGATTGGCGGACACAACCCTGAGGACGTAGCCGAGTCCGAACCGTTGTCTTTGTCATGTTTCGACTTCTGCAAGGACGGTATGAACCCTGCTTTGCCACGCGACCTTTCAATCGATGAAGCGAAGCTTGTCGGAGGGGGTGCCATCGGAAACGCAGTAGTTTACTGTCTGCGAACTATCAATGAGCTTAATGGCAGTTTATCTGTTATAGACCCCCAGGAGCTGGATATCTCCAATCTGAATCGCTATGTTTTGGCGACATGGAAAGACGCTTTAAGCAGACGTTCGAAAGTTGACCTCTTAGCCAGTTTCTCGTCTACATATCTCAAGATCAATCCCTACCTGCTTAGCTACCAAGATTTCTCCAAGGAACTAGAACCCAACCAGCTAGTTGCGGTCGGAGTCGATGATGTGCAGACCAGATGGGACGTTCAGAACGATTTTCCGCAGATAATCTTGAACGCGGGAACGGATGTAGATTTCGTAAGCGTATCGCGTCACAACGATTTCATGCACAAGGCATGCTTAGGCTGTTTGAACCCTACAGACTGGGCGCCAAGCGCTACACAATCTGCTCAACCATTCCCTGCTATTTCTTTCACGTCAGCCATTTCTGGCATCCTGATGTGCGCAGAGCTAATCAAAGAGAACGTACCAGCATACCAAGAATATGTCCTTAATAATGAATTGACGTTCAAGACTATGAAGTTTGGCAAGACGCTGAGGATCAGAAAACCAGACAAGTCTCTTCTCTGTGGATGCCGATGCCAGAACCCGAATGTCATCGATAGGTATCTGCAACGACGAAAGCAGGATTAAACACACAGTCGATGTAAGCTGCCCAAACTGGATAATCCTGCAAGGATCGAAGAACTGCTGCTACCTATCTCTTCGAAACCCCTCAAGATGTACGCGTAAATCAGGATTTGCACGGATACATCGCAAGATAGCAGTAGCTCGCAACTCCACCTTTGGTTCACACCTCCAAGGTTTGAACTCTGGATTCTACCCACACCTCCTGCACTGAACCAAAGTTCCAACTACTCTAGGTGTTTCTCCTTCACTTTACCTAGGCTCTCATTCACCGTCGGTCCATTGAACCTTGGGTAAAATTAGTGTCCCTTTATAAGGTCTGAACTCCAATCACTAAAAGTGAATTACGATATACACCAATTCTTGAAGAGGCTGAAACGACTAGAGGAAGAAATCAGAAAAGCAGAGAATATTCCGGATGAAAACAAGATTTCAATTCTGAAATTCATTGAATTCTGCCAAGGCCAAGGTTTAGCTCCAGCTACAGTCATCAAACATGTGACAGCGCTGAAGCATGCTTCTCGTTTTCTAGCGGAACCTTTCGAAAGAGCGAGAGTTGATGACATAGTCAAGGTCTCAAGGAAGATCGAGGAAAAGGACTGGAGCGATTCGACGAAAAGAACTGCGAGAGTCACGCTGAAGAAATTCTACAAATGGTTGCGAAGAAGCGAGTACTATCCAGACGAAGTTAGATGGCTCAAGACTTCTCACAAGATAGGTGACAATCATCTCCCTGACATTCTCACAGAGGAGGAGGTTCTCAAACTCGTCAAGGCAGCAGACAATCCGAGGGACAAAGCCCTTGTCATGATGCTCTATGAGTCAGGTTGCAGAGTTGGCGAGGTATTAACCATGAAGGTGAAGAATGTAAGTTTCAACGAAAACGGGGCCACCATAACTGTCAACGGAAAGACCGGTTCTCGAAGAATTCTGCTTCTTTCGTCCGCTCCTCACTTGGCAAGTTGGCTGGAGGCTCATCCTAGGAGAGATGATCCAGAATCTTTCCTGTGGTTGACAAAGTTCAATCGTATCGGCAAGGAAGAATACTCGCCTTTGGGCTATGCAGCTGTGA
>Ga0315310_10000749_pt1 | contig 20730 bp, 18 predicted proteins | sample TDP5_MG_FD_203630 | JGI IMG/M metagenome (GOLD analysis project Ga0315310, IMG submission 203630) | Freshwater sediment microbial communities from Lake Towuti, South Sulawesi, Indonesia - TDP5 | ecosystem: Environmental > Aquatic > Freshwater > Lake > Sediment | place: Indonesia: South Sulawesi... | reverse complement strand
GCTCGGATCTCTGGCGTCCAGCACTTCCAGAACCACATTTGCATTACTAATTACATCATTAAGAATTTGCCATTCATGAGAGCTAATTATCATACGTTTCACAACTTCATATTCAAAAATCTGCTCGAAAATTTAGAAATTTGCTCGAATTTTCATATCCTCTAGTGGTCATTACAAGATGTATATTTTAGTAAATGTCTATTACCTAAAATATTTTCTTCTGTTAAGGTAAACCCCGTTAAACGGGAGAATTCTTCGAGAAATCGGTTCATTTGGATCATTCCTCTATCCCTAAAATTGAGTAAGTTAGAATTGATGAGAACCGGTTTGGAAATGAGGGTTTTCCTTAAGGTTTGAGGTCTAAAAAATTCAATTGACTCTTTTTCAGTATCCAAGCCAAAAGGAAGATCTTCAAAACCGGGATCTTTTTCAAAGAGGGATAGCATTATTTGATATCGGTGGGGCAGTTTATTTCTTTTGAGAAATCCCAAACCCACTCTATATTGTAATATCATTTGTTTGATTTCATTAAAGGGAATGAAAATTTGGGTATGGAAAAGGAGGAAAATTCGCTCGGAGATAGCGATGCTCGAATCAGCCTTTTCACATCGAATTGCCTTGAAATGAGTTAAAAGATAGATTCCTGTAATGAGCAATGGTGAAAAGGTATAAATGGAGGAATAACTTAGAATAAAGGTTGTACTATTCAAGATAAGAAGCAGAATATGCCCCAAAGCGGTAAAATAATTATGAATAAATAAGGAATAAGAAATAAAAAGCACCCCAAAAGTAAAGACTCCCCCTAAACAACCCCAAAAACTTAGGTTTTGAATAAGCTCCATTAAAGTTTGATTACTTAATAACGAGATTTGTTTATTATTGAGAAAATACAATAATATAGATATTAAAACTCCTATAAACGTGAGGCAGCTCCCGATAATCCGTTGTTTTTTCGGTAGATTTAATGTAATACTACTTTCTGTGCTTTGATTAATTCTCATATGGTTTACTCTCTTCCACTAGCAAAGTTTAAATCTTATCCAGTCTGAAATTAATTGAAGGTTCTAACAGAGTTTGTAAAAAAGAATAGACCTTTTTTTAAGTAATAAATTCTGATAAGTTCTTTTAACGTTTGCTGAATTTAGAAAATTAAGAGTTGAGTAGACATGGTAAAAGTCAAGAATCCAGAGGAAATTCAGGATATGGTTAAAAATCACCCATTGGAATTACGACGCATATTCACGATAACAGCTCACGTGGATCATGGCAAATCGACAGCTTGTGACTATCTAATGGGGCGAGCAGGATTAATATCTCGAGATTCCGAGGGGCAACGCCGATTAACTGATGGGGATGAGGAAGAAATCCAGCGAGGCATCACAATTTTTGCATCAGTAGCCCTGTTAAATTATGACTATGAGGGGCAGACCTACCTGTTGGAAATAAATGATACCCCAGGGCACATCAGCTTTACAGGGGAAGTTTCACGCGCCTTGAGGGGGTCGGATGGAGCAATCATACTGGTAGATGCACTGGAAGGAATTATGACGCAAACAGTGACCAATATCAATCTCGCCGTTGGCGGGGAATGGTGCAGACCATGTCTATTTATCAATAAAGTCGATCGGCTGATCATGGAACAGAAATTGCCGCCAGAAAGAATCATCAACCGTTTCAATGAGATCATTGCCGAGGTAAATAGGTATGTCGAGGATGCGACCCCTAAGGAGATTAAAGGGAAGTGGAAGATTGATCCGCAGCAGGGACACGTGATTTTCGGGTCTGCGAAAGATGGCTGGGGATTTACAATCCCAATGCTTCAGGAGAAAGGCTTATCGGCTAAAATAGTTTTGGATAAATACAAAGAGGCTTTAACCAGCAATTCAAGGGAACCTATTGAATGGTTGCGGGATAATTTACCTCTGGATGATGCAATGCTAGAGGTGGTCATCAGGCACCTGCCCAGTCCTATTCAGGCGCAAAAATACCGGATGATTAAACTGTGGTCCGGAGATCTGAAGAAGGGAATGAATACGGACGATATTGAGGCGGTTAAGGATGATCCGGAGGCATTTACCGCCTTCTCTTTAATAAATGTTAGAGGAGATGGTCCGCTTTTAGGGATGGTGACAAAAATTGAAATAAATCCTAAATCTAAACGTCCCACGTTGATTGGGAGGATTTGGAGCGGAACTCTAAGACAGGGCGATACCATTTATCTAATATCCGCCAAAAAAACGGCACGAGTGCGGAGGTTAGGAGTCTTCGAACTTGATACTATCCTTCCAGTGGATGAAGTCCCGGCGGGTAATTTATTCGCCATGGAATTGCCGGATATGATTCCATCCGGGGAAAGTTTCGTGGATCCTGGGTATAAAGATATTCCCGGATTTGAGAAAATCAAGTACGTCTCTGATCCCGTCGTTTCCCGGAGTATAAAACCTGAAGACCCCAAGGATTTGAGCAAACTTGGTGAGGTCGTGAATAAATGGGTCATGGCGGACCCTACCGCGAAATTCAAGAAGGCAGAAGAGTCAGGAGAATACGTTTTAAGTGGGATAGATCCGCTCCAAATTGAAATCCTGGTGAAACGCATTCAGGATGAGATCCCCATTAAAGTTGGCATTCCAATTACTGTCTATCATGAAGGATTGCTTGGGAAGGGGATAGAAATTCATACAAAATGCTCGGAAGGGCATAATAAGATTAAATTATATATAGAGCCTTTGAATCAAGCGACCTTTGACCTGCTCCGAGAGGGAAAAGTCACTGAGAATCAGGAAGAGAAAGAGCGGGCAAATATTTTGCGGGAAGCAGAATGGGATAAGAAGGAATCAAGACGCATTTGGGCAATAGAAGGGAATAATATCCTCGTCAATGGGACTATGGGGGTCCAACGTTTGGACCGCATTAAAAGCTATCTCATCAGTACCTTCCGTGATTTTTGCCAAGCAGGTGCTCTTGCTAAAGAACCAGCCATGGGGCTGAAAGTAGTTGTAACGGATGCTACTGTTCATGAAGATCCAGCGCATACAAAGTCTTCCCAAATCTTCGTAATGATGTTTTCAGCCTTAAATATTAGCTACTTAACCGCAAATCCTGCATTATTTGAGCCTGTGCTCCGCATTGATGCGAAATTACCCGCAGATTACATGGGCGCTGTCATGACCATTCTTACCCAGCATCGGGGGAAAATTGTAGAAACGACCCAAGCGGGCGAGTCTGTCGAAGTTCATGGCGAAGTCCCAGCCTCTGAAGCGGTGAAAGCAGGCGAGGGCGAGGGACTTGATGGCACTGCGGGCATTGCGGAGGAACTCCGATCCGCCACGCAGGGCAAAGCCATGTTTGGCTACCAATTTGCCAAATTCCAAATGCTCCCCAAGAGCCTCCAAGCGGATACAATTCTCAAAATTCGCCAGCGGAAAAAGGAGGCCGGGCAAGAACTGTCCGAGGAAATACCCAATCCCTTCACCTTCAAAAACCGGATGTACCCCGATCCTGGCTTCTGGAAACGGTCCATCTACGACTATCTCGCTGAATACAAGAGCAAATTAGTCATTTCCTCTATCCTCGATAGCATGTCTGAAGGCAAGTAATCTAAAGAAACAAAAAGCATTCGATAGCCTGCTTTTTTTTCTTTTTTTAAGGCACTTTATTCATCCTTTCTTTACCTTATTGCTTTTAATCGATAACGATTCGAGCGTTATTTCCAAAGAAGGAGAAAAGGAATGCAGTTTCAACCCACCAAAAAATCCTTGCGGAAGCATAAAGTTGCCCAATGGTTTCAGAATGCCAAATTGGGAATTTTCATTACCTGGGGTCCTTATGCAGTTCCAGCGTATGCCCCCACCGATTTGGGTGATATAAGTGAAATTATCTATAAATATGGCTATGGAACCTATTTAAAACATAATCCCTATGCTGAATGGTATGTTAATACTATGAAAATTGAAGGCAGTCCTACGCAAACACATCACCAGGAAATCTACGGGGAAACCGCGTCTTATGACCAGTTTGCCGCTGAATTTAATGAAAGCATCAAGAATTGGGATCCAGAATCTTGGGCGAGGCTGTTTCACCAGATTCACGCGCGGTATATCGTGTTAACCGCCAATCACATGGATGGCTTTTTGCTCTGGCCGAGTAAATATCCAAATCCGAAAAAGGAAAACTATTACGCCTCGAGGGATATAGTCAGTGAGTTAGCGGAAGCCGTCCGCGCCAAAGGAATAAAATTGGGCATTTATCACCTGTGCGTGATGGATGATACCTGGAATTCATCGGTGATACAGACTTCAGGCGATGCCTTTGCCCATGTTCCCCAAGATCCTGAGTTTTCGGCATATATTGATGATCACTATTATGAAATAATTGACCAATGGAAGCCTGACATCCTATGGAACGATATCGGCTATCCTCCCTACGGGAAATTGTATTATATCCTTGCCCATTACTATAATACCGTGGAAAATGGTGTGATTAATGACCGATGGTTAATCTTTTCAAAACGGCTGCTTTGGCTCATGAAATTCCGGCTAGCGAGGAGAGTCGCCGATTGGGCGCAACGCCGAGCGTTTAAAAAAGGGAGCGCCGGAAATCCGTTCCCCGTGCTTCATGATTATCGAACCTTGGAATATATAGTACCTGATAAGATAATGAAAGAAAAGTGGGAATGCTGTAGGGGCATTGGACGTTCATTTGGCTACAATCAGATGGAAACCGAAAAGGATTGTTTATCAGTCCCAGATCTCATCCGGCTATTCGTCGATATTGTCAGTAAAAATGGCAATTTGCTCCTCAACATTGGACCTAGAGCCGATGGAGCCATCCCCGAAATTCAATTGGAACGCCTCCTCGGCCTCGGGAAATGGTTGGACACGAATCAAGAGGCGATCTTCGATACGCAGCCATGGGAAATCGCTGGAGGGCTTACTTCGGAGGGAATTGCGGTAAGATATACGCAAAAGGAAGATGCCTTATATGCAATTCTTCTGGCGAAGCCCGAGCAAAGTCAAATAATCATTAATCATTTGAATATTGGCGAAAGTACAACTGTAATCATGTTAGGCGATGAAGTCCCGTTGGAAATAAAAACTGAGGGCACAAATCTCACTATCTCACTGCCTGAAATTATCGAAGATACGCCTGCCATCTCCCTGAAAATAACTCCAAAACCAAAATAGGCTTAATAAAGGAGAATCAAGGCTTCTAAGCATCCCGTATGTTTAAATCAAAGAGCATTCAAGTTCTAATTCAGGCTTTTTCTATATAAACCCAAAATTTAATAAATTGAGAGATCGCCTCTCTTTCAATAAAAAAATAAATGGAGGAAAAAATTCATGAAAACCACATTGATGGTGACTCTTAGTTACCCACCTGATAAAGCTACTGAAGTAGGTCAAAAATATCTTGAAATCTCGGGCACCCTTCCTAAATTTATAAAGAGGATCGGACTAACACCTTATACTATGTCGTGTGAAGAAGGCATAAAAGCCTTTAGCCTTTATGAAATCAAAGATGAGGAACTTGCGGATGGTATCAGAAAACTCTCCGAGTACTATACTAAATACATTGAAGTTCCAGGGCTCAAATATAGAGTGGATATTGTAATGGGCGCCGTCGAAGCTTTACCCTTAATTGGACTGAAACCACCTGAGTAAAGATGTTCATATTGCCCTTTTCCTAAAAAAGGAATTTATTTTCTTTATAAGAAATAGAATAAAGGCTGTCCACCTTTTACCTTTCTTTTTTTACCTAATAATTTCTTTCAGAAAAATCCATTAAAGACCGATAATAATTATCTTCTTAAAAATAGTCTAGGGAATGCCATATGGTTAACTAAAAAAAGGGAGCTCTCCATACTATCAAAAAAGTATTGGAGCAATGCCAAATTTCAAAAGAAGTATGAGGCATTCAGAATACCGAAAATGACCGAACGGAATTTGTACCAAATTTTCGATTTAGCCAAGCAGTTGAAAATTCCTTGGTGGTATCTCATGCAGGTGCGCATTGATTTGCGAAACGTGCGGTCGAAGGGGTATGGGATCTACTGGGGCGTGGGGGGGCTACTAGAATTAGAGGTTTATGCGCCTCATGGACCTTTTCTGATGGAACTCAGGAGGGAAAAATATAATCAAAGGGCAGAATCGAAGCATCTAATTAAAATAGAGCAACTAGTTAAGCGATATGGTAAAGGAGTTCCAAAAAATTTATATCTCAATTCCGAAATAGCTGGTCTTCCGCGGGATACGCGTAAAACCCTGCCAAAAACTGAGTTTGAATGTATCAAAAAGACCCTTACAAGTGAAGATCCTGTCGTCAGAGCAACGGGAATTTTGGAATTATCTTCCTTTTCTGAAGCACGCCCTGACTTCAAGCCACGGATTGTTACTCTCTTAGAATCCTACCTCACCGATCCGGATGAGAAGGTCCGAATCAACGCCGAAAAAGTACTATTGAACCTAATCTAATAAGCGATTACTCATGGGGAATCATTTCGTTCCCTTTTTCCTAATATCACTCATTGGATTGGTAACCAAAAAATTGATTCCAAGGAAGAAGGGCTCAAACCCCTTAATTGGAAAGGATAGAGAGCGTAAGCAGAGGTATAACTGAAATTTTCAATTTTTTTTATTGCGATAAAAAATATACTTATTATGAAAAATGGAATTTCATTAAAACTCTAGAAAAACAAAAGCTATGGTCTTTTGCAGGACTTGAGATATTTTACCTTTCATACTTCTTGTGGATATGGTTTAAACGGAAATTTCAGGTAATCTTCGAAGCCGAAATGAGTGCTCCAAAAATCATAACGGAAAAGGTTGAATAATACGTTTTCAGAGGCGATATAAGGCAAATAAAAATTCTTTAAATAAAGACAAAATTGAATATATAATCAAGAAAATAAGAGCTATTGATAAGAAATTGGATCTAAAGACACAAACTGATGTGCGCGATTAGGATAACTCTTCATGGAATTATTATATTTTTTTTTGAAAAAGGAAATACTAACTTATTGCAAACGTAATATACCTATTGCGTATGTTTAAAAGAACCGCGTTCTTTAATTGTATGGAAAAAGATAGAATTTTATATTTATCAAAGATAGAATAAAAAAAGAGAGGTAGATACCATGTCGAATGATCAAGAAGAAGAGGTTGTCACTTTAACCTTTGAGAATGCTGCCAATGAAAATAAGAAATGGCAGATTGTGGCGGTTACTGGAGATCTATTGAGAGACTACGTGGGTCGGGCAGCTAATGTCATTTTTAAGTAAAAAATGATGGCTACAGCCCTTTTTACGCCTGTCCCTCAGCGAGTTGGCATAGCGACGAAGGATGGGGCCATTGTCCAAGATTGGGCAGATAAGACGGTGGCGCAAGTCATTGAATCATATCGCACCAACCATTACGTAATCGGGACACCCGATCAGCTCGGGTAATGCATCTCCTTATTTTAAGGATTAGGGCAGCAGATTTGATGCTTTTTTCTATAGCCGATCTTTTCAGGAAAGGGTGGGTGAAACCTTGAGTCAGCGTAAGGACGACAAGAATTTCATTGATCTTTCGGATTTTATTGACAAAATTTCAATTGATGTCTATAAAGATTATATCAATGTCCATTTTCTCACGCCCTACCAATTAAAGATTAAGGGAGCAATAATCCTGGAGGAATTACCGTTGTTTGAGAATATCTATGACCCGCGATCCCCGAATTGGGCGCAGAGGGTGGATGAGGAGTTATATGTGTTTGATTTGCTCAAAGAGAAATTTGTGCAGCAAGTAGGGTTCCCGGTGTATGATCAATTGAAAACCGCCGAAAATGATCGGGTTTGGTGGACCGATTTTCGATTATCGAAGCGCCACAGGGGAATGAAGATTGAAATTCGGTTAGGGCTCAGGTATCCATATGAATTTCCGAGAACGAGAAGTAGACCAGGGGAGGCGCATGTGACATTAGGGGATAAATGCTTTGGGGAATTAACGCGCCGCTGGAGAGCGGACGGTAAATTCGGGATTGCCCATTTTTTAGTCATCTTGAGTTATTACTATGCCCTTGAACATACGGCAGTGGGAATTGAATGAGAAGGAGGAAGGAGCATGGATTATGATAGGATTGATATGAGGAAAACTGAGAAGCATGAGGATGAAGGTCCTTTTGTGCGGGAGATCGTGCTTCCAACCTCATTATATAACTATGCGCTGCACAGGGGGTACCAGACCCATGATGAAGTGGGGTTCTATCTCATTGGCTTATTCAAAAAGGGGGTATGTTTCGTATATGACCTCATTGAATTTGAGTATTCAGAGCAGAGCGGAGGCTTTATAGAATCGGACCTAGGGCGGTTCTTTCGGCTCAAAACGGGGGTGCCGTTAGGACTTCGGATAATGGGGCATTTACATAAACATCCAGGATTTACGAATTATAGTGCTACAGATAAACAAAATTTTTTGAGGTATGGCAATGCCAATCCGGTGAATGCATTTCTGATTTATATGGTGGAGCCATACGATAAAATTAGCGGCTATACTGCCACAGCAGAAAGTATTTTCCCGGTTAAAGTCACAATTCGAGAATTAACCTCTGAAGAAATGTTATTAGAGAAGGATTTGAGAATAGAGTTTAAAACAAAAATTTTATTACCTCGAAATTCAAATTATTCTGATTTTAGGCGGGTTTTTTCGGAGAATATCAGTTCAGAGACCTTAAAATTTCTCTCGCGCCCGACCATTCAAATCGATCAAGGATCCGAAGCAGAAGATTCCCAGATAACTCGGGAATCAGAGATTCTAATAAGTCCCAGAAAAGTGGTTGAAATCGAGGATGTAGGCAATAATAGAACTATAGCGTACCGGCTTTTCATGGAAGACAGTGAAAATATAGCGGATTTAGAAAAATATTTGAAGCAGTTGGTTAATATACCTCGGGAGAAAGGATTCGAAATGGTGTTTTATCAAGAAGGCCAACGTCTTTCAAGAGATACCAAAATAGCGGCGCTAAATCGACCTATTACATGGAGCATAGAGAGATCGATGCTCTATAATCTATTCAAAAATTTTTCTAAGTTCTGGGGAAATCTGAGCAAATTTTTGAAGGTGCAAGAGAAAGCAGAAGCGCCAGAAGCCTTACAAGCTGCTGAGAAAGAAGTTCAAACTGAATCAATATATGATGAATTAGTTGTAGAATCACAACCCATACTTAAAAAGCAAGATATGATTGAAGAAGCGGAGACCCCTTCCAAGGAAGAAAGGAGGGCGCAATCTGCAGAGGAATCACGCCCGATAGAGCCCAAAAAAGTTTTTGAGATTCAAGATACAGTCAAAAAATCGGAGACAGAGGCAAAGAAACGAAAGGATTTCAGGCGAGATCGCCTCGATTATTTCATTTAAAGGAATAAAAGTGAGTTTGTGATGTTACCACTGGATGCTCGTAATCAGTTAGCGGTGGAATCGCCGGAAATGTTTTCGCGAATAATTTTTGCGGGAATAGATATTCGACAGCTGTTATCGAAAACGGCATTGATTGGTGGAGCGGGGGGATTAGGGGTTATAGTAGGAGAAATTCTAGCGCGAAGTGGTATTGGGAAATTAATTATTATAGATAGAGATATAGTAGAGGAGGCGAATTTAAATCGGTTAATTTATACGCGGGAGGATCAGGGCAAACCGAAAGCGCATTGCCTCTCAAAAAAGTTGGAATCTATTCGAAACGTAGAAAATATTGATCCGAGGTTCCATTTGAAGACGGAAGCCTATCAAGAAGATGTGGTAGCGTGGATGGAATTGGAAGAGTTAATTAAGCGCTCAAATATCATTTTCACCTGTTTTGATAATGAGGCTGCGCGAATTGAATTTAATGCCTACACCATATCCCTGAATAAACCGCTGATAGATGGGGGCACTTCTGAAAATGCATTGAGAGGAACCATAATAACAGTATTGCCGGGAAAAACGCCCTGTCTTGAATGTTACTGGTCAAATCAAACTCTAATTTCAGTGGATGACCTTAATTCGGATGAAAAAGAACTTCAATCGTTAATCCTAAAGGTTCCTTGTGGCGCAAGTCTAGCTACCATGATGAATATTGTTGCCAGCATTCAATCCGAGCAAGCCCTCAAACTTCTGTGCGGCTATGGGGAAATCGTACCATTGATTAGAGTTTCCCTTGAGGAGAGCATTTCCGTAATGGGTGCTCACTCAAAAAGACGACCCGGATGCCCCGCTTGTGGAGGCCTATAAATGGAGGATTCCTTCAATATCAAATTCACTCGGGGTGAAATAGTTGGGCAATGGGATTGGACATTTGAGATACCTCTCTTTAAAACTATTGCTCGAATTGGGAAATCGGGTTGGGACAGAAGATTAAAAGAGGAAATTGAAAAAATTGAGTATTTGAAAAAATTGAAGAAAGAAAATATTTTCTTTACCAAGGTTGAGCAGGATTCTCAGAATCCGCGGATTTTCTATGTAGAGGGAACCTCGGAAGAGAATGAAATTGTTAATTTTCTCATTCGATTGCCTATTCAATATCCATTTGTGCCCCCCTATGCGGAGGAATTTTATTATGGGAAATATACTTTTTATTCTTATGCAGATTCGGGGAAGGTTGCCTGCCTGAATCAAATAAACAATAGATGGAACAAGGAAGGACGGCACGGAATCGCCCATTTTTTAGCTATGTTGGGCTATTATATGGCATTAGCCCGATACAACGTTGATCTTAAGTCTTTTAGAAAAAGACCACGAAAAAAATCAAAATGAAAATTGGGTATATTACCAATTTTTTTTAAGAGGGCTTATTGAATAGTACAAATTTTAACTGAAACCTCAAAAGTCACGATTTATTAAATTAATTGGGATAAAGGTATGTCAAATAAAGAGACAGAAGATGAAGAGTTTGCAATCAAACGGATCAGTACGCCGCAAGGGGACGTGCCTACCGTGGATAGTGTGATGGGAGCGCTCAATCTTATTGTTGATCGGATTAATACACTTACGAAAGATATAAATGAGAGATTAAAATATTCAGGAGCTGGGATTGAAGCGTCGGAGTATGTCGAGCGGAATTTAAGCGAAACCTCAGTGAGAATCAATGATTTGAAGAAGCAGTTGGAGACCAATACGGAGCAAATTGATGAGATAAATAACAATGTGGCTCAACTTGATGGTATAGTAAATAACCTTGAAAAGATGCTGAAAACGGTCCTAACGCCTGACTTTGAACCGCAATCAAAAAGTTATGAAGGGATTCTTGAAATTAAAACAATGATTAAATCATTGAAAGAGGCTATGTATCAATTTCAGAAAAGCTTTGGTGGATTGGAAGCAGATATTGAGAAATTATATTGGAATTTGAAGGGGAATATTAAGAAAGATTTAAAAGAGTTAATCGCTTATGAGCCAGAAAAAACACAAATTCTCAATTATTTCAGAATTCTGAATTTGCCCAAGCCTGTGCTAGAAATTGATGCGAAAATTCTGGTATTTGGACCGAGAGGCACTGGAAAAACATCGCTGATCCGTGCCATTGCAAAAGATCAGAAGGTCCACCTTATTGAACTCAATCTCCCGCTCATTATTTCCTTGAATCCTTCGAAACAGGTCGAAGGTATTACGAATCTATTTCAATACCTTAGATTCCAAGAGGAATTGAAACCTTGTGCGCTGCTCTTAGATAATCTGGATATAATCCAAAAAATGAAGAATACCGTTTCCTATTTGCCATTAATTGAAACTCTGACTTTAGAACTTAGTAAAACTCATTTAACACAGGACAGAATTTTAGTAATTTTTATTTCAAATGATATCGGTGAAGTAGAACCGCGGCTACTGGATCAATTCAATGAAAGAATTGAATTTAAATTGCCAGATCAACTAGCTCGTACTCTCATTCTACGAAAAATTTTAAATGAAGTTAACTTAGAACCGGAGCTTGATTTGGATGAATTGAGCAGCAAATTAGCCGAACCTAGTTTGACGGAAGGCTTTGCGGCCATGGATTTAAAGGAAATTTTTAATATCGCAAAATTGCAAACCTTTGCGGAAGGCAGGACGTCGATAAGTGAAAATGATCTAGTTGCAGCCACTGAACTTTTAAAAAATCGGAAATCAATACAGAAAGTAAGTGAAGGAAAAGTTAGACTAGATAAAGATTCAGATTTACGAGAAAAGATTCAGCATCTTGAGGAAGATTTGAATAATTTGAAATTATTGTTGACAAGTTCCACCAGAATGCTGAAGCATGCCCTCCGTCTTGCGCTTTCTGATAATTACAATCTTATAAATCGGCTTTTTAGTCACTATGAACTCACCAAAAAGCCGCTAACTGTAGAAGAGTTAGTTCAGGTAACGGGATTAAAAGAAGAGAATTTAATTAAAACTATAAATAAAATGCCATATCGACTTCTATTTCCAAAGATGGGAGATTTCTATTATGTAGCTTTTGATAAATTGATATTTGATGAAATTTTAGCAGAATTTACTCTCACGGTTTAATTTATTAAATGGGCTGTATTGAACTTGTATTTAAAGAAACTAATAATAAGCAATTTCAAGACATTCTGCGGATCAGAAGCAAAAGAATTAATTTTTTCTAAGGGGTATACGATATTATCCGGACCAAATGGTTCGGGAAAGAGCAATACCTTAGATGCAATATTATTTGTTTTGGGACGCCATGATGATCGGTTAAAAAGGACCGTGGCTGAAGTTGTTAGTAAAGATTTCAATACAAATGCATTAAAAGCAGATTTTGCGGAAGTTAAATTAGTTTTTTCTGGATTAAATGAGGTAGAGAATGAGGATGAGTCAGGAGACATTGTTGTTTTAAGGCAAATTCGTATTCCTGGGAGTGGAAAACCCTATTCATTATATAAATTAAATGGAAAAGAGACTACTTTAAATGAAATTCTTAAAGTCCTGCCAGTTATAGATTATAATATCGTTAAGCAAGGAGAAATTACTTCACGGATGTACGAGACACCAGAAAGTCGTCGTAACCTAATAGAAAAGGTTGCAGGTTTAGCACAGTTAGATCCTTTCATCTCAGAAAGTACAGCCAAAATTATGAACACAAAGGAAAATTTAAAACGTATTGGACTATTATTGAAGGATGCACAGGGACGTTTAAATGAGTTAGAAAGAGAGAAAAATAGAACTCTTAAATTTCGAGAATTAGAAACCGAACTTAATAAATTTAAATCGTTAAAAATTTTTTCAACTAAATCAGAATTGCAGACGAAGTTAGATGAATTTGAAGAACAAATTAGAGTGAAAAATTATGATATTTCGATAATTCAAGGAGAAATTGATGGGTTAAAAAAAGAAATTGATCAAATTACTGTCAATATGAATGATTTTGAGCAGCAAAAGCGAGAATTTGAAAGGCAGAAGACAGAAATTTCGGTCAGGTATGAGCTAGACCTGAAGGCAATTGACCAGTATGATCAGAGGCTAACAGAAATCCAGAAGCTTATTCAGGCTATAGAGGAGAGAATCGATAATTTAAAAGAAGAAATCCAGAAATCAAATCAAGAAAAGCAAAAAATAATTCAAAAAATTAAAAAATCAGCAGAAAGTGAAAGCAAGCTCCAAAATCAGATTAAGGATTTACAATTTGATAATAAGAATTTTGAATTAGCACTTCCTCGCTTAAAAGAGGAAGTAAATGAATTGGATATGAAAAGAACTGCCTTGATTACTGAAATTAATGAGAAAGAGAAGACATTACATCATATTGATATTCAAATTACGGAGTTACGACAGAAACGCACGAGTTTAGAAGAAAAAGTAGAAGAATTGGGAGAAATGCAGACGGATCAATCGTCCAATCTTGGAAAAGCAATCCGGGAATTAAAACGATTCGATGGAGAAATGAAAGTTAACACACAGAAGATCGAGAAAATAAAGCAAGAGATTATATTAAATAGCCAATTCCTTGAAAAACAAAGCATAACCATTCAGGAGTATGAAGCAAAATTAATAAAGGCTCAAAAAGATTATTCAATGTACCAACAATTATTGCAAGAAGCAAAACCAAATTACAGTTTAGCAGTTCAGAAGGTTCTAGAGGGACGAGATAAGGGTGAATTAGAGGGCGTTATTGGTACTGTAATTGAATTAATTGAGGACATTCGTTCAGAATATGCAATTGCAATTGAAGTGGCTGGAGGGGGGAAACTACAAAATATAGTAACAGAGGATTTTGAGACTACAAAAGATGTTATTAGCTATATTAAAAGATTAAATATTGGCAAAATAACGTTCTATCCCCTAGATACTTTATCAGATTATCAATTAAAGCCGGTTCCAGATGACTCAAAAGTTCTTGGGAGAATTATTGATTTAATAAAATTTGATCGATCAAAATATCAAAAAGTAATGGCAAATATTTTTAAAAATACGCTATTGGTTAAAAATTTGGATACCGCAAGGAAATATCGCTCATTTCGGACGGTTACTTTGGAGGGGGATTTAATGGAACCTGGGGGGTGGGTGACCGCCCGAGGAAAATTTGAGCCACGGTTCCTTCTTATTAAAGAATTTTATCGGAAGAAAATAACTGAATTAAAAGCAGAACTTGATAATATTCAACAGGTTACCAAGAAACTAAAATTAGAACAAAAGAAATTAGAAGATCAAACCCGTAAGAAACAAACTACATTAGAAGAATTGGTAAATGCTAATAATGTAGCGAAAGGCCGTATTCTTGAATTGCAAAATCGAATCCAAGAATTGAAAGATAATGTGGCTAAGTTTCAAAGTGAGCTTGAGCAAATCAATATTGGTTTGGGGGATATGAAGGCTGAGGAGCAGAACGCGCATCTGAACTTATCGAAAATATTAGAAGAGTTAGAAGGCATAAAGGCTCAAAAAGATAAAGTGGAAGAAGAAATAGCTAATACAGAATTAGGAAAAACAGAACAAATGTTGGATAAAAATAGGCGGGAAATATTGAAATTACGGGAAAATGTGCGGGAATTCGAAAAGGAGCGTGAAATTTTCAATACCCAGATTAATCAAATTGAATCCAACATTGGAGTAATAACATCCCGGATCACTGATTCTGAAAATAGAATTAATAATGAATTATTAATAGAGCAGGAGAATGTTTTATCGAAGAAGAATGAAATTTTTGCAAAAATTGAAACAGAGAATTCAGAGATAAATGTGATTTTGAAAAATATAGCTGAACTTGAAACCAATCAAAAAGATTTGCAGGAAAGCAAAGAAAAGTTAATAGAAAAAATTAGTTCCAATAATAATAACATTGAAGATATCAAGAAATTCATTGCAGATGAACTCCAACCGAAGAAAATTCGGATAGAGTTACGCATTCAGGAACTGGAGAAGCAAATTCAGGAGTTGGGTTTCGAAATCCCTGAAGATCTTGAAATTAACTTGGATCACGTTAATCAGGAAATCAATCGCTTAGAATTGGAAATTAGTTCCTTGGGGCTTATTGATCAGCAAGCCCCGGAAAAATATGAGGCAGAAAATATCAGGCTCAATGAATTGACCGAGAAAAAAGACATTTATGAAAAAGAATTGGAAATGGCATTAGAGACGAAAAGTGATTTATTAACACAAAAGAAACTGAAATTCCTTCAGGCTATCTCGGATATAAATAACTATTTGAATGAAATTTTTGTGAAGTTGTATGGGAAAGGACGAGCCTCCCTTATCTTGATTGATCAGAGCCAACCATTAGAGAGTGGGGTGGATATTGAAGTCGATGTCGGGAGCGGAACAGTGGATTACATCGGGACGCTTTCAGGTGGGGAAAAGAGCATGGTTGCCTTAGCTTTCATTTTTGCAATCCAGAAATATAAATCCGCACCAATTTATTTTCTTGATGAGATAGATTCCTATTTAGATGATTCCCATTGCGAGGCGCTCGGACGTTTACTGAAAGAATTATCCCAAAATAGTCAGTATATTGTGATCACGCCTCGGTTGAATGCTCTAAGCAGCTATGCAGACCGGATTTACGGTGTATGGTTAGATAATGGAAGCACAGAGATTGTATGCCAACGTGCAGAAGATTATGCGGTAATTGAGGAGGAAATCAATGTCTAATGAGAAATCTGAATCTGCTGAGATAAGAGACGATCAAGATATTATTGATGATGATATTAAAAAAATTACAGATACCTATCAAGAATATTTAGAAAAAGGAATCAAAATCGAAGATTTAGATTTGATCAATCTCTTTTTTCACCCACTAAGAGCCCAATTGAGTGAGGGGAAATATAATTATGCCTTGGTGAAAACGATCTATTCCGCCACTAAACTTCTAGATACCAAAGTCCAGAATTTATTAGATAGAGTTTTGCAGAAGAAAGGGATCGCGAAACCCGAATCCGATATACCCATAGCGGAACAATTCGACAATGTTTTAAAGTTGCTTAGACCGATTCAGCCCGTTTCAAGACCGCTTTTACAAATGGATATTCAACGGGCGTTCATTGAATTAATGATATATCGGAAAAAGAAACGGATTTACAGCGTGGAATCCAAAAAAATGAGATATGACCCCATTGAATTCGAAAGAATTTCGATGGACGATAATAAAAATGAGTTGCTTGAAAAAATCCGCCGCTTAAAGAAGACCAGTATTAATTTTGTGGCTCTATTACATGAACGGACTTGGCCTGAGGTAACTAGAATTTTAACGATCTTACTGCATTTGGCACATGAAGGGAAAATCAAATTACATCAAAATGATTTTCCCAATGGGGAAATAACCATTAGCTATAGGGAGGATAAGAATTGAACCATTTAGAACTTCTTGAGGCGCTAATGTTCCTAAGAGGCATAGAAGGAATTTCATTATCGGATATCTACCAAATTATCGGTAAAAGGGATATGCACTACGCTCTATTTCTTCTCTCCAGCCTGGAAGAAGTTTTCACCAATACCCCCATTAAATTAAAATTTGATCATAGCTCGAAACGATATCAAATTACTATTTCGCCAGAGTTAGTAACAGGGTTAGAAGAAAAGGATCTGCTGACCCCACTCATTACTAAAGCCGCAAGAGCCACTCTCGCTTGTATCTTAATGAACACTATTAAAGATGACCCTGTCACATTAGGGCTCCTCAAGCAATTACGTGGAGCAAATGTTGCAAAACACTTGAAAGAATTGGAAGAGAATGGCTATATAACGCAAGAAAACAATCATATCTCGATTACAAACAAACTTATTTCTGAAATAGATATTCCCAGCTTAGTTGAAGAATTAAAAAAAGTTGAATTACTATGACAAACCCGATCAAAAGATTTTTTCAAATTTTAAAAGATATGGTCTTATTTCCTATGAGAATGCTCCAGGTAAGGAGATCTTATCAGGATCTTGAAAAAATTAGGCAATTGCCTAAAAATCCAGAGGAAAGAATGAAAATTCTTGCTAAAATGGGTTTAATAGATGATATGAGCCCAATGATTGATCCATTCCTTTATCAACAACGAAAAGAGCGCCCGCTATATGAGGTGGATCTTTCTTATTTGGATGAAGAGGAAGAAATTGATGAAGGGGACCAAGAAGACTAGCTAGAAATCAATCATTGAATACCAAACCAAGATGTTTTGCGATTATATATGGAAGCGGATTTGATGTTATCGCCTCCAAAGGGGTTTCAAGTTCGGATAATATATTAAGAAAGAGATCTTCAATATGCGTTAAATTATCTCCCCAAAGTTCTATTTCCGCAGAATATCCAAATTCATTTATTTCCTCTACGGCAATTATAAATTTTATAGGGTGGGTAATTTCATATAATTTCCCATCTGTTTTTTCAATTTTGAAATATGGTTGGAAATCCCAAGAAAGAAGCAATGCTTCTGCTGTTGGTTGATCTCCTTGGAAGAGCTCAATTTTGCCTTGCGGATAGAGGGAGCGTTTGAATTGAAAAATTTTGCCATTAATAAATTCATTTTCAGTAAAGAGAATATAGGATTGCTTATTTGGAGAGAAATATTGCCGAATACGCATTATTTTATATTTGGGATTCCAATTAGAGCTTGGTTTTTTTGGAATATAGATATAATCGGTGAATCTATAGCTTTGAATAATTTTTGCCTTGAGAACCTCTAATTTATTAAGAAATTCATCGATATCTTGTATCATAATGCGAATTTCAGATTCAAATTCCTTTTTCATCTGTTTTATCTTCCAGTTTTTTCATGAATCTACATAAAAATTTTAATTATCTTTTACTATAATAATTTGAGTTGGAAGATAATTTCGAGTTTTTTAAGGTGAGTTAAATTGAATAATGTTTATGACGCGATTATTATAGGCGCAGGACCGGCAGGGCTTACATGTGGGATGTATTTGGCACGCCGCGGGTTGAAAACGTTGATTCTAGAGGCGCAACCTGATGTAGGTGGGCGAGCAATAACCGCTCATAAAATCGAGAATTATCCCGGTTTTCCTAATGGCATCTCGGGAATGGAATTAATGCATTTAATGAAAGAGCAGGCTTTGAAATGGAATGTCCAGATAAATTGGATGGAAGAAGTAATAAACTTAAGTTTTGGAGATATAAAGACAGTTCAGACACGTAAAGGGATTTACGAAGGAAAAACCGTTGTATTAGCCATAGGGGCAAAGCACGGTAAGTTAAATATAAAGGGAGAGCAACGACTGCTTGGAAGAGGCGTTTCTTATTGTGCTACTTGCGATGGCCCATTTTTCCGCGACCAGACTGTGGCAGTAATCGGTTCCGATTATGAAGCCATCGAAGAAGCATTATATTTAGTTGATTTAGCCCAAAAAGTCTATCTAATCTCGCTGGAGCCGTCAATTAATGCGGATGAGGTCCTTATCAATGTTCTTAAATCAAGAGAGGTAGAATTTTTGCTGAATAAGGAAGTAAAAGAAATTGAGGGCACGGAGGAAGTTGCCTCAATTGTAATGATCGATAAAGAAACAGGAATTGAACAGATACTTCAAGTTCAGGGAGTTTTTATCGCCTTAGGAGCTGTCCCTATAACTGCGATAGTTCAGCAAGTGGGTGTAAATGTAGATGAGAAAGGAAACATTATTACAGACAAATATCAAGAAACGAACATTGAGGGAGTCTTTGCATGTGGTGATTGTTGTTCTGAGCTAAAGCAGATTGTTACTGCTACGGGGATGGGGGCTATTGCAGGATGGTATGCTGCAAAATATGTTAAGAATATGAGAAAAATGTGTTGAATGTTAAGAATATGGGAAAAATATGTTAAAAATATGTTAAGAATATTTGCATTCCCAGAGAACTAATTGAACGCTATGGTGTGTATCACTTTCAACTGAAAGAGGAGCAGGATAAAATCCTTCTCCAGCCGATTATCCTGTTTATCAAGCTGGAGGAGTAATGGAGCATCAGAAATAATCGGAGTTTAAATATATTTTTAGAAATTTTAAAATGGAAGGCGAAAATATATCCAGTCCGGTAATGCTTGACTTATAAGAAGGATAATCACAAATACAAGGAGACTGGTCAGAAGTCCAATAACAAAATAATCCTTTAACTTCATTTTCATCGGATACAGATAAGTCCTTCGTTTTGTCGCTCCAAATCCCTTCGATTCGAGACTCTCAGCAATAAGAAGTGCTCTTTGGATAGAAAGAATTATTAGAGGAATGATAATTGGTATAAAATTTCTCACTTTTTTGATGATATTCCCCTTTTGCAATTCTAATCCTCGCACCATTTGCGCCTCGCGCACGTTTTGAGCTTCTTGCGCCAATGTTGGTACAAACCTGATAGCGAGCGACAGCGCAAAGGCAAATGCGAAGGGAACTTTGATCTGAATCAGACTTTGACTAAAATCATCAGGATGAACCGTTAAAAAGAATAAAGAAAAAGCTGAAATTAAAACAAACAATCTTATACTCATAGCGAGTCCAAGATTAAATGAGATGAAAAGGGTATCTACTATTATTATAAAAATCGCTAGGAAAATTAAGTTTTTAAGTGTATTAAGCCATTGAACGAATATTTTACCGATTAAAAAGAGGGGAATAAGAGATAGGAAGATGATTAACAGGGGAATTATATCAACAAAACATAAGGAAACGATAGTGATAATTAGCGCGAAGTATAACTTCGTTCGGGGATCTAATTTATGAATAACAGAATTCTTCATTTTAAATTTAAAAGCCTCTAAAAAATTGATAGCCATCAACTCTCACCTTCTAGGTATTTCAGAATTCTATTTTTAATTTCTTCAATTGAAAGAACAGCTCTTTCGAAATTGAGTAAATGGCATAAATGAACAAGTTGGGGCTCAATTAATGATGCTTCTTTCAATAAAGCTTCGTTTGCCAAAACATATTTCGTTGGACCATCAGAAATGAGTACTCCTTTGCTCATCAAAATGCAACGGGGGAGATATTCTGCCGCAAATTCGATATCATGAGTAATAATGATTATTGTGACTCCGTTTTTATTTAAATTACGCAGTAATTCAATCAATTTTCTTTTTTCGATAGCGTCCTGCCCAATAGTAGGTTCATCTAAAATAAGAAGTTCGGGGCGAGCACAGAGAATTGAGGCTAAAGCAACTCTTTTCCGTTCACCACCGCTAAGTAAGAAAGGCGATTGATCTTTATACCGCTCGAGATTGAATTGCTTCAGAATTTTTCCGACCTCAGCTTGGATTTTAGAGTCCTCATATTTAAAATTCTTTAATATGAAGCCAATTTCTTCTGTTACAGTAGTAGAAAAAATTTGATGGTC
>Ga0315310_10000748_pt1 | contig 20732 bp, 17 predicted proteins | sample TDP5_MG_FD_203630 | JGI IMG/M metagenome (GOLD analysis project Ga0315310, IMG submission 203630) | Freshwater sediment microbial communities from Lake Towuti, South Sulawesi, Indonesia - TDP5 | ecosystem: Environmental > Aquatic > Freshwater > Lake > Sediment | place: Indonesia: South Sulawesi... | reverse complement strand
TTCCCTCTTTCATTCAATACTATTACTACACTTTTATATTTTCCTACATTGACTCGGAGGAACACTGGCAGCAGTTCTCTTGTCTGAAATCTAAATTACATAGTATATGAAGTAGATTAAGAGGCCGAGAATTATGGCGATGAGCCACAAAGTCATTGTGAATCTCATCCAGAGACGCACGTTTCCAAACTTTTTGAACACAAAGGTAACGCCCAAAATCGTTGCGATGCCCCCAAAAAAAGCGTGAACGATGGTCCAAGGGGAAACTATACTACTCACAAACGACGGCAGCATTACAGTCACGATTCCAATGAGGCTCAATATCACCATTAGGGTCATCAGCCTTCCATGCTTCTTCAGGCTCTCATCAGTCTTGGTTTTACCAAACCTGAATCCGACTAGGAGAATAATCAGAATGACAATTTGCAGCAGCAGATTCAGATCAGATGCGAGAGTTGCCCTCGTTCCGAAAATCCCAGACATGGTACTGAGTAGTAGAGCTTAACAGTTTATAAGTTATTTCACTAGGACGTTTCGTTTACCAGCTGCCTCAATTCTGTTAGCGAATATGAAGGCTATCCTCCCCTCTTCGGCAGGAGGGGTTACAAAAGATATTACAGCACCCAAATCTTTGCAGACAAACCAAAAGGTATTTGTTCACGGTTTCAAACCCTTTATCATTCAGACACGCAAGGGCGAAATCAAACATGCCATACTGCCCAGAATGTGGTGGCGAAATGCATTACACGCCTAGTACAAAACGCTACGCTTGCAAGAGTTGCGGCTTATCATTAACACACCAGGAACTCATGGAGCTGAGAGAACAACTGCGACCAAAAACAGAGACAGAAGAAGAGCAGCATCAAAGGGAACGCCGAGAATACCTCAAGTGGTGGCTCAGCAACAAGAAAAAATAACATCACCGCAAAGCGTGGCTTTAAACGATACAGTAGGTAACACGCTTCCAAATTCAGTGGGCATCTGAAACATTCCTCAACAGCCGTCAGATATCTATTCTATGGCTCTTAACAAAGGCAACTGAATAACACAGGACAGAAGACTTGCAAAAAGCATATTTTGAATTCATAATGCTTAAGCATACTCCCTGTAGCAGTATGATTTGACATAGGATGCGTGAATCCATGAAAAAACAGTTGAAACTACTCTCCCTTTTAGTAGTTGCAATTTTTGGAACTTTTTCGTTTACAAATAAGATGGTCTTCTATGCTGTAAATGCAACGTATATAGAGGGCCCTATAACACAGGATACCGTTTGGACCCTAACAGACAGCCCATTCGTGGTATCTAAGAACATAACGGTTCAAAACGCCAGATTAACCATTGAGCCAGGGGTTGAAGTGAGATTTGGAGGATACTTCTCGATCTTTTTCGAGGGAAGTGGAAGTCTCTATGCAGTGGGAACACAAAGCAATAGCATAACGTTCACATCAAACAAAGATCAACCCAAAGCAGGAGACTGGGGTACAATCAAGTTCAAAGGGACGACACTGTCGACGTTGGCATACTGCGTCCTCAAATACGCGACAAACGGAACAACAATAGAAAAAAGCAACGTTGAAATCAGAAACAGTGAGATAAGCATCAGTTCACAAAATGGAATCTCTATATCGAATAGTATAGTAAAGGTTCAAGATAGTCAAGTACACGACAACCTTGTCAGCGGCATTTACTTAACGGGCACCAATCAGGCTACCATACAAGATAACACTTTAAGGTCAAATTCGAAGGGCGTGCTCTTAACTGGAAACTCAACCTTAGGTGTGAACATAATCCGAAACATTGTGCTGTCCAACAATCAAAGCGGAATATATCTTGATGTGAATGATTACAGCAATATTGCTATCCTATACAACGTCCTTTCGGCAAACAACAAGGGATTTTACGTTTCTGGCCAAACGACCACACAAATCAGTAACAATTCTATTTCATACAACAGCGTCGGAATTTTCTACGAAAAAGCTAGCCATACAGCCCGTTGGAATGATATTTATGCCAATGGTTACGGCATGGACGTATCAACTGATCCTAGTGTTATCGTTAATGCAGAATACAACTATTGGGGTGACAAAAGCGGACCCTATCATATATCACTGAACCCTGCTGGGAAGGGCAATCCTGTGGGTGGCAACGGGTATAATCTGGATTTCATATTCTTTTTGACTGATCCAATCGGCTATATAAATCAACGCCCAGTAGCTAGTCTCTTTACAGACAAGACTCTAGTCGCACCAAACCAAGTTGTTTGGTTTGTTGCTACCAATTCAAGCGACGACAAACAAGTTGATCAGTACCTTTACGATTTTGGAGACGGAACAAACAGCGGTTGGACAACATTGTCGATTTTTGTGCACAAATATTCTTTCGCTGGAACCTATACCGCAAGAGTCACAGTGAAAGACGATTTCGATGTCGCCAGCACTAACGTAGCCAATGTAGATATAACAGTTGAGGCACTGACAGCAATAGATGTTTCTCTCACTCTTGGTCGTTCCACAGTCATCTCTGAAGGACAGGTTTCAATCACTGTTCGGACAAGTGTTGGAAGTTCGAACATTAGGCTACTTTCAGTTACGGCTGGAAGTTTAGAGATTTCGTTTGGTTCCACAAACTCAACTGGTTATTTAACTACAATGCTTGCAGTGCCAAAAGTAACTGAACAAACCGACGTGAGAATAATTGCAGCGGCTTCTAAGAGCGGCTATGCCGACGGCTCCGATTACAAGTATCTGCAAGTTCTACCGCCACTCTCTGTGCAAATAACCGCCGATCCTAGTTCAGTGAAGTCTGAGGCAACCTCACACGTGATCGTTCACATAACGCACAACGCAAATCCAGTATCAGGTGTTGCCATCAGAATGTCGTCGGACATGGGTAGCTTCTCCACACAAACGGGATACACTGATTTGAACGGTTCTATCGCATTCACCTTCACAGCCCCGCAGGTTATCACACAAACTAACGTCACTATCACAGCAACGGCTACAAAGATTGGCTACTTTGAAAGCGTGGGTCAAACAAGGATTACCGTAAACCCCAGAGTACTCGCTGTCCAAGTTATTACCAGTAGCGACACGGTTGAGTCCGAAGCCGCATTGAATATGACTGTCCACGTGACTGAAGGCGCGAACCCTGTTGCAGGAGCCAACGTCACGGTTTCTTCAGACCTAGGCGGAGAATTTTCTGCTACTACTGGAAGCACTGATTCAAACGGCGACTTCAAATTCTTTTTCAATGCCCCCAAAACAACAACACAGGTTGATGTGGCTATCACCGCGAAGGCAACAAAAAGTGGATACATCAATGGGGAGAACCAGACTCAAGTAATTGTCACCCCTGTGCCTAGCGTTGGCGTAGGAGGTCTACCGTGGACAACAATACTCTTAATCGTGATTCCAATCGTCGTGGTTGTCATCGTGGCTGTTCTGATCAAAAAGAGAATAATCGTCATAACTCGAGAATAGCACTAGGGCTCAAACCACCTTATCAAAAAGATTCTTGAAAGCACATAAGCCTAGCTGACAATCTCTTGAGGGCGGGAGAGCAAAGCAGTTATTACCCTTTTTCTGCAAAGTAAATGCGTAGTTTTCTTGTGGACGTGACCCGAAATGACGAAGCAAATAGAAATCATCTGTGTCGGAAACGAACTCCTCATAGGCAAAATTGCGAACACAAATGCCCAGTGGCTTACCAAGAGAATCACCAACCTCGGCTTGAGTGTTAATCGCATAACGGTCATCGGCGACAACATTGAAGAAATCTCAGGTGCTATTAAAGAGGCTGTTCAGCGGAAGCCTCAATTCATCATAACAACAGGTGGATTGGGTCCAACATTCGACGATAAAACCTTGGAAGGCATCGCCAGAGCGTTGAGCCGCTCGCTTGAGGTTCATCCGCAAGCTTTGAAAATGGTTGAGGAAAAATATCAGAGACATATGGAAGAGGGCAGAATGGAAAGGGTTGAGTTGACGCCGCCGCGCGTCAAGATGGCTATGTTGCCAGACAAGGCTAAGCCGTTGCCGAATCCTGTTGGAACCGCGCCTGGAGTGATCACGAAACACGAAGGCGTAACAATTGTTGCGTTGCCGGGTGTTCCATCTGAAATGGAGGCAATCTTCGATGAATCTGTCGAGTCTTTGGTCAAACTGGCGGCTGGCAACGTTACTTTCTATGAAACCAGCATAGCTGTCGATGGAGTAATGGAGTCTGACATGGCGCCTCTGATTGACCGAGCAATGCGCGATAATCCCTATGTCTACATCAAGTCGCATCCAAGCCGCACTGGAGAGGGCAAACCGCACTTGGAGCTCCACTTTTCTACCACATCTCAAGAGCCCACAAGAGCTAAGAACAGAGTCACCAAGGCGCTCATACAAATCACCGAACTCGTCCAAACGAAAGGCGGAAAAACCAAACTCGCAAAAATAAAATGAACTAAGTTCAAAAGCTAGCAAAAACAGAAAACAGAACGGAATTAATCCGCTCAAACACGCGCGTACGACATTGTTGAAGCCGCCCTCTGATGATTTCTGTGCTGGTAATCAGCCAGTTCGGGTTCGCCCCACAGATTGAATGTCTAGGATCCCAAGCATCTTCGAAACCCTGCTCTGAAAAAGTAAAGTCTTAAATAAACTGAATTGACAACTGTAATGTTGCAGATTATGTAAGGAGAAAAAATAAAATGCCAGAGAGAGTAGAAATTGCAATAATCGTTTTGGTTCTCATCGGCATCATAGTCTCAAGCGGAACGATGTATTACACAGCCACAGTACTGAGCAGCACATCCACAATAACGAGCGACGTATCCACACTTACAGAGAGCGTTGCAAATCTAACATCATCCGTGAGGGATTTAGCCACTATTACGGGAAGTTTAGCGCAAAGTGTCAATGCCTCCGTCGCAGAAATTGCTGCCTTGAAGGCGAGGTTGGCGGAGATAGAGGCTAGTTTAGCCGTAAGAGAAACGTTAATTGTTGGAACAACAGACTCTGTGGAGCTTACTCTTGACCCTGCCCAAGCGTACGACTATTTTGGATGGAATATTCTGCAGCAGATAGGCAGCACCCTTGTAAGTGTAAAACCTGGTTCAACAACGGGTTCAGATTTTGTTCCAGACCTAGCCTTGAGCTGGAATTCTAGTGCAGACTTGAAGACTTGGGACTTCAACTTGAGAACAGGCGTAAAGTTTCCAGATGGAACCACGTTCAGCGCTTCAGACGTCAAATACTCTTTCGATAGGGCAATAGCGCTCATTCCAAGCATTCCTGAAGGCGCGCCGGCAGGACTTGGTTATGGCGACATTTTCAACCGAACAGAGGTGCTCAGCACATCCAAGGTTAGGTTCCACCTAAACTTTGCGTTTAGTCCTTTCCTAGGAATTCTGTCAGCTAGGTCATCTAATATTGTTCAACAAACGTACGCTCCTATAAGACAGGTGAACTACACAGCTGGTAATCCCCGTGCAAGTACGCCAGTCGCATTTGTTGGTCCCTATGTTCTGGCGAGATGGGAACGAGTAGGTGCAAGAGATGTGGAGATTAAATTGGACGCTAATCCTAACTACTGGAATCTCGCCAGCGGCTATCCAAAACTAAAACACATAATCTTCAAGTTCTACCCTGATGCTGCCACGCTTCGACTGGCAATCGAAGCTGGCGATGTGGACATGGCTTTTAGGCACATTTCCCCAACCGACGTGCTGGACCTTGAGAACAACCCCAACTTGAGGGTTTGGTGGGGCACTGGTGCCTTCATTCAGTATCTAGCCTTCCAGGAAAAACGGGCACCGTTCAGCGATAGGAGAGTAAGAATGGCGGTGGCGGCTGCACTAAACAGAACGGCTATGACAGAAACAGTGTTCCTTGGCTTGTCGAATCCACTGTATAGCATAATACCTCCAGGCATGCTGGGACACACTGAAGCCTTTAAAGACGCTGGATTAGATGCAAACTACACACTCGCTCGAGACCTACTTACCCAAGCAGGGTATAACCCGGGCAACCCACTTCAATTTGATCTTTGGTATGAATCCTCCGGACATTATCCCAGCAGCGCTGATCAGGCCCTTCTCTACAAGGAAACAATCGAAGCAGCCTGGCCCGGCGCTATACAGATAACACTAAAATCTGCAGAGTGGGCAAGCTATAAGGAGAACAGAGACGACGAAATAATGGATGCTTACGTGTATGGTTGGTATCCAGACTACGTTGACCCAGACGACTACGCATTTCTCTACTGGGCTACATGGTTGCACACTAACTACTACAATTCAACTTACAACCCTGGGGGATACGCAGACTATTTGCAGCAAGTTGCTTGGTATGATGAAGCACGTGCCACAAATAACGTAACCCTCAGAGCTGAACTCTATGCTAAGATTGACGCCATCGCTGTGAACCAAAGCTCAGTTATTCCATTGTACGTAAGCACCGCTTGGGCTGTAACTAAACCCTCAGTCTACGGCATCTACCTAGACATCACACAGGACATGAGGTACTGGCTAATATCCAAATAGCAACCTTTTACTGCCCCTTTTTTCTCTTTTTTCTTATAAAGCCAAAAGTCATAGGATAGAGCAGAGTGGAAGTCATGGGTCTACGAACATACATAATCAGGAGAATACTACTCACAATACCAACACTCCTATTGTTGCTTACAATGATCTTCCTAATCACACGAGTTCTACCAGGCGACCCCGTTGCTCTACACTTTGAAAAGAAGGCAACTCCAGAGCAGATGGAGCAGATGAGGAAGCAATTAGGCTTGGATAAACCAGTGTGGGCACAGTACATAGATTACCTCGGAGGTCTAGTGGATATTAATTACTTCATGGAACACGGGTATCCTAACTTGGGAAAATCAATGCAAACCTTCGAAGAAGTTGGTGGCCAAATCTTTTCTGCATTTCCAGCAACGCTTGAACTGGCTATTTACTCCATGATAATAGCATCTACTATAGGAATCTTACTCGGCGTAGCATCGTCAAAGTCATACAACTCTGTTCCAGACCACTTAATAAGGGGCTTCGGAACGGTTGCCTACGCCATTCCAATCTTCTTTCTGGGCATAGTCTTCCAATTAATCTTCGGAGTCTACCTTCACTGGCTTCCCACAGGCTTGCGTATCAACCCTTCAATAACTCCTCCCGCTACAATAACAGGCTTATACACAATTGATAGCCTTCTCGAAGGAAACATCATAAAATTTTTCGAATCGGTAAAAGCCCTCATACTGCCTTCTTTGACACTTGGAATTATTCTCTCTGGCATATTTGTCAGATTGACTAGAACAAACATGCTTGAAACTCTCCGACTCGATTTTGTCACGGCAGCAAGAGCGAGAGGATTGAAAGAAGGCACTGTAACCTATGGTTACGCTTTGAGAAACGCCTTCCTGCCCATTCTTACAATGATGGGATTGCAGTTTGCCATGCTGTTAGGCGGAGCCATTCTCACCGAAACAACATTTTCGTGGCCGGGTTTGGGAAGATACATAGTTCAAAGAATCAACTTCAGAGACTACACGGCCATTCAGGGCGCTGTCGTCATGTTCGGGTTGTTTGTAACAGGAGTAAGCCTTGTCGTTGACCTGCTGTACGCATACTTTGATCCAAGGATAAGACTGTAGGAGAACTAAATGAGCAAAATCAAAGACAAAATCAAGAAAAGCTTTCTTGCACGCTTTGTGCCTGGCTTAGCTTCACTGATTAAGAGGGGACCCTCCGGATGGATGGTCATCCTCGGAATTATAATTGTTTTAGCCTTGGTCATCATGACAGCAATTGGTCCGTGGGTCACACCATACAATCCGGTCAAAACAAACGTCGGTCCAATAAGAGCCCCTCCAAGTTCACAGTTTCCATTGGGCACAAACCATCTTGGCCAAGACATGCTGAGCAGAACCCTAGTCGGCGGAGCAATCATGCTCCAAGTTTCCGCCCTTTCAGCTCTCGTCTGTTTCATTATCGGTGTACCTTTAGGTCTTTCTTCATCCTATATAGGTGGCTTTCTTGACAGCACAATCTCTCTGGTGATAGACGCCATATACGCTTTTCCAAGTCTGGTCATTGCAATCGCCATAGCAGCGATGCTTGGACCAGGTGTAGTCAACATGGCTCTTTCAATAGCTGTCGTTTACATTCCATCATACTTCAGAATAGTTCGAAGCCAAGTTTTAAGCATAAAAGAGTTAACCTACACCGAGGCCGCCAAAGCGGCTGGTGCGAGATGGCATACAATTCTTTTCCGCTATATTTTCCCAAACGTTGTCCCATCAATAGTTGTGGTAATTACGGTAAATTTTGCAGATGCGGCCCTTACGGCTGCCGGTTTAACCTTCATTGGTTTAGGAGTAACCTATGACATCCCCGATTGGAGCTGGGATCTAACAAATGGATGGAAATATCTGTCGAGCGGAGCCTGGTGGATCATTTCTTTTCCTGGTCTCATGATAATTCTTCTTGCACTTGGGTTCACACTTATTGGAGAGGGGCTTAGCGAGTTACTCAATCCAAAGCTTCAGCGTTGAGGTGACAATATGCCTCTATTAGAAATTGACTCATTGGCTGTTGACTACCGAACCAGCAGAGGAGCAGTACACGCCCTTGACGATGTATCCTTCTCACTCCACAAGGGTGAAACGTTAGGACTAGCTGGCGAATCTGGATCAGGAAAATCCACTCTTGGGCTTTCTATTATGCGCCTCGTCCCTTACCCAGGCGTCATAGTGAAGGGGCAAATAAAAATTGATGAAACAGACATTTTAAAGTTGCCAGAGAGCGAGATGCGCTCAATAAGAGCCGTGAAAGTTGCTTACATCTTCCAAGACCCCATGACCTCTCTAAACCCCGTCAAAAAAATTGGGGCACATTTTGTCGAGTTAATACGCACCCATGAGCCTAGAACAAGTGAAAAGGAAGCTGTGGAACGCGCTAAGAATGTGCTAAAAAATTTGGGACTCTTGTCTGAACGTATAAACGATTACCCTCACCAGTTCAGCGGTGGGATGAGACAGCGCATCATGATAGGTTTAGCAATAGCCCTAAACCCCGACTTGGTAATAGCTGACGAACCAACTACGGCATTGGACGTAATAGTTCAAGCAAAAACACTTGACCTGCTGGAAGATTTACGCAAAATATACGGAATGGCTCTCATCTTCATATCACATGACCTGAGCATAATTTTGGAAAGATGTGACAAGATCATTGTCATGTACGCTGGACACATGGTTGAATACGCAACCAGCCCAGATCTGCACAAGGCTCCAAAACATCCTTACACCCAAGGGCTTCTGCAAAGCATCCCGAACATAGAATTATCCGATCAAAAACTTTCAGCCATCCCTGGTTCGCCTCCGAACATGGTGAATCCTCCTAAGGGCTGCCCCTTTTGGCCTCGCTGCCCTTACGCCATGGAAATATGCCCGGTGAAAGTGCCTCCACTAATCGTTTCGGGACAAAACCACCTCGTCAGATGCTTTTTGTATGGCGAATAAGGTGTTTATGTTGAGTGAAATCGTAAAAGTTGAGAACTTAAAGAAGTATTTTCCAGTTCAGAAAAGCTTTCTGGAACAGTTACTCACCAGAAAAATGAGTTACGTAAAAGCTGTTGACGACGTGACTTTCTCAATCAATAAAAGAGAAATCTTCACCTTAGCTGGAGAAAGCGGATGCGGAAAAACAACAACCGGCAGACTAGTTGTGAGGCTCCTTAAGCCAACATCCGGTCAAATCTATTTCAGAGATCAAGACATTTCGAAGCTCGAAGGCGAGAGACTGAGACTGCTCAGGAGAAAAATGCAAATCGTCTTCCAAGATCCCTATGCTTCACTCAACCCACGAATGACGGTGGGCGACGCTGTTGGTCATCCACTTGAAATTCACGGTGTAGCCAAGGGTGAGGAGAAAGAGAAAATCGTGTTGGACGTGTTTGATCAGGTGGGGCTAACTCCTCCTGAGCAATTCTTAAACCTTTATCCACATCAGCTCAGTGGTGGACAAAGACAACGTGCCGCCCTAGCAAGGTCAATCATCTTGAAACCAGAGTTAATCGTTGCTGACGAACCTGTCTCAATGATCGACGTGTCCCTCAGAACAACAATCATCGACCTCATGCTAAACTTCAGAAAAGAACTAGGGTTAACCTATCTCTTCATAACTCACGACTTGGCGGTTGCCAAATACATATCGGATAGAATAGCCATCATGTATCTTGGAAAAATAATTGAGATGGGCAGCAAAGAACGTCTCTTCTTAAGCCCTACGCACCCGTACACACAGGCTCTGTTATCTGCTATTCCAGTTCCGGAGCCCAAAAGGGAAAGAAAAATGATTGACCTCAAAGGAGAGGTCCCATCTGCAATCAACATACCACCAGGCTGCAGGTTCCATCCCAGATGTCCTGACAAGAAAAGTGAATGCGCCATAAAGGAACCTCAGTTAATGGAGACTGAGAAAGATCACTTCGTTGCATGCCATTCTAATTAAGCTTCACACACTCAAGGTTCAATTAATTTTCGCGGATTCTTCCAAGCACAGCTACGCGAAAGTCTTAAGAGAAATCTAGTCCAAGTGCATGTGTGAGCCGCATTGGCTAGTCAAAAAATTATTAACTACTCCCTCGAAGAGATTGAACATGCCTATGACGCCATAGTGATAGGCGCTGGACCAGCGGGACTCGCAGGCGCCATCTACTTATCCAGAGCCAATATGAAAACATTGGTTCTAGAAGCGGAAAAATCAGGTGGAAGACTCAACAGCGCCGAACTCATTCAGAACTATCCTGGTTTTGCCTCCATAACAGGCGCGGAACTGGCTGAACGAATGATAAAACAGACGGAAGCATTCGGAACAAAGATTGTCTGTCCAGCCAGAGCCATACGCTTTGAGTTGCTGAGCGAACTCAAACTTGTATGGACCAGAGACAAAGAATACCGAGCCAAAGCTGTTTTAATTGCGATAGGAGTTCAGAGGAAACAACTCCAGATTCCGGGTGCACGCGAATTGCTAGGCATGGGCGTTTCCTATTGCCCAATCTGCGACGGAGCCCTGTTCAAAGAAAAGGACGTAGCCCTAATCGGAGAAGACGAGGAAACGATAGCTGACGGGTTATATCTCTCTGAGTTGGTCAATAAAATCCATTTGATACCAGGAAGTTTGACTCCACACTACATGCTGGAGAGCTTAGAAAAGCTGCTGGCCAAAGGGAATGTGCAGCTCTGGTCGAAGCATGAGCCGACAGCGATTGTGGGCAAACCTGTAGTGGAGAAGGTCAAAATTAGGGCGTTAGACACAAAGGAGGAGTCTGAGCTAGACGTTAAGGGAGTTTTCATTTCAGGCGAGAAAACCCCTGTGACACAGATGTTGTCAAGTGCTGGGGTGAAAACTGACACGTTGGGCTGCATACTCATCGACGATCAAATGCAGACCAACGTCGCTGGTGTCTATGCAGCTGGAGACGCAACCTGTGGAAGAAAGTATCAAATCGCCGTAAGCGTTGGGCAAGGCGTCACAGCGGCGCTCAACATAATAAAAAAGCATGTGGAGACTGTTAGGAAATAGTTGCCTGAAGTTTCTGGCTTGGAGAAAAATAAGAATTGAAAAGGCTTTTGGAGAGTCTGCTGGAGGAAAAGGCGCCTGGGCCTTACCCTTCCTTCTTAATCTTCCACCTTATAAAAGCGTTAGAATTCATAGCCCAGACTGGAAAAGTGGGCAGGGGCAAGCTTTCAGAGGAGTTGAAAATCGGCGAGGGTGCGACCCGCACACTCATTGAAAGATTTAGAGATGCTGATTTGGTTTCGGCGTCTAGGAAAGGATGTTCATTAACTGCAAAGGGTGAAAAAGTCTGGAGTGAGTTTCAGTCGACCTTTCCACAGAAGACCCAAATGAATAGAAATGAGTTGACTTTAGCCGATTGCAACGTGGCAGTTCAAATAAGCGGAGGAGCAGACAAGGTTCGAGCGGGTTTGGAACAACGAGACGCAGCCGTCATCGCCGGGGCGAGAGGCGCAATCACAATGGTTTTCAGAAGTAATAAGCTAGTGGTGCCAACCATTAGCAAGGACGTCGCCCAAGATTTTCCCATTGTTTTTAGCCAAATCACAGCCCTTATGAGATTGAAAGAAAACGACGCAGTTGTTATTGGAAGCGCTGACAGCTGGAATCAAGCAGAGTTTGGTGCGTTGGCTGCGGCTTGGACTCTAATTGAGAACGACGGTGCTTGATAGGTTAAGGGGTGAATTTTTCTCCACTGGCGAAGATTCTTTCCAGGGTGGCGTTGAGGTTGATGAATCCCTCGTTGGTTTTTGCTGAGACCGGTATTAGCAGGAATTTTAATCCTAGTCGATAAACTGCATGAATCATGTCGCGGCTGAGCAGACGCCGTGTTCCAGTTAGTTTTTCTTCTATGGCTGTTTCTAATGCAGCAGGGTTGGCAGACCAGTCGACTATCCTATTCATTTCTTCGGGTGGAAGCAGGTCGCTTTTTGATAAAGCGTGCATTTGCGATGTGAAGAAACGGTTGTACACGGCGGCTGATAGAAAAACGTTGGAGACGTAGTTGAGAGGGTTAGATGAGAACACAGAGTCGAAGAGGTAGATGAGGGCTTTGGGTTCTTTGGTTAGCTCGTTTGCGATGTAGGGTCCGCTGGCCCTGAACGCGAAGAGTTCCATCTGCCCAGGCGTGTCAACCAAGGCGATGTCAGGGTTGAAAGTGGCGATTTCTTCGCCTAAGCGATCGGTTTCTTCAGCAATGAGGTCAGCTGCCATAATCAATGCGCCGTTTGGTCCCAACCCGTACTGTTGCATGAGTTGCTCGATTCTGATGTAGTCTCTGATGTCTATATCGGGCGTGTAAGGCAAAGTCAAAACACCTGGGTCTAAGTTCACGGTTATAACGTTTTGTTTGGCGATTCTTAGCCAATCAGAGAACGAAGCGGTTAAGAGTGATTTTCCTGAACCAGCGGTTCCGATGATGAATACAATGAACATGTGGAGTGACACCTCGTTTTGGGTGTGGCGTCTTTAGAATTCATATCGTTGTCTTATTTATGTTTAAGTTGGTTTCTGGTTGCTCAAGAACCCGGATCATCAATCATCTGATAAATCAGTGACTAGCCTGAAATCCCTTCATCGCAACCAAAAATATTGCAAGCCTGTGTGTGGTTTAATGGTTTTTGTTTGCATCTCCGTTCTGTCGAATATGCTGTATATTTCTTTTTGAAAACTTTATAGGATGAGAAATCATACACTTGATTGGAGCCTATGCGTAGAAGTGAGATGGTCGTTTTAGCGGTTGCATCGATTTTCCTTACGGTGATTGGTGGTCTTGCGGTTGTTTATGGGATTGAAGTTTTGATGCGCAAAACAAACCCCATAATGGATGTTCCTAGTGCGGAGTTTCAAAAGACCGTTAACGCTACCACAGTTAGAATGGGCGACGTTTTCAAGGTTGATATCTTTATCGGTTGGCACGGTCACGTCCTCCCAGAATTCTCTCGACACGTTAAGGCTGTGGATCCCTACCCAGAAGATTACTTCATCCTTATAGACGGAAGCAACATTTATGAATATCGTGGCGGAGGCCCCGGCCCATGGTTCACATACACACTGAGAGTAGTGGGAGGCCAGAACAAAACCGTTCAGCTACCACCGCCAAAATTCTATTTAGACGGGGTTGAGATACCGTTAAGTGGCATCAGTCCACTGATTCAAATAGTCTAGAGAAACGACTAGACGCATAATGAACAAATCTATTTGGAGCCAAACAAGTTTGGCTGGGCTTCTGTGTTGCTTCTTTTTTGTAGCCTCTATACGAGAGAAATGATGAGTGACTCGGAGAAGGAATGGTGGATGTTGGGAATGCTGGTCTAAAGACAGGTTGTCCTAAACATTTGTGCTTGGAATCTACTTCGGCCTAACATAATAATATGCGAAGCGGACACTACTTGACCGAGACTGCATCATCGAACCAAAGAGAAGATGGAATGAATAAACCTAGGATCTCAACTAGGCATCTAATTGTCACATAGCCATCGTATCATCCTATGCAGGCACTGCTGTGATCGACGAATCCCACCAGTATTCTCCAGCACCAACATATGTTGGTACCACTAAGGTTATTGTAACTGTTCTAAGTTCGTGATGAGCCAGTGCGGTACCATCGTAATCCCAGAATTCAACCCAACCCCCTGGAAGCTGGCCTGGATTGTAATTGAATGACAAAATGACGGGAACATTTCCTGTATTATTAACATACAGTGTCAATGTCCATATTCCTGAGCCAATTTTTCCCCAGTCAATTGTGGCTCCCTGCTGAAGTTCCTGAGTCTGTGCTGCATCGAAGAATACTCTGATCATGGATACTGCTTCAATTTCGGCTCTCTGACGAAATCCCAAATTATAAACTACGACGCCTATGACCACTCCTGAGACAAGCATAGTTGTTGCTAAAGCACCAAGCAATACACTCTTCTTCATTTCTAGATTCCCCCCTTTCTCCTTTGTTAGTCTCTTTCTGAACCTCCCTTGGCTCCAGGCGGTGCTCGCCTCCCTCAGGAGTAACCCAGGGCTTTTTGTCCGTAACCTCTCCATTCTCTCTCTTCGAATGCACCCTCAATTGTTGTCGAATTAGATTCTGAATATCATCACTTAAAAACCCCCATGAATATTTCCTATAGAAGGATCTTCTATTGGAGCATAATTCCTAGTTCTGTCTAAAACGAAGTTTATTCTAAAATTCTATAGGCTTCCCGTATGCGCTCATTTGAACTCTCGTTGCTCTACTAGAATGAATATTAAACTCAGTAATGAAAGGGTTATGATGGGAGCACCGAACGCCCAAGCCAGAAAAAGCCAAATCCAGAGCCACCTCCTATGAGAGCTTCAAAAGCTATGAGGTCTAGAAGGCCAATAAACGGTTCCCTTGGATGATTGTGTCGAGGCATGGTTAGAAGACTGAGAACAACGCCTTCTTTTTCAGGTTTCTCTCGATCAGCCTCAGCGTTAGAGCGCCTATGCCAACAAAGATTATCCCCAACACGAACAAGACGGCTAGGTCGTAGAATGCGTCTTGGACTCTGACCCCAAGCAGTGAAGCCCGAATCACACGAATCCCATAGGTTAATGGCAGAGCCTTCGAAATCATCTGCGCCCAAGTGGGCATGAGCTCAACCGGGCAGATTATGCCGCTGAAGACCAAAAATAGTATCATTAGACTATTGGCTGTGTTGGTTCTGTCCCGAAACGTCAAAGTTATAGCGTTTGCCATCAAACCAATGCCGAACAAGGCAAAGGCTGTGAGGAGAAGCCCCACAAGAAACAAGGCTATGTTAAATGAAGTTGCTTGGAAGCCGAAGAGAAGACCGATAAGAAAAACCGTGATTAGGTCGACTGAGGAGTTTATGCCCGCAGCTACCATCACTCCCGCCATATATGCTAGACGATTCATCGGCGTCATGAACGTAGCCTCGATAGTACCCATCGCGCGTTCCCAAAACATGACTCTGCCCACCACGAAGGCTGCCGCGAAGACAAAAACATAGAAAGCATTGCCAATTATGATGAAGGACAGATAACCCGACGCTCCAGCCGCCATTCCAAACTCAGGCGACGTTGCCCCGTGGTAAACCTGATTGAGTAAAACCCATGCCGCACCCAGTGTCATTATTGGCGCCCAGAATCTGAGGGCGAAACCGGTCCAACTGAAAAACCGCCATGTCATGATGAGATTGATTTTGGTGGTAGCGGCAATAACCCTTAAACTGTGAGGAGCCATTTCTTGACCTCCCTAGAACTGCGTGAGTGTCGCTTTCACTTTGGCCTTTCGCTCGGCCTGCCCTACAAGCCAGGTCGCTATGACAAAGAACACCAATGCCATGAGAGAAAGAGCTAGTAAAGGAACTGCAACATCGGGCAAGGAGGCTCCACCCAGCAAAGTTAGCCTCAATGATAACAGTCCAAATGTTAAAGGTATCAAATAACTAATTGACAGCAAAGCCACAGGCATGGCTTGAAGAGGGAAGACGAGACCAGAAAAGAACATTATGGGCTCCTGCAGCATCGTCGCGTACATGCCGCCTCTTCTTGAATATACGAACAAAGACTCAAAACACATTCCAACAGTCACTAATGATACGTAAGAAAGAACAACGGATGCAAGCAAGGCTAAGAAGTCATTTATGATTATTTTTACGCCGAGGAAAGCCACCCAAGAAACCAGAATCCCAAAGAGAAACCACACATAATTGAGCGCACATGCCAAAGCTCCACCCAGAATAACCGCGAGCCGATTTACGGGAGACAACAAGACCGCCTCTAAAGTGCCCTGTTCCCTTTCTCTGTCGAAAGAAGCGCCGGAGAGTAACATCATGGTATAAAACGTGTAAAGCAGTTGTCCAATCAAGGTAAACCCAACCAAGTCCAAAGTGTACCAAGAAGTGTTTAGCTCTAGGTTGACAGACTTGGCAGCGAAAGGTAAATACAGAAAATACAGGTAGAGCCCGTTTCCAAGCGGCAACGCTAAAGTCCAAAAAAGAGTTCGGGAGCTGAAGAAGAACTGTTTGATATTCTTCCTCACTTCGGCGACTACAACCCTCCAGACCATTCACTACTCCCCTGTATAGAACATGAAAAGGTCCTCTAAGGTGGGTCCACGAATATTGACTGACACCACTCGACAGCGCATTGTGGCCAAGTAGTTCAACACCTCAGGAGCTGTTCTGTCGCTGTTGACATTGACTATCAGCCTGTCGATTTTTTCGCCCTCAGCCTCTCCTTCATATGCGGTTGTAAGGACTTTCTTGACGGGTTCCAGTTGTCTCAAGCCTTCCAGGGCTTCGTCTGTTAGGCGTGTTACCAACACTTCTATGGAGAATCCGCTTGGCATTTTCCGTTTGAGCTCTTCAGTGCGGCCAACAGCAATCAGTTTTCCCTTGTTGAGGAAACCAACACGGTCACACAGTTCTTCAGCCTCATACATGTAATGCGTGGTTAAGAGCACTGTTTTGCCTTGTTCTTCAACGATTCTCTCCCGAATGAATTTTCGCAGGTCTTTGGCTATGTTTACGTCTAGTCCCAGTGTAGGCTCGTCGAGGAAGAGCACCTGAGGGTCGTTTATGAGTCCCCTGGCGACTTGGAGGCGTTGCTTCATCCCTTTGCTGTACTTCTCCACTTCATCGTCGGCTCTGTCGGACAAGCCTACTAGTTCAAGCAGCTTGTTCACTCTAGACGCAATCTCCCTTCCTGGAACATCGTAAAGTTCGGCGAAATACCTCAGATTCTCCCGGCCTGTCAGCCTGTAGTAGAGCATTCGTTCACCTCCGGCTACCATGTTAACTATCCTTCTCACTTGGGCGGCATTCTTTACCACGTCGTAGCCTTTGACAAAGGCTTGCCCTGCCGTTGGCTCCAGCAGGGTGCAGAGGATTTTCACGGTTGTTGTTTTGCCAGCGCCGTTGGGTCCAAGCAAGCCGAAGAGTTCGCCCTCTTGAATTTCAAAATCAACGCGGTCAAGGGCTTTGATGACGGTGGTGTTTTTCTTTCCTACGAGGTGCCTTCTCTTGGTTGAAACGTAGTCACGCGAAAGCTGACGAGTCTCCACCGCAGAATTGACGTTGCCCAACCTTCCATCAGCTTTAACCTATTTTTCAACTGACCTAAGTCCCATGCGCATATTAATAACCTTTCTTAACAGAATGGTTCAAAACCTCAAACTAGCTCTAATCGTTTAAACCTCTTTCTTTAATGATTGAAATTATAAACTGGCTAAAGAATATTCGGAAAGGAATTTCACTTCATAGAAGAATGGCGGAAGGGTTGGCGATAGGTGGTAAATGCCACATCCAAATCAGGGACCTTCCTTAAAGTAGTTCTTCTGCCTAACCTTTTTCTCTTAGTGCTTAAACCAACCGTGTAATAAGAATGGTGCGTGAAAAACCCTTCTAGAAGTATTTTCCATAAATATAATAAGTAAAAACGCTACATTAAGGTAATGATTTCGTGCGTGCTGATGCAGTTTTAAAGGAGGTGAGAGAGGAAAATGAAAAATGCAAGGTTAGTGATTGTTATCTTTGCAACACTCGCAGTATTGGGTTCAATGCTTATTGTCATTCCTCCTGTGGAAGCATTACCAATTTTCGTTGACTCTGCTGGTAGTGGGCAGTTCACGACTATTCAAGACGCTGTGGATTATTGGCCTCAAAACGGTCCGGCTGCCAACCCGGGACCGATAATTGTCAAGCCAGGGTGGGGATACAATGAGGCTGTTTACATTAATCGTTCGAAGAGTGGCATCAAGATTATGGCTCAACCCGGAACAGTGCTTGATGGTCTTTCAGGCACTCTACTTTATGGCTTTGAAATAAACGGAACCGCTAATGTCCTTATCAAGGGTTTCATAATCCAACACTATTCTGAAGCAGGCATCTATATCCACGCCGACAACAGTGTAACAGGTCGCCTTCGCGCTTTTAGAAACTGGATCACGAATAATACTATTAAGGAAAACTTTGGCATGGGAATTTCCATCGGCGCCTCCGATCGGAATATGATCTCTGGGAACATCTTGCATGACAATGATAAGCATGCTATTTTCATTGATGACGGTTCTAACAACACATTGAAGGGCAATAGCGTTTTGAACAACAAATGGACTGGGATAGAATTACACATTGCGCCAAATACAGAAGTAAGAAATAACAATGTGACGGGCAACTCCTGGAATGGCCTCTATGCAGACGGCGGCTCGCCTCTCACCGAAATCACCAGCAACATAATTGACAGTAACGACGCGGGAGGCATCTACTTGCTATCAAGTAGCAACACGATCTCACTTAATACCATCAACTCCAACGGATATGGCATCATGATAAGGCAGGGAGATAACAATGTCATTAAGAAAAATCAAATCGACGGGAATAGTGGCATCGGCATATTTCTCCAAGAATGGCTCCGGACGGATACGTCAGACTACAACACCATCATAGATAATATAGCCAACAACAACGGACTCTACGGCATCTTAATCGGGGGAGGAGACTACAACTTGGTTGAAAGAAATGAAGCCAATTTGAACGGTTACATCGGAATCGGAGTTCGTAGAGGTTTTTGGATGACCGTGCCAGAACATAACACCATTCTGAACAATACGGCTAACGGCAACGGAGGCGGCGGCCGAGGCTATGGCATCATGATCGCTGGAGGAGACCTCAACATGGTCGAGGTGAACCAGGCCAATTCTAACGTGGACCACGGCATCTACATAGTTTCGGCATATTCTAACACAGTGGGAAACAATGAGTTCGGAGGCAACGGTGAGACCGGGATTTTCATGGAGATCGCGTCGAACAACAAAATACGGTCTAATTATGTGCATGACAATAGTCAGGATGGTATTTTCATGACGAGATCCAGCAGTTCCAACGAATTTGTGGCTAATGATATCTACTATAACGGATGGTCAGGCATGGAATTTAGATCGACCTCGACTGAGGCTCAAGCGAATTCCCAGCTAGTGGAGAACGAAATCGTGGGTAATGGTCTGTGGGGGCTCATAGCAGACCACTATTCCTACTCCAGCACGATTGTGGGGAACACCGTCATGTACAACTACTATGATGGCATCTGCGTGGAATCAGATTCGAACATCATCAATTCCAATAAGGTCACATATAACAACCTTGACGGAATTCGCGTGGAGTGGGGAGAGTACAACACGATTAATTACAATGAAGCCTCTTACAATGGTCATTTCGGCATAGTGATGGGGTCTCTATACACCGGGAACGCATGCTACAACAACGATGTTAGATACAATTTAGCCTTGAACAATACTATGGGTAATTTGGCTGAGTCTCCAATCACGATTGGCACAAACACTAACGATTGGTCCGGGAGCATCCAAGGGCCAGTAGTTCCAGGTGCTTAAAAGGAAACCTGACGCAAGATTGGAAGCGGTGAATATCTCTGCGACAGCATCAGCATATGCTTGCCGTAATCGAGTGAAACCATGCAAGCCCATTTTCCCTTTTTCCATGTATCAAGTCAAAAATATAGCGTCCTTTAAGCGTATGAGTTTGGAGAACATAATGTGAAGAAGAACTTTAAGCTATTGTATGCATTCCTGTTGGCTCTTCTGATCCTTATTCCATTCAGCTTTTTCAACCACAATGTTGGGCGGTCAATTTCTACGAATTCACAGCCTGAGGTTATGTCTCAATCACGAGATGATGTCAATCTATACATTGACCGCTATGACCAAGACCAGCCGACGATTGCGGCAAACCCCCTGAACCCGCTTAATCTTGCTGCGGGTTCGCATGATGCGAGCACAGCAAAGCCGATAGGCACAACCCTTTGGACAATCACTTATCGTTCTCTTGACGGAGGAGCAACATGGTCTCGAAGCTACGTCCCTCGTGCAGGACCCATTGCATTATTTACTCGGGCTAAAGACCCTGTTGTCGACTTTGACGGCTTCGGTAGAGCCTATTTTGCCGCGCTTGCCTTCATGCGCGGGGGAACATACGATGCAAGTATCTGGGTTGCAAGGTCTACCGATGGAGGTCTCACATATGGCATTCCAGTGATGGTAGATGAAGGTCACGGTAGCCCTGGAACTCCCTCCTTCGAATTCAACGACAAACCATGTGTTGTAGCTGACAAGAGAACAACTGGAACGGGAGCAGGCTATGTCTACGTAACCTGGACAAGCTTTGTC
>Ga0315310_10000747_pt1 | contig 20753 bp, 15 predicted proteins | sample TDP5_MG_FD_203630 | JGI IMG/M metagenome (GOLD analysis project Ga0315310, IMG submission 203630) | Freshwater sediment microbial communities from Lake Towuti, South Sulawesi, Indonesia - TDP5 | ecosystem: Environmental > Aquatic > Freshwater > Lake > Sediment | place: Indonesia: South Sulawesi... | reverse complement strand
TTATAGGTTCAAAAATAACGTCCTTAGAGCATGGCAAATGAAGAAAGAAGGAAGGTTTGGAAGAATTCGCACAGTTTTGAGCGTCGTACACTCGTCTGGACCTTTTCCTGAATGGTTTTGGAATGAGGAGGAAAATGGTGGAATTCTTTACGAGTCGGCGATACATTTTATCGATCTGCAAACTTTGCTATGTGGGGAGCACCGAAAAGTGCTCGGTCTGCATAAGACATTTAATGAAGATTTAGGAGTCACAACCGACATCAGTGCAATAGTTGAGTACAAGTCTGGCGCTATTGGTATAATAGACGTCAGTGCTTTTTCATCCTCGAACCAAGCTCGTCTTGATCTCTATGGAACGGCGGCTGATGTGCACTTAAAGTTCCTTCCTGATTATTTCAGTATGTCTCTCGGGCCAATCACTCTGTATGCAGAGCTAAAGAGTGAAGTTGGGCGTTTCTTAGAGTATACTCGAACATTGTTTGTTTCGGGACTAAAAAGCTACAGACGGAATTATCATTTTAGACTGCTTTCAGCTTTCATCAAATCAATCGAGCAAGGCTCAGATCCGCCAGTTACAATTGACAGCGTCGTACCGACAATGAAGCTATTAAAGGATTTGAAGGGAAAATAGGTAGTGCACGTAGCAAAATAAGCAGATCAAGTTGATGTATTCGCAGATTCTAGAAGCGAGGTGGTAAGCTTTTGAAGATAGCGATGTTAACCTCAGTACCGTTTCCTCCAGTGTGCGGCATCGGGAATTACATTTACAATTTAGCAAACAAACTCGCAAAGCGTGGTCATGAAGTCACAGTAATAACGCGGGGAGGTTTGAAAAAACCAATCTTAGAGTACGATAAGTTCCTTGTGTGCAAGCTTCCGTTTGTTATGGCATACCCTTTTCACGTCGACGTTCACGGTATCTTCGTAAATAGGTTCCTGAAAGAATTTGAAGAATACTTTGATGTGCTTCATGTTCATACACCACTGACTCCTGTCCCAACAACGTTCATTCCAATGATCACGACTTTTCACTCACCTTACTTCGCCGACTCATGCGTAACGGACATAGTAGACATGCACTCGCTTCTAAGCAAAATTCTGGGAATATCATCATATAGAATCGAAAAAGGTTTGATTTCATCTTCGAGGATTATCGGTGCTGTGTCAGACAGCGTAGCATCAAGTTTAGTACTCTGGTATGGGGTCAAACGTAGTGACATAACGGTGTTCGGAAACGGCGTGAATGACGTGTTCTTAGAAGCAGGTCGCGTCAAAACCGAGCAGAAAGATTCCACAATGATTCTATACACAGGCCGGCTCGACTATCAGAAAGGAGTCCTCGATCTTGTGGAAAGCATGAAAATCGTGACCGAGACAGTGCCGAACGCGCACCTCGTAATAATGGGCAAAGGGCCTTTACTTCCCAGCGTGATTAGAAAAGTGACTGAACTTGATCTACAGAAGCATATAGAAGTAAAAGGGTTCAGCAGTCACAAAGAAGTTCTTGATGCAAGTTTGCGTGCATGCACGTTCGTTCTTCCTTCATACCACGAAGGGTTGCCCACCTCAGTTCTTGAAGCGATGGCTTGCCAACTTGCTGTCGTCGCGACGGCTGTTTCCGGCAGTGTGGATATTGTGGAACATGGCAAAACAGGAATACTTGTGCCTCCAAGAGAGCCAAAAGCTTTGGCACATGCAATTATATACTTGCTTGAAAACCAAGACCTTAGGGAGAAATTGGCAAAGAGCGGCAGGAGACTCATCGAGGAAGGTTTCACTTGGGCTAAAGTGGTCGATAGAACGTTGGCAGCTTATGAGCTTGCAAAGAAGTAGCTATCTAAAACATTTCAAAAATCGCATCAATGTTTTGCAGTGAGGAGGATCGAGCATTTGAAACAGGACAATTCCATTTCAGGTTCTCAGGAAAAAGAGAGTTACAGCAGTTCGAGTTTGGAAAATGCTAAGAAGGTGGCAGCCTATCTGGCGCATCCCTTTCTTGACATAGCTGGGGATTCAGGAGTCTTTAGTCAAGATGAGATCAACGCCCTTTACAATTTCCTCAGAAAAAACAGAGTAATCTTCCGCACTCTAGATAGCAATGTTTCAACAACCGAATTGTCGACTAAAAAAAGATTTATTGAGGAAATTATTCAAAGGAATGGATTTTTTGCCCAAGCCTATGATTTTGTTCACCGTTTAAGGCAGAAAATCGTTGAAGTAACCAAAGCTATGACAGAAAGTGGCGTGGACGTCATTTTCATTAAAGCTGTTAATAATTTTCCTATGGACAGCCACAATTTTGACATTCTAGTAAAAGAGCAAGAACTTGCTAAAGCAAGAGAAATCCTTGAAAGAATAGGCTTCAAGGAAATAGGGCGGCTGCACGAACCGTTCAAGTGGTTTTACAGACGAATAGACAACGACATGGTAGTCTCAATTCATCTTCACACCAGAGTGGCTTGGGTAGGCATAGAATTCATAGACTGTGATGATGTATGGAAAAAGCATAGAAAAATGGAAATCAGCGGCGTAAAGGTCGGTTTTCCTTCGTTAGAACATTGCTTACTTACTACCGCTGCCCATGGCTTTTTTGAAAACCAAGGTCTCAAGTTATGTGACATCTTGGAAATGACGGAGGTTTTTCGGTCAAGTGGCTCAGTAGATTGGAACTACATCGTAGAATTGGGCACCAGAGACCATTGGTTTAAGGCTTTCTATGCTTTCTTGCAGCTTGCCAATCATGCATACAAATCATTCTATGGAGAGAAGCTAGTTGAAGATGAAATAATCAGGGTACTCGAAGAAAAAGGTCATGTTAATGGAGACGGTTCGGTCAAAAAGCTAATTGAACGATTCGATAAGAGAAAGAGGCTTCCAGTGAAATTACCGGTTACTACGGTTACTTTTTCATTTATTGACAAGGTTTTTAAAACTTCTAGCATGTCTTTTCTTGGAAAAATACGAAAAGTGAGTTCTGTAGGGTTGAGCTATGTCACATATCGAATGCCTCTCAGAAGAGAGCTTCCGGCGTTTCTCATTTGCTTTTCTGGGCAGGATGGATCCGGAAAGACTACGCATGCTGAGTCATTACGTAACGATCTTGTGAGAACGATTCAGGTTATGAATGACGACATAATGGAAAAAAACCTCAGGGTCAACTACGTGTGGTCGCGAGGCATTGGTCTAACACTTGACCCTCTAATGCGAATGATACGGCCGTTAATGTTTAGTGACAAGTCTCCAAGAGTTGCTGGTAATTCGCCCAGACATGAGCGCGAGCGTGAGACATGGCTGAGACTGAAACCGATAAAACTTTTGTGGGCATATTCCACGCTCGTAGATGAACTACTGCAGCTATTAATTAAGATAAAGATACCACTTTTCCTTCGTCAGCAACAGACAGTTGTCTGTGATCGATATGTTTATGATACCTTAGTTGACATAGAATGTGGCCTGAATCAACATGTGAGCAGGGTTATGGAAAAGATTACGACGGATTTGTCGCCAAAACCATCAATGGTTTTTATTTTGGATGCCGAACCAGCTGAACTCGCAAAAAGGAAAAAAGATCTGAAATGCCGAATAATGGAGTGCAAAAGAAAGAAATATCTAGCACTTTTAGATGGTACCAGATTTAATGTAATTGATACCCGAAAAGACTTACAGCAGAACAAGAAAGAAATACTCTCCCGAGTTCTTGAGAATTTGCTGATCTAAGGTTGGGCTTCTTGCAAGAACGCATTTGTTTCACTCCGATTTTCTATACTAGGGGAGCCAATCATCCGTACACTGAAGGGTGCATACAGGTCGTAAACAACATGATGAAAGCATTATCGTTGCGGGGTATTAAGAGTGTTAACTTCAACTACAAATACAGTTCAATCTCGCCCACTAATCATCAAACTAGTTACCAGCAAAAGGTCGAACAAAAAATACCATTGTTCACAAGAGAAGAGGTGTTTCATGGGGAACGCCGATCGATAGTTGCATATGCGTCACTTATGGAGACGTTGACCGCGACAAGACTTCTCATGGCGGAGAAAAGCTTGCGCATAGACCAACAATCCAATCGACGCACCTGCGTAGTAAACATAGTAAATTGCTTTAGATACCCAAGAGTCATCGCAAAAACCTTCTTACGCGGCAGTATAGTGCTTCACTTTTACATGAGACGGGAAATTGCGGGCAGCCTGGTTAACATTGCTATCGACAAAGCCGATAAAATTGTGACATCATCCCGAACCGTCGCGCATTACATTGAAAAGACGTATAATGTCAAGAAGAGAAAAATCGAGACACTGTATCCACCTGTAGACATGGACCTCTACCGACCCATTAATAAGGTGCGCGCAAAAGAAAAGCTCGGCTATTCCGAAGAAGACAGAATAATCCTGTACATGGGAAATTTAAGGCGCACGCGCTTTCCGGAAGAAATAGTTTTACAAACACTGAGCGAATTGATAAAAGAAAACCGCAAGATTCAATTGCTGATTTTCGCTCCGACAAACAGCGAGAATATCAGCAGATATCAGGAAATCGGAGCAAGAATCAAGAAGCTTAACCTAACGAATAGAGTGAAAATAGAAGTTAAAGATTTATCGGAGAACGAAAAAAGCCTTGCCTACGGTGGATCCGATATCTTCCTTTTCCCTTCTATCGATCATGCTACAGCAATAGAGCCGCCTCTAACGGTACTTGAAGCGATGTCGAGCGGTTTGCCAGTAATCTCAAACAACGTATCTTCTATTTGTGAGATGATAAATGATGGATTAAATGGCTACATAGTGGATCTCAACACTCAAGAGAGTTCGCAACTAGCAGGTAAAGTATCTTCGCTCTTGATGGATGAAGAGGCTTTCACCAAGCTATCCAACAACTCGAGAAGCAGCATCGCTGATAAAGTATCATTTGCTAGTTCTTGCCAAGGACTCGTTCAGATTTTCAACGATCTTTGCCGTTCCAAGGCTTAAGTCACTTAGGTTGCCACATTGACGCTGAGGAAACAAGGCGAGGGTATCCATGCAGATTAATGTGGCTGTTTGATTTAGCGAGAGGAAAACGAGCTTATGTCTGTTGATCAAAGACTCGAGGGGATTCTTTCACCTTTTCTCCACTACGGGCTCTACAAAGTTCGGAAACCTGAAATACAATTAGAAATAGGGATGTTGATAACATCGATAGACATCGATGTCGGCATTGAAATGCTGGGAGCAGTAAATGGAGGAAAATATGATGAAAATGTTAGAGGAAAACTCTTTAATGGACCTGGCACTGAGTGTGCGATTGGCAAAATAGAGGAGCAAGCTCTTCCGTTAATCGTAGCTTTTTTCAATGAGCTGCAAATTCCAGTCACGTTTGCGCTTAGAGGACAGCTATTTGAAGTGGATGATTCGATTCTGAACTTAATCGTCAGATCTTCGGTTGAGCACGAAATTGCATCTCACAGTTACTACCATAGTGATTTCACAAAGCTTTCTCGTAATAAAGCTGATAATGAGCTGAGGTTGCTTTCTGAAGGAATGAGAGACCACAGAATCACACCGAAGACTTTCATCTTTCCACGAAACAAGGTGAATCATTTAGATTTACTTGAGAAATATGGCTATAAATGCTACAGAGACTATGGTACTTCTCATCCATACTTCATGCAAGATGGTATGTACATAAAGAAGCATGGCAGACTGTTTGATGTGCATCCAAGTCTGTATTTTGGTAGTTGTGCCCACCGACGCAATGTAAAGTTGATTCAAAAGACGCTTGATATTTGCATTGAGAAGAGACTTCCTTTTCATCTGTGGTTTCATCTATGGGACCTTGGCCTGGATAGCAAATCTATTATTAATAAAATAAAAAATGTATTCTTTCCATTGTTTTCATACGCCAAATCAAAAGCGAAAAGAGGCTCACTAAGCATAGAGACTATGATTTCAGCAGTAGAAAAAATGGAAAGCGCCAAATCATAGCAACAACTTGAACCTGCCCTAAACTAAAGCAAAAGATGGTGGTTCTTTTGCATAATGACCTGATTCTCAACAGCAAATAAACAGGTCAACTGAGGTGGAAATGGTTGAAAATCGCGATAATCTCTACCAGTGGTGGGGGTGGCGGATATGTTAGGATGAAGGCATACAGGGATTTCTTGGTGTCCAAGGGGCATCATGTCACAGTAATTCAATTTCCTGGTCAAGGTTATTTGTCTAAGCTGGACTTCTACTGTCAGAGCATCCGTGCGCGCTTTCAGGGTCACGAAGTACGCTTAATGCGCAAAATAGCTGACAAATTGGAAAAGAGAATTAAAGCCGATCGTTATGATGCCGTGATCTGCATAGAGACCAAGTTGTCGTATGTGTTGACAAAGGAATTGCGCTGCCTGAAGATATTCAGTTGCGAATCTTTGGAGGCGGATGAGCTATACTTTTCCAGGAGAACTGATGACTTTGAACGCATTCGTGCCTTTAGACAGCTTGAACTTGAGATACTGAGGAAATCGGACTACGTAGTCTTTCCTTGGGAAACTACTAAGAATTATGCCCAGAAATACGTTTGGAACGGAAACAATTATGTTACGATAAAATACGGTTGTTATCCCCAAAACAAGACTGCATCGTATTTCTTTCCTGTGTCGATTGTTTCTCTGGGAAGTCTATGGGGTAACTGGAGTAACAAGGAACTCCTATCCTATCTAACAAGCATAAGCCCATACGCCATTGATGTGTATGGAAAATTCAAGCCTGAAAAAAACTATCATCTCAACTACAAGGGGTTTGCACCATCTCTAGATATACTAATGAGTTATCAATTTGGTTTAAACACTGTTTCCAAAGACCTTTTTAGACGAAACCATCACGCATCTAGAGTAATGAGTTATCTTGCATATGGCTTACCAGTTATGTCCCCAGATTGGATGAAATTTTCGCATGAACTCAAGGGAGTCTTGCCTTATAATGAGGATAATTTCTTAGATATTCTCGAGGAATATACGCTTAGAGACCCATGGGAGAAATTAAGCGAAGAGGCGAAGAAACAAGCGCGTGAACTGGATTGGAGAATAACTCTGGAGCCGCTTGAGAAAATAATTGAGAAGTAAAACGCAGCCCCGAAATTGGTACGCACTTGATTCGATTCACATCGTACGTATGGAGTGCGCAACTTACTAATAAACATGCTAGAAAACACAAAGCGAGACATAATAATGAACATTTGCATCTGTACTGATCTCTGGCTAGGAGCATATCATGGCGGCGTGGACAGAATAGTTGAATTCGCCAAAAATATCTCCAAATATGGGATAAAGGTTTTTTTAATAGATCGTTCAAGAAAAAAGTCGCTTTCTGCTCTTTTTCTTGACAGTGATAAGTATTATAGTGTAGAAAATGGGATGCTAGAAGAATGCTGTTATCCTTTCTATGTTAGATTTCTCTTTCCTGGACTAGTTAAATTATTACAGGAGATTCTAAACAAATGGGTGAGCCTATTTACCCGGACAACTGAATCAGAGGTTAGTTTGTTCTATGCAATCGATCCATATCTTATTGTCAAATTACTCTTCATTTGTAAGAAGGAAAAAATAAATTTAATTCAATGTGAATTTCCAACAACAACACCCTCTTCATTCATAGTAAAAAAGGCTCTAAATATGCCATTAATCTACGATGCTCACAACATAGAATCAGACCGTATCAGAAGTATGGCGAACGTAAGTAAGCTATATGCAGTCATTACAAAACAAATAGAAATCATAAGTTGTCATATCTGTGATTTGGTTTTTGTAGTTTCTGAGAACGACAAGAAGCGATTGTTATCTTGGAATATTCCAGATAATAAGATAGAAGTGATTCCGAATTCTGTAGAAGTAGACAAGTATTCAACACTGATAGAAGGAAGAAAAATAAGAAAGAGGTATAAACTCGACAATGCGCTGATTATTATTTTTCATGGAACACTTAGTTATCCACCTAATAAAGAAGCTACAGAGATTTTAATCAATGACATTCTGCCGCGCGTTTTGAAGAAGTACCCTTATGTGTACCTTCTATTGGTGGGTAAAAATCCACCTAAAATATCTCACCCTAATATTATAGTTACGGGTTTTGTCAAGAACCTGCCAGAATACATTTCTGCAGCTGATATAGCAGTAGTGCCTTTATTGAGGGGCGGGGGGACAAAGATCAAGATATTAGAATACATGGCCTGTGGAAAACCTGTTGTTTCAACCAGGGAGGGAGTAGAAGGTCTTAATGTTCAAAATGAAGGGGATATACTTATAAGCAAACATCCTGATACGGAATTCATTGATCTAGTGTTTAAGTTAATTGAGAATGGAGATTTGAGAAAAACTATAGGGATAAACGCTAGAAAAAGAATAGAATTGCTTTATAATTGGGAAAAAACTGCTAGAAAAGCTGTTGATGTCTATGAAGATTTAAGATGCCGGCGTGAAAGGAATCGTTAGAACATGAATATACGGGAGTCAAGGTACACAAACGGTGTGCGTGCTCGCGCGATTCCAGCTATTGTTAGATAGACGCATATGCATTCCTAATTATGTCTGTCACAAGTGGATAGTAAGTGCCGTCAACGTCAACTACGCCCCAATTTGGGATTTCGTATGTTCCATCGGGGTATTTCTCTGCGAGGAGGCTGAAGAAAAGGACGTTCTTAATGCCAGCGTCTCTTGCCGCGTCAAGAACTGCTTGGTAATAATTCCTTCTGTCATCGTCCGTGAAATTTGCTATTACTCCCATGCCATCGGTATACCCTCTCCAGATGCCGAATTCGCCGAGAATCAGTTGGTCGATTGAATAGTTGCCTCGTACGTTCACCATTTTGTTTATTAGCATGTTTTTGTAATAGGTGTAGAAAGCATTGAAGTCTTTGTTATACCTGTTCATAAGTTCCCATTCGTCGTAGTAGTGTGCTTCCAAGTAGTCAACATGTCCACGCAACAGTGGTTCTGTCAGGGCGAAATCAAAATAATCAGACCCACTACCATATGAAGGCGAAGCTATCCATACTTTGCCTCCTTTGCTCCTGATGTAGTCGCAGAGTTCCAGGTTCCAACTTAAAACCGCAGGGTCAGAGATATCATCTTCGCAAGATGTTCTCCACCCTATGACTCTAGGATCTGTGATGAAGTTATGTTTCAAAGGATTGTCGCCAGCAAGTTTATCGATCATTGCTTTAGCTTCGTCTATAGGCGTTGCAGGCGCTGGACCAAAAGCTCCAGGGCTGACGATGCCAAACAAAGTATAATATCCCGAACCTAAGTGGGAGAAATACACTTTGACCCCGTGGTTGTCTGCCTCTGATAGAAATGCATCGAGATTCTGCGCCCAATCATTAGGATAGTTGCGTATATTTAGATGTGCGATGTCTCCTTCGGTTCCACCACCGACATGAAGAACGTTGATGCCTAAGTCTTTAATAATCTCCCAAGCGCGCGGCTGAAAGTTTCTAGCCTGCGGAATAAAACAGTTTAAGGTTACGCTGGCACCATGCATTTGAAATGTACCTCGTGCAGGGTCTCGAACCTCTCCTACGGTAGAGATTCTTGAGTTTAAAGACGATGAAAAAACTGGCATCGTTAGCAGAAAAGTCGCAGTGAAAACAGTCAATATATAGATGCGGTTTTTACGCATACATACACACTCATTGCATATACATGCTAATAAGCTAGCTAGCCACTACCAGTTATCACATATATTAATATTTAATAAACATTGTCGTATCATTGTTCAACACAGATACACAATGAGGGAATTCTAGCCTGTGTGCGTCCAAGAGTTATTTTCTATTGTGGGTCCACTGCGAACACATCTGAGCAATTAAGGAATTGAAGGAAACATGATGAGGCGCTCTTTTTGTGAAATAACAGGCTGGTGGAATTGGCATTATATAAGGAACCAGATAAGCCCTCATTTCTTCTACTATCCAGTTCAACTAATGATCGAAAAAGGTTTCGATGTTGAAATACTAACTGCATTGTATCCTGAAAGAGGGGAGGCAAGACATGAAATCCACGAGAATCTTCAGATTAATCGTTTTGCAAAAGAGAATTTGTTTCCTTTTGGTACGCGATTACTTAGTCACATGATGAAAAAGGACTATTCACTAATACATCTACACACCATTGATTGGCTCGTTGATTATGTGCCATGGATCGTGTCAAGAATAAAGAATATCCCGATGATTTTTACATCGCATAGGCATGACCTCTTGGAGCCTCTGCTCGAATCGGAATCGAAAATGTCGTTAATGCGCAAAAAGACATTGAAAAACGTATTTATGGTAAGGGATTCGCGAACATGCGTCTTCATTGCGTTCACTCGTTCTCAAGCCGAATCTTATAAGAAGTTGGGTATAAAAAACATTAGAATCATACCCCATGGCATAGACCCAGCAGCTTTCCAAATCGAACCCGATAATAAAATAAATGAAAAATATGGATTAGAAGAATTTAACATACTCTGTGTGGGTACAATAGAACCAAGGAAGGGTCAGCTTCTACTTATTAAGATCATGCCAAGAATCTTGAGAGAATTCCCCCACACTAAACTTCTTCTGTTAGGAAGAACTTATGCCGAGTATCAAAAAGAGCACTTGAGGACATTAAGATCTCACGTTAATAAGATGAGTCTGAATGATAAAGTGGTGTTCTTGAACGACGTTGCCAAGAACGAGTTAATTCAACTTTACTTATCATCCTCCATGTTTGTTCTTCCTACGGAAGCTGAAATGTTTGGTCTTATTTTTCTAGAGGCTATGGCCTCTGGGCTTCCAATAATTTCAACAAATAAGCCTCATATCCGGGAGCTACTAGGCAACGGAGAAGCAGGAATATTAGTTGATAGAGATCAGAAGGCAATAGAGGATGCGATCATCCGTTTGCTGGAAGATAGCGCGCTCAGAAGAAGATTAGGAAATAATGGAAAGAGAGTAGTCGAACGAGAATATCGGTTAGATAAGGTCATTCAGCAACATTGGGATTTATACCGATCATTGTTGAAACAACATAGATAGCCTAAAAAACATATATTTTCCATTTTGATACGCGTCCCATGCACGACAAAAGAATGTAAACTCCAAATATATGGAACAGTGAGGCCCTTGAGAAATCGTCCAGAAGTCATTTCTATTGTTAAAACAGAAGATGCGTCAGATATTTATATGAATCTTAGAAGGGGATTCGAGTTAATAGGACATCCAAAATTCGGTCCTGACGATATCGTTGTCATTAAACCTAATTTGTGCTGTATAAAAGGCTCGGAAACAGGGGCTACAACGGATCCAAAAGTTGTCGAAGGAATAATAAAGTACCTAAAGAACAATTTCGGGGTTTCGGATATTTTCATCGTAGAATCTGATGGAACGCAAGTGCTTGCAGACATGGCCTTCAAATTGCTGGGATATGAAAGCTTATCAAAAAGACTAAACGTGAAACTCGTAAATCTATCTAAAGCGCCGTTTTCCTCAAAAGCTTTTAATGAAAACTTCTTTTTGAAAAAAATCGACATCCCTCATATTATAGAAGGTGCCAGCTATCTCATTTCAGTCCCTAAGATCAAGACGCACACTCTTTGTTCATTTGGCGGAACCATGAAAAATCAATACGGATGCAACCCTTATCCAAAAAAGTCAATCTACCACAAGAAAATACATGATTCCATAGTTGACTTGAATGTTGCATTCAAACCAGATCTAGTTGTAGTAGATGGGATTGTGGCTATGGAAGGAAGCGGACCAACAGATGGAATACCAATCAAACTGAACACCCTCATTTTCGGAAGGGACGCTGTAGCAATGGATCATCTCATTGCTAGAATAATTGGAATAAATCCAAATAGTGTAAAGTACCTTGTTAACGCACAAAAGCGAGGGCTTGGAACAACCAATTATGAAACCGTAGGAACAAGCCCCAAAGAGATCGAAAGGAAGTTTAGAACGCGACCTAGACGGCGTAGTCTATACGGATTGTTTTCTAACCATAGTTTCTAGGAACAAGGAGAATGTCGAAAAGAAAAATCAAGGTCGCAGTCGCAGGAGTAGGCGCGATCTCCACAAAGGCCCACATACCCGCTTACATATCCAACAAACACGTTGATTTAATCGCTTTAGTTGATGTCCATAAGGAAAAAGCTGAAAGGACAGCAAAGAAGTTCGGCATTAAAAATTGCTTTTCATCTATTGAGGAGTTATTCGAAAAACAAGATGTAGATGCTGTGAGTATTTGTACACCTCCAAACACTCATGCAGAAATTGCTTTGAAGGCTTTCAGTTATGATGTTCACGTGCTTTGCGAAAAACCCATGGCAACCACTGTAGATGACGGCAGAAGAATGTTTGAAGCTTCACAGAAAAAAGAGAGAATTCTAACGGTTGGCTTCAATCTCCGCTTTCGTCCTAACTATGAAAGGGCCAGGGGCCTCATTTTGAGAGGGCGACTAGGACATGTTTATTTTGTTGAAGGCAATTATCTAACACCAAACCCCTTACTAACGTGGGGTAAGTCCCAGTGGTCTTTTAGTCGAGAGACCGGAGGAGGGGTTCTACTTGACCAAGGACCACATCTTTTTGATTTGATCAATTACTTTTTTGGAGATTTTCCCCATGCAGTTTCTGCTCACGCTTCTGCCTATTTTGATTCCCCTGTGGAGGATTCTTGTGTCTGCGTTTTGGAATATCCCGAGAATAGAATAGGGATCGCAGTCATGAGTTGGCTATCACCTGAAGGAATTGAAAACTTAAGTATACACGGGACCGCGCAGAGTTTATTCGTATCACCTAACTTATTTCTCGAGGTAAATGCTACGGACATTACTGACATCTCTCTGTGGCGTAGGGCCAGCGAATCGCTAATTAGCCTAAAATTTCCTAATTTTCCTCTTTTGCACAACAAAAAAGTGGACACCTATCAACTCGAGATCAATCATTTCATCAACCAAATAAGAGAGGGCCAAAAATACTCTGATAGTGCTGTGAATGGATTAAATGTTCTCATCGCTTGCGATGCAGCAAAGAAATCATTGGAAAGAAAAGAAAGAATAGTCTTTGCACCATTGAAAGAGCATTAAGAAATGCTTGATGTACATCTAGAAAAACTCGTGCATGCAAGATCATTTTGCGAAACTAAATCAAGAGAAATTTGTTTGTGCTGACATGCGTACGAACACGGAAAATCGTAGGAAGTTGATATAAGATTGAAAGCTTTGAGCTTTATAGACCGTTTAAGATGCGATCTCAATTACCCCTCAGAATATCAAAGGTTATTTGAGAACGTAGAAAAAGCTGAAGATTTAGCTCAGATTCTAAAGAATAGGGATTGTTATATAAGACAGAAAATCGATACCTGCGAAGTTAATCTCAAAGAAGCATGCAAGATTGAAGACCTTGTCAGGAAAGGATTCATTGAGAAAACAGAAATCGCTGAAATCGTAGTCAACAAGACTTTCGCATTTCAAGGCTCACTTCGGAGTGATGACATAGCGATTAGAGGACCTGTGGCCTTAGAAAAAGATGTGGTTATCGGACGTTCAACCATATTGGGACCAGTTTACATCTCTGAGAAAAGCAAGATCTATGACTCTCGATTGAGAGGAGGGCCAAATGGATCTGTCTACATAGGAAAAAGCTGTGTTTTATGGGATTTCACGGTGATAATACGCTCATTGATAGGTGACAATTCCTCAATTCACACATGCAACATAGATGACAGCATAGTGGGTCCGGACTCCAACTTCGGAGCAACCCGAGCCGCATCAAGTTTCAAGTCATGTGAAAAAGCGAACTCGACATCCGAAGACACTGCAAAACTGGATCAAAGAATAGTGCTTAGTAACTATTCCTACGGCAACAAAATCAAGATATATGATCCTGCCACGGATACGGTCGTTCAGATAGAAACAGATCACTTCGGAACTCTAGTAGGCAGCAAGGTGTGGCTAGCTTCAGGGACAATAATATACCCCGGTACAATAATAGGAAGCGAAACCAAAATAAACAGCACTATTCCATTGGTTGGATACATCCCACCAAAAGAAATTTGCTCTCTATTTCTGTCTATAAAGAAAGACGAGCGCGGCGGGAAAGATGTAAAACCTAAAGGAACGTTGACTCAATACTTGAGAAGATACTTCCTGCGTGCGCGCAAACCAATTGCTTAAGATATCTGTGGTGCACATCGAAATGGGAAAACTCATTGTGGTTATACCATTTGTGCATCTTTTGATGTACATCGCAATTGGCTTGGACATTTCGATCTTAAGACAAATCATCGTGTTCATCTATCTCTCATTTATACCTGGATTTGTTCTTCTCAAGACACTAAGGTTGAAAGAAATTAGCATTGTTGACACAATCCTGTTTTCTGTGGGTTTGAGCATAGCATTCTTAATGTTTGTTGGACTACTGATCAACGAGTCATATCCTATTATGGGCGTTGCCCAACCCTTGTCAACTATTCCATTGACAGTTACTCTAAGTCTTTCAACGTTGGTCCTCTTCTTTGTTGGCTACAAAGAGGATCTGTCAGACAGTTTGAACTTAGGTGAATGGAATGAGATAAAATTGGAGACCGTTATCCTTAGATGCCTGCTTTTTGTTTTCCCTCCTCTGCTTAGCATAATAGGAACATTATATGTTAACATTCCTATTTTGCTTCTTATGATCATAACAATAGCCGCTCTTTTTGCGCTGAGCGTTTTTTCAACCAGATTTATTCCCGCACAGTTGTACCCATTGATGATAGTTTCAGTCTCACTGGCCCTAGTATTTCAGTTTTCGCTAATATCAAAGCATATTATAGGATATGATGCTCCCCTTGAATATTACGTTTCTAAGTTGACTGAAATTAGTGGACGTTGGCGCCCCATTGAAAGTAATATTTACCCAGCAGCCGTCAACTACAGCTCTTTGTTGAGTATTACCATACTACCAACAATCTATTCTGTTCTCCTGAACTTTGATGGAGAAATCATATTCAAAGTGTTCTATCCATTCATTTTTTCTCTCGTACCTTTGGCCTTGTACCAAATCTATGAAAAGCAGACATGGAAATGGGGAGCCCTCTTATCGGCGCTTTTTTTCATTTCTGGTTCTCAAGTTTTCTACGGAGTTGAGCCGCTAAGTCTAAATAGACAAATTATTGCGGAGTTCTTCTTCGTCCTATCGATCTTCCTTTTGTTGGACAAAAAGATATCAACGAGAAAGCGAAGGTTACTCTTAATCATTTTTGGTGCCAGCCTGATCGCATCTCATTACAGCCTTGCCTACCTTTTCTTACTCTATATTTCTTTTGCTTTCATTGTCATGAAAATCAAAGGCGACCAGGATAACGTGCTAAATAGAACAATTGTCGTGTTACTTTTTGTCATAACTTTTTCGTGGTATACGTATATTTCTATTTCACCACTAATGTCGTTGTCAAACTTTCTTAGTGATCTGTCTTTTAGGTTCTTCACGGACTTGTATAATCCGGCAGCCAGATCAAGCGATATATTCCGTTCTCATCCTGTCCTGACTATTGCAAGTAGGATTAATTGGGTATTCTTTTATGCGGCACATTTCTTCGTCGTCCTAGGAATTCTTGGGGTGATATTTAAAGCAAGGGAAACAAGATTCGATCTAAAATACCGTATGATAACGATTCTGAGCGCAATCATCTTATTTTTATGCCTGGCCTTGCCAAATTTTGCGCCCTCCCTCAATTTCGAGAGGTTCTATGCGATAACCTTCTTGTTTTTGGCACCATGTTTTGTTTTGGGGAGCGAGACTTTTCTTAGATTAAGCAAGAGTTTATGGAAGAAGGCAACTGGTCAACATCATCCCAGAAATGCCCACGTCCGAACAGGAACTTTACTAGTCTGCACCTTACTAATCGGCTATTTTCTTTCGCAATCGGGATTCATTAATCGCGTTACGGACGCGTCTCCTCAATCTTATCCACTAGATTTAGAAAGAATGAAAACTTCAAATGATCTTAGGCAAAAGATCAGTTTATATAATGCTTATCATCCAGAAGAGGAATACATAAGTGTAACTTGGTTATCAAAAAACGCGGGAAACGAATCCAAGATATATGCTGATTTTATTTCAGTGGAGCATCTTTTGTACGATTATGGTCTAATCCCTATGGAAAGGCTGTTTTTTCTTTCCAATAGTACGGCGACAGACACCAATACGTATGTTTACCTGAGAGGTCTAAACGTTGTTGATGAGGTGGTTATCCCATCTCCTTCTGAAGCATACAACCTTACCGAAATTTCACCTCTACTTAACAAGAGCAACAAGATATATTCTAACGGTATAAGTGAAATTTATTGCTCCCCCTGAAGTTTGGACGATAACGGCTTCTTATTGGTTTCTGCCACATGCAATGTATTACACGGGCGTCTATAACTGCTAAAATTTAGCTTGTTTATGAGTTCGCAACTGATGTTATGAGATGCTTTGCACATGTCAATAGCCCATGCCCCATCTAAGTTAGCTTGGCGCGCGCGCGAGTTGATGCGCGCCCGATTAGTTGATAGAATTCCTTTCCTTCGTGCTTACTATGAAAGAAGGCAAGTTGATGAAACTTATGAACTTGCTATGAGAGCCGCGAGCCGCAACTTCGCCGTTAAAGTACTTGATCATGGTTGGGCGAACCAAGGTCACCTTGAAGATAAAAAATACGAAATTCTGACCAGCGAATTAGTGAAAATATCCAAGATGATAGAGGCATTTGTGGGCGGCATACCTGTAGCCCTTCACTGGAGTCGCCAATATGAATATCCATATGCAATCATGAATAGTATGCCATCCGAACATCCTCCAAAAGATTTTAAGATACTTGACTGTGGAGCAAGCAGGGGCCCCCTACAATTCTATTTGGCGATGAAAGGCTTTGAGGTTCACACACTTGACCTTGACCTGGGGGCTCTTGAACGAGTGGCCAGATTCAAATTAAAGAAGGGATTAACGACCCTTTACCCCAATTATGGCAATATATTTAGCCTGCCGTTTCCAGACAATCACTTTGATAGAGTACTAAACATCTCAGTTCTGGAGCATGCGGTCTACCATATAGAACGAGACATAGACGTTATTTTGAAGGGTTTCTTGAACGAGTTACTTCGTGTTCTAAAGCCAAATGGCTTGGTTGTGTTGACGTTCGATGTAAATATGAATCCCAAAAAATCCGATCGTCGGCTCTATTTCCATGAATACGAATCGTTATGTGGGATATTAGGAATCTTACCAACACCTCCTCCTCCAAACAGACTGTCATCATCTGACACTAGAGAGGGGCGAACAATGGGCGAGGATCTATACACATACTGCGCGGTTCTCACACACGATTTGTTGAAAGAACACGATTTCACTCAACTTGAAAGATAGGCTAATCGCGCGCCTCAGGGATTAAATCACAAAGGATCAACCTGAAATGAAAGTTTTGATGCTTACACCTTCACTCTTTCCCATAGTCGGAGGTACTGAGCGCCTCGTGCAAAATCTTGCACTCAAATTAAATGAATTGGGCATTCATACTGATGTTATGACCTTTAACATGAATGAGAAATACAATCCTGTTTGGAGAGAAGAAGTAAAGCAGGACGATTTCAGTGTTTTTAGAGTGCCAGCGCTGAATTTTTTTCATAAATCTCGATATAACCCCACAGAAATATTGTTTAGAGTACACGTAATACCGGCGCTGAATTTCACGAAACGACTTAAAGATTATGACATATTACATTTCCATGATGATGTGGATTTGAGTTTCTCCCTTTTTTCATACTTTATTAAAAGGCCTAAGATATTCCAATGCCATACACTAGCTGGTACTTACACGCGATACAAAAATAGATCTCTTCCGAGGACAATTCTCAGAAAAGCAGGCAACTCCTACATATGCGTATCCAACTTTGCAAAAAAACTTCTTTTGGATCTGGGAGTCCCAGAATCTAAGATCTTCATTTTATACAATGGTGTAGACACAGAAAAATTCAAACCAGACAAAGCCGAAAAAGTCGATAACTTAATTCTGTACGCAGGAAGAATCACAAGGTCAAAAGGATTGCACGTTTTACTTAATTCCTTGAAGTACTTGGACATGCCTGTACGATTGGTGGTGGCCGGTCCGAGACAAGATCACGAATACCTTGAGGAGATGCTTGGCTCAGGCAGTAAACAGAAGATAGGGATTCACGAAATAGAATTGCTAGGAACGATACACCAAGACAAAATGGTGGAATGGTATCGAAGAGCATCGATATTTGTGACCCCATCGCTAAAAGAGGAGTTTGGAATTGTGAATCTGGAGGCATTATCCTGTGAAACTCCTGTGGTAGCTTCAGAAGTCGGGGGCATTAAAGAATTCGTCAATCATAACGTTAATGGAATTCTGGTTCCCCCCAATGATCCAAAAAAACTTGCGAATGCTCTAAAAGAACTGTTAGAGAACAAAGAATTGAGAGAAAAATATGGAAGAAACGGAAGAAAAATGGTTGAAGAACATTTCTCGTGGGATAGTATTGCGAAAGAATTGATCAAGATTTATGAAAAAACGATTAGAATGTAAAGGAACGAGACTGAGAACGGGTTAATCTCATGGAATTCTAAAAACGAATCTAATGATCAAAGTGAGTGCTTTATGTCCAAAGAACTGAGTGAAATTGCCAAGGTCTCGGCCAGAACTGGTTTTTTCCTGTTCTTGGGCAATAGTTTATCTACCGTAATCATGGCTGTGGGATCAATTCTAATAGCTAGGCTCCTCGGTCCAGAAAACTATGGTTTGTATACAGTGGCCATGATTGTCCCTTCAATTCTTGTTCCTCTCATTGACCTCGGAATCTCACCAGCCTTGACTCGATTCTGTGCTCATTACTTCGCACGGGGTCAATATAGGAAAGTCGTTGTCTTGATTAATACTGGAATAATCTTCAAACTTGTTTTATCCCTAATAGCCTCTGTAATTCTTTTACTCTTCTCTGAGACCTTTGCTACTTCGATCCTTAACAGACCGAGTCTTGGTCTTTTCATCAGCGTCACTTTGATCTACTTAATTGGCCAAGTAGTCTTAACGACGTTACATGCCATCTTTATCGGACTGGATAAAACTGAGAATAGCGGTCTCCTCATGAATATCGAGGCAGTAACAAAGCTTGTAGTCTCCCCTTTGCTCATTTTCCTTGGCATGGGCGTTATTGGCGCCATTTTGGGGGCGGGATTAGGTTTGTTGTTCGCAGCTGGGATAGGAGCTGCCGTGCTTTTGCTGCGCATCAGCCCTAGTCTTCATATTACCGACAATGAAGAGAACGTCAATTCTTTCCAAGGACTCAAAATGGCGGTCCGTTATGGGATGCCCTTATACTTGTCAAGCCTCATCTTCAGCCTAGTCGCGCAGTATAGAAACTTCATATTGGCAAGGTTTGCCTCTAACACGGAGATCGGCAACTACAGTATAGCCATAAACTTCTCCGTCCTGATCACCCTACTCACCTATCCAATAGCCAACTCTCTCTTTCCCGCTTTCTCCAAATTAAGCATCAAGGAAAATCGAAATACTGTAGAGAAAATGTTCAAGCTCTCGGTTAAGTATACTTCGCTTCTAGTCGTCCCCGCCTCATTTGCAGTGGCTGTCCTTTCTAATGAAGCTGTAGATACCCTGTATGGCTCTCAGTATGGACTCGCTCCCAGTTACCTCACTGTTTACATCCTCAGCTTCTTATGCACTGGCTTAGGAATGGCTGTAGTTGATGGTTTCTTCAATGGTCAAGGAGACACTAGGGCTACCTTCAGAATGAACCTCATATACCTAAGCATCTCCGTGCCACTGGCTTTCATTTTAGCTCTACTTTATGGCGTTCAAGGACTAATAGCTTCGATTCTCGTGTCCCAGTTTCTGTCCGTAATATATGGGTTATTCTTGGCCCATAGAAAGTACGCTGTGACAATTGACTCGATTTCTTCCCTCAGGACAGGAGCCGCTTCCATCTTCTCTGCTCTACTCGTTTACATCTTCATCACATTCACTCCTATTCCTATTTCCATATTCAACCTCGCAGTCGGCGGGTGTCTCTACGTGATGTCCTTTCTCGTCTTTGCCCCAGTGCTTCGGGTCATAGATAAGGAGGACACAAGGAATCTAGATGGCCTAGTGAAAGGACTCGCCTTAGTCTACCCGATTGCGAGACGCATTCTTAAATTTGAGAAGAAAATCCTATCCCTAGGATTTGCCATCTAGTCTGCGCGCGCATATCATGCGTGTAGGTATATCGAACCTTGTGATGCTCATGAAAAAACGAATTCCGCTTCAACTTACCATTTTAATCCTTCTGCTCACAGGAATCATTGTATATGCACTTTCAGCGGTTTTTTTTACCAAGCTTGACAATGTTGTCCACGGCGACCTTTACAGATACGGCCTGCAATTCGACTACGAGTGGGCAGGGCAATATTGGACCTATTCTAGGTTGATTATCGGTAATCTCACAATAGCCATAATCGCAACAGGCATCTCAATGGCATTTTTTCAGATTAAGGCACGAACCCGCCAAACCGACTTGACAAGATTTGTCAACTGCCTGTTTTTGGTAGTAGGGATTATCACGACCGGTCTTGCTGCGTTCTTCTTCAATCGTCTGGATTATCTTATTCACAATGACCTTTACGTATATGGTTTGCAATTCAGCTATGAATGGGCATTGCAATATTGGGCATACGCGAAGTTGATACTTGGCCTATTTGGACTTGGAACAGCAGCGCTCATTATTTCTATT
>Ga0315310_10000745_pt1 | contig 20801 bp, 27 predicted proteins | sample TDP5_MG_FD_203630 | JGI IMG/M metagenome (GOLD analysis project Ga0315310, IMG submission 203630) | Freshwater sediment microbial communities from Lake Towuti, South Sulawesi, Indonesia - TDP5 | ecosystem: Environmental > Aquatic > Freshwater > Lake > Sediment | place: Indonesia: South Sulawesi... | reverse complement strand
GATGGATAGGTTGATAAGCTCTCAACCGGGGAAAAGCTTCCCACATGGTGACATTCGCAACTCTATGCTACGTCTTTCGGGGAGGGAAAGTTCTTCTCCTTTTCAAGTCAAAGGGGCTGTTCGGCGAGGGCAGGTGGAACGCCCCTGGCGGAAAACTCCTCAGTGGAGAGACCCCTGAGGCCGGAGCGGTACGAGAAATGTTCGAAGAAACCGGCGTAAAGGTGCAAAACCTGTGTTTTCATGGGATTCTCAACTTCTATCTGGGTGGCCGCAAGAAACTGGACCAAACGGTATTCGTCTTCTCTTCAAAACTCGCAAAGGGAAGACTCAAGCAAAGTGTCGAAGGCCAGCTCAAATGGTTCGCTAAGGTTCAGATACCTTATGATCAAATGTGGGACGATGACAAAGTGTGGCTTCCATTGATGTTCGAAGATAAGAGCTTCGTCGGAAACTTCTACTTCAGCGACGGATATCAGAAGCTCGAAAGCTACAGTCTGGAGGAAATCGAGCCGAGCTAGTGGCCAACCTCAGGAATGATCAGCTTAGCAGCCGCTGAAATGATATTCAGAGCAATCGAGGGGAAGATCCCCAGAACAATCGCAGCGATGGCGAGGCATAATGCCGGCCCCCACATAACTGGAGAAGCCTCTTTGACATCTTTCAGGTGATCAGGCAACTTCCCGAAGAATACACGCCACACGAACCATAGGTAGTATGCCGCAGTAATGACTGCGCTCATCGTGGCGATAAATGTAAGTAGGTTTTGTCCCTCGAACAGTCCTAAATCATGGTTGATTCCACCCGCGAACATCATTGACTCACTAAAGAAGCCACTGAGCGGAGGTGTACCGGCCAGTGTAAGGGCCCCGATCACGGACACCACAGCAGTCATAGGCATCTTGCCTGCAAGTCCGCCGTACTGCCTTAGGTCTCGAGTTCCTGTCTGGTGCATCAAGATTCCCGATGACATGAAGAGGAGTGCCTTGCAGAGCGCGTGATTGACGATGTGGAACAGCCCCCCTGTCAAGCCCATTACGGATCCTGTGGTCAATCCGAACAATATGTACCCCATCTGACTGACGCTTGAGTAGGCGAACAGCCTCTTAACGTCAGTCTGCGCTATAGCCATCAAGCCACCGTACACCATCGTAACAACTGCCAGAGTCAACAGGAATGTCGAGACTCCCTTGAAGCTTGGGAAGAAGATTCCGAGTGAAATCCTTGCAATAGCGTAGGCGCCGCACTTGATCATAACTCCAGAAAGCATTGCACTTATCGGTGTAGGCGCCTCCGCGTGGGCGTCAGGTAGCCACGTGTGTACGGGAAAGACCGCCATCTTAACCATGAAGCCAAAGATCATCAATGCAAAGATGACCATGGCAACATTCGGGTTGACCTCATCGATCTTATGCGTCAGCTCCGAGATCTCAAACGTATTCGTTAGGACGAAGGTGGCCAAGATGCCGAAGAGGAGGCACACCGCCCCAACATGGGTGAAGATAAAGTACTTGAAGCCAATCCTTGCTGCGCGCTCCGGAGTCCCCCAAAACACTATCAGGAAATATGAGGGGATCAGCATTAACTCCCAGAAGACGTAGAACTGAAGCAGATTCGATGAGAAGACGACACCGAGCATGCCGCCGATGAACAGAAGCGTGTTGCCGAAATAACCCGCGTGACCATGCTCACGCTCCATATACCCAACGGCGTAGACGGTCGCGAGGAAACTCACCGAAGCTATGATAAACGCTATTGCCACACTCAAATCATCAATCTGGAACCCAAAGGTTACTCCAATCGAAGGAATCCAAGGATAGATATGTCGGATGGGAGTTGCGCCCTCTGCAATTGTGTCCGGAATCATTGACCCTACCAGAATGACCGGTACCATAGCGGCCAATGTCGCCAGCCATCCCACATACTTCTCAATCTCCTTGCTTCCTTTTCCAACCGCATATACAGTGATTCCCAAGACAATCGGCAGGAAAACTGCAAGCGCACCCGCGTTTCCTATCATCTCAATTTCCTCTCTATCTCAGAAATCCTCCTACATATAGCGACAACACAAGAAACAAGACAAATGCAAATCCCACAAGGATCATGTTGTATGAAAGTACACCCGTGTGCGTCTTTCTGAATCGGGAAGACAGCCCAACGGCACCATCAGCGACTAAATAGTTGAACCCATCGATGCCACCGAGTTCGACATATTTGTAGAATAGCCCTGAGAATCTCTTTGTCGCTCCTGCAACCAGGTAGTTTAGGCCGTCGATGCCAGCAACATCAACGTACCGATAAAGAAAAACCGAGAGTCCACGAATCACATTTGCAGCCGCATAGTTAAACCTGTCAACCACAGCAACCTCGAATCTACAGTAAATGTTGCTGCAGAGCCCAATTAGCCCAACGACAAACACTCTGCGATAGGCCGGGCCGAAATAGCTTCGATGCAAGTTGAGAATTTTCCTCAGAACAAAGTTCTTTTCAATCGTGCTGGCGAGCTGGTTTTCTGTCATACGATAGAGAAGGTAGGTTCGCGCTCCGCCGATAACAAGTACTCCGGCGACAAGTGCGAGAACAGCACACCCCACTTCCTCATGGATCGCATGCATGATCTTTTCTGTTGGACTGGCTGACACCGCACAAAGGAGACAAGTGAAACTCATAGACAATGGCTCACCGCGCTAGGAAGATCCAACCTCGCCAAGGCAATCACTGCCATTCTTCTTCAACTATAGCCATTTCTTGATCGTGTGCGTTGGTACATATCCCTAACGAAGCGTATGGGTCAGGTTCTCGCAATATAACAGTAACTATTCGAATCAGTCCTACGAAAGAGATTTGCTAGTTCGTCATTTGGCGCCTGTGAGTTTTCGGCCGCCGGTTTTGAAGCGAGCCGTTCTTCAATGGATCGATAGAGCCACTGCGAAGCAGCCTCAGGAACGTTCGATGCCAGATTCGAACCTATTACTGCTTTATATGAAACTCTGGCGAGAATATGCGACGTGGCTGCGAATGAAAATTGCACTTGTGGCGGATCAGAGTACCGCCACATCCTTCAAGCTGGCTGGGTTGAGCGACGTCACTGCCGTCAAGAACGCAGAGGAGGCCGAGAAGAGAATCGACGAACTCTTGGCGAGAGCCGATATGGCCGTGATCCTTGTTACTGAACGGCTGGTCGATGAAGTTTCCGGATTGGCCGAGAAAGTTGCTGAGCGGAAGTATCCGCTGATCGTTCCGATTCCAGAGATCCGGGGACCGCTGGTCACGAAGACTGATCTCATGGTTGAGCTTATTAGACGAAAGGCGGGTATCGAGGTCAAACTGTGATAGGATTAGAGCTAGCTTTCGAGGTAACATGAGTTGTCTATGGCCGGTTCGGTCTTTCGCGTCGCGGGTCCATTTATTATCGCTAAGAGCATGGCTGGCTCGCGGATGTATGAACTCGTAACGATTGGAGAAGAAGGTGTGATCGGCGAGATCATCCGTCTTGAAGGTGAGACGGCAGCGATACAGGCATATGAAGAAACGGCGGGGATAAGACCTGGAGAAAAGGTGGTAGGAACTGGTAAGCCGTTGTCCGCGGAGCTTGGTCCTGGCGTTATCGGGCAGATCTATGATGGAATTCAACGACGTCTACCAGTTATCCAGGAAATGGTTGGACCACGGATCAAGAGAGGTGTAATGACATCCGCGCTTGACCGAGAGAAGAAGTGGAGTTTTGAGCTGACAGTGAAAAAAGGGTCGAAAGTCGTCTGCGGAGACCCTATCGGCTCAGTAGAGGAGACGCCACTGGTTAAGCATAGAATTCTCGTTCCACCGTGGATCGCCAGTGGCACAGTAGAGGAAATCACTGAGGGCAAATTTGCGGTCACGGAACCAATCGCAAAGATCAAGACAGAGCGAGGCTCAGAGAAGTTGTGTCTGATGCATTCTTGGCCTGTGCGCCAAGCCAGACCGTACACAACGATGTTGCCCACAGATGTTCCCTTGGTGACTGGCCAGCGAATAATTGACGCCTATTTTCCGATAGCAAAAGGCGGAACGGCAACAGTGCCTGGGGGTTTTGGAACTGGAAAGACAGTTCTCCTGCAGTCCCTAGCCCAATGGGCTGATGCGGATATAGTGATCTTGGTGGGGTGCGGTGAGCGCGGAAACGAGATGGCAGATGTACTTGAGAAATTTCCTAGATTGAAGGATCATCGCTCAGGAATGCCTCTTATGAACCGAACTACCATCGTAGCCAATACTTCAGACATGCCGATTGCTGCAAGGGAAGCAAGCATCTACACGGCCGTGACCCTCGCCGAGTACTACAGGGACATGGGCTACGATGTTGCTTTGATGGCAGATTCAACCTCCAGATGGGCTGAAGCTCTCCGAGAGATATCTGGACGACTGGAAGAAATGCCAGGCGAGGAAGGTTACCCGGCGTACCTCGCCTCAAGGCTCGCTGAGTTCTACGCAAGAGCAGGCAGAGTGAGGACTTTAGGTAGTGAGGAACGGTACGGATCCATAACGGCTATCGGTGCGGTTTCGCCTCCAGGCGGAGACTTCTCAGAGCCTATTACTGGAGATACTCTGCGCTTGACGAAGGTTTTCTGGGCGCTTGACTTCGCTTTGGCCCACCGCCGGCACTTTCCCGCTATCAACTGGTTCATGAGCTACTCGGAGTACATGCGCACGTTGGAGCAATGGTACGAGAAGATTGGAGCAGGTTGGTCGAGACTTCAGGAGGAGGCGATGACCCTATTGAAGGAAGAAGAGGAGCTCAGGGAGATTGTGTCTCTGGTTGGAGCCGAGATATTGGGCGACAAACAGCGCTGCGTGTTTGAGGCTGCAAAGATGCTGAAGGAATACTTCCTCCTGCAAAGCGCTCTTCACCCTGTAGATATGTATTGTCCTTTGAAGAAGACCTACGACATGCTCCGTCTAATCTTGATGTTCTATGAGAAAGCGAAGATGGCCGTGGATCTAGGTGTGTCTCTGAATGACGTGCTTTCCGTCGGCGTGAGGGAAGACCTTATCCGGATGAAGATTATTCGACCTGAAGAATTCGGTGAGGCGAGCGCGAAGATTGAAAGTAGAATGAATGAGCAGTTTGGCCAGCTTATCCAGAAGACAAAGGAGGCCAAGCAGACATGAGTGTCCTGGCAAAGACTGGAAGGAGATTCCTGACAACTCGAGAGATTTCTGGCCCATTGCTATTCGTCGAATCCACAGCTGGTGTTGGCTACGGAGAGCTCGTTGAGGTGACCACCCCGGGGGGCGAGGAGAGGACTGGACAGGTAATAGATGTCAGCGAGAAGGTGACGATCGTCCAAGTTTTTGAGGGGACTTCAGGCCTCGACGTTAGGGCAACAGCAACGCGCTTCACTGGAGAAAGCATCAAGCTACCAGTTTCTACCGACGTTCTTGGGCGGATGTTTGGCGGCAGCGGGAAGCCCATAGACGGCGGTCCAGCCATAGTTCCTGAAGACTGCTGGGATATCCATGGCATACCAATTAACCCGTATTCCAGAGCGCACCCAGTGGACTTCATTCAGACCGGGCTTTCAGTCATTGACGGAATGAATCCTTTGGTAAGAGGGCAGAAGCTTCCTCTCTTCTCTGGGACTGGTCTGCCGCACAAGCCAATAGCTTCACAGATCGTGAGGCAGGCAAGGGTCAGGGCTGAGGAAGAAGTCTTCACAATAGTCTTCGCAGCTATGGGCATAACCTCTGAAGAGGCCAGGTTCTTCGAAGAAGACTACGCAAGGATGGGGGTTCTCGGCCGTGTGGTTATGTTCGTCAATCTGGCGGAAGATCCTGCTATCGAACGCATCCTGACTCCAAGAATAGCTCTAACTGCGGCAGAGTACCTAGCTTTCGAGCATAACATGCATGTCCTCGTGATTCTCATCGACATGACGAACTATTGTGAGGCCTTGCGCGAAATCTCCGCTGCTCGGGTAGAGATCCCCGGTAGACGTGGCTATCCTGGATACATGTACACGGATCTCGCGAGCATCTACGAGAGAGCTGGAAGGATTCACGGAAAGAAAGGGTCAGTGACTCAAATGCCTATCTTGACGATGCCTGACGACGACATAACTCATCCAATTCCTGACCTAACAGGCTACATTACAGAGGGGCAGATAATCCTCGACAGAGGAATGTTCAAGATGGGCTTGTACCCACCGATAAATCCTTTGCCATCTCTCTCCCGTCTAATGGACAAGGGAATAGGTCCCGGAAAGACGAGGGAAGACCACAAGCAGCTTTCAGATCAACTCTATTACGCATATGCCCAAGGGAAGGTTCTTCGAGAGACCGCGCTGGTTTCAGGGGAGGCTGCCCTGACTAGTGTTGACAAGCTTTACCTCAAGTTCGCAGACCGGTTTGAGAAGGAGTTCATAGGCCAGGGACTAGATGAGAACCGAGATATAGAGAAGACTCTAGACATCGGTTGGGAGCTTCTGTCGACGCTCCCTGAGTCTGAGTATGCGAGGATCGATCCGGACATCATAAAGAAGTTCCATCCAAAGTACAGGGAGTAGGATGCGGAAGAACAACTTTGTCAGTCGAGCTCGCGGGAATACATCCTACACGCATAGAGCTTGTAAGGTTGAGGCGTCGAAAAGCTCTTGCAGAAGGAATCGTCGACATATTGAAGAAGGATTTGGATGCACTAACGGCATCCCTTTTCGAACATGCACAAGGAATACCATCGATGCGGAGCCAGATCCGTGAAGCTCTGAGAGAAGCCTACCGGTTGTTCATTGAGGCCGAAATGATCGCTGGCTTAAGAAAAATCGAGGAGATATCACTAGTCGCAAAACCGATTGAACTCGATGTTCAAATGGGGTTGAAGAGCGGCGTTCTCGGAATCCAACTTCCCGCCTTCCAGCTAATCAAAGGGAAGATTGGCAGCGTTGAGCCTCGCTACAGCCCGCAAGACGCACCGGCAAAGCTGGACGAGTCGACTTCAAGGACGAAAGAGGCATTAGTACATATTGTCATGTTGGCGGAAACAGAAGCCTCGATCAAGGAGATTCTTGAGGTCATGTCAGTCAAAAGGCGGCAGGTCAATAGGCTTCAGTATAAGGTTTTGCCGCAGCTAGACGCGGCGATACGGTATATCGAGCTTATACTTGAAGAAACGGAGCGTCAGGATGCCATCAGGGTAAGAGTCCTCCAGAGAAAAAGAAAAGAAAGAGCAGAACACGCATAGTGAGCGGAAGCCAAACGCTGTCGTGGGAATCCTTGACTGAGAATGAAGCATCGCAGATACTGATAGAACCGAAAAGCAGGGTAATTGAGACGCTGCGACTAGCGGTCCTAGATGTAGGAATTCAGGAGCTTATTCGACGAACAGGTAGTACCCCCGGCCTCTTGGAGAAATGGATCAATGGAAAAGAATGGGTTCCACTGAACGTGGTCAAAGAGGCCTGTGAAATAAACCGGAATCGTCAAGGTAGTCCCTCCTATTCCAGAATCCTATCCGAATGTACCGCGGATGCTCAATTCAAGATACTCGCTAGACTCGAAGTTGGGAAGCCAAGGGCTCCAGTCACGGGAGAGGTCTCACCTTCCGAAGCTGGAGTCTCAGGAGAAAGATTTCAAGAACCAGGTGCAATGGCAACGAGATCAGAGGCAGGGCGTCAAATCGTCAAGGTTACTGTTGTCCTATTCGTTGTGCCACTGTTAGGGGCGGCGGCAGGTTTCTTGATAGCAGGTCCCCAAGGCGCAGTTACAGGGACAATATCGAGCTTTGCAATTGTGACGGTGCTTGCCTTTCTCTTCCTGACCATCTTTCCTAGAAAATCCGTAGGAGCTAGCTAAGAAAGCTAGCATGGTCCCTAGACCCGGGTTCATTGGTCAATTCTACGGCCGTAGTCGTACTACTTCGGCTCGATCTGAATGGAAGCAATTCCTTAGCTGAGGGCAGTTGAATTCACTGAACCCCCCTTTCATGGGCGTACAGGTTGACAAGTGAGAGGCCGATTTGGCGCAAATTCCTGTCAATCTTCTTCTGTGATCCCAAAAAGTTACGTATGTCTTGAACCCTTTAAGATGCCTCCAGTGGCACTTGAGATGAGTGCGTGGAAGTACAGACGACTGATGCCCAAAGTGCTAGTGAGCAAGCTTCGTCTAGTTCAAACAGAGAACATCCTCGACCTAGTAGGAAATCCGCTCGATCAAATATGCTCACGGCTTGCAAAGACCCCCTACCAGAAGGATATCCTGGAAATACCCACGCAGCAGTTTTCCTCAACTTTACTGGAGGAAGCTCTCTTGAAGAACTTCATCAAGACCGTTGATGAAATCGCTTGTTGTTCCCCGAAAGGTATTCGTGCTTTGCTCACCGCGATCCTGATGAAGTTTGAGGCAGATTGCCTGAAAGCTATCCTGAGAACAAAGTCGGCCGAATTGGAGCCAGATCAAGCGATGAAGTACATAACTCCGGCAGGCAGGCTGAGCGCAGCCAAGTGTATGGACATTATGAAGAACTCTTCGAGTATACGTGATGTTGTGAAGCTTCTGTCAGACCTTGAGTATGGACACGTGCTTGAGGAAGTCTTACCGGAGTATGAAAAGACAGGACTGCTATTTTCACTAGAGGTCGCTGTTGACAGACACGTCTACGGAAGAATCTGGAAGGCCGCCAAGAAACTCAGAGGTTTGGACGGTAGGATTGCCAGAGCGATTGTCGGCCTGGAGATCGACTCCGTGAACATCAAGGTTATTCTGAGGTTCAAGGAAACCTGTGTTGGCGAAGATTTGGCAAGACAATACTTGATGCCTGTGTCTGAGGTTTTCGGAGCGGCCGAATTAGAAGGCGCGGTCCGGGCAAAAGAAGTCAAGTCGGCCATTGAGCATTTGCTAGACGCGGCGAAGGTCAGCTTGGCTAGAGATCATCAACACCTTTTGATGGATGTGATGAAAGAGTACGTGACCCACAAGTCGATGTCCCATCTGGAAGCGCTCCTCGAAAGGGAACTTCTTGAGACAAGTCTGAGAATGTTGAAGAGGTATACTCCTTTCTTCAACGTCGGATTCGTCCTAGCGTTTCTGAACCTGAAATGGTTCGAGTTGCGAAATCTAAGAACGATTATTAGAGGAGCGGAAGAAAAGATGCCTTCAGCTAGGACAAGGGAATTGCTCGTACTTTCGTCGTAGTCGATTCTTGGATAGCTGGCTTCGAAAGAACCAGGAGATTCTTACCTTCGAATTCTGGTCTGGCGCCTTTCAATCCATTCCCTTAGGGCTGAGCTTCTATCAACTGGGTCTAGTGATCTTGTGTCGAAAAGGGAAGGTGGAAGTGTTGAGGCTCGGGCGTAGCGTGACCTTCGTGATTGCTCTTGAAGCTTCTTCTGAAGCTCCAGATAGGCCTTGCGGACTCTCAGTCGGGCACTTAGTGCGATGGATGCGAAACGCTGCTTTACATTCGTGACTAGAAGCCGAGTTCTGTACTTTTTCTGAACTCTGCTCTCGCCATGTACTCGCATCAGAAGATCCTGTTGCCTTAACTTACCTGTTAGGCTCTTTGCTTCTCTGCCTATCCTGAGTCTTGTCGACCTTTCTTTGGTTGATCGGAGTTCTTGGTTTAGTCTTTCAAGCTCTTTTCTCAGTCTAATGAACTCGGAAAGATGAGGGTAGCTCGCTGCGAGGGCCTGATATTCAGAAGACTCGCGGGTCACCGCCTGAGGAGGCATCCTGATGAGCTTTTCGTAATACGAGTAGCCCTCTTTTTTTTCTTCCATGATTTCCACTAAGCGTGATCGTTTAGATGGTGCCGATGACCATGAATGATATCAGGAGACCGTAGATGGCAAGAGCCTCTGACAGAACTACTCCTATAACATTCGATGAGTATGACTCAGGCCTCTCAGCCGTTGCTCCAATCAGCGAGGATCCTGCGTAGCTAATCCCAGCACCTGCCGCGCCCGTTCCGACAGCGATTATTATGCCCGCCATAAGCGCCCTGAAAGCAGTCTCCATCGTCTTCATCTGAGGCAGCTTTGATATGAGCATGAAAGCGATCAGCAACCCATAGATTGCCAGAGCCTCTCCCAGAACAACAGTGATGATCAATCTGCTGAGTAGCTCAGGTTTCTCAGTTCCAACTCCAGCCATGGCAGTTCCACAGACTATGATCGCAGTGGCCGCTGAGATTGTTGGCACACCAATAGACAACAATATGGCGATCAGACCGGTGAGGTTCGGGTCCAACATAATCATCGCTCCTTGAGCACCATTATGTGAATTTGAACGGTTTAAAAGGAATTCCCTCACCCGAGTAGAACTTTGAGAACCATTCGATCCAGTGAAGGCGGAGTGTATGTACGAACACGATCAATCCTTCGATAATCATCACAAGTATGGTTCCTATTGCTATGATCGGGATGCTCATAGGCGGGAAATGGCCGTGCTCCACACCTCCAAGCACCAAGAACAGATAGTTCATGACACTGTGAACTAGACCCAGAGCCATCAGTCTTCCGTAGGAGAGAGTGTGGCTCAACGTTTCAGCAAAAACCTCGACGCCAAACCCTATGCCTTCCATCGCACCTTCAGCGATTGCTGTGAACACCACTAATAGAACCAGAGGGGCTAAGACAAGCCCCGCGAGCATCACACCGCCTTCGGCGAACCACCTTGAAATACTTGATATTCCTCCCCAGTATGACCACATAATGAGTCCGCCCCAAAGCAGCCAGAGCCAGGCAACCGGAATCGGCGCACGCTTGAACTCCCGTTCTCTAATCGTGTTGAAAAGTTTCAGAACAAGTCCTAGGCTTATGTGAAGTGCGCCTACCAGGATGGCGAACCTTATCATCTTCATAGGCTCATGCATCGGCTCAAAGCCACCGATGTAGAAGGGTCCAATCCTTCCCAGCTTCATCGGGTGCAGAACGCCCGATGGGCCGAAGAACTCCCCGAAAATGAATCCCCAGAATATGGCAGCCAATCCGAGCAATATGAACATTTCAGCGCTGACGAGTAGATACCTCACGATATCACCCGCCTCCTCCAATTTGATCTTCCTTTTGAAATACGTCAACAGCCCTCCTAGTGCCGCGAATATCACTCCCTGCCCGACATCAGCGAACATTATTCCAAAAAGCATTGGGAAGGTTATTGCCATGATTGGGACAGGATTGACTTCGCGGGCTGAAGGGTAGCCAGAAGAGAAGGTCAGCTTCTCGAATGCCTGCATAAAGCTCGGCGCTGGCTTGAGCATGACAGGTTGCTTTTCACCGTGTTTAGCTGGCTCTTCAGTGATCACACAGTTGCCTCCAGTTGCTTTCCTTACTATCTCCATAGCCTCCTTCAAGTCGTCGTCTAGGACCCAAGCTTCAAAGTAGATTGTCTTGGCGGTTCTCGCGAATTTTCCCTCAGCTTCTGACACTTCTCTTTCAACTTTGACAGTTCCCTGCAAGGTCAGTAGGTCTTCTCGAATCTCACCCAGCTTCGTCCCCTCTTCAATCGAACGTCTCTCCATGTCGACGATCCTTCTCAAATCTAGGAGCCTTCTTCCGATTTCCGTCTGCTCATCGGCCGGCATTGCACTTATCTTGTCAAGGAGCGGTTTGCGATCTGTCACCAGAATCGAGGCCTTCGCAAGGGATTCAATAGGAAGCTCCGCAAGTCTTCTCTCAACATCAGCGAGTACTTCTTCAGTTTGCTTTTGCTTGATCTCAACCTTTTCATAGCGTGCGATCCCAGGCTGAAGGTTCAAGGCCTTCAAAGATGCGTCGATCCTAGAGAGCAGATCCGTGCACTTCGTCGAAGTCTGGGCCGGCACGGTGTGAGGAGTCAGCGCCCCCTTCCACTCGTCAAGCTTTTGACGCATATCAACGAACTGGACAATCCCCGCCTCGCCGAGGGATCGTACCACCTCGTCGACATCATCTTCAAAGACAATTGCGATGAGCTTTCGCATCTCTGCCATGTACGGTCCCTTCAAATCGGGAAATGGCGAAATTCTTTAAGTGCACTGTCGGAATTTAAGCGTACTGAAGGTGCCTGCCATGCCTAAAGCTCTCGACGCAATCGTTAACGGGGAAAGTGAGGCTGAGAGGATAAAGAGCGAAGCGATTGCTGAGGCGCAGAAGATCAGGAAAGAAGCCGAGGCATGGGCACACAGGACCTACACAGACGCGTACGAGCAAGCAATTGCAAAGGCGGAGGAAGAAGCCATCGAACTGAAGAAAAGTGCAAGAGAGAACGCTGACTGTGAGGCGAAGCTGATCTTGAAAGAGGCGAAGAAGCAGATAGAGGTGATTCGGGCAAAGGCGAAAAATAACTTTGAAGCCGCAGTGAAGGCAGCACTGAGTGAGTTCTACTTCAAGTAGGCGGTATCATGGAACCCGAATTGCAGAGAATCCTCGACCGAATTCTGACAAACGCAAGGGAAGATGCGAAGTCGATCGTCTTAGAGGCCCGCAAGTCTGCTGAGATGATGCTGGAGCAACAGAAAGAACTGGGTGCTCAAAAGGCTGCGGAAAGAGTCTCATACATCCTAACTAAGGCAAGAGGCGAGGCGGATACCATTCGAGGAATGATATGCTCTGACGTGAGGAGAAAAGCGAGTTGGATGGTTCTGTCAGAGAAGGAACGACTAATAACGGACGTTTTAGACGAGGCGAAGACCCGACTGGTAGCGCTAGCCAAGACAGATAGGTACGCATCCGAGCTGGAATGGATAATACGTGATGCCGGGAACGCCCTGGGCGGCGGGGGTCTTCAGGTCTTCTTGAACGAACATGACGCAACTCTACCGTTGAAGCTTGGCACGATCTCGAAGGCGATTTCGGAAGAAACAGGTAACAAGACTGAACTTAAGCTCTCTCAAGAGAGAACTGAAACCTCCGGTGGTGCTGTCATCAAGACGGCGGACGGAAAAATAACCTTGGACAACACGTTCGAAGCCATGCTCAAGCGGCGCGAAAGGGAATTGCGCCTGAAGATTGCAAGAATCCTCTTCAAGTAGAGTGCGAGCTCACCGGCCTCCATATCGCGCAACGCCTCTCCCATGGACAGTGCAGTAGGAGCCTAGCCCTGACCTAGGGGGAGGAACTAAAGACAGTTACTGCTTGTTCAATCGAAGAATTAGAATAGAAGAAGTCGGAACGGACCTAGAATTCGTCTTCAATCCTGTCGTGTTCGGTGGAAATCCTGTCACAATCGCTAAACACGACGGAACGATTTCACTTAAGGATCATCTGAGTTCGGTCTGTACCAGCAGACTCGTACTGCGCTGTCAGTTCAATGGCCTTTGTGGGGCAAATGTCTTCGCATTGAGCGCAATGAGTGCATCGGTCAAGGTAGAACATAGGTCGCTTGCCCTTATCATCGTCAAACATCTCAATCACCTCTGCAGGGCAAACCCTAAAGCACATTGAACATCCGATGCACCGATCTCTGTAGAACGCTATCATGCCTCTGAAATCGCCAGGTATGTGTACCTTCTGCCGGTCCTTGAAGGGATATCTGATGGTGACTGCTTTCCTGAATATGTGCCTAAGCAGCTCTCTCTGCATCGCCATTGTCTATTTCTCCTTCGCGTATTTCTTGAGTTGGTTCCAAGTCCAAACCCATTCTCTGTCCTTTGAAGGCTCAATGAATCTCGCCGTTCTGTCCATGCAACACATACAGGGATCGATCCCCGCAAGCACTATGGGGATATCTGCAACATGAACGTTGTAATCTCCCTTCGACGTTAGCATTTCGACTAGCGCTGCCAGATTTCCGAGGGTCGGCGCCCGTACTTTGTACCTAGAAGGCCTATCCGTGCCATCAGATCTGACGTAGTGTATGTCTTCGCCACGTGGGGCTTCAACCCTGCTAACGGACTCTCCCCTCGGCGGCGTGTTCGGTAGGCGGATTCGGATTGGTCCGCTTGACAGATGGTCGAGGCAGTAGCGAACTTGCCGGATAGACTCTATGGTTTCATAGACTCTGACGACTACTCGGCCGAATAGGTCGCATGTGTCAGCTGTTATCACTTCGAACGGCACCTCGTCGTGGGCTGCGTAAGGATCCTCGGCCCTGACATCAAACTTGATTCCTGAGGCTCGCAGTGTCGGGCCGACAGCACAATGCTTAATCGCTTCTTCCCGCGTGAGGACCCCGACCCCTCTCGTCCTTGCCAGCATAGTCGACTCACTCGCCACTATCTTCTCGTAGTACTTTGTTCGCTCTTCTAGGATGTCGAGGCCTTTTCTTATCTTGGTGGCCAACTCAGGAGTGACATCCCGGGTCACGCCTCCTATCGTCATGAGTGCCGTTGAAACGCGGTTACCCGTCATCGCCTCGATCAGATCCATGACGACTTCGCGGTCCCGCCAGACATACATCAGAAGTGTGTCGAAACCAATTTCGTGGCCCGCGATTCCGATCCAAAGGAGGTGGCTGTGGATCCGGTTCAGCTCCTCGATTATGGTGCGAATGAACTCTGCGCGTCTTGGAATTTGGCGTCCGTAGAGATACTCTACGTTTTGAGTGTAGCAAATCGTGTGTGCGACATTGCAGATCCCACAGATGCGTTCAATGAACGGTATGTTCTGAATGTAGGTCCGCGATTCCGCGGCCTTCTCCACCCCCTTGTGAGCGTATCCTATTCTCACCTGTGTACGAACGACATCCTCTCCGTCAACCCAAAATGTGAAACTTTCAGGTTCCTTCAGTGCCGGATGCTGTGGACCAACAATCACAGTAAACTCAGGCATACCCTTTCACGTCTTAGGGATAGGTTCGGGTCGAACAACCTTGTACTCTTTTCTCAAGGGGTACACATCGCTGGGCCAATCATCCGGAAGTATAAATCGCTCTGGAGTCGGATGTCCTTTGAATCCGACTCCTAGAAGGTCGTGTATCTCTCTTTCATACATGACGGCTCCCGGTATTATGTCGGTCAAAGTGTCAATCTCCGCCGCCGTCTTTGGCACCGATGACTTGAAGGTTATCTTAGTTCCGGCATACGAAAAGTGGGGCATCACATCTATCGTCTGCCCTGAGTCTGCTCCTGTGATCGTTGACAGGTGGGTTATTGCAAACCTGTCTACAACCTTTCTTATCGATTCCTTGTAGTCTTCCTTCTTCACAGTCACGAAGATGCTTCTGATCCTCTGTATCTTGATCTCCACGGCTCGGCTACCCAACAAGTCCTTGATTTCTGACGCAAGTCTCTCTTCTCTTTCCAGACTCAACTCTAGCCGCCTCGAATCTTGTTGGTGAGGATCGCCACTCCGTGGATTATGTTCTCAGGCTTCGGAGGGCATCCGTAAACGTACGCTGCGACAGGAATCACCGAGTCAAGCCCGGGATACGTGCTATAGCAACCTCTATAGACTCCGCCGCTTATGCAGCAGTTGCCCACCGCGACTGAGAACTTCGGCTCAGGCATCTGCTCCCAGACGCGGATTATTCGATCTCTCGTCTGCCTCGTAACGGGGCCAGTAACTACCAGTACGTCAGCGTGACGTGGGCTCCCTCTCAGCAACGCGCCGAATCTTTCGAGGTCAAACCGAGGCGTGAGCGTTGCCACAACCTCTATGTCGCAAGCGTTGCATCCACCAGTGTTAAAGTGAATGAGCCATGGGCTGCGCGCACGCGCCCAGTTCAGGAGTCCCAACGTCCCACCGCAGCAAGGCGATTGATATGTTCAAGCCTTAAAGAGTTTCGAAGATGGAACCGATGGTCGGGATTTCTGAGAAGTGTATTCAGCGGGCGAGATGCTAGGTTTGTTCTTCTCAAAGACTAATTCTTTGAAAGGAAGTCTTAAGTAGAAAACGTTCAGATCGACAGATAGGCATTAGATCTCGGAGTCAGGAGCAACGGTGCAAGAGATTGTTACTTCGATTCCGTTTGCGTTGCTTGCTACCGTGACGCTATCGGTTTTTCTCTACTTATTGGGAGGGAGAATCTCAGCTAAAGCTGAGCCTTCTACTGGTAAGCTCGCACAATATGCATGCGGAGAAGAATTGCCATCTCAGAAACTTCAAGTCAATCTACAAACGTTCTTCGTTTATGCTGTCTACTTCTTGATATTCGATATCTTAGCTTTCATGTTGGCTACCTCTCTTGCGAGCCCTGGACTACTACCAGCTATATACACCCTGGTTCTCCTCTTCGCCGTGGTGATGCTACTTCCCCTGACTGGACGAAAGTGAAAGAAAATGTTCGCTCAGCCTCTCGAATTTTCTACCTCCTCATACGTTTTCCGTTTTCTACCATGAAAGTGACGGTTGGAGGAGGATGAGGCTGTTGGCTTTGTCACAGGATTTGGCTTTGATTGCAGGAGTACTTGTGTATCCTGGCATAGGATTCCTGATCCTTCTCTCATTGTTCTATGAATGGGTTGACCGGAAATTCGTTGCGAGACTTCAGAATCGGTATGGACCTCTGTATACGGGACCAAGCGGGATCTTGCAGCCGTTTGCAGACATAGTGAAGCTTCTTTCGAAGGAAGACATAGAGCCAGGAGGCATCGACCGTGGCTTGTTCCGAGCAGCTCCAATACTTATGACGGCTTTTCCACTCTTGGCCTTGTTCACTATCCCAGTAGCAGGTCAGACGGCTCTCATAGCTTTTGAGGGCGACCTGATCTTCATAATTTTCCTTATGACTCTGAGTGCCGCGTTAGTCTTTCTGGCTGGGTACGCGTCCACCAGTAGGTTCAGCACGGTTGGTGGATTGCGGGCAGCTCTTCAGATGCTAGGATACGAGGTCCCTCTATCAATATCCTTGGTTGGCCCTGCGGTGATGGCGGGTTCGCTTTCGATAAGCAGAATTGTCGAATGGCAGACACGCGCGGGATTGTGGATCGTACTAATCCAGCCAGTCGGGTTCGCCGTTTCCATCATCTGTTTCCTTGCAGAACTAGAGAAGATCCCATTTGACATACCTGAAGCCGAGACCGAGATTGTGGCTGGATGGATGACAGAGTACAGCGGGAGGAAACTGGCGCTTCTTAGGCTTGGCGGTGACATAAAAGGGGTTCTCGCCTGCGGACTCTTGACCGCGCTCTATCTGGGAGGACCAACCGCACCATATCCTTCGCTCAGCATTGTTTGGTTCCTTGCAAAGACTATAGCTGTCCTCCTGGTCCTTTCAAACCTAAGGGCTCTCTTCGCCCGGTTCAGAATAGACCAAATGGTCAGCGGATGTTGGAAATATCTGCTTCCACTGTCCGCGATGCAGCTGATTGCTGTAGAGTTGATGTTGGGATGACAACTATGGTTGCTGAGCGACTGCAATTCGCATTGAGCTTTGCGATGATAGCCTTGTTGGTGAGACGAAATGTGGATTGACATAGTTCAGGGCGTTCTATTGATCCTTATATGCGCTCTCGCCGGACTCGCGATCGAACTGCCGGACCTGCTCTATGCGATAATCTCACTAGGCGGGATGGCAGTTGCTATGGGCTCCCTCTTTTGGTTACTCAACGCTCCGTACGTCGCTGTCTTTCAAGTCCTGATCTACGCTGGTGCAGTAGTCGTTCTCTTCATAGCAGCTGTCATGCTTACCAAAAGGGGGTCATAGAATGGAGAGAGACTTGGGGAAGGCTATTGGAATGGCTGTATCCTTACTTGCTCTTGTTCTGTTAGGCCGCCTTGTGTTAAAACACGACGTAACCGTCTTTGAGTATCTTAGAACCAGAGTGCAGTTCGTCCTCTCTGCGGCTTCAGACATTGGACAACAAGCTTCAGGCTTTCTTTGGACCTATCGCGTGTTGGATGTATTCGCTGGAGCGTTCTTGGTATTCGTGGCAGCCGCGTGCTGTATTGCAATGCTTAGAGAGGAGAGAGCCTAGCTAATGATTGAACTGTCAAGCTATCTCTTGTGTTCAGCAGTCCTGTATCTTCTGGGGCTGTACTGTCTGGCAACAACTAGGAACATGATACGACTGATCATAGGCATAGAGATAATGAGTACAGCAGCCAACATCAATTTCATAGCGTTTTCATCATACGCACGCCCTGGCTACGTCGATCCTTTTGCCCACTCATTAGTAATCATGTCAATAGTCATTGGAGCATGCGTCATTGCTGTCGGTCTGACAATAGCAGTTCATGCATACCGTCACTATGGAACATTGGACATCAGAGAGTTGCGGAGACTACGATGGTAGTCACCTCAAAAAGAAGCGTTTCTTGATCTTCTGACTGAGGAGTTTAGCGAGTCCGTCTTCAATGGCCGATCTGATCATGCCGCTTCGCTATAACCTCGATGAGCGCTTCTGCAATGACATTGACAGCGTTCTTCAAATCATCTGTCAAACCATCGCCAAACTCCAGAGATCTTGGTTGAACAGCCAAAAGAGCGACCTTTGCCCGACTAGCTACGGAAAGGTATTCTGCAATCACTCCAAGGGGAGGCGCGTGCGTTGAGATGGCGAACCCCTCGATCTCATCCGCCTTAACAAGTCGAGATTCTCCAGGAGTGAGTCCCATCTCTGCTGTGTCGACCAGCAATACATGAGTGGGAGCAAGTCTCCTTATTACCCCCGTATAGTTCTCAGGGCTAGTTCCGCCGTTTATGACAGTCACGTCTCTGGGTACAGTTTGTTTCAGCTTTTCTGCCAACACAGGGCCGAAACTGTCATCTGTGCGAATCTCACTTCCTATGCATAGAATCACGACTTTCCTCCCTCCTGACAGCCATCCTTGAAGTTGCGTCCTTACGGCACCTTTCATCGCCATTATTTTCCCACTCTTTGGCTGCTGCGGATCTCAGTTTCTTACATGATTTGAAGGCAAGCCAAGGCCAAGGTTGCCACCTAAACAACCATGGAAGGGATAAAATACACTTCTTATTTCCAACTATCCTTTGTTAATATCATCGGTGCCTCGAAGCATAAAGTATGCCTTGTTACTGGATATCACCAGCCAAAGAGGATCGACAGCTGAATGGGAGGGTATACGTTCTAATGCCAAACATAGTCTTGCAGAGAATCGGCCATGTGCCGGAAGATACTGTCAAGAGCATCAACGCTGTCGTTGAAGAGTGCTATGGAAGACTGGAGCCTCACGGCGTAGAGCTTCTAGATCTCCTAATCTTCGAGAACTCAGAACAAATGGACTCTTTCTATAGGAGGGAGAAGCAAGCGTCTCAAGTATCATCAGAGACTTTGAGTGAGCAATTCTTCGCTACCCACGATGCATGGAGGGGAACACCTAGAATAGGAATATGTATCGAAAGGATGCGGCATCTTCCTCAACTCGTTCAAATGGCAGTCTTGCGCCATGAGGTTGGGCACTCGATTCTTCACGGTTCAATTGAACACTATGTATTCTCTCTAACACCCCCACTCCTTGAAGCGTCTAGGAGGTTCGGACTGACAAGGGACTACGCGTTCTCTATTCTGTACATAGTTTCAATAGCGGTGAAGGACTTCGAAGTCACGAGGTTCCTCGTGGATAAGAAATATGTCGAGGACCAGCTTGCATACGCACTTTATGTTTTGGCAGCATCGGAAGATGATCTGAAGGCTTTGAAGATCGCGCAAAACAATCCCGCCGCGCTGGCTTTGTACGTAACGAGCCGTCTCAAGGATTCCGCAGGTGCGATGGCAGCCGGAGAAGCTTTGGGGCAACCACTAACTGAAACTTTCAGGAAAGAGTTCTCACAATCTCCGGATTTCGTAGTTGGCCGCTTTCTCTATCTTGTGGAAGCATTCCCTCGGCATATGAAAGGTGACACGCTGCAAAACGTGAACGCCGCAGTAAGGTTGCTAGTTGAGGAGTTCCTTGAACCTGTCTTCACAGGTTTCTCCGCACAGAGCTGAACCCCTTAAGAAAAGTATGTTGCCGAGCAATCTTCTATTACTTCGGAATCTTCAATTGTACAGTTCTAGGCATCGAGCCTGTGTCGCATCACTTCGACTATCTGCGCAGAAACGATACAAGCACCCACACGATTGACACTATTATGAGTATGGGAGAGGTTGCGAAGTAGAAACCATCCCGACGGTAAACATAGAGTAAGATCGGGGGAAGCTTTTCGATCTCGGGGGCATATCTAATGATATATGGTATCGCGACGAACAGAACTCCTAGCAAGATCATCATCACTCCTAACCAAGCGAAGGAACGATACCACTCATCGATCGCCATCGTACCTCTCCACCCCAAGCATCACAAGTCTTCGGGCTTGTCAAGCAATATACTTAGTGATTACGATTTCCTGATAAAGGAAAGATCCTAGATGGGACCCGCCATAACATTTATTCCTTCGCGTCTCCATCGAGCGGTCCTCGGAAAGGTACACCCTCGTCATAATCTAGTTGTATCTCGGTTGGGAGTATGCCAAGCTCGAAGTCTGTTCTAGCGCAGATATGAGACAACCATGGCTGCAGCGAAGGCCATGATGGCGGGGTAGATCACTGCCGTTTCAAAGGAATATTTATGGCGATACTCATCATCTATTAGGCTCTGTAGCGTCCTATCCTTCTCCGTAGGCTCGCCTTGACAAGTCACTCGGGCAATATATGGGTCAAGGGATGCCTTACACTTTTCTGCTGAGACTTCTATTCTGTCTCTGAAACCTATCTTTATGTCTGGCTTTGGCAGCTTTGACTCCCTAAGATCAAAGCCTTGTGACCTGAAAAGTGAGCCTAACTCTTGCATGTTCTTCCCTGACCACGAGTATCTCACATGTTCCATTGCACTGTCAACACTTCATGGCTTGTTGCAAGCTGCCTACTAGCTTTTTCGTTGCGAGCCGACCCGTAATGATCTGGGAAGGCTGTGCCGCAGTGCGTTAAGAACACTCGGAAAGATTTGCCTTCTATCATGCCTCGAAGATCAATC
>Ga0315310_10000744_pt1 | contig 20832 bp, 20 predicted proteins | sample TDP5_MG_FD_203630 | JGI IMG/M metagenome (GOLD analysis project Ga0315310, IMG submission 203630) | Freshwater sediment microbial communities from Lake Towuti, South Sulawesi, Indonesia - TDP5 | ecosystem: Environmental > Aquatic > Freshwater > Lake > Sediment | place: Indonesia: South Sulawesi... | reverse complement strand
CTTGTAGAGAAGCCTGTAGCCAAGGCTCTCGATCTTTCGCTCTAGGCTTGGCACATCGATCTCTTGAGGGTCGTAGGTGACCGTGACTTTTTCAAGGACGAGGTTCACGTCTGCCTCCTTCACGCCTGGCACTTTCCGCAGGTCCTTCTCTAGCCTTAGAGCGCAGGTGACGCAGTCCATGTCCAGAAGCGGAAACTCCTTTCGACTGCTCCGCTCTGACATTCCCAACTGAGCCCTACTTCACGAATCTGCTCGGGTCCCTGTCAAACATGGCCTTACAGCCTGCGGAACAGAAGTAGTACGTCCTTCCGCCGTGCTCCGACCTGAACCTGGCCTTCTTTTCGTCCACATCCATTCCACAGACAAGGTCCTTCAAGCTTCATCGAACCTATTCGTGCAGACCGCGATGCCCCCTATTAAGCCCTGCCACACTCGCATCCTACACTGGGCACTTTCCCAGGGGAGGTAAGACCCTTTCCGAGGCAAGGTGTAACCCCCAACAAGCGAAGCCCCTGTGAAGAGACCGGTGCCTAACCTTCAGGAGCCGTGGCCTAGGGAAGGTTAGGCCGAACACAGATCGATTGGCATTCGTGGGCCCTCTCCGTCTTGCTTGATGCGGATCACGCTGCTTTGAGGCCATATGTGCGCACCTTATTAGAAGAGGCAATGCGGATGAGTACGTGAGGTTGAGCACCGCAGGGCATCGTCAGTGAGGGTTCCACGCGTTGAACCTGAGGGGCTCCAATTAAGCATTCGAATGCATGCGAGACGCTTTGGATGCATCTAGAGATGCGAGTTCTGAGACGGGACTATCATGGAACCTGTTACGGAGATCGAGTTGAGCAAGAGGGACGAGGGACTTCTGAGAGGGGAGGCGAAGAGGGTGAAGCCCCTTGAGGCATGCGCCCTACTGACGGGCAAGATCGAGCAAGGCCGTGCACGCGGGTTACGAGTGCTTTTGGCGCAGAACGTTGAGGCGTCGACGGCGCGTTTCACGGTAGGCCCAGAGCTCCTGCTTGAAGTCATCACGCGCGCGGAGGAAAAGGGGGAGGAACTCGTTGCGATCTTCCACTCGCATGAGGGCTCGGCAAGCCCTTCGGAGCTCGACCTGAGCTTCATGAAGCTGAACCCAGTGGTCTGGCTCATATTCTCTAATGCCGAGGACCGCCTGGCGGCTTACCAGTGGCAAGAGGGCTCGGTCAGGAGGCTGATTATCCGCAGGCGTCGTGGGACAGCCGCCTGCGCCTGAACCGAAACGGCTTCTCGTGCTCTTGCGCGTCCGAAGCCATCGAGATCAGGTGCTCGCCGCGGCGAAGAGTGCTGTCGAGAAGGCTTAAATAACGTCCGTTCCATGTTGCTGGCTCAACCATTTGGAAGGGAAGGAATGGGTAGGGTCAAGATAGTCCTCGTGAAGAAGGTCGCTGAGAGACTAGTGGCTGACTACCCGGGCAAGTTCACTCAAGATTTCGCAGCGAACAAGAAGGTCGTGGATGAGCTTGTGGAGGTTCGGTCAAAGAAGCTTAGGAACCTGGTTGCAGGGCATGTGACGAGGCTCGTTACGCTGCGTAGCGCTGGGGCCTTGGAGGCCGTCGAGGAGGTTGAGGAGGAAGCTAGCGAAACTCCGTCAGAAGAGTCTGCTCACTCTCCCAGCCCTCTTTGAGGCGCCTCATCTCCTGTGATGAGAGTTTTCCGCCGACCTGGTCCTTTATTCTCTTCGCCACCCTGCTCCCGATCAAGGGCACATTCGTCAGGTCGGTTATCGAGGCTCGCTTGAGGTCGTCCAACGTCTTGAAGCCCGCGTTGAAAAGGAGTCTTCCCCTGACTCTGCCGATCGCCTCAAGCGAGGTCAGGGCCAGGAGCTCCGGCTTGACTCCTATCTTCACCCTCTCTGACAGCTGCCCGAGGGCGCCTGTAAGATCCCTGTGGCCAAACAGAGCGGCCAGCTCATGAGTCGCGAAGAGCAACCAATTCGTGGCGTCCAGCATCCTGAAGAGGTCGCCCGGCTCAACGCCGAACTTCTCAATGATCTGGTCCTCGGGGGCCTCGTTCGTCCATGCTTCTAGCACCATTGCGCACTTGAGCTCGGCCAGGAACTCGTTATACGCTACGTTGTCCAGCGCCGGATCAGGGAGGTCTATCATAAGTTCAGCTTCATGAGCCTCTGCGTAGCCCTCAAGCTGAGCCATCTCTCTGCCCCTTGGGAAAGGCTTCGGCTCAACATCAGGTGTGTGAGCAACCAGCTGGAGAAAGCTAAGGTCGGAGATATGCGCGGCCCTCCTCTGGAGGCCGTCCCTGATGATCACAGCTGAGAGCGGGTCGATGTAGAGCTCTGAGACCCTTCTCCCGAACCTCGTGGCGTTCAGCTCTCGCCCGTCGCCCTCGGCCATGCCTTGGTCAAAGAGGAACTTGAGCGCCCTCAATACTACAGGCCTGATGTGCTCCGGACCGTACTGGAACGCGTAAAGGGTCTTCCCGAAGAAATCGAACAGGCCTTGCTCAGACCGGGCGAGACCTGAGGCTATGGTCGCTAACGTGTGCGATCGGAGCACAGGTTCGGCGCCAAGCCTAGACCATAGCCTCTCAGGCTTCGCGTTCACGTAGTTCTCCATCAAGTAGTCCTCTTCATCCTCGCTTCTAGCCACGAGGATAGACTCGCCGATGTCATCGTACCTCGGCCGTCCAGCCCTCCCAGACATCTGCTTATACTCGAGAACCGGGATCGGGTACCTTCCATAGCCCCGTTCATACCGTTCATAACTGCTTATGATCACAGTTCGGGCCGGGAGGTTCACTCCTGCGGCCAGCGTCGGCGTTGCACAAAGGGCCTTCACTAGGCCCGACCTGAAGCTCTCCTCGATGAGGGACCGGTGCGCGCCGCTCAACCCGGCGTGGTGGAAGGCAACCCCTGACTGAACGAGCCCGGCCAGCTGCTCGCTTATCCTCGTCTTCTCACCTGTGTTTAGGATTCGGTCCGCGGTTCCAGCGAGTCCTCGCAACGCCGCAGCGCTCAAGGCCCTTCGCATCGTGGGCGCGAAGCGCTTCGCGAACTCGACCGCGGCGCGCCTGGTGTCTGTGAATACGAGAGATTGGCCACCTTCCTTCACAGTCTGCATCGCAAGCCCAATCGCCGGGTTGCCGTAGGTCTCGTCTAGACGATAGGCGTGTCCATCGTTGAACTTGACCTCGCCTTGGCAGTAGACGCCCTCCCTTAGCTTCACCGGCCTCCAGTCCATGGTAACGTGGTCAGCTCCTAGCCACTCAGCGATCTCGTCGGCGTTTCGGACGGTCGCGCTGAGAGCGAGGATCTGCGCCTTCGGGTTCACCAGCATGAGCTGGGCGAGGACCACCTCCAACGTTGGGCCTCTGTCGGCGTCGTTAATGAAATGGACTTCGTCGGCCACGACGAGGGAAACGTCTCCCATCCATGGGGCTCGGTGTCTTAGAAGCGAGTCAGCCTTCTCGTTCGTTGAGACGATTACATCGTACCTAGCCAGCCATGGGTCGGTCGAGTCGAGGTCACCGGTGCTTATCCCTATCCTAACTCTCCTTCCACCTGGGCCTTCGAGGTGCTCATACTTCTGAAACTCTCGGTATTTCTCTGAGGCGAGGGCTCTGAGCGGGGTTAGGTAGAGCACCTTTCCTCGCCCTTCGAGAACATGCTTCAAGGCGCAGACCTCAGCCACAAGTGTCTTGCCGCTGGCCGTCGGGCTGGCCAGAACAGCGTTTTTTCCCTTCAACACGCCGGTCTTGACGAAGGCCTCCTCTTGAGGAGGATACAGTTCATCTATCCCGAAGGTGGCAATGTTCTCCCTTATCGCGTTGGGGAGTGGGAGGTCGTGAATCCTCATTCTTCCACTCGTCAGTTCAAGCCTTCTTAATATAGCCCTCTTTCGGCGAGTAGAGCGTCCCGTCTCTCCTCAACTGACCGATCAAGGCTGAGGCTTCGCCTCTCTCCACGCCGTACTCTGTCCTGAGAGCCTCGTACACATCCTCCTCCTTTGCTATGCCTGTCTCCCTTTCAAGCTGAAAGACCGTTGAGAGAACCGCCTGCAGCTTGTCTCTAACGCTCTTCGGCTTGCCGGTCATCAATGTGTCGATGTCGGGCCTTCCCGTAGCTAGGTCTACTCCTACCTGCGAGAGCGACTTAGTCATCAGCCCTATCGCTGCCTCGGCGTCCTCTGCTGTCACGGTCTCGCGCAGCGCGATCCGCGCTCTGGCCTCAGCCACTCTTACCACCGACTCGAGCTGTCTCACGGTGATGGCGACGGGGCTCTCCGCTGACGGCTCGGGAGCCGTACGCATCCTGAGGTAGAAGTTGTGAATCCTCTGCTTCGCCTCGTTGCTCATAACCGGTTTCAGACGACGAGCATAACCGATGTATTTCTTAACTAGAATCGGATCAATAGGCGGTGCCTCAGGCGGCGCGCCCTTCCCGTGAAGGGTCAAAACGTGCTCCGCCATCCTAGTATCGACATCCTTGTCAGGCTCGTCCCTGAGGACGAAAATCAGATCGAACCTTGAAAGGATGGTGACCGGGAGATTGATGTTCTCGGATACGTTCCTGTAAGGGTCGTATCTTCCAAGCGCTGGGTTTGCCGCTGCGAGAACGGCGGCCCGCGCGTTAAGCCTCGCCACGATCCCGCCCTTCGCGATCGAGACTGTCTGTTGCTCCATAGCTTCATGTACGGACACCCTGTCCTCGGGCCTCATCTTATCAATCTCGTCAATGGCGCAGATGCCTCTATCCGATAGGACCATTGCGCCAGCCTCCAACGTCATACCGCCGCTCCTGTCCCTGATGACGGCTGCTGTCAGGCCTGCCGCCGTTGTCCCCCTGCCGTGCGTATAGAGGCCTCTTGGAGCAACATGGTGGATGTACTGAAGCAGCTGGCTCTTCCCTGTCCCCGGGTCGCCTATAAGGAGGACGTTGATATCTCCTCGGATCTGGATGCCTTCTGGGGTCGAGACGGGTACGCCTCCGAAGAGCAAGTAGAGTAGCGCCTCCTTCACCTGGTCCAATCCGAAGAGCGAGGGAGCAATTGAACGGATCATCTTGTCGTGAACCCAGGGGTCCTGACTCTGCTTCAATATCTCCGCCTCCTCCTCGTCGGTTATCTCGACGACCTCAGGTTCCTTACCTGCTACCTCCACGTGGTTGGCTTCTAGGACGAGGTCAAAGGTCCTAATCTTGGCTCTGGCCATCGTTTCCTGCACGGCTCTGACAGTTCCAGATATGGAGACGTGGTCGCCGGGCCTAGCCAAGTCCACTAGGTCCTCGGTCAGTCTAACGTCAAGCCACCTAGGCGTCTGCCCAGGCGGAAGGTCCTCAGGCCTCTCCTGCACCCTCACCTCCTGGTAGTTTATGAACGTCGAATCCGACTGTGAGAACTCGAACAGGCCCATTCGGCCGCAGTTGGGGCCCTCACACCTAGTGGGCTCGGTCAGGAACGTTCCCTTCTGCTTAACGAAGGTGAGGGCGTCGCACTTGCGGCACTTGAAGGCGCCTACTACGAGGAAGGCTTTCACAGGTGTGGCTCGGACGAGTATCCCGTCAACCCTGACGAGCTTGTTGACTTGCTCTGAGCCCAGCTCCCTCAGCGGAAGCTTCTCGGGTATCCCTCGAAACCTGACATAGATCGCCTCAACCTCCTCAGCGTAGTCCGGCGCCTCAACTCTCAGCTGGGCTAGCGCAGCCTTCTCAGCCTCTGGCAGGAGCCTGTCCGGGTCTTCGACGAGGCTTCGGGCCAGCGAGTCGTCAAAGGAGATAAGGTCCTCAAAACGAACGGAGAGAACCCGCTGCCTCGCCATCGCCATCTGGGCGAGCTGAACTCGGTACGAGTATTCGCCCGCCTCGTTCCTGTAGGAGCTGAAGAAGTCCCGAAGCCTGTCCTCAGGGTTCCAAGCGCGCTCCTTCCCGGTCATGGCTCAGCCCCCCTGTGTTCAAGGTCGAGAACAGCGGAGCGCCACTGCTCGATCGTCGACTTGAGGCTCCGGTAGAGAATACGTTCCTCCTCAGCCAGGGGCCTGAGCACGTTGTTGGCAACGGAAGGCCCCGAGGCCATCATCGTGATCCTGCGGAGGCGCCGTTCAACGATGTCGGCTGCAAGTTGCCTCGATTTCTCATACCTCGCAAGCTCTCTCGGGTCTTCTTCGGTCTTCGCTTTGAGCCCTGCTAGGTACCTCCCCAACTTCGGGTAGAAACCATCGGGCAAACTTGAGAGCTGTTTCGCCGACTGGATCATCTCTGTCCAATGAATCTTCGACAACCAGTTGGAATCAAGGGATTCACCTGGCTTGATGCTGGCGTAGCCCTCTCTCGCAAGCTGCTCTGCCACCCACAGGCTCTCATCATACTCGCGCTTCTCTTCATACGGGCCTACTGTGAAACCCTCCAGTCTCAGGCCACGCAGGTCTCTCAAGGCGACAACCTTAACCGGCCTATTCTCAAACCTCAGAAAGGAGGCGGCAAGCCTCTCCCTGATGCCTTCCATCACGCACCCCTTTAACCGGATAGTGCGATGAGCCTGGAATAAGACTGTTGCGACAATCGCCGTCCCATCGTTCTCGCTTTGCCCGTGAACCGTCCACCGTCGGGCTTCCTATTCTATCACTGCGTGCTTAGCTTTCATGTCGGCCTCTGAGGTTTCCAGCTGGCCCATAAGCTCTGCGATAATGCCGTCCAGGAAGACCATGCAGGAGGCCTCGAAGATCGTTCCAAGCGGGGCGAGGGGCTCATGCTCACCTAGGAGCTGACGTGAGTAGTATTCATCCTGCCTCGCCGCCTTCTCCCTGCCAGCGATTGGAATCGTGAGGTCGGCGAGGCGTGCGAGCGGCGATTCCTGGTGTGAGGTTACTGCGAGAACCTTCGCTCCAACCCGCTTGGCTACCTCAGCTGCTGCGACGGGGATCGTGGTGGTTCCGGAGCCTGATATCACCAGGACCAAGTCGCCCTTCCCCACGGCTGGGGTTATGGTCTCGCCGAGGACGTAGACGTCGAAACCAAGGTGCATGAGGCGCATCGCGAAGCCTCTCCCGACGAGGCCGCTTCGGCCCGCGCCGACCACAAGAACCTTCTTGCCTCGCGCCTTGGTGAGGACGAGCGCGTCCAGTAGCGTTTCGACCTGAGAGGGATCAACCTTGGTCATCGCTTTCCCTAGCTCTGTCAAGAGTTCATCGACTGCGGTCTTGAAGCGGCTCAACCCCGGTCACCCTCACATTCACCCCACAGCCTTTCATCGCTATATATTATATGCCTAGCACGGAACGCGTGAGCCCTGGAGGCATGCCGACACCTCAGGGAAGCTCTCTTGGCCTTTCTGACAGCGTCTCTCGGTCGGCGAGTCTCCTTCCACGGAAAGGTCAGGCTGCTAGCCGGCCTAGCTGCTCTCTGGTTGGCTTCGCATATCGGCTGTTGAGGAAGCCTATGATCCGCTCAGCTCTGGCTTTCCCTACGCCGCGCACGGTGGCAAGCTCTGCGGCTGAGGCGGTGAAGACGACCTTCACCGTACCGCAGTGGCTGAGAAGCCTATGGGCTAGCCTCGGGCCGATCCCGGGCAGCCCTGAGACGATGGCGAGCTGAGTTCTCAGAAGGTTCTGCTTCGCGCCCAGCTTCCTAAACGATACAAGCGGCCTCTGCGTTCTGCCCGACGCCTCTCGTACGGCGATGCTTTGGAGAAGAGCAGCCGTCTCCTCGGAAGACGACGTCTGGAAAACGTAGATGCCCGACAGAAGCGATAGACTGGTGAGAAGGCCCCAGAAGGCTTTGGGATTCGGCATTGCTTCAAGAAGAGCCTGGCGTTCGCCCTCGATCACAAGTAGCGGGGTTCTGTACGCGTCTGAAAGTCTCTCAGCCTGCTCAAACAACCTACCATCGTAGAGCGAGCTGACCAGGTCTGCGACCCGCTTCCTCTCCACAGCGATCTCGTTTGAGACCAGGTAGTCACCTACGTCAAGCATCTTGTAGGTCACTTTCACTCCTAGGCGCTCTAGCGCAGCCGGAACCCCTGAAGGCCTCTCACGTTCATCCACGACGACCCTTGCGACAACCATTTCGGTCTAGGGATGCTACGGCGCTCAAGGATTTAACATGAGGCATCTAACACCCAACTTGTTTCCACGCCCTAACCTGGGAATGGCAATACGAGTTGAGGAAGCTGTATGAAATACCTGGCGTAGACTGAGGCGGATAAGGCGAGCAAGATGAGGATCAGAGCGGCGAAGTCGACCCTCCTCATCTTCAACTGGTACAGGCTCGTTCTCGCCTCGGAAGCCCCGTAGGCTCTAGCTTCCATGGCCTCGGCGAGCTCCAAGCTCCGCTCGAAGCTTCTCACGAACATAGGTACGAGGATAGGGATGTAGTTTCTGATTCTCGTCATGAGGCTTCCCTTCTCGAACTCGAGGCCTCTTGACTTCTGGGCATCCATGATGGACGAGACCTCGAGGGCTAGGTCTGGAACAAACCTTATCGCAGAGGTGAAGGCGAATGTGAAGTCGAAGGGGACCCCTAGCTTCTCTAGGGCCATCCCTAGGTCATCTGGGGCCGTGGTGAGGAAGAATAGGGAGAACGCCATCATCAGAGCCAGAAACCTCAGACTCATCGACAAGGAGAAGGCCATTGTTGAAGCCGTCAAGACCATCCCTGAGTAGAAGTAGCCCGAGACGAGGTTCATGATGAGTATAAAGGTTGCGAAGAACGCCGCCCCCTTAAGAGACCTGAACCACTCCCGCCTGATGCCTGCAAGGGCTACCAACGGCAGCTGGATAAGACAGATCGCCACCATAACTGAAAGCTCGGAGTAAAGCATAGCCGCAGTCAGAATGGCTATGGCGTAGAGGCCTTTGACCCGAGGGTCGAGTCTATGGATCGCCGAGTTGCGTCTTCTGAATCTGAAACCTTCAAGCAGCCGAAGCGTGCTGATGTCGCCTCCTGAAATCGAGGATGAGTTGCTTCGCCTCGTACTCGTCCAGGACGTTCCTCGGAAGACCGAGGTCCGTGAGAAGCGAGAACAACTGAACCATCTGAGGTGTCACAAGCGAAGCTTTCGAGACGAGGTCCTCAGCGGCCAAGACCTCTTCTGCCCTCTGGTCGGCGATGATGCGCCCTTGTGACATCAGGACGACCCTAGGCCTGCACTGCGCCACGAACTCGACATCATGTGTGACGACGACGACGGCTTTCCCTTGCTGGTTCAACTGGAGCACGAACTGTCGCAGGCGCTCTTTCTGAGCGTAATCTTGCCCAATGGTAGGCTCGTCCAAGACAAGGTAGTCGGGGTCAAAGACAAGCACGGACGCGAGCGCGACTCTCTTGCGCTCGCCTCCGCTAAGAGCGAATGGTGAAGTCTTCTCATACCTGGCCAGGTCCAGTAGGTTCAGAGCCCACGCGGTTCTCTTCTGTACCGTGGCGTCGTCGAAACCGAAGTTTCTTAGGGCGAAAGAAACCTCTTCCTGAACGGTCTCTGAGAAGAGCTGGTGGTCCGGGTTCTGAAAGACCAGCCCGACTTGTCTCGAGAGTTGAGCTACGCTGACGCTCGTCGTCGTTACATCGTCGACTGTCACGGTGCCCAGCGTAGGCTTTATGAGGCCGTTGAAGAGCTTGACCATCGTCGTCTTGCCCGCCCCGTTCTCGCCCATCACCGCGACGAACTCCCCGCGTTCGATCTTGAGGTCGACTCCTCTTAGCGCCTCGAAGCCGTTCGGGTATGCGTAGGAGACGCCGCTGAGCTCGATCATCCGGCCAGGGTCCCCCGTCTCAACGCGTCAGCTGCCTCCATAGGCGTCAGCGGCGTATGCTCAAGGCTTAGGCCTTCCTTCCTCAACAGGTTAAAGAGCCTAACCACTTTAGGTACACCTACGCCGTACATTCTTGCTTGGTCCAGACCTAGCACGGCGCGAGGGGAGCCGTCCAAAGCGATCCTGCCCTCGTTCATCAACACAACCCGGGTCGCGTAGACCGAGACCATGTCCAGCCTATGCTCAACTAAGACGATGGTCAGAGACAGCTCGGCGTTCAGCCTCTTGAGGATCTGGATTATCCTTAGGGCTGATGCCGGGTCGAGGAATGACGTTGGCTCGTCGAGGACTACCAGCTGGGGTTGCATGGCTAGGACTGAAGCGATCGCAACCCTCTGCTGCTGCCCCCCTGATAACTCGTACGGGGCAGCGAGTCGAAAGGCCTGCATGTCCACCTGAGCTAGGGCCCATTCAACCCTATCCCGGATCTTATCCCTTGGACACCCGAGGTTCTCTAGCCCGAAGGCCACATCTCGCTCAACGGAGAGCGCGAAGAGCTGATTCTCCGGGTTCTGGAAGACGAACCCGACACGGCGAGCCATCTCATGAATGGGCGTTGAGAACACGTCAAGACCGCCTACCGTGGCCTTTCCTTCAATCTGTCCCCCGTAAAAGTGAGGCACTAGCCCATTCAGACACCTGCAGAGCGTAGTCTTGCCGCATCCGCTCGGCCCCGTCAAGAGAATGAACTCGCCTTCCTCAGCAGAGAAGCTCACGTTGTCCAAGGCTTTGCGTTCAGACCCTGCGTAGCTGTACGAGAGACTCTCGAGGTGGATGACTGACATCTCATGTTGCGTCCATGGATGCGCTCGTGGCTATGGTAACGGCCTTGACTTAAACCTTCAATCGACGGGCTCTGAGGCCTCTAAGGTCTCTAAGGCACCAGCGTTAAGGCGAGGTCGTCCTAAGCCTCTCCTGCAGCTTCTGCTGGGCCTCCTTGGCCCTCTCGCGGGCACGCTCCTCCTGCTTGCCGAGAACCGATATTCTCATGTTGAGGAGTTCCTTTCTCTCGCTCAGCTCAGTCAGCAACGCTTGACGGCTCGACTTGAGAAGCAAGGATCCCACTGACCTATAGACCGTGGCATCGTCAGCGAGCTTTTGAAGTTCAGCTAACGCTCTGTCAACTCCCATGAGTTCGAGCTCAAGCTGCTGCTTTTGAACAGTAATCGCCTGGAGGGTCTCCTGGAGCTGTTGGAACCTTGCGATCTGTTCTCGTAACGCTGGCGGAAGCGTCTCCTCGCTCAACGAACGTCCGCCCCCTCTTCTTCCTAGGACGAGGCTAGTCTGCACCTTCCATCATATAAGTTTGGGAGCCAGCCATCTGGCTTGACCCCCTTAGCGACTAAGACGGGTTCATTTGCTCGCCGACCAATCCGAGGCTGCTGAGCGCTTCGTGAACTCTCTTAAAGGCTTCGCGTAGGTCGACGGAGAGTACCTGCTTGTTCCTCATCAGGATTCTGCCGTCTACGATCGTCGTGTCGACGTTGCCGGCCTTCGCCGAGTAGACGAGGTTCGAGATCAGGCCTGACGCGCCGTGAACGGGGATAAGATTGGGGTCGGCTAGGTCGACCAAGATGAGGTCCGCCGCCTTTCCCTCCTCTATGCTTCCGACCTGGGAGTCAATCCCTAACGCTAGCGCTCCTTGGAAAGTGGCCATATCGAGCGCTCTCTGAGCTGGCAGGGCCGATGGGTCCCATCTCTGAGACTTCTGAACAAGGCTTGCGACCTTCATGCTTTCGAACATGTCAAGGCTGTTGTTGCTCGCAGCCCCATCGGTGCCGATGCTCACACAGACGCCGGTTTCCAGCATGTCATCAACGGGCGCGGCACCTCCCGAGGCGAGTTTCATGTTGGAAACAGGGCAGTGAGCGACCTTAACGGTTCGATCGCTCATCACCTTGATCTCGTTCCTTGTCAACCAGACACAGTGAGCCGCCACAAGCCTCGGCGAAAGGAAGCCTATGCTGTCAAGGTACTCGACCTCGCTCTTCCCCTTTTGGGACTCGAACGCTGCCTGTTCCCGCCGTGTCTCAGCTATGTGGGTGTGGAGAGGCACCTTTTCTCTTTCAGCAAGGTCCTTCGCCCAAAGCAGAGTATCGTCTGTACACGTGTAGGGCGTGTGAGGCCCGACGGCTCCCTTTACGCGACGGCAGTTCACTCGCTCCACCTCTTCTAGAAGGCCTTCGGTCGCACGGATGCCGCGCTCGCGCCAAGCCGGGTCGTATGTCGACCTCCACCTATCCGTAACGTCGAACACACCTTGAGCCAGAAAAGCCCTCAGCCCCGACGATGCGACCTTCGCGACTATCTCCTTTTCAAAGTGGTACATGTCCAGAAAGCAGGTGGTCCCACCCCGGATCATCTCTAGGCATCCTAAGATAGCGCCCGCTTGGCATATGCTCCCCGTCAGTCTCATCTCGACCGGCCAGATCCTCTTCTGGAGCCAATCGCTCAACCCAACATCGTCGGAGTAGCCGCGAAGAAGGCTCATCGCAATGTGAGTATGGGTGTTGACGAGCCCGGGCAGAAGCGCTTTGCGCCGCCCGTCGATCACCTCGTCTGCGTTTCCGCCTAGCCGTCTCCCGATGCTCGCGATAAGGCCGTCCTCGATCAGAAGTGAGGTGTCTCTAAGAACCTCCCTAGCCTCGTTCTGGGTCACTAACCACTCGCAATCCTTGATAAGTACAGAGAAGGCCACCGCCTCCCTACGGTCCTGGCAAACGTTCACAACACTGGCTAGAGGAGAAGAGGTTTTCCTCTAGGCCTTGTCACTCGTCCGAGGCGAGAGACCTAATCGGCCTAGTGTTGAGGCCTCCGCTTTATCCCCAGAGGCTCCAGTTCTCGCGCTCGTCGAGGCATCGCCTGGCAAGCCTCAAAACATCGTCTCTAGTCATCTCAACCTTCTCGAGCTTGCACTCCACCTGTCGGCCAAGAAGGCTCTCTGCGTGCTGTATCTGTATCCAGGGGTCGACACCTCTGATAGCCTTGAACTTGTTGGATCCTGAGGTTAGGCATCCTTGCTCCTCCGCGGCGGTTCCATGGAGGCCGGGGGCATCGTTTATCGCCTGAAGCGAGGCTTTGTCGACCGCCACCATCGCCACCGCGTTGTCCTCGCGGCTTGCGGACGCGTAGATCCCTTGGTCTGCTATGATCGGGAGGTCCGCGAAAGAGGCGCAGTCACATAATGGCGTGATGTCTATGCAGAGGTTCATGAAGCCGATCTTACCCGGCTTGAAGGCCCGTGAGAGCGCCAGAGCTGACTCTGCCATAGCTTCTTGGAAGTTCGGCAGGTATCCTCTTCCGTCGGGGTCGGGAAGCGAAACCGCATTCTTGCCGGATAGCCCCGCGCAGATCAGCCAGCACCAGAGGTCGAAGCCACAGTTGGCCTCAGAGAACGCGAGGCCTTTCCCCGAGATGTTGAGGGCACCCATGCGGCACTGAGCGCAGTACCTCGTCCAGTCACATCCTTCGCACTTCGAGAGGTCAATCTTCACCTTCCAACGTTTTTCGGGTGAGTGAACGTTCAGCTTTCCACGCTGCGAAACGCATCCAATGCCGATGTTCTTGATGCTTCCTCCCATCACCCCGAACCTATGTCCCTTCACATGCGTCAACGTGATCAACGCGTCGGCTTCAACGATGCCTCTCGCGGCTAGGGTCTTCTTGAGATGCTTCGCATGAGTTATGCTCAACTCAACATCGTCTCTTCCCGCGATGCCGTCGGCGATCACGATCGGTGCATTGACCGAGTCGGGCGTAAACCCGTGGGCTGCCACCGTCTGAAGATGCTCTTGAGCGGTGGCTCTGCGAACCCAGTAGCCGTAGTCGGCTGTGCACGTGTCTGTCACGAAAGGTCTTCCGTTCGCGCGGCTCCTGATGAGGTCCACGATCCTCCGGACGAAGACAGGCCTCAGGTAGCGGGTGGTGCCCGCCTCACCCATGTGAAGCTTGACGGCAACCCGGTCACCGGGCTCGATGAGTTGGTCGAACCCCGCGACCTCCCAGAGCTTCTCAACCTTGTCGAGGAGACCCTGACCGAAACCCGTGGCCCGAGCATCAGACCAGTAGACCTGCGTACCAACCATGACTTGTTTCGCCGCGGGTATCAATCTGCCGATGGGTAAAAACGCTTCTATAGCTCAAGGCTCGGCTCCCTTCCCTCAACATGGCAGGTCCCTACGGACCTAAAGAGCGGTTGGCGTGTCTCCGCCTTTGCACCTCGTCACAGAGCTTGCTGACGCGCATCTGTCGCGGGCTCCTCAAGGGAGACCGATCAACGCGGTGTAGCCTGCCGCCACATATTCTAGGCTCTTGTAGAGCAGGAAGAGGCCGCAGGCGGCTAGAATGATCCTGAAGGCTCGGTCGCTCATGAGCCTCGTTCCTCGTCCTACGGCAAAGGAGACCCCGCTGTACCAGAGCAGGTCGGCGAGCAGATGGGAAGGGATGAAGACCAGAATCCCGAGCCAACCCGCAAGCTGGAGCGCCTCAAGTGTTAGGGCGCTTCCGGCCCCTATCCACCAGATCAGGAAGAAAGGGCTGGAGACGCTCGTCAAGGTTCCGGCAGCCACGGGGCCGTAGCGTAGAAGCCTCACCTCAGGCTCGTTAGGCTTCATCCTCAAGGATGCTTTTCTTGCATATGCGAGGAAGTCGAGGCTCATCACTAGAAGGAAGCCCCCGCCTAGCAGGCCGACCAGGGTCTGCACCGTTTTCTGGCCCATGAATAAGCCTAGGCCGAGGGCCAAGGCGAGTATCAGAGGCACCTCCGCGAGGGCGTGTCCCAGGGTGATGAGCGGGCCTGTTAGAACCCCTCTCTTCGTGGACTCGGCGACCGTCGCTACGAGAACAGGGCCGGGAGACATCACAGGGGGGAGACTCCAGACGAAGACAGACGCCGATAGGATGAGCAGGTGGGCTGCGTCAGTCAACGCAACACCTGGCATCTAGCCTTAAGACGCTGCTTGCGCTGGGTTGGTCGTTCGGTGATGTGAACGCTGAGCTGCAACGGCGCGTGAGCCTAGCGAGAGGTGAGAAGCCTTGAGACCTCCTTTGCGACTGCTATCCCCATATCCTGGGTTCTCAGGTTCCCTCCTAGGTCTCTGGTGAGAAACCCTCTGCTTAGCGCTTGGGCAACGCCGCTGTCAACGGCCTTGGCTGCCGTAAGGCACTTGTCGTCCTTGTGTCTTTCGCCCAACCACTGGAGCATCATCGCTGAGGCGAGAATGAGGGAGCACGGATTCGCGATCTGTTTCCCTGCGATGTCGGGAGCGCAGCCGTGTACGGGCTCGAAGAGCGCGCGCTCGGCCCCGATGTTAGCCGAGGGTGCCATCCCGAGGCCCCCGACCAGCTGCGCAGCCTCGTCGGAGAGGATGTCCCCGAACATGTTCGTGGTCAGCAGGATGTCGAAGGCCTGAGGTCGCCTGATGATGTCCAAGGCGGCGGTGTCCACTAGAAGTTCGTCGTACGCTATGTCTGGATAAGCTTTCGCGACCTCTCTGCAAGCCTTGACGAAGAGGCCGCAGGTCAGCCTCAGGACGTTTCCCTTGTGAACGGCCGTAACCCTACGTTTGACCCCACGCTTCTGAGCGGTCTCGAACGCGTAAACGGCGATCCGCTCAGACCCTCTCCTCGTTATCAACCTTAGACAGACCGCTGTCTCAGCGTCGGCCATGAACTCCATGCCCTTGTACAGGTCCTCAGTGTTCTCTCGAACGATGACGAAGTCTATGTCGGGTCGCATGCTCGGGACACTAGGATAGGCCTTGACGGGCCTAACGTTCGCGTAGAGGTCAAGGAGCAACCTGAGCCTCACTATGACATCCGCAGCTGTCTGCCCGACAGGCCCCTTCAGGCTGACCTCAGCGTCCTGGACGCAGTTTAGCGTCTCCTCGGGAAGCGCCGAACCTGTATCTTTCAAAGCTCGGTCGCCGGCCTCAACCTTGAGAAGCTCCAGGCCGAGCGTGAGCTTCTCCTCAACAATCTTTAGGACCCTGAGAGCTGCCTCCATCTGCTCCGGTCCAATCCCATCCCCCGGGATGACCGCCACCCGGTACACGTCAGGTCTTCCTCCTACGTTTTCGGACGTGTTCGACGAGCCCGCCGTCTTGCAGTATGTCAAGAATGAACGGGGGCAGCGGCGAGGCATGGTACTCTTCCTTCTTGGAGATGTTTCGGATTGAGCCCCTCGCCAGATCGATCTCGAGCAGGTCTCCCTCAGAGACCTTTCCGCTGACCCCTTTGCACTCCAAGATAGGGAGGGCGACGTTTATCGCGTTCCTGTAGAAGATCCGCGCGAAGGACTCGGCGAGCACGCAGGTGGTCCCGGCGCTCTTCAACGCGAGAGGAGCCTCCTCTCGGCTTGACCCGCAGCCGAAGTTCCTTCCCGCAACCATGATCGGGTGCTTCCTTACCCTCTCGGCGAAGTTGGGGTCAAGGCCCTCCATAGCGTGTCTGGCAAGTTCAGTGGCATCTGTGACCCCAAGATACTTCCCGGGCAGGATCACGTCTGTGTTGACGAGGTCTCCGTACTTCAAGGCTCTGCCTTCAACACTCATCGTATTCACCTCTCTAGGGAACGTGGGTCAGTTATCTTCCCTTTGATAGCTGAGGCGGCGACGGTCGCCGGCGAGGCGAGGTAGACGAAGGCCTTCGTGCTTCCCATTCTGCCCAGGAAGTTCCTGTTCGTAGATGAGATGCAGACCTCGCCTTCGGAGAGGAGTCCCATGTGGCCCCCAAGGCATGGACCACAGTTAGGGTTGCAGACCAGTGCGCCTGCGCTCACGAAGGTCTCTAGGAGGCCCTCCCGAAGAGCGGTCGAGTAGACTTCCTGCGAGGCGGGGATGACGAGCACTCTGACACCCTCCTTCACCTTGCGCCCCTTCAGGATAAGACCGGCCGCCCTCAGGTCCTCCAGCCTACCGTTAGTGCAGGAGCCTATCAGCGCCTGGTCGATCATCACATCACCAACCTCCGAGACGGGCTCCACGTTGTCTACGGAGTGGGGGCAGGCAACCTGAGGCTCCAGCTCCGAGAGGTCATACACGTGCTCCTCGGCGTACTGAGCGTCCGCGTCGCCAACGACGGGTCTCAGCGGAGCATTCGTTCTTCCTTCGAGGTATTGAAGCGTGACCTCGTCCGGTTCGACTATGCCGGCTTTGGCACCCATCTCTACCGCCATGTTGCATATAGTCATTCTGCCATCAACGCTCATCCGTGACACCATGGGGCCAGTGAACAACACGGCCTTGTAGACGGCTCCGTCTGCTTTTAGCTGTCCGATGACGTAGAGGATCACGTCCTTAGCTGAAACCACCCGGCCTAGGCTGCCCTCTAGGCGCAGCCGAACGGCCTCAGGTACCCTCAGCCATATGTTGCCCGTCGCCAGCACAGCTGCCATATCTGTGGCCCCTACACCCGTGGCAAACGCGCCCACGGCGCCATAAGTACAAGTATGCGAGTCAGCTCCAATGATGAGCTCTCCCGGCCGGGCATGCCCCTTCTCCACAGTCAACTGGTGACAGATGCCTCCGCGACCCACATCGTAGAAGTTGACTATCCCCTGTTCTCGGACGAACTCCCTTAGGCCTTTATGGAAGCCAGCGGTGCGAACCGTGTCCGCTGGAATAAGGTGGTCGAAGATAACCACGACCTTGCCTGGGTCCCAGACCTTCACCCCGCCCATCTCCTTGAAAGACTTGACTGTCAACGGACCTGTGAGGTCATGAAACATCGCGACGTCGACGTGCGCGTCAACGATCTGACCCGGAGCGACGCTCTTCGCGCCTGAGGCTCGCGCGAGGATCTTCTCAGCAATGTTAAGGCCCATGGAGCTCTCACCTCCACTGTTGCGCGTTCTGCATGGAGGGCTGTGTTCGTCCCCGTGGTGATCTACGCAGGACGCATGTGCACGTGTGGCCGGAATCCTTCAACGAACTTGGCACGGCCGGCATTTCCCCATACTCTGACATCCCGGTCCGTGTCCACACCTCGACTCCGCATAAAAGACTTTCTGGCAGAAGCGTCGCTTCTCAGGCTCGGACGCCGTGAGCGTCACCCGGGCGCTTTTCCGATACCTCTCATTGCTTTTGCCGAGTCAGCGACGGCGATAGTTCTCAGTCTGCGAGCAGATGGCTCGTAGGTCGATCACTGTTGAGAGAATCATCAACCGTCTACGCAGAGTTCAGCAGGATTCGGTCGACAGCTTCGAAGGCCCTCGAGATGCCCTCGTATCCTTCGATGCGTATCTGCGCCTCCTGTGCTCTCTTCGCGAATCTTGCGTCGTCAACCACTCGTTCTACGGTTGACCGAAGTCTCCTGGGCGTGATCTGGCCTTGCTCGAGTACCACGGCCAAGCCCATCTCCTCTACGCGCCTCGCATTCTGCATCTGCTCGGTGTGGTTAGGAGTTGGGACTAGGACCATCGGCTTCCCGTACATCATCGCTTGCGAGATCGTGCCATGTCCCGCTCTGCACAAGACTAGGTCACAGGCCTTCAGGTAGCTGAAGCGATCCTCGACCCAATGATAGACCTTGAAGTGCTCTTTCCCAACGACAGGAGGCAGGTTGACCCCGGTGTCGCCTAGGGACAGAACGACCCCATATGAGTCGGAGAGCGCGGGCAGACCTCTCAGCAGCAGCTCGATGAGGAATCCCTTCTCCTTCACGGGTCCGCTTATCGGAGCGAAGATGAGCTTTCGTCGCCCTGGGGAGAGCTTTCTCCGAAGCTCGTCTTGCGACGGAAGGGACTGAGGACGCGTTTCCAGGAAAGGTCCAGTCAGGCTGACCTTCTTCGAGTAACGCTGGGGTATCCTCAGGTTGCCAGCTGAGATAGTGTAAGGTAGGGGAAAGTCAGGGATCAGGACTAGGTCGCTGAGCGTCCAGATGCGACCGATCAGGGCTAGTGCCCCAGTGTCGGTGAGTCTCGCAAGCCTGACTAGGCGTTTTGTCGCCGGTATCGCTATCTTGAACTGGTTCAGAACAGTGATGACAGGTAAGCCGAGCGTCTTAGCTCCGAGGATCGTGGAGACCCTTGAGTCTGAGACCGCCAAGCACGGCCTGAAGGAACGGAGGACCATTAGCTCGTAGGCGATCTGCTCTAGAACCTTGATGGAGCCTATGAACGGCCCCGGGTTGACAGTTGTCTGTCGGAAATCGACGGCTCCATCCGGTTTGACCATGAAGCCCACGGAGGGGGCTCTCCTGCAAGGGAAACCTAGGCTTGAGGCGAGAGAGAAGCCCTCATCGTATGTTGAGAAGAGGACTTCATGCCCTTCCTTCTGAAGCCGCTGCGCGATCGGGGCGCATCGCCCTACGTGGCCTAGGCCTATCCCACACGCGCCGAAGTAGACTCTCATCGGGTCTCCTTCTTTTCCTCTTTGAGGTATCTCCTGCGAACAGGTCCCTCAGGTGATTCTTCCTCGAAGACTAAAGCCTGGAACTTGTGGATCTTCGTCCCGTCGAGGAGCCATACGTCAGGTGTGAGGCCCGCTTTGAGGCAGCAATGGCAGAGAAACTCCTCTGCATCCCACCCCCATTCGACCGGCACTTGAGGGAGCAGGAGGCCCTTCCGGTGACCCCGCTCCACTATGAGCCCATCTGCGCCGAGCTCGATCTGTTCAGGCAGCTCTCCTCGATCGCTGACCACGACTTCTCTAGGCTCAGTGAGGACGCTAACCTCGATGGCGATCTGCCTCATCTCCTGAGGCGCTACCGGTGGAAACCTAGGGTCTCCTATCGCCGCCTCTATCGCTGACTGAATAACAGCATCGGACAAAGGAAGGATAGGGTAGGGAAACCCTATGCATCCCCTCAGTTCACGCCCGTTCTCCGTAAGCCTGTTCAACGTGACGAAGACTCCTCTCTTCGCCGCCAGTCCCTTGGGAGCATCAGCTGGAACGGCGATCCTGTCCCGGCCCGTCAGGTATTCGACGATCGCCCGCCTCGCGAGGCCTACTAGATAGATGCCCTCCTCGGCCCCGATCTCGGTCGTCACAGGGCTCGCCTCAGCTTCGCTTGCTCCTTCTCAGCAGCCTCCACGATCGTCGTGTACCTCCCTTAAGCACGGCTGCCTCCTAGCGTAAGTTGAACCGTTACGCTTTGGGCATCGATCCTTAAAACCTGTTCCCTCGAGAAGCGAGACCCGCTCTCTCGGCGAGCGACTGTGGACAAGAGGTTCACTTGCCTAGGCTAGCCTCAGAGTTACTACCGGGGAAGAAGCGAGGTTAAAATCAAGCATGAGCCTGATCCTTACCACTGGGGTCAATGCAGTTGTCGACTCGCAGCATAGGGCTGAAACAGCCTTCCTCGGTCGATATGGTGCTCGCGAACGGGAAACTCCTCTCTGAACTTGGTGTCACGGAGGGTGGCCTCGCCATAGACGACGGGAGAATAGTCGCTGTCGCGAAGGAGAGCCACCTGCCGAGGGCTGACGAGAGGGTCGACCTGCATGGCTACCTCGTTCTGCCCGGCGTCATCGACTGCCATGTTCACCTGAGAGATCAGGAGTTAGCCTACAAGGAGGACTTTGTGTCCGGCACGAGTGCCGCTGCCTGCGGCGGCGTGACAACCGTCTTGGACATGCCCAACAACGAGCCGTTGACTGCAGGGCCTGGCAGCGTTCTTCAACGCATGACTCTGGCCAAGAGCCGAGTCTTGGTCAACGTCGGGTTCTACGCAGTGCCGATGCCCGACCGCAAGGAGCTGAGGGAGACAGCCGAGGCGGGCATTGTAGCCTTCAAGCTCTTTCTTTCAAGGAAGCTGGCGGGAGTGAACGTTGAGGACGACGACCTCGTGAGGGGCCTCTTCCAAGAGATAGCCAGGCTGCGTCTCCCAGTGGCTATCCACGCTGAGGACTATACGTTACTTGAGAGCGCAAGACAGGAGATGCAATCATCCGGCCGGAGCGACGCAGAGGCATACCTGCAAGTTCACCGAGCTGAGGCTGAGAGGCTGGCCGTTCGTAGAGCGCTTAGGCTCGCCCAGGGATTAGGCGTGAGGCTACACTTCGCGCATGTAAGTCTCGGCAGCAGCCTCTCGACCATACAA
>Ga0315310_10000743_pt1 | contig 20883 bp, 19 predicted proteins | sample TDP5_MG_FD_203630 | JGI IMG/M metagenome (GOLD analysis project Ga0315310, IMG submission 203630) | Freshwater sediment microbial communities from Lake Towuti, South Sulawesi, Indonesia - TDP5 | ecosystem: Environmental > Aquatic > Freshwater > Lake > Sediment | place: Indonesia: South Sulawesi... | reverse complement strand
CGTAGGCTTGGAGGCCGAAGCTCCGGCAAAACTCCACCAGCCCCTCCATGTCTTCCTCATAAAGATATAGGAACTTCTCCTTTGTTATCTTCACTTCGTAGGCGCGCCTGTCCTCACCCTTGGCTGTCAGCACGTCGCATGGGAAGCCTCTGCCACCGCTGACAGGAACCCTAACCGCATAAAAGCCTCGACGCCTCAGCAGCTCAACCAGCTCCAGCTCAGCCTGGTAGCCCCTCCTAAAGGCCACTTAAAACCAACCCCTGTAACCACACATTATTTAGAGGGAGGAACCCCCGTTATCTCTTTGCCCCAACATCAGGTCTCGTTTGAGTTTAAAAGCATTGATAAGAAACGTAAGCCATGTGTTTACAGGGAGGAGTATGGCCGAGGAAGGGGAGAAGATACGAAGGATGGCTGAGCTTCGAACCATGCTGGAGAGGCGTATGCGAGAGAGGGAAACCGAGCACTACAGGGCATTTTCACTGCAGCATGCATGCTGTTAATCTAGCTTAACAGAAGGAGCCCTTTGCATGCATATCAGGCTAGCGATACCAGGCTAGGATCGCCTCGACGGCCTTGTCGCTGTAGCCCTGCGCGCAACACCTTCCTGAGGATCCTCTTCCTCATCCCTTTCCTCCAGCTAAAACCATTATCCTTATTAGCATTACATAAGTCTTATGATTAATTTTGCCCTCCCGTTGCTCTCTATTGCGTATTCACACTCCGGGGTGAGCGTTCGTCGACGGGCAAACTGATCGATAGAATGTTTGTCTGACAGACAAACACAGACAATTTGGGATATTTCCTTTACAACTCTCCTCCTTCTTGGTGAGGGCGTACCGGCGCTTCGCCCCATAGACCTTGCGTGTTTCCTCCTCGTCGCTCAGAGCATATAACACTATAAATTAAAGTTCTATTATTGGATCTTCCTTTATTACCTTTGCAACAATCTGTGTGCTAGTTCTTTCAATTTCTCGCGAATTAATCATTTTTTCGACCTTCTCCATCAAATTTTCTCCGCTATCAGACCTAGCTAAAACAACAAAATCAATATCTCCGTATACGAAGTAAACCGCCCAAACACCAGGAATTTGCGCGAGCATATTTCCTATTTTATCATGGTAACCTGGACCGTATTTTGCGCGGACAAAAGTGATCGTGCGGTAGTCTTTCCCAACCTTCTCTGCATTAACTTTTGCAAAGTAACCCTCGATTATTCCCTCTGCTTCTAACCTCTTTATTCGATAATGTACCGTTGACTTCGGCACTCCTAACTTATCAGCTATTCGCTCCAGCGAGGTTCTACTATCCCTCTGCAATATATTAAGAACCCCTCTGTCTATTTCATCGAGCGATCTATGTTGTTCAGGCAAGCCTACCCCTCAGAAATAATTACGCTACTAGTTTATTAAATTGATTTTTTGGGCGTCCAAATTAAATCATTAAATCGAAATTTTATCCAAAAATTTAATTACAAAATATATATAAGAATTGAATTAATAACATTTTTTTCCTTTACACGTTTATGGCAAGGTTTATCCTTACCTACGTCCTAACAATTTCGATGCGATTGGCATGCCAAAGCTTATTGACATCGAATTGGAAAAAATCGTCATTGCAAAGGGAGTCAGGAAGACATTTGATGACGAGGTCATCGCCGAACTCTCAGCCTCTTTCGCGAAACACGGCGTCCTGCAACCTATCCTTGTCCAGCCGCAAGATGATGGCAACTATAGGCTCTTGGTCGGGAAACGCCGCCTCCGAGCCGCAGAGAGAGCAGGCTTAAAGACCATACTGGCGCTGGTTCTGGACGAGCCGCTGAAGCCTAACGAGGTCCTAGAGGCACAGCTCATTGAAAACCTCCACCGTGAGGATTTGACCCCCATAGAAGAGGCGGAGGCCTACCTGGCGCTGAGGGAGATGGGCTACAAAGTTTCAGTTGTAGCCAGAAGAGTGGGAAAGAGCCGACCCTATGTCTCGAAAAGGCTGAGGCTACTGAGGCTACACCCGAAGCTACGCGAAGCCGTTCTACGTAGAACACTCACCCCAGGACACGGGCAGTGGCTCCTCAAGCTGGAACCTGAACAGCAGCTTGCCCTAGCCGACGAGATCGTTAAGAAGGATCTGAGCGTGAAGGAGACCCGACAGCGCGTACGAGAGATGCTGGGAAAGGAGTTCGAGTGGCGCTTGGTGCCGGTGCGCCTCGCCCTCGACACCTACGAGGCCCTCCAGAGGATCGCGCCCGAGGGAGACGTCAAACGGCTCATCCAAGAGACGGTCAAGAAGCTCGTCGAAAAGGACTAGCTCACATCGTTAAATGCCATTTCAAACCCCACTACATAATTCATGATTTATTTTAAAATTGATGCTAGACGAGCTTGCTGGAGCCTTCTTTGAAAAAACTTATATTTCTTAAATTCCATTAAGAATTCTAGTCCGTAGAAGGATGGAATTACTGGTATGATTTCTGAGTTAGGGACATCTTCAAAGAGGATTGGTCAGTTGTACCCGATCCTGATGGACTATCACGGTAACATCATCGATGGGGAGCATCGTTACGACGCGGATGAGGGCTGGAGGACGATGCGGCTGGACCACATCCGAACCGAGAGGGACCGGATCATCGCCCGCATCGTCAGCAACATCTGCAGAAGAAGCGTGCCAAGAAAGGAGAAGACGGAGCTGCTAAGCAGGCTTGGAGAGATCTACCTAAACGAGGGAGTGGAGCCGGGAAGGATCGCCTATAAGATCGCGGAGGAGACCGGGATGAGCTACACCTGGGTGATGAAGTACCTGCCGGACAGGTTCAAGGACAGCGCACAATCAGAGAGGAGGACCGGTCCGGTTACACGCCGTGTAACCGGAATAGACCTGTTGGATCCTCCGCAGGACGTGCTGATTATAAAGACCTACGGAAACGTCGACTTCGTGAACATCTTGGTGAAGAAGCCCCTCTACGAGCAGCTGGAGAGGGCGGCTGAGAGGCTGGAAACGAAGCCGGACATCCTCATTTACAACGCCCTCCTCCTCATGCTTGAAAAGTGGGGCAAGAGCGCCCAACCCTAGAAGATCGACCTGCCAAGGTGGTAGGGACGGGTGGGTTGGCGGCTGATTACGGTGACGCAAACCCTAGTCACGAGGTTTGGGGAGCTGCGGTGCCGACTGTGTGGCCGAAGGCTGGGGGTGGGGCAGAGGGTTTGGAGCCACCTCACCGTCAGGTATGGAGGGAGGTATAGGGGCGCATCGAATAACACGCGGCGTTACTGCATAGAGTGCTACAGAAAGCTCTGGGTGTGAAGAGGACGGGTCAATCTGAGGAAACTGGAACTATAATCGATCAAAACGCTAGAAGACAAGCCCTCGATCGATTTCTTCTCTAAGGCTTATAGTATAGATCCAACGTTTTGTCCAGTTTTTCTTTTTTAACTACTTGACCTTTTAAGGGCTCATTTAGGAATCTCTCTGGGAGGGTATCATCTTTTCTACTTATTCCCTCCCTTGAATTGTACGACCTCACTAGGTTGTTTATTATTTCAGCGGCCGTCAATAATTCTTTCCTTCCGATGTCTATGCCGGTTATGATTGAATATAGCTTAGTTAATTCTTCCCAGAGTATCGGCCCGATTGTGGGCAGGCATACGAACTTGCATAATACCATGGAGTCGATTAGGGTGTAGAAGTCCTCCTGCTCCTTGACCATCTCCGCCTGTTTCTCATATGAGAGTCGGTCAATTTTGCCCTCCCTAAAGGGATGAGATCCTGTTAAGTTGGGTCTATAGGCCATGTGTCGTAGGTGGCAGGCTCCTCTGCATGAGACCGCGTAGGCTAAGGCAACACCCTTCAGTCCCCTTGGGTCGTAGCCCGGGGGCTCCAAGCCCTTGACGTGAATCGCAAATTTTTCAGCGCCTTCCCCTATAATTTCAGCCGCTTTCCTTACCCCTTCAGCTAAGGTGTTGCCAAGGTTTTCTCTGTACGCTATTTTCCCTAGAGTGGCTATCATTGCCTCGTGATTTCCAAAGGTTAGCTCTATTCCCCCGGTGTCCTTTTGTGTTATAATTCCCTTCTCATAGCACTCCATGGCAAAGGCTAGGACATTCCCCGCCGATATCGTATCCATTCCAAGCCTGTCACAGATCTCGTTGCCCTTTGCTATAGACTCTAAGTCATCGTTTCCACAAAGCGATCCCAGGGCGAACAGCGTCTCATATTCTGGCCCCTCCACCTCTGTTCCAGCATAGGGTCCCGTTTCAACATTAGATATTTTCCCGCAGGCAACCGTGCATGCATAACAGGCTTTACTACGTTTCATGATCTTCTTTTTCATGGCTTCGGCATTAATCTCTTCAAACCCCCCAAATTCGCCTTGCGTCCAGTTCCTCGTGGGCAAGGTCCCTGTGGTGTTGGTTAACGCCATCATCGCGGGCGTTCCATACTCTATAAGCGATTTTAAGCGATCCCTTATCTTCTCGTTTAATTCCTTTCTGAAGTCTTCAAGCTCTTCTGGTCTTGAGATCTCTATGCTTCCGCTACCCTGAACCGCTATCGCCTTCAGCCCTTTAGATCCCATTACCGCGCCGGCGCCGCATCTTCCAAACTGCCTTCCCCTAGCATGGCTTATACAAGCATATCTCACCAGATTCTCCCCGGCGGGTCCTATAGAAAGCGCCTGAAATTTTTCACCATGGTCCTTTTTGACGATCCTCTCTGTTTCAAAGGTGTCTTTACCCCACAGATGGGCGGCATCCCTTGTTTCAATTTTATCATCCTCAATGGTAAGGTAGACTGGTTTATCCGACCTCCCTTGAATTACTATCATGTCATATCCAGCGTCCTTTAGTTGAGGAGCGAAATAGCCACCACACTGCGACTCACCCCAGATTCCAGTTAAGGGCGACTTAAAAACCGCGCAAAATTTCGCGGCCCCAGACAACGCTGTCCCATTTACTGGTCCAGTTGCAAAAATCAATAAGTTTGCAGGATCGTAAGGATCTGTTTTAGTCTCCATCCCTTCAAAAAGGATCTTAGCTCCAAACCCCTTACCACCAATATAACGTGAGGCTAACTCCTTTTTTAACGTTCCAACCATGATGTTGCTTTCAGTTAAATTTACTCGTATTATTTTACCAGCATAGCCATACAAGTTTCCTCACCTCCGACATTTCTCAAAAATTTTTAATACCATATAAAATATATAAATTTAGTTAATCAAAATGTTGGTGGTAAGTTTGGAGACATCTAAACAAATTTTAGACCTAGATAAAGAGTACATTATGCAGTGCATTCCATCCAGACTGCCTATTGTGCTTGTGGAGGGTAAAGGGACCATCCTGAAGGATTTGGAGGGGCGAGAGTACATCGACTGTTTTTCGGGCATAGCGGTTACCAACATTGGGCACTGCCAACCCAAGGTCGTAAAGGCTGTACAAGAGCAGGCCGCCAAGCTCATGCACGTCTCAGCACTATACTATAATGTCCCAATGACGAGGCTTGCCGAGAAATTGGCTCAAGTTTGTCCAGGAAAATTAAAGAAATCCTTCTTCTGTAATAGCGGTGCAGAGACCGTTGAGGGCGCCATAAAGCTGTCCAAGAAGTACGCTGTAAAACGAGGGAAGATTGGAGCCCAAGTCATTTCGTTAGAGTGCTCTTTCCATGGTCGAACAGCCTTAGCCCTAACCCTCACCGGACAAAAGAAATATAAAACAAATCTAGGAAACTTTGCCAATGTTCCCGGCGTGGTCTATGCACCAGCGCCCTACTGTTATCGTTGCCGGTTAGAGTACCCTGAATGCGATATCTGGTGTGCGAGATCCCTAGAAGATATCATAGAGACCTGTACTACTGACGACATAGCAGCTTTCATCGCTGAGCCGATCATAGGCGAGGGAGGAATCATCGTTCCACCTGACGAGTATCTGCCTGAGGTCCAAAAAATTTGTAGAGAACATGAAATCCTATTTATTGTAGACGAGGTTCAGACGGGGTTTGGCAGAACAGGAAAATTGTTTGCAAGCGAACACTGGAAAATACAACCAGACATCATGACCATGGCTAAGGGATTAGGCGGCGGCCTACCAATAGGGGCCTTCATAGCCAAGGATGAGATAGCATCCGCCTTCACCCCCGGAGACCACTTCTCTACATTCGGTGGAAACCCTGTATGCTGCGCCGCAGCTCTAGCCAACATAGAGGCGTTAATGGAGGAAAAAATACCGGAAAAAACCGCTGAACTCGGAAAATACGCAATTGAAAGGCTTAATGATTTGGCTAAAAAATTTAAAATTATAGGTGATATTCGCGGTAAAGGCTTAATGATAGGAGTGGAGCTCGTTAGAGACCGGGAAAAGAAAACACCTGCTCAAGAGGAAGCTGAGAAGATTAGAGGAAAGATGCTAGAAAAAGGTATACTAATAGGCGTCGGTGGAGTGAAAAAATGCTGCATACGAATACAGCCTTGCCTTACGATAACCAAGGAACAAGTAGATGAAGTACTAGACACACTAGAGGAAGTTATATGAATGATATAGCCTAGCTTATTGCAACTAAAATCTTGTAGATAGAAGTCTAATAAAAAGTCAACTATAGAAAACTTTTTAATGATTTTTCATGAACTATTTTTATGTGAGGTGAAAAGAAGTGAAACCGAATACTCTATTTTGGGTAGGTTGCGTAGCATCTTACTTTGAAAAGAACATCGCTATAAGTACAGTTAAAATCCTCCGACAAACCGGTGATATTTTTACCTTCCTTGGTGTAAATGAGGGGTGCTGCGGATATCCTCTGCTTGCAACAGGGTATAGAGATGAGTTTGTAGACGAAGCTAAAAATAATATAAAGAAGATCTCAGCTTTAGGCGTGAAAAAGCTTGTTACAATTTGCCCAGCTTGCTACAAAACTTTTCGTGAAACTTATCCGCAAATTATAGGTTCCCTGCCGCTTGAAGTTACACATATTTCAGAATATATTACGAGTCTCATCAGAGCAAGTAAAATTAAGTTTAGGGAAATGCTTATGACAGTAACTTACCATGACCCGTGTCATTTAGGAAGGTATATGGGATTGTATAACCCCCCAAGGGATGTAATTTCATCAATTCCAGGCATCAAGCTCGTAGAAATGAATAGAAATAAAACTGATGCCCATTGCTGTGGAGCCGGTGGCGGATTGACGTTCGCTTTTCCGCTTCTCTCAAAAAAAATAGCTACAACTAGAGTAAAAAGGGACGTGTTGCCCACAAACGCCGAAGCCTTAATTACATCCTGTCCTGCTTGCGTTCAATATCTAAAGTTTGGTATGATTAAGGCTGTGCGCCCTAAAGCAAAGAGAATGAAAGTCCTAGATCTAGTCGAACTTGTAGCTCAAGCATTAGGCAGTTAAGGATGTGAAAGAATTGGCTATTCCTAAGTATAGTGAAGTCACTCCCGCAATCATTAAAGAGTTACAAAGCATCGTCGGACCAGAAAATGTGTTAACAGAGACTCATGACTTGTTATCACGAGCAATGGTTCATGCGGTTTTCAGGTTAAGCCGGTGGAAAGAGCATATGCCAGATGTGGTGGTTTTACCCAGTATAACCAGTGAGGTCGTAGAGATAGTGAAGCTTGCAAATTTATGTCGCATTCCTTTAGTGCCTAGAGCCGGTGGGTCAGGTGTGGCTGATGGTGCTGTACCTTTGAAAAAGGGTATAGTTGTTGACGTGAAAAGAATGAACAAAATAATTGAAATCGATGAAGAGAATATGTGTGTTACTGTCCAACCTGGGGTTAATTTAGACGTTCTCAATAGTGAACTTGAAAAACGAGGCTATATATTGGGGGACGATCCCTATTCTCGTCCGGTTGCTTGCATCGGCGGACGAATCGGCCCGAGTGGGTGGTCAACAGTCGCTGGAAAATACGGTCATGTTAAGGATATGGTAACAGGATTGAAAGTTGTCTTGCCACAAGGAAGTCTCCTTAAAATTGGGGGTCTGAAAAAGAAAAGGTCATGGAGAAAGCCATAGAGAATTATAAGGAGTTGCATGTCTTCTTTCAACATTGGGATAAATTGCCAAAATTTAAAGTAAAAAACATTAGTTCCGAAATTTTTGGCTCTAAAGATTCTTCTAATATTTATGATATTCTGAGGATTTCTGCAATAGAATGTTTAAGATATGCTGAATGGTTTACTTTTCCGCACGTTCCCTTTGAATCAGCTTTACCCCTACCCACGCAAAGCGATCTTCTTAAAGACAGATTTATAATGGCTTTTTTGCGGAACCTTCAGAGTTTAAATATTGAAATAAAACCTATTCCAGAAATCTACGAATATATAAGCCAAATTTTTAAAAACAGGGAAAGAGATTTCGAGATAATGAAGGAATTTATCGAAAAACTCAAATGAAAATTTTGCCTTTCTTTACTCGGATTTTTGGGCTCGGCGAATAGTTTCACTTAACTACCGCGCTTCTTTTGAGCAGAGGCGCGCGTTTTAGCCTCTTTTGGTAATAGTAGTATGCGCGCATGAGTGGTCATTAATTCTTTTTTGGCTTGTTTTTGTGAATGGGGCTGTTTTCTGCCTTTAGTAGGTGAATGTTGCTATGCTGTTGGCTAGTTCTGGTCTGCCTATTTTGTGGGCTGTGATGGCCACGGCGTATATGCATGAGTAGCATAGGGCCACGTGTATGCGGACCTTGGCCACGCCCCTCCACCTCAGGTTTTCCATCATGAGCTCATGCTTTCCAGCCTTGAAGGCTCGTTCCACGGCCATCTTAAGCCTGTATAGTTCCACCAGCCCAGGGTCTCCCTTAACCTTGAAGCGCTTGGTTACGTAGAGGTTGATTAATGGCTCTTTCACGTTGAGTGGGTGGGGTATGACTGGTTCAGCCCCAAATCCCCTGATGGTCTTGAAAACCTCTGCTGAGTAGTATTGGCTGTCGGCTATGACTTGGCTGACACACTTCTTGTAGCGTTTAAGCGTGTGTGAAGCCTGCTTCAACAGGGGCTTAACCAGGTCTTTGTCGTTGACGTTTGCAGCTCGCACGATGTAGGTTATGGGCAAAGCTGACATGGATGCCATGGTGTGGGCCCTCCAGCCCAGCTGGTAGCTTCGGCGCTCGGTCTTCCCAACCTTGGCCCCCCGGTCGCTTATGCCGCCCTTCCTGCCCCTCCTGGAGTAGGCCTTCATGAAGGTGCTGTCCATGCTCAGCTTAACGACCTCCTCTGGGTCGATTATGCCCATCCTGAAGGCTTGATCCCTGAGCTCCTTGAACAGCCCCTCAATGGTTTTGGGCTTGGCTCGGGTGATGAACCTGCTGAAGGTGGTGTGGTCTGGGGTTCTTTCCCCGCTGAACTCGCAGATCTCCCTGGCATATCGCCGCCTCTCAAGCCTCCTGCAAAGCTTCCTCACGGATGGTACGGCCTCGAAGCGCATGAACATCAAGGCCAGGCGCGCTTGAGTTGCCAGTTGGTTGGAGAGAGTTTGGATGACGCTGTTCAGGTTTTCGTGCACTATCATTGTGAGTCTGTTATTTTCTTGTTGGATGTCGTTGACACCTTTAATTTTGAATTCTTTGGGGTCGACGGGGTCTGCGAATTCAACTTCCAGCACTTTTCCTGTTTTTTCCTGCAATGCGTGGATTTTTTCGACCATTTTGAGTTGTCCTTTCTTGATGATGGCTACTCTGTCGCAGACTGTTTCAACTTCGGATAGGACACACCTGGCTCTCTTTCGTATTGCGACCGCATCCTTATGAGAGTCTAGACCGAATATTGTTATTGTGCCTGCTGTTTTTGATATCAAGTCGAGGCAACAGCGTATGGTGGTTGTTTTGCCGGCGCCGTTGGGTCCGAGGAAGCCCATGATTTCTCCTTTGTGCACAGTGAGGTTGAGGTCTTTGACGGCAAGGTGACTGCCGTACATTTTCGTCAGATTTTTTATCTCTATAACTGGCACCTTACCCATTCTTTTTCCTCCATCTAGGTGATGGTTCAGTTAGGCTGGCTTTTAATTCTTAGGCTCACCTAATTAATAGTCTTTAGGCACTTGTAGCAATGTATGCATGCATGTTAGGAAACGCAAGTAAGCGTCTCCAAAAGTGCGGGGGATGGGGCAAAGCAAAGCCGTTTTTAGATTCGATGATGAAACAAAAGAGATGTATCTATGCAGCGTCTATCTCGGTGTGAGCGCTGAAGAAGCCAAAAGAGAAGTTGGCTGGCACCTCAAGATAGCACAAAATGTAAAGGCGGTTGAGCCGCCTACCACAGAGAAGGTCAAATTCATTAGAAGTTATGATCCCCACGGATATGATATTGCACAGGAGAGGTTTGTTCGGCAGTGCTGATTCTTCATCTTGGGTTAAATTGACCAAGAGCAACTGGTAACCGCCAACTCGTCAGCGCCCTTTTGGCATATTCAAGCGTTTTCCTGATTGCTATAGGCCGCCATGTTCCCAAGGTCTTGTTTCTGTATATTTTTCCGAATATGCACCATTATTGTTGGTGTACAAAGTTTTTTAAATTAAACGAAGCAATATAACAATAAGAGGGAAAATAATGGCTGTTTTTGCAAGAAAAGCAAGTGGATTAGCCAAGGAGGCGTCATTGTTTGATGCTTTCGGATTTGGCTTCATGAACAACGGGCTTGGAACTGCCTTATGGACAATGATGAGCTGGGGGCTATATACGTTTCCCGGAGGAAACATGGTATTAGGAGCCATAATCACTACGCTCTTTACTATTTTTGGCGTCTCGCTTGCGTGGGCAATTTTGGGAGGATCAATGCCCCGAAGTGGTGGAGACTACGTATACAATTCTCGAATCATTCATCCTGCTGTAGGAACCGCGACCAGCTGGATTCAAGGACTTTTCACCATGACCATGTGGATATGGTTGCTTGCTCCATGGATTGCAGATCCTGGAATACCGATACTTGCTGGTGCATTGGGCATTGCTCCTGAGGCAGTGGAGTTCTGGGTGTCGCCAATTGGCATGTTTATTGTGGCTTCAGTCGTGAACGCCTTAAGCTTTCTCATTGTTACCTTTGGGTTTAGAGCCTACCTCAGAATGCAGAAAGTTACCTTCATACTTGGAATAGTGGGAGTAATAATGGGTGTAATTCTCCTTACCATTTCTTCACGTGGACAATTTGTGTCCACTTACAATGCTATTGCTATGGAGTCGGGTTCAGCAAGCTACCAACAGACAGTAGCTGCAGCAGCAGAGGCAGGCTATGCGCCTAGCGATTGGAATTGGACATCCACATTGGGCCTGACGCCAAGTATTGCTTGGGGTGTAACCTATGGTTTCGCTATTGGATATATCGGTGGCGAAATCAAAAGGCCTGAACGTAACATATTACTTGCACAGGTACTTGCTGCCCTTATACCTGGAATCGTCTGTGTTTGGGCTGGACTTGTATGCCAAAATACTCTGGGCTATGAGTTTATGGGTGCAGCTGCTTATGTGGACAATGAGGGCCCGGAGTGGTATACTATGCCGTTCCCAGCAAATTGGGCCAACTTTGCGGCCATCCTCACAGACAACCCCATACTTCGTTTCTTGATCGGCTTTAATTTCATAGCTTACACCTTCTACTGGATACCATTTAGCTATCTTGTTTTCAGCAGAGTTCTATTCGCACAGGGGATGGATTTAATCGGCCCGCGTTGGTTTACTGACCTTAATCTACGATTTGGTACGCCAATCAAACTTTTCGGCCTTCAATGGATACTCGGGCAAGCTACCATCATACATTATAGCTTATATCCAGAATGGCTTGGTGGAATTTCAATAATGGGATTAGATGCCTTAACGGTGTGGGCAGTTATGGGGATTACTGTTATGCTGTTCCCCATCGTCAAAAAAGCTAAGCATATTTGGGAAGCCTCACCGCATAGATGGAAGATAGGACCATTGCCAGTTGCAGAAATAGCAGGGGTTGTAAGCATAATCTTGGCCGCTGTAGTAGTTTGGGCCGTTTACGCCTCTCCAGCAATGGGTGGACTCAATGTATATTGGACACCTATCTACATTGGTATAGGCATAGTGGGTGTCCTTTGGTATTACGCTTGGAAGATGAAGCGAGGTAAAGAAGGAATTGACATTTCGCTGGCATTCAAAGAATTGCCACCAGAGTAGCCTCAGAAAACAAATATTGATCCACCTCCCCTTTTTATTATAGGGTTTATATAAAATAGACTAAAAACCTACAAAGAGAGTGCAGCCATGGCCCCGTTTCGACTATTCTTTGTGACCGATGTTCACGGGTCAGACATCTGTCTAAGAAAATTCCTCAACGCCTTGAAAGTATACAACGTTAACGTAGGCATCTTGCTCGGTGACCTAAGCGGCAAGATGATTAATCCTATCATAAAACACGCTGATGGCAGTTGTACCTGCAATTTCTTGGGAATAGATACCATCACAAGAACTGAACAGGAGTTGCTGGAGTTACAAAAGAGAATCAGCTCTACAGGCAACTACTATTATCTCACCACACCTGAGGAAATGAAAGAGTTAATGACTGAGGGAAAGACCATCACGGGCAGAATAGATGCGCAGGTGAGGAAAATACACCTCGGAGCCGGGAAAATAGAAGAGATATTTCGAAAACTTGTCATCCAAAGACTGAAAAATTGGGACCTAATAATCCAAGAGAAGCTTAAAAACTCCGGCATGAAGATGTTTATTGCCCCAGGCAACGACGACCTTCTTGAGGTAGACGACGTTCTAAATAACTTCAGCTATGCGATCAATGCTGACAATAAGAAAGTTACTATAAATGGCCATGAAATGATAACCACATCATGGTCCAATTTCACGCCATGGGAAACCCCAAGAGAGTGCGATGAAGATGAATTGGCTAGGAAAATCGATAAACTGTTGCCTCAGATTGAAAATATGCAGAATGCAATTTTCAATTTTCACGTACCACCCTATGGCACAAATCTAGACCAAGCGTACAAGCTGTCTAAGGATTTGGTGCCCTCTGTGAGCGAAATGGTCAGTGTCGGCAGTATGGCTGTGCTTAATGCCATAAAGGAACATCAACCGTTGCTTGGGCTTCACGGTCACATCCACGAATCTCGAAGTGTTCAGAAAATTGGTAGAACAACGTGTTTAAACCCAGGCAGCGAATACTCAGAAGGAATACTGCGCGGGGTTATTATCACCTTAGACAAAGGGCAAGTTAAGAGTTGTCAGTTCACATCCGGTTGATGAGTGTGGGACATTGTCGAAGAAGTTTAGGCTACCTTTTGAAATTCCCTTAGAAGAATATCCGCCTCCAGAAACTTTTTTTGAGGAAGCATTATCATGCGTCAAAGAGGCAGCAGAACAGCAAATAGTGTTGAGAATAATGGGAGCCATGGGGATTTGTTTACACGCTCCGGAACATAGACAACTTTGGGAACGAATCGGCAGGCTTGGAGAAAAAGTATTCTCTGACATTGACTTTGCGAGTTATGGCAAATTTCGCCAAAAAGTGTTTGAATTTTTCAAGAAACGGGGCTACGATGTCGATCCCAGATTGCAGATGCATTATGGCATGAAGAGGCACATGTACTTCGGCGGCAAAATCCCTCTAATAGAGGTTTTTTTTGACAAGTTAGAAATGAATCATACCATAAGCTTTGGTAAACGACTTGAAACCGATTCACTGACTCTTCCTCTTACGGAATTGTTACTCCAAAAGCTGCAAATAGTGAAAATCAACGAGAAAGACATCAAAGACGCCGTAGTATTACTCAGGGCTCACGATGTGGGAAAATCCGATATGGAAACGATTAACCTCAATGCTCTGGCGAACGCAGGGCTCTTTTCCGATTGGGGTTTTTACTATACAATAGTAACAAATTTAAAGAAAGTTAAGGATTTCAGCTCTGCATCAACGGTTTTGAATGAGGACGATAAGACGATTGTAACTAGTAGGGTAAACAAGATCCTTAGGTATCTAGAGGAACAACCAAAAAGCCTAGGTTGGAAACTAAGAGCAAGGGTCGGAACCGAGAAAAAATGGTATAATGAAGTAGAAGATTGGGCATTCTTCCGTGCAGACACCCAATGACCGAAGCTCAGGAGTGTTTCCATGCGCAGACCAAGGCAGGATCAACGGAAGGAAAAAATAGATAATCTGTGCCAGCTGATCGTTGACCTTGACAGTATAAGGGCTTTTAGGCGAATAGAACCTGAGCTTTTGAAACAGAGCTTTCAAAAGACGAAATCTGCTGAGATAATGGAGGAGTGGAAAGCTATTCGACATGATGTAGAGAAAATTTCTTACATGCCTATAGAAATTCAAGGATTACCGACTTTAATGAGATTAGCCGCATTTCTGAAACTGCTCGCTCCTGTTGCCTCGATTTTTATGGTTTTAACTTTAGCGTCTCAAATGCGAGGTTCTAAGACCCTCCCTATTCCGCTTCCAGCAATATTTGGCGAACGGACAATTTTCATGATAGCTGTTTCGCTGTCCTTCGGCATAATGCTCGCTTTTGTGATGGTTGACTATACTATTAGAAGAAGAGTGATAAAATACGAGGAAATACACCTAGAGAAATTTGGCAGAGGAAGGAAGCGTATCGAAAATGTGATACGGAAACTCATAGAAAAGCTTGCCAAAGAGCTAAAACGTCGCAATGAAGATCCTAACAATTTCAAACTGACACTTTTCTACAAATATGAGGGGCTAAAAGTCATCAAAGAAAGTAGGGGAAGAATTCTAAGAAGGAAATATCCAGTCTACACAGCTATTTGCTTGACAGAGTAGGTCAGATAGCGACCACTTCTACACCCGCCATATGATGTGTATAAGGCTTTGCAACGGCTCCAGTCAGTTTTCATATGAAAAAGCTTAAACCTTTGGAATAGACAAAGATACACAAGAGCGCTAGGAAGAGATAAAAAATGAGTGCAATCTACGAGGCTGAAAAAAAGAAATTCCTTGAAAAAACAAAACGCTCCGAGAAAATCTTCAAGGAAAGCATTAAATACACTCCCTTTGGTGTTCATAGCAATTACAGATTCTTCGTCCCCTTTCCCATCTACTTCACGAAGGGAAAGGCTGCCAGGGTATGGGATGTTGACGAGAACGAGTACATAGATTTTAACATGGCATTTGGTGCATTGGTAAGTGGTCACTCTCATCCGGCATTAGTAGAGGCGATCACAGAGAGGATTGCAAATGGCACAATACTAGGCTTTGAACCTGAGGATTCATACAAATTAGCAAAGCTTATTTCCGAACGCTTTGATGTTGACAACGTGAAATTCTCCTCTACGGGTGGAGAAGCCACTAACTATGCCATCAGGTTTGCAAGAGCTTTCACTGGACGAAAAAAAATATTAAAGTTCGAGGGATGCTACCACGGTTTCCCCGACAGTCTGTTGGTAAGCGTAAAGCCTTCCAAGGCTAAGGCTGGGCATCCTAAATTCCCCAACCAAGTTCCAGCTTCTCAGGGCATGCTTGAAGAAGTGGTTAAGTACACATTAGTGGCACCATTCAACAACCTGGAAGCAGTTGAGACAATTATGAAGGCTCATGGAAACGAGGTAGCCGGTATTATCTTAGAGCCTGTACCAATGAACATGGGCTACGTTCTGCCTAAACCAGGGTTCTTGAAAGGGCTCAGGGACATAGCCAACGAGTACAACTCGGTCCTCATATTTGATGAGATAAAAACATGTGGAAAATTCTACCGAGGCGCGGCTGGATACTTCAAAATAGAACCAGACCTCGTCACCATGGCCAAAGCTATAGCAGGTGGATACCCGCTGTCTGTTGTAGGAGGCAAAAAGGAAATAATGGGCTGTGTTGTTCCAGGCATCGTTTCTCACGCGGGCACCTTCAACTCTAACACTCTTTGCATTACAGCAGGGATAGTCACCCTCACAAAAATCCTCACAGAGCAAGCCATGAACAAGGCTACAAAACTTTCTGAAACGCTGGCGAAGGGCTATGAGGACATTATTGAGGACACCAAAATTCCTGTAATAGTGCAGTGGGCGGGCACAAGTGGCACATGCCATTTCACCAAAGTGAAGAGAGTCGAGGATTGGAGAAGTTTCCTAGCTTCGGAGGTTTCAAGATGGCTCCTATACCTAATGGTTATGATGAACAGAGGCATCGTCCCCATGGCTCCTGGACCAGATGAGCAATGGACAGTTTCAGTACAACATACCAAAGAAGACATAGAGAAGCATTTAGAAGTCTTTAAGCAAGTTGCAGAGTACGTAAGGAAACTAGACATCGAGATGCCAATGGTGGAAGCTGTCTAAACAAGGTCGCTCACGACGCCTACGAGAGGCAAACTAAAGCCTAGGATTGCGCGTGTTTCTTGCTTTATCCTATTAGTTCTTCTACGCACTCGGCGAAGACCCTTGTGTGGAGATCCACATCCTTGGCTGTAGTGTAAGGCGAGATTAGTGCCATGTTGTGGAACGGCGTGAGCAGGATCCCACGGTTTAGTGCGTAGAGATGCATCAGTCTGTCTAACTCTTGGTCTTTTGCAGCTTCAGCTTCGCCGCCATTCTTTGGCGGTGTTGGCGTAAAGCGGTACTCCACCCTGACTCCCAAACGCACTACATGCCATGGCCGTCCTTTGGCCTTGATTATCCCGTCCACGCCTTCGGCGAAGCGCTCGGCAAGAGGGATCATTCGTTGGAAGTTCTCTTTGGTGATTACGTGCTCCAACGTGGCCCTCATTGCGGCAACCGCTAGTGCGTTGCCCGACAAGGTTCCTCCAAGCCCGCTTTCATCGGTAGTGTCTGCCTTTATCTTCGCTAAGATTTTGTCCGCAACCTCTTGGCTGATGCCATAGGCAGCAGCGGGCACGCCGCTTCCTATCGGCTTTCCTAAAGTGACCATGTCTGGCTTGAGGCCATAGGCTGCGGTGTAGCCTCCAGGGCCACAGCAGATGGTGTGGGTTTCGTCAATTATAAGGAGAGTGCCATTGCGCTGATTCAATTCGCGCAGCACATCATGATAGCCTGGCTCCGGAAGAATTATCCCTCGATTTGTCATAGCAGGCTTGTTGTTACGGCTGGATTCACCGGGGGTCCGATGTTTCCCTCTCTAGGCACACCGATGCCGTTCTTGAGGCTGATAAGCATCTCACCCACGGTGCCGTGGTAGCATCCGTTAAAAACTAAGATCTTCTTCCTGTTGGTTACCTCGCGGGCGAGTCTCATTGAAAACCTGTTTGCATCCGTGGCCGTCATAGCAATCTGCCAGTACGGCAAGCCGAAGCGGCGCGCCAATTCCTCTCCTACCCATATTGAATCCTCGGTTGGGAGCATCATGGTGATCCCACGGCGTATTTGACGAGCGACGACATCCACCATGGGTCTTGGCGAATGACCAAACATCGCGCCGGTGTCTCCCAAGCAGAGGTCTAGGTACTGATGTTCATCTACATCAGTTACATAAGCTCCTTTAGCTGACTTCACAAAAATTGGATATAAGCTACCTTTCATACCAACGGAGACGGAAATAGATCAGCTGATTGCAGGTTGCTCAAGGAAGTTTACGCCCCTCCTTCAATTACTGAAGGAGACGGTGTCAGAATAGGCGAGGCAAGCCAGCTTAACGTTCCGCTATTCAAAGCTACAATGGAATACCATAAGACAAAGGATATCCTGCACGTAATGAAGATCCTAGGCCACAAAAACATCAATAACACCCTCATCTATACTCAACTGGTCGACTTCAAGGATGACGAGTACGTTTCCAAAGTTGCCAACACTCCTGAAGAGGCCTGTAGTCTTGTGGAGGCAGGCTTTGAATATGTCTGTAAGGTGAATGACGTCCACATATTCCGCAAAAGGAAGTAGCCTTGCCTAAAATGGGCCGAGAGAATTCATGGTGGGCCGGGAGAGATTTGAACCCTTTCCGCCGCAAAATCCCCTCTTTTTCTGTAAATGTTTTAGGCTTAATGAGAGCTTAAGTTTGGAAATGCCGCTCGAATCTTGAGTAATCCGTTCAGCTAGTATGAGTGCCTGCTTCCGTAGAGCACCTACGTTTGTATTCGAAATTAAACTTATATGTTGTTGACGATTAGAATATTGTGGGTTAATTTGCATGATAAGGTTAGGAGGATACGCTGGAAAAGTTGCCAGAGTTAACCTGACTAAGAATAAGGTAAAAATAGAAGATTTACGCTGGGAATGGGTTCCTGAGTATGTTGGAGGCAAGGGTTTAGGTTTCAGGTATTTATTCGAGAAACTTAAACCACATTTAGATCCACTAGGCCCGGAAAACGAGTTGATCTTTATGACAGGGCCCCTGTCAGGGACTTTAGCCCCAGCTACTGGCAAATACGTGGTGATTACTAAGTCTCCGCGCACACGAACTATTCTTGACTCGTATTTTGGTGGTACTTTTGGAGCTAAACTGAAGCTTGCTGGTTTCGATGCAATTATAGTTGAAGGAAAGGCGGATAAGCCAGTATACTTAAAGGTCGACAACGAGAAAGTTGATGTAAAAGACGCGAGCCACCTTTGGGGAATGGGAGCATTCGATACGATCGCCGCCATTAAAAGGGATGAAGATGATGATAAGCTTAGCGTTTTAGCCATAGGACCTGCAGGCGAGAATCTTGCCAAACTTGCTTCAATAAACGTCGACGTTATTTGGAATGCTGGAAGGGGTGGTGCAGGGGCCGTTATGGGCTCTAAGAATTTAAAGGCTGTTGCGGTGAAGGGTGAAGGACGTTTTCCAGTGGCTGATGAGGATAGGTTTAGGGAGGTTTCAAGGGAACTTACTCAGAAGAGCGTGTTGACAGAGGCTAATATATGGGCTAAAACCGACGGAACCCCTGCGATAGTTGATATGTCAAATACTGTTGGAATTTTATTAACCAGATACTTTAAAAGCGGAGTCTTCGAGAATCATGACAAGATTAATACTGATGTGGTCAAGGCTCACCTGGCTGAAGTTCGAGCTTGTTACGCTTGTCCTTTAGCCTGCAAGCGACTGGTAAAGCTAGGAGATCGCATTGTGAAGTCACCTGAATATGAAACGCTGGCAACGGCAGGCTCAAACTGTGGAATCGGAGACTTTGAGGCCGTAGCTGAATTCAACCTCATCTGCGGAAACCTCGGCATCGACACGATCTCAACGGCGAACATTATAGCCTTAGTGATGGAACTCTACGAGTCAGGAACCCTCAAAAAGGACATGCTTGATGGAATTGAGGCGAACTTCGGAAATAAAGAAGCCTTGCTAAAATTGGCTGAGAAAATTGGGAAAAATGAAGGCGTCGGTAAAGTGCTTTCCGGGGGCGCTAGGATGGCTATTCAAAAGTTTGGAGTTGATGCGGAAAAGTATGCTATTGATGTTAAGGGGCTGGAAATACCTGGATACGAGCCGAGGGGGACATGGGGCATGGCATTGGCATACTCCACGGCAGATAGGGGTGCTTGTCACCTGCGAGCATGGGCTGTTTCAGAAGACGCGTTCGGAAAAATGGAGCCTAGGACATTTAACGGTAAGCCAGCCCTTGTTAAAAGACTTGAAGACCTCAACAGCGTCAAGTGGTCGCTCATAGTCTGCGACTTCTGGCTAATAAACTACGATGAAATGGCAACACTACTTACACCGGTCTGGGGCAAAACCGTTAAGCATGAAGACCTCAAGGTCACAGGCGAACGGATATGGAACCTGGGAAGGCTATTCAACATAAGGGAAGGATTCTCAAGGAAAGACGACAGGTTACCTGGAAAGTTCTTCACACAACCACTTGTTGGGGGACCAACCGACGGCGTTAAGGTTTCAGAGGAAGAGTTCGAAAAGGCTCTAGAGGAATACTACGGGCTTCGAGGCTGGAATGCTAATGGAACACCTAAAGAAGAAACATTAAAGAGACTTAATCTAAGGTGATCGAAAGCATTCCTCATGAGCTGTCGAACAGCGTACTCGACGGCGTGGCTCCTGCTGGCGAAGACCCCCTCCTCCACCTTCCCCTGGATCCACCTCAGAACCGCCCGGTCCATGGTGATGGATGTGTGCTCCGAACCAAGCTACGCTCCCCACAAATAAATTACTGAAAAGTAACGAGGGGAAGGCTTTAAGAGTTTTGCAGAACCATTAATCGCAGTTAATGGAAATATTAACGTCGACCGTTCCCAAATCGTTCCCAGCCCATCGAGGTCGAGTCAATCCCATAGAGGTCGTAGTCGGGCATGATGTGCTCGATCTCGTCTGGCTGGTCTAGCTTTGAGTTGAAGCCGATCCCGCCGATCTTAACCTCGCAATTGAACATCTTAGCTAATCCGAGAGCTTTAGGTCTGTTCTAGGAGAAGACGCACGCTATGTAGACTATGTCAGGATTGTATACAACATGCCTAAAGAAAACCTAGTCGCCTTGCTTTTTATGCCAAGCGCTGGCCTTCATGAGAGCTAAGTTGGGTAGCTTACCGTCGACCTGTATGGGGAGGACCTTCGTCAGATCTCCTCCAGTTCTTCGGCGTCAGCGCCCACTCGTATTCAGCATAGATCTTTCTCCAACCGTCTCGGCTCCTGCTGTGGTACACTCTGTCCTGCTCCGGAAGCCTTTGGCCCATGAAGAATTTGACGATATCTCGATCCATTTTGGCGTCGCCTAGCAGGGTGCGGAAGGCTGCTCGCAGGCTGTGTGGCCTGCACGGGTTTTGACCCCTATAGCTTCCCATCCAGCGTTTGCCAAGCCTCTCAAAGCAGTGGTCGACCGCCCTGTGGGATGTGGTGTACAGGCGGCTCCCAAGCCTCAGCCTTCTCCCCCTCAGGTGTTCCCTTAGCAGCGACACCCCCCATTCCCCAAGGAAGGTCATGAACGGCACGTCGGTTTTGATCCTGGCTAGGTCAAAGCACAGGGGAACGATTCCCTGTTCATACTCGTATTTGATGTCTCCATAGGTGAGGGCTAGGGCGTCG
>Ga0315310_10000742_pt1 | contig 20885 bp, 21 predicted proteins | sample TDP5_MG_FD_203630 | JGI IMG/M metagenome (GOLD analysis project Ga0315310, IMG submission 203630) | Freshwater sediment microbial communities from Lake Towuti, South Sulawesi, Indonesia - TDP5 | ecosystem: Environmental > Aquatic > Freshwater > Lake > Sediment | place: Indonesia: South Sulawesi... | reverse complement strand
TTTTCTTCGGCCTTCGCCTCTATTTCAACCTCTTTCTCCCTGGCGACGGGCCGAAACTTTCTAACCCTCTCCTCAACGATGTCGCCTAACTTGAGAGGCTGCTTTTTAACCTCAAGCTGTCCAGCTTCTATCTTAGCCAGGTCAAGGACATCGTTAATCAGCCTGCCCAAACGGGAAGCATTATGTTTCATTATGTTCAACGCTTTAATCTGCTTCTCTTTCTCAATTCCTCTATCCATCTCCTCCAAAAAAAAATCGATATAACCCTCTATGGCCGTGAGGGGAGATTTGAATTGATGAGAAACGCTCGAAATAAAGTCGCTCTTTAGACGGTCCATTTCTCTCAACTTCTCGGCCATTAGATTGAGTTCTTCAGCGAGCGTGCTCAATTCATCATCTTCTAGTTCTATTCTTTTCTCAAGCTGGCCTGAGGAAATCGATTTTGCTAGAGCCGCCAACTTTTCAATCCTTCCCGATATCCGTCTCGCTATAACCGATGCCCCGAGGGCCCCCAAGATTATTCCCGCTATGCCCAATGGAAGGAGAGCCCACCTCGGGAGGAGAAAGCCTATAGCAATCAGCGCCCCTATCGCTCCACATACAAATAAACTGGCGAGAACGGCAATTTCTCTTTTGATCGTCACCTCTACTCCTATCTACTCTCTTCCTAGCCTGAAGCGAACTTGCGCAATAAGTTTTTTACCCATCCTCCTGTTGACCTTATCAATTATATACTTCCTTCTTGCCGACAATTCCTGCATATAGACAGGATTATCTACTTCAACCGTTAAGTTGCCTTCCCTAAAGCTCCCAATTCGGGCATGTTTTGCCAGTTCACCAAGTTCTTCGTGCCAGGTAGCGAAGAGCCTCTGAGTCTCATCGTCCAGATTAAACTTCTTGAAAGTATCCTGGATTATTTCCCTTACTTCCTTGAGGTATTTCACGAGCCGCCCTTTCCCTCTATAACCGAGCTATTCCAAAAATATATTATATCATATTCTCATAGGCATGACTATAGAAATGTAGTCTTCACCAGTTGTTGGCCTTATCAAACATGGATTAAGCGAATTGGTCAGTTCCAAGAACAGTTCTTCAGACCCGATATTTCTATAGACATCAATCAAAAATTGGGGATTGTACGCAATTTCCATCTCATCTCCGGCATAGTCTATTTCCACGACATCGCGAGCCTCCCCAAGGCCCTCCGTATTTGCGCTAATAATTAGTCTATCCTTCTTTAGAGAATACCTGATGGAATTAGACTTTTCCGTAGTCAAAAGAGCAACCCTCCTAGTTGCCTGCAATAGCTCTTCCGTTTTTATTTTGAGCTTAATCTCGCTTGTCTTCGGAATAACCTGTTCATAATTCGGGAAATGGCCCTCAATTAACCTCGAAATTAGTACCACATCATCTATGACGAACCCCACTTGATTCTCTTCTATGCTTAATTTCACCTTTGCCTCGGGCCCCGGTTCTCCTTTCCCTGCTACCTGGGCAAGAATTCTATTAAGCTCATTGACCGCCTTTGTGGGGATGATCACCTTCGCTTCTTTCTTCTTATCAACTTGAACATCTTTTGCGATATAAGACAATCGCCGCCCGTCCGTCGACACCATCTTAATCTTCCCTTTCTCTACCCGGAGAAATATCCCGCAGAGCACATATCGCGTCTCGTCCTGCGACACAGAGAATATTGTTTTCCTAATCATCTCAATTAATAATTCCGGGGCGAGAGCCAATTCTCCGTCCCCTTTCAGCTTGGGTAGGACAGGGTAATCTTCCTTTGGTACACCCATCAGGTTAAAGGTCGCTTGTCCACTATTGATCTCCACTCGGCTCCTATCATCGACTTTCATCCTCACTTCTGGACTCGGTAGCTCCCGAACCACCTCGTAAAATGTCCTCGCCGGGACAGTTATCCCGCCAGGTCCTACGACCTCCACTTTCACCGAACATCTTATTCCGACTTCCAAGTCCGTCGCAGTCAAATCCATCCTATTTCCTTTTGCCTCCAACAGAACGTTCCCCAGTACAGGAAGCGTACTCTTTGTTCCAACTACATTTTGCACCATTTGGATTCCTTTAACTAATTCCTCGCGCAGACAAGTAATCTCCATATCTCTCCTCCTATTCTATTTTTTATAGAAGTATTTATTAGTATGGGATGTTAATATGTTAATAGAATTCTGGGAAAGGGAAAATACTTTAAATTCCGCAGTTTGTTTGAGTCGATCATTAAAGGAGAGTATCATGTGAAAAGTAACCTGAAATTATTAACACCATCCACAATAAGAGACCATACGGGAAACTTATCCACCGATTCTTGTAGTTAATCACATCCCTTTCCACTTTATGTTCCGGTCTTAATCTCTTCGCTTATCCTATTTACTAGCGCAGAGAAGAAAGGGTCACTCCCGAGTTTCATTTTTATCTTTTCGCAAGCATACATCACTGTTGTGTGGTCCTTACCTCCGAACTCGGCCCCGATCTCCGTCGTGGAATATTCCGTTAAGGTTCGCGCCAGATACATTGCCACCTGCCGTGGAAAAGCCACCGCATCTGTTCGTTTCTTGCTTTTCATTTCCTTAACGTCGAGGTGGAAATGTCTACTAACAACTCTTTGGATCACTTCAATTGTTATCGGTGAAGCAAGCTCATCTCGGGTAATTATATCCTTCAAAATTTCTTTGGCGCGGTCAACGGTAACTTCACTTCCGGTCAGAGAAGAGAATGCAACAATCCTGATCAAAGACCCCTCTAACTCCCTGATATTAGATTTTATCTGGCTTGCCAGAAAAAGAACCACATCGTCCGGTATGAAGATGTTTTCTGCTTCCGCCTTCTTTCTTAAAATGGCAATTCTCGTTTCCAAGTCGGGTGGTTGGATATCCGCAATCACTCCCCACTGGAACCTTGAACGAAGCCTTTCTTCGAGGGTGGGTATCTCCTTGGGTGTTGAGTCAGAGGAAATTACTATCTGTTTGTGGGCTTCATAAAGCGTGTTGAATATGTGGAAGAACTCTTCTTGCGTGCTCTCTTTTCCCGCCAAAAATTGGATGTCGTCAATCAAGAGCACGTCCAGATTCCTGTACTTGTTGCGGAATTGTATCATCCTGTCGTTCCGAATTGATTCAATAAGTTCATTGGTGAACCTTTCTGAGGTGATGTAGAGAACGGAGAGCCTGGGATTCTGTTTCTTATTATGGTGTCCAACAGCCTGTAATAGATGTGTTTTTCCTAAACCAACCCCACCGTATATGAATAGGGGATTATACGCTTTTCCGGGGTCATTGGCTACTGCTTGACATGTTGCATGAGCAAAGCGATTAGAGGGGCCGACGACAAAATTCTCAAAAGTGTATTTTGGATTGAATTCCATCATGGTGAAAGTGGTTTCGTCTGCCGCAATAGATGTGGGTTCGATCTCTTCGTCCCTCCTCTCCCGTTCCTGGATTTGGGATTGAGGGTCGATTGTGAAAATTATTTGGGCTTCTGGGGTTGTGGCTGCTTTCAAGAATTCCTCAATTTTTCCCTTATGCCTTTCCTGTAAGCATTTGGAAAAGAACCTATTCGGCACACGGACAGTCAAAAGATTGTTCTCAAAAGATATGGCTCTTGTGGGCTTGAGCCAAAGTTCGTAATTATCTTTGGGCATTTCTTCTTTCAGTCTATTTAGAATTTCTTCCCATAATTGCTCTGCAGACGACACCATTTTCCCCCCTTTTGCCAGTTTGCGAATAGTTACTGACAGGTTTTCCACAGGTGTGCATAACTCGGAGAAGGTATTAAAATTTTTGGTCTTGGTTATTTATCTTAGAACCTATTAAATTAGCTTGGTAAGGGAACTAAGATTGTCTGCTGTCGAACCAAAGTTTTTGGAATGAGCGTCGGGCAGTAATGGGGTAAGTGGATAGAATAATAACAGCCCTCGCTTGGTAGAAGGAAAAATTTTCACGAAATATTATATTATTGTTCCCTAACCGTGTCAACATTTTTTTAGCGAAAAAATTTTTGCCAAATTTTTAAGATATTAACTGGCAATGAACCAATTCTTGACAAGAGAAGGAATAAAAGGTAAAATTAAAAAAATTGTTTTACGGGTGCTACTGATGAAAAGGACCTACCAACCAAAAGTCAAAAGAAGGAAGAGAGTTCACGGCTTCATGAAGAGAATGTCGACGAAGAGTGGCCGTAAAATACTTAAGGCCAAGAGGAAAAAGAAAAGAAAAAGGCTCTCTCCTTAACGGGAGAAATTTCTCGGGTATATGAAGAAACTTGCGCTGGGGAGACAGCAGAGGATAACAGGTGAGGCCGAATTTAGAGAAACTATGAGAAAAGGGAAATCATACGCTGACGGCCATCTGGTATTGTATGTTCTGAAGAAGGCTTCAGACCGACCAGAAGGAGTGGCTCCTCCGGGCGAGAGACGATTCACAAGGTTTGGTATTTCTTTACAGAGAAGAATCGGGAAGGCTGTGGTCCGTAATCGTATCAAACGGTGGACCCGAGAAGTATTTCGCCTCCATCAGTCTCGCCTAAAGGAAGCCGTTGATATGGTCTTGATAGTCCGGTATTCTGCCAGAGAAATAGTTGATTACTTTGAGATGGAAGAGAGAATTCTGAATCTCTGGGAAAGGGCGAGGATAGTCAGGAATTGAGGAAATGGCAGTAAGAATAGTCGTAGTCTTGATTAGATTTTATCAGAAGATTTCTTTTCTTTTTCCCAGAGTTTGCCGTTTCTATCCCTCCTGTTCGGAATATACAATTTGTGCCCTCGAGAAATACGGGATAGTGAAGGGAGCGTTCCTTGGGATAAAAAGGCTATTGAAATGTCACCCTTTCCATCCCGGAGGTTACGATCCTCTAAGATAAATTTCATTCTATAGGAAGGCTAATCGATGGATAAAAGAACGATACTCGCGGTGGTTATTTCAATGGTAATTCTTTTGGTATGGGCAAGATTTTTCCCCCCGCAGCGCGTTCCTTCGGGCGAGAGGAAAGTTGCTCCCGCGCGAGAAAGAGGAGCGGAAGTGGAAGAAGTTCGGGCGGAGGCAAGAGCTGGTCTCAAATCCTTGGAACTCGACAGAGAGGCTAAACGGGTAGTGGTAACGACTGGCACTTCCAGAATTGTTCTTACCACGCAGGGGGCGAGAGTGCTGGAGTGGTCAATTAAGGAGAAGGGAAATACAGTTGACCTCATTCTGGATAGTCTTCGTAGCGAGGGAGTTTTGCCTCTCGATTTAGAAATAGAGGGTCTCCCCATTCTTTCCAGAGCCTATTTTGAAACTGAGGGGGGCGAAGTCAACCTTAAGGAGGGGGAGAAAAAAGAGGTTCTATTCAATTATCGGCTGAAGGGAGACCTTCTCCTCACCAAGATATACAAGTTCTCATACCAAGGTTATCTGCAGGGTTTTGAAGTGAGAATTCATAATCAGTCTAATCTGCCCAAAGAGATTGGAAGTGTGACTCTTTCATGGCAGGCAGGGTTGGGAACAGACCAGACTTTGCTGAGAGAGAATACGAAACTCATGAAAGCAGAAGGGATGGTTAAGGGGACCTTTGTAAGGAGATTGAAACCCGATACATACACGGGGAAGATAGACTGGTTAGGCATAACCAACCGGTACTTCATTGCTGCGTTTATCGATAGAGAGGAACATTTCTCTAAGGCTATAGTGAAAAGCCTTAATAAGCATATTCCCACCTTTGCTTTAGTTGCTCCGGCCTCGGTTTTGGCTTCGGGCCAGGTTAAGACCTATGGGGTTCACTTACTGGTCGGACCTAAAGAGTATAGATATTTGAAGAATTTAGACATGGGCCTAGAACGGACCCTCGACTTCGGCCTATTCGGATTCCTTAGCATAATTTTTCTATCCATTTTGAACTTTTTTTACAGAATGACTTATAACTATGGTTGGTCCATAGTAATCCTGACCTGCATCCTGCAAGTCTTCACCTTTCCCTTGACCAGAAAAAGTTTTAAGTCTATGGAGGCGATGAGGAGCCTTCAGCCAAAGATAAATGAATTGAGAGTGAAGTATAGAACCGACCCCAAAAGACTTAACGTGGAGATAATGAATCTTTACCGTTCTCGCAAAATGAACCCTTTTGGTGGCTGTCTACCGATGCTCCTCCAGATTCCCATATTTTGGGCACTTTTCACGATGCTTAGAAATGCGGTGGAACTTCGCCATTCACCTTTCATATTCTGGATAAGAGACCTCTCTATGAAGGACCCTATATACATTCTGCCGATTTTGATGGGAGTGACAATGTTTTTCCAGCAGAAAACAACGGCGAGCGCTGACCCTGCTCAGGCTAAAATGGCAGCCTTTATGCCCGTTGCTTTTACGGTTATCTTCCTCAATTTCCCTTCGGGTCTGGTTCTATACTGGCTGGTCAATAACATTATCACCCTGGTGATGCAATTCATAATGCAAAGAAAGTCAAAAGGTAACGCGTAAATGCGCTGACAGTTTTTGAGGAGATTTATCAATGGAGGAAAGAGAGTTTATTGGCAGGAATGTTGAGGAAGCAATTGAGAAGGGATTGAAAGAACTTGGACTTTCCCGGAGCGATGTAGAGATAAAGATTCTTGATGAGGGCAAGGCGGGACTATTCGGCCTCATGGGGGCAAGCCCAGCGAAAGTCAAACTAACGGTTAAGGCCTCCAGAGGCTTACACGCCGAGGAGAAGGGAGAGGCGGCTCGGGAGAAGCCTCCTGCAATTGACCTCGTTTCTGCTCAGAAAAGAGCCAAGGAAGAACTGGATGAGATCCTAAGATTGATGGGAATTGAAGCAGAAGTGACCATCTCCCTGGAAGGCGGGAAGGTAGTGGCAAATGTCAGAAGCGAAAGCGGTGCAATCCTTATCGGGAAGAAGGGACAGACCCTGAATGCTCTCCAGTCAATTGTGAACATGATTGTACACAGGGATGAAAGGACGAGAACGAAGATAATTGTGGATGCGGAAGGCTATCGGGAGCGTCGGGAGGAGGCTTTGGTGAAAATGGCCAAGGAGATAGCTGAGGAAGTGAAGAGGAAAGGTCGGCCCCGCGAGTTGGAGCCAATGAATCCGGCCGAGCGAAGGGTGATCCACCTTACCCTCAAAGATGATAAGGATGTAGAGACTCTCTCAAAGGGAGAGGGAACTTACAGGAGAGTGGTTATCTCGCCGAGGAAGAAAGTGGAGGGAGGTCCGATTTGAAGCTTGGTACAGAGGATACAATTGTTGCCATTTCTACACCGATGGGAGAAGGTGGTATTGGCATTGTTCGCTTAAGCGGAAGAGAAGCCATCCCAATTGTGACGGGTCTCTTTGTTCCCAAAAGGAAGAAGAATTTAGCCGGGGTGAAAACCTTTACTACTCACTACGGGCATATCTACGATAGAGGGAGATTGGTGGAGGAAGTTCTCGTCAGCGTAATGCGGGCACCCTATACCTATACTCGTGAGGATGTGGTGGAAATTCATTGCCACGGGGGGATAGTTCCTCTGAGGAAGGTTCTCCAATTATGCTTAAGGGAGGGTGCGAGATTAGCAGAGCCGGGCGAGTTCACCTTGAGAGCTTTCGTGAATGGCAGAATAGACCTTGTACAGGCCGAAGCGGTGTGTGATATAATCAGGGCTCGTACTGGTGCTGCCCTAAATTTCGCTCTTCATCAGCTTGAAGGACAATTATCCAGAACGATAAACGGAATACGTGAAGAGATAGTGGACTTTCTTGCCCATATTGAAGCCTGCCTTGACTATCCTGAAGAGGAGATTCCCGACCTTTCCCGAGAAGAAATAGCGAAGAAAATAGATAGTGTGTTGTCAGGGATAAGAGACCTTCTAAGCTCGGCGGAATCGGGAAAAATTATACGAGATGGATTAAGAACAGCCATCGTGGGCAAGCCCAATGTTGGGAAGTCGTCCCTTCTGAACGCCTTTCTCGATGAAGAGAAAGCAATTGTGACTCCGATTCCCGGAACAACGAGAGATGTCGTTGAAGATATGGTCAATATCCTGGGCATTCCGATGAAGATCATGGATACCGCTGGGATCAGACACGCCCGGGATGAAATTGAGATGGCGGGGATGGAGCGGACAAGAAAGTCTATAGAGCTTTCGGACCTCGTTCTTTTTGTAATCGATTTGTCGCTACCTTTAAGCGAAGAGGACGGGCGTATTATGGAAAACCTGCTGGGCAAGAGGACAATAATTGTTGCCAATAAATGCGACCTTCCACACAGGGTATCTGAAAAGGAAATAAGGGAACTATGGGCGTCCTCCCTTTGTCGAGCCATGCCTGAGAATAACTCTCCAAAATATAGTCTAAATAATCCTTCCATTTTTCTAGACCCGCCCCTAATCAGAGTTTCAGCAACCGAGAGGGTAGGTATAAAGGACTTGCAGGAACTGATCTATCATCTTTTTATTAAGGGAGAAGTAAGCATTTCCGATGCCGACCTGATAACTAATGTAAGGCATAGGGATGCCCTGGTAAGAACCGAGGAATCCTTAGAACGGGCAGTAGAGGCCTCCAGAAGAGGCGACCCGGAAGAATTTATAGCCCTGAATTTGCGGCAGGCGCTGGATGCGCTAGGAGAAATTGTGGGAGAGACTGCCACTGAAGATATTTTGAACAGGATTTTCTCAAGGTTCTGCGTGGGGAAATAGGGAATTGAATAACTAAGAGGACTCAAAAATGGGATTTCGCTCGGGACGAGGGGTGTGTCTAAGGAAGAAGTCGACAGTTTTCATCCTCCTTATAACTCTTCTTTTTGACTTGACTATAGGGAAGGAAACGAGGCCTCTCAATTCTATCAGGCTACGATACCGACCTCAAGCAGGCAGTTCTAACACGTATACACTGGAGGTCGAGGCCTCGGCCAAAGTGGTCGGCATGGAAGAAGATGTTTCTCGCGCTGTTCCTCAGGAATCCAGAACCTTTGGCAAGTTCATCCTTTCTGATAAGATATTGGAGGTTACTCCTGAGGGAAAAATCTACGAAGAATTGACTTATATTGATGTGAAGCTCGAATTGGAGGTGGCCGGTAGAAAGGAGAAGCTTCCTTTTGCCGAGAAACTGGTTGGGAAGAGTATATTGATAAGGATCGATTCGGAAGGTCGGGTCTTCTCCGTAGAAGGTCTGGATCGGCTCGGAGAGGAAATAAAGGACTTAAAGATACAAGAAATGTATGTGCAGTTGAGACCAATCTTTCCGAAGAAGATACTCAGGGTCGGAGATAGATGGGAAAACCGGACAGAGTCTCTAATTCCTATTGGAGATATGTTGGTTAGAGCAAAAGTTAATGAGGAGTACACGCTTTCCGGATTTGAAGAGAAAAGGGATGGTCTTTGTGCTGTAATTACAGATAACCTGAAGATTGAAACTGAAGGGAGAACGGTCAAAAAGACCGGAGCGGGTGATATAGAGATAGACCTTCGGGGTGAAGGGAGCGGAAAAATACTCTACGCATTTGAGAAGAGTAAAGTCGTCTTTTCCCGGATAGAACTCGAACTTACAAGTAAAATCAGGAGCACGGCCTTTAGAGAGGTAGAGGAAATAAAGATGAAACACAAAATAGACATGACTTTAGAAGAAGGAGTAAGAATGGAATGAAGAGGTTTCTTCTTCTTTTTATTGGCCTCTCCATTCTTTTTATTGCGTATGATTCATTCATTAAAGATCGCTGGTTAATTGATAGGGGTATTAGACGGGCAAGACAATTGATAGAAGAGAAGAAGTTTGAGGAGGCATTTAATTACGCTTCAACAAACTATCACGATAGATACGGGAACGACTATTGTGGTTTAAGGGCGAAAGTAGAAGACTTCCTTGATGAATTTGGTGATTTTAAGATTACTATACTGAAAAAAAGGAAGAAGTTCGAAGGGAAGAGATGCGGGCTCTATCTACTTGCGATTATTGAGGCTTCTCATAAAGAATTCGGTTTTCTTAGAGGTAGAGAATTTTTGAAGCTCTCTCTGGTTAAGGAAGAGGATGGGGTTTGGAGAGTTGTGGAAGGGGAGGTTCTAAATTATTAAGCGCCAGGAGTAATGGATAGTGAAAATCCTGATTGCCTATTATTCCCGGACAGGAAAAACGAGATTTTTGGCGGAGAAACTGGGAAACCAACTTGGGGCAGACTTAGTTGAGATAAGAGACTTAAAAAAGAGAAGGGGCTTCTTCGGTTTCGTCGGCGGGGTTCGGGACGCGCATTTTGGCTTAAAGACTGAAGTGGCTCCTTCCAGTTTTGACCTGGCTGGATATGAACTGATTGGATTTGGCACTCCTGTTTGGGCTTACAGGCCAACCCCCGCGCTTATGACATTTCTTGATGGATGTAATCTTATGAATAAAAAGGTAATGGTATTTGTTACCTCAAGAGGGGTCGGTTATCGACGGGCACTCGATGCTTTAAAAGATAGAGTAGAAGAAAAAGGCGGAAGGATAGTGGGAGTTGGCTCGGTGAACACTTGGCTCAAAGGAGAAAAGTATCTCTCCCGGGCTGCAGCCAGGTTAGGAGAATCCTGGAAGACCTTTGCCCGAATTGTTTCACGTGAAACATTTTAGAAAAGGGGTTGCCCTTACTCCAAAAATTGTTTCACGTGAAACAATTTTTCAATGCATCGATTTATGATTAGAAGGGAATCCTCGCTTTTTCCCAAGTCCATTTGGGGAGGGAGAAACGGATTTCATCAATATGGATAGGCTGAGTACCTTGTTTCAAAATAGGGCTAAGGAGTCAGGTATAGAACTCGGCGAGGACCAGGTAGAAAAATTCCTCCTATTCTTCAAGGAGCTAAAAGAGTGGAATAGAAAGTTTAATCTCACGGCCATAGTTACTGAGGAAGAGATTCTGATTAAGCATTTCATAGATTCTCTTTCTTGTTTATTAGGAGTCCCTTCAAAGATTTATCACCGGATAAGAAAGGTTATAGACATCGGTTCGGGAGCAGGATTTCCCGGGATGCCCCTGAAAATTTATAGGCCCTCCTTTGAGATGACGTTGCTAGAGGCAAGAATGAAAAGGGTGGAATTCCTACGCCATGTTTCTCAGAGGTTGGGGTTTGAAAAGAATTTAGAAGTAGTTTGTGGAAGAGCAGAAGAGTATGGAAGGAATTGGGACTACAGAGAGAGATACGACCTGGCTGTATCCAGGGCGGTTAGCAATTTAGCTGTACTGGCGGAATATTGCCTCCCTTTCGTCAGTATCGGAGGGATTTTCATTTCGCAAAAAGGTGGAGAAATTAATAGGGAACTGAGCATGGCAAGAAAAGCAATCGAAGTTTTGGGGGCAAGGCTGAAAGGGGTCGTACCTTATAAGTTAAAGTTGGAGGAAGGAGAGGTGGAAAGGAACCTGATTGTGTTGGATAAAGTGGGGAGAACGCCGGAAGATTATCCGCGAAGGCCGGGAGTACCAGCCAAAAGGCCTATCAGATAAATTTAGTTCTTGTTTTTTGCGTAGTTTTTTTGCTAATATTTCCGTGAGAAGTCAAGGAGTGACATTTGCGGGCAAAAGTTGTGGCAGTTGCAAATCAGAAGGGAGGCGTGGGGAAGACCACGACCGCTGTTAACCTCTCCAGCTGTCTGGCGCATTATGGCCAGGAGACACTCATTATTGATATGGATTCTCAGTCTAATGCTACAAGTGGTCTTGGAGTAGAAAAGGAGAAAGTTAAACATACTATTTATGAAGTGCTCTTAAGAAAGGCCTCTATTGAAGATATTCTCCTCCCGACTGAACTCGACTGGCTCGATTTAATCCCGGCTAATGTAGATTTGATTGGAGCAGAGGTTGAACTCGTCGCCGCCGTCTCCCGGGAGACGAGGCTAAGGAAGGCACTTGATGGTTTGAATAACATTTATAGTTATATTATTCTTGACTGTCCGCCCTCCCTGGGACTTCTGACAGTCAATTCACTCACAGCAGCTGATTCGGTAATTATTCCCATTCAGTGCGAATACTACGCTCTCGAGGGCCTGGGGCAACTGCTTGAGACATTGAGATTGGTTAGGGAGAATTTGAATCCCAAATTGGAGATTGAAGGGGTCCTCCTGACTATGTATGATGCGAGAGTTGCGCTCTCTTCCCAGGTATTGGGGGAGGTAAGTAGATTCTTCAAAGAGGCGGTATACCAGACAAGAATTCCCAGGAATGTGCGGTTGGCTGAGGCTCCAGGTTTTGGGAAGCCCGTTATCCTTTATAGTAAGGGTTCGAAGGGTGCACAGGCATACCTTTCACTGACCCGAGAGTTCTTAAGAAGAAATGGAATAATAATAGAGGAGGAATCAGAAAGTCAGATTTCTTGGAGGTAATTTGGAATGCGTAAAGCACTGGGTAAGGGAATAGAGGCACTGATTCCGAAGTTATCCCGCGTAACTCAGATGGAAGTTTTTAGCATTGACATTAACAAGATAAGACCAAACAAATATCAGTCGAGGGTCCAATTCGACCAGGAGAGGCTGAAGGAACTGGCGAGTTCCATAAAAAGGGATGGCGTCGTTCAGCCGATAGTGGTTTGTCCCTCCGGGGAGAACTACCAGTTGGTAGCCGGAGAGAGGCGCTGGTGGGCAGCGAAAATGGCAGAATTGAAAGAGATTCCGGCAGTAGTGAGAAAAGTTAGTGACCGGGAGATGTTCGAGATATCTCTAATTGAGAATATCCAGAGAGAAGATTTGAATCCTATAGAAGAAGCCATGGCCTTCGAGAGGTTGATGAAGGAATTTAATCTAACCCAGCAGGAATTGGCTGACCATTTAGGGAAAAATAGGTCAACAGTTGCCAATACGATGAGACTTGTTAATTTGCCTGGAGAGATTAAAGAGTTACTTTCCGGGGAAGTTATATCTCAGGGACATGCTAGGGCTCTCCTCTCTATTGAGGGAGAGAAGAGACGAATAGACCTGGCACGTAGAATAGTGAACGAGAAGTTGACAGTGCGGGAAACAGAGGAGATTGTGGAAAGATTGAGGCTCAAACGGATCCCTCGGGGAAGGAGAGAGGCCGGGAAAGAAAAGAGTCCAGAGGTGACTAGGCTGGAAGAAGAACTCCAGAGAATCCTGGGGACGAAAGTGAGAATTAGGTCTTTAGGGTCCGGCAGGTCTTATTCCGGGAAAAAAGGAAAGGTTCGGGGAAGGATAGAAATAGAGTACTACTCATTAGAGGATTTAGAAAGGATAATTGAAGTATTGAAAGGCTGAAGATGGTTATGAGAAATTCTGGGGTCGGAGGAGTTTAGAAATGGCGGAAGAGATCTCAAAGGGCAGTGGGCGCTATGGAAAGAGAGATAGGGAAATATCCCACCCTCTGGTTAACAAGGTCCTATCCAAGATTTCCGAGATTGAAGAGAAAGAGGAGAAGGAGATTCCTCGGGCCAAGACTCCATCGGGAGGGGGACCGGAAATTCCAAAGAGAGTTAAGAGCCGTTTAGGGAAAAAGATAAGTTTTATTTTAAGAACATTTTCTATTTTAGTCGTATTATCGTTTGGCGGATGGTACCTGGTAACTAAGAGTGTTTCTTTGAAAAACTGGCTTATCAATCGTTCGTCTATTCTAAGTGGTAAGATTGTGGGAGAAAAAGATACTATCTGGGTAAGGAGAAAGATCCTCGGCTTGCCAAAAGAGAAAGTGCGATCTCTTCTGGCAAGAAAAATTAGAAGAGATGTTAAAGGAATTCCCGTATATTTAGGAGCCAGTAGAATAAGGGTCTCGAGTGAGGATAATCTGTCAACTCTCAATTTCGCTACCTCCGAACCTATGGAAAGGGTCGTGGCCTTCTACATAAGAGAGATGGAAAAGAGAGGTTATGCGCTTGTGAAGGCCGACTATTGGCCAGGTGGTAGCATTGGCCAGCTCGTTTTCTCTACGGAAGGTAAGGAATGCACTGTTAATCTGGTTGAGAATGAAACAGGCGGCGTCAGTGTTGCAATTTCATATACGGAGTAGAAGAGGGACCTCGCTGAAGGATCCTGTGTTTATGTTATGGAGGTAGAATCGTTGGGGAAGTTGATTTTTTTCTTTTCTATAGCCGTTTCCTTTCAAGTTTTGGCTGGAGGGTGCGCCGGTCCCCGGAAACTCCCGATAATTGCCCAGGAGAGGATAGTGGAGAGGAGTTTAGAGTGGACGCCAGATTGGGTATTCACGCCAATATCCATTCAAGAAGAGATATTTCGTTTTACTGGCGAGGCAACGGGCGAAGCCGATTTCGCCTTAGCCCTTCGTCATGCCAAAGCACAAGCAGTCAAGAATATTACCGAGGGCATCCAGAAAATGGTTCAGAAAGAATTTAATGACGGCATCCGAGAATCGGGTATAAGTGACGCTCTCTTGGCCGAGTTTTTAACTGACAGTCTGGCGATGATTATGGATAATTTGAACATCCACGAATTAGAACCTGAGAAAGTATATTATGAGAAGGTAGAGAAAACGACTGGTAGAGTGGTGGAGTACTTCTTTAACTATTACATACTGATTGAAATTCCCAGAGGAGACTACATTCAGGCAAGAGATAGGGCTTTACTGAACATAAGGGATAAGGCTCGGATAGAAAATAATAAGAAAGTAGAAGATATTGCAAATGAACTTTTGAAGAAGTTTTCTCAATAGAATATGTAACATCTTCGGCCTCTCAGGTAAATCCTCACTCGGGCGGCGTAACGGTCAATATCTTCCTCGCTTGCTCCGGGTATTTGGCTATGAAGCGTAGTTCGCCGTCCGTGAGAGGCTTTTGTTTGTGGACATTGGCATAACGGACAAGTTCGAGGATTCTCCTTGCCTCTTTATCGTCCTTGAATTCCACCTCTAATTTTCCATACACATTCCTAAACCCCTTGATTCCGCTATACTCTCCGGCCGTAATCTGTCTTCCAGTCTCTATTATTTCGGGCTCTCCGCGTCCCAGTTCTTCAAAGTCATAAAGTTCGTAATTTCGGCGATCTTTTAGTGCGCCATCAGCGTGTATTCCGGATTCGTGAGCAAAAGCATTGGCTCCCACTGCTGGCTGGTTGATTGGGATGGGAACCCCGAATGCATAGGAGGCATATTTAGCGATCTTCCAGGCACAAGAGAGGTTAACTCTTTCGTCAAGAATGTACTTGTTCTCATACCCCCTGGATTTCTTGGTAGCGAGAATTACGGAGATGAGGTCGGCGTTTCCACACCTTTCTCCCATTCCGTTAATAGCAGTATTGATGTAAGCGTCCACTCCACCGTCAATTGCAGCTTTGGCGCCAGCTACTGAGCAGGCCACCGCCATTCCCAGGTCATTATGGCAGTGTAGTTCAACTGGCAGGCCGACTTCTTCAGCCAGCAGTTTGACTTTTTCGTATATGCTGAATGGGTCATCATAACCCAGGGTGTCACAGTATCGGATGCGGCAGGCGCCGTGTTCCTTTGCCGCCTCAGCAAACCTGATTAAGTATTTGTCATCAGTCCGGGAGGCGTCTTCAGCGTTAACCCCAAAAGTTTCAATTCCTCTCTCTTTAGCCTCATCGCAAGATTCGGTCATAATCTTAATGATGTCTTCCCTAGTCTTTTTACCTTCGAATTTGCCCCGAATCATCTGCTCGGAAGTGGAGATAGAGAGATTCAAATGTTTCACTCTCGTTAGTCGAGTGGCTTCCTCCACATCTTCCTTGATTGCCCTGATCCAACCAGAGAGGACGATGGGCTTGAGGACTCCCATTTCTGCCAGTTCCAGATTGGCGTTGAGATAGTTGGTCTCGTGGCGAGTCACAGGGAAGCCAAACTCGCTCTGATAGATGCCCATCTCGTTGAGATACATATTGATCATTGTCTTCTCCAACTTGGCCAAGCCGAGCCTGGCAGTCTGGACACCATCTCTATTGGTCACATCAATAATGTAAATCTTATTCTTAGCCAAATCTGTTTCCTTTCCCTATATAATAAAATTCCAGAGGCCCGATAAGAAGCGAGACGCCCCTGGTGGCTGACAGCCAAAGTTATTTTTTCCAGGCCCTCTTTTTTACCTTTTTAAGAGTTACCTCCTCAGTGGGATAAAGCAGATATATTATTTCATCGGGTTCAAACCAGAGCTTTATTTCTCTTTCGGCTTCCGCTTCATTCGTAGATGTGTGGATAACATTCTCGTAGAGGCCGCTTGTTGTAATCCGTCCATATGCGCCCCTTATGGAGACGGGGTCGGCCTCTTCCGGGTTAGTTGCGCCAGCGATCTCTCTAACCTTTTTTATTGCGTCCTCTCCATGATAGACCATAGCCAGAACCTTTCGCTTTTCATGCAGTTCTCCCCTTATATACTTGATGAGTTCTTCAAAGAACGGCTTCCCTTTCATATGGCAGTAATGTTCTTCAGCCAATTCTTGGCTGACGCGTAAAATCTTGGCGGCTGCAATTTCCAGCTTTGTTTCCGAAAGGCGAGTCAGGATATTGCCGGTTAGAGACTTCTTTAACCCATCTGGCTTAATGAGAACTAAGGTTTGCTGAACCAATCTATTTTCCCTTTCTTCTCTACAATTTGGTTTATTCTATACAAAAATGGGGCATTGTGTCAAGAAAATTCTTGACTTTAAAGGGTATTTATTATATTCTTTTCTATCATAAATCTCCGTCGTGATAAATGGCATCCTTTGGATTTAGATCAAATAAGATGGTCACTCCTCAAATTCAGAAAATAAGAGAAGCGGAAAGGGATTGTCAACAAAAGGTGGAAGAGGCACGCCTTCAGGCTGAAGCCATAGTACAAGATGCCATGAGGAGAAAGAGAGAAATAGTCGCTAAAGCGAGAGAAGATGCCGAGAAAGCGATGGAGGAACTGGCTAAACGAGCTGAGGAAGATGCTCGAAAGGATAGCAAGAAAATCGCTGAGAAAGAAGTAGTGGAAATAGAGAAACTGAAAGAGAAGGTGAAACCGCTCATTCCAAAGGCAGTGAGCATAATACTTAAGGAGATGGGCATTAGAATAAAGTAGAATGGCAATTTCTAAGATTAGAAAGATTGAGATAATAGGGCATAATTCAATTCGTGAGAGGGTGGTCGAACTCCTCCAAAAATGGGGAGTCGTTGACATTAACGACCTCAGGAAAGAACTCAGCGAGGACTATTTCATGGAGTTGAGGCAGGGGAGCGATTTTGAAGACAGGCTGAGAAAAGTTGAATATCTCCTCTCATTTATCGCCAGGTTTGAAGAAAAGCCCGGATTTTTGGAAGGTTTGGCCCAGGGAAAGTTAGTTCTTGATAGAGTTGAACTGGCCAACATCTTGGAAACTTTTAGACTGGATGAGGTTTACTCTGAGTGTAGGGCTTTAGAGGGGGAATTTCGCAATTTGGAGATTGAAAGGAAGAGGCTCCATGACGAGAGAATGGCCCTGATTCCCTGGAAAGGTCTATTAGTGGATTTGTCCGAACTTCGGGATACCGAGAAGACCCGGGTGGTTTCAGGATACCTGCCTCATAGAGGTTATGAAAAGTTTCTTTCTGAACTGGAGAAGAGTTTACCACTTAATTATTCTTGTGAAGTCGGTCACGATAAAACTTCTGTATATATGGTTCTTGTTTTTCTAAAGGAAGATGGAGAGACTATCTCGCCTGTTCTGAAAAAATACGAATTCCGGGAGATTCTTTTTCCCGAAGTTGGCCTTCCGGCCGGGGAACTCCTCTCTCAGATAGAGAGGGACATAGAGGAAATGGTGAAAAGCGAAGAGGAACTAAAGGAGAAAGCCTCTTCCCTTTTGCGATATAGGTCTTCCCTTATGGCTTTACACGACCATTATTACAATGTCTGGAAGAAGGAGGAAGCGGAAAATTATTTGGCTCGTACACGTGGTTCTTTTCTCCTTTCTGGCTGGATTCCGGAGAAAAAAGTTCCTAAACTGAAGAAAAGCCTGGAAGAGAAGTTCAAAGAGATAGAAATAACGGTTTCTTCTCCCCGGGAGGGCGAAAAAGTACCCGTAGTATTGGAGAATAGGAGAGGAGTTGAGCCCTTTGAAGTTGTTACCGACATGTATGGTCGGCCCGCATACGGAACCATCGACCCTACTCCCTATCTTGCGCCCTTCTTTGCGTTCTTTTTTGGCCTGTGTGTTACTGATGCAGGATACGGCTTAGTTCTTCTTACTATTTCCTGGCTTGCTCGGAAGAAATTGAAGATGGGGCCGGCCGGGAAGCGTTTTTTCCGTCTAATTGGTTATGGGGCGCTCGCCTCAATTTTCTGGGGCGTTGTGACCGGTGGATGGTTTGGGAACATAATTGATAGATTGCCTGAAGGTTTTAGTTTCCTGAAAAGGATGAAGGGAGCATTTGTCGCATTCGACCCGTTAAAAGATTCGCTATTTTTCTTATTACTGGCAGTGGCTCTCGGCTTTATTCAGGTCGGCGTCGGAGTAACCATAAGACTATTTAGAGACATAAGGGAGAAAGACTGGCAGAATGCTTTCTTTAGAGAGATGCCTGCCCTGGGTATTCAAATCTCACTTCCCCTTGTTTTAGCCATATACATATTCAGGGTCCTGCCTCAAGTGCCATCTCTCGCCATAATTGGCTTAGGACTCTTTTCGCTCGGCACCCTGGGGATATTCTATTACCAGTGGACTATAAACAGGGGACTTCTGTTTAAGATTTTCTGGTGCTTGTTTGGCTGGTACGGAGTGGTGGCAGGCAACTCTTTAGCCGATATACTTTCTTATCTGAGGCTATTCGCATTAGGATTAACTTCCGGTCTATTAGCTTCTGCAATCAATGAGATTTCCGGATTGACTCTGGGAATCCCCTATGTCGGTTTTCTCTTAGCAGCCGTTTTCTTTACCGTAGCCCATGTATTTAACATGTTCATAAACGCATTTGGGGGGTACATTCATACTTCCAGGTTACAGTATCTTGAGTTTTTCATGAAGTTTTTTGAGGGCGGAGGGGAGGTTTTCAAGCCTTTTGCCGAGGAGAGAAGGTATACTGTCATTAGATAGTCCTATTCCGAGTAAAAGATAGTTTGTTCATCACCGGGTATTATAGGTTTTCTGTTTATAATTTGAAATTTGTAATCTGTAATTGCTATTCAAGCATGGGAGGTTAGTATGGAGGGATTGGTAGTTGCAATTATTGGCGGAGCGATGGCAGTTTTTATGGCTGGCGTTGGTTCGAGCATAGGCGTAGGGTTAGCCGGTTCGGCGGCGAATGGCGTTCTATCTGAGAGCCCGGAAAAATTTGGCAGGATGTTTCTCTTGGTAGCGCTTCCAGGAACTCAAGGATTTTATGGTTTTGTCATCGGCTTTTTAGTTATTGTGAAACTTGGCCTTCTCGGTGGAGAAATTCCCGTCATCAGCCTATCTCAAGGGCTCCAAATTTTCGGTGCCTGCTTACCGATTGCTTTTTCCGGCTGCATTTCTGCAATTCACCAGGGAAAGGTTTGTGCTGCAGGGATAGCAGTGGCAGCGAAACAGCCCGGAGCAGAAATGAGAGCATTAATTTATGGAGCAGTGGTAGAAACGTACGCCCTTTTAGGATTAGTGGCTTCTTTTTTCCTCCTCATGGGGATTCGTTTGGGGAGTTGACCACGCCAGTTAGCCGAAAAAACTGACTGCGGTATGGATTTTTGAGGTACCGTTATGTCTTTAGAGAAGATTATTGAGAAGATAAGAGAAGATAGTGGAAAAGAGATAAAGAAGATTATAGACGAAGCAAACTCCCGTGTGGCTCAGATAATAGAGGAAGGAAAGGGAGAAGCAGAGAAGCTCGCCTTACAGCTCACCCGGGAAGGAGAAGAGAATGCCCGGAAGGTCGGGGAAAGAATTGTGACCCTGGCTTCTTTGGAATCTCGTAAACATTTGCTGGGGGAGAAACAGAAAATTTTAGGAGATATCTATAGGGAAGCGGAAAAAAGAATAAGGAATTTGAACGGGAGAGATTATCGTGACCTGGTAAAGAGAATTATGCTGGAAAGTTGCCAGACAGGGGAACAGACGGTGTTTGTTGGCGAAAATGATAGGAAGAGAATTGACCAAAAATTGATTGATAGCGTAAATGTGGAACTGGTGAAGGCTAACAAAAAAGTAAAACTGAAACTCTCGTCTGAACCGGCTCTTATCTCTGACGGATTTATTCTGAAGTCGGGCAAAATAGAGATAAACAATTCCTGGGAGAGGATATTGAAGTCATTGAGGGAGAGAACGGAAGATGAAGTGATAAAGCTCCTCTTTACCTGATGCGTCTATGGTAGCCGCAGGCTTCAGCCTGCGAATATGGAGGGAAGTCGAGGGTTGTGGCTACAAATCTATGGCGTTTAGTGGCGAGTGTGCATTATGAATAACCGTTATGCCTATGCTGTGGGAAGGATAAGGGCAAGAGAAGTAAGACTCCTCGATTTTCCGAAAATGGTAAGCATTCTCGAGGCAGAGAATGTCGAAGAGGCACTAAGAGGATTGAGAGACACGGATTATGGAGAGGGGCTTTCCCTTGTGAAAGGCGAGGACGATTTCGACTTTCTTCTATCTCGCCATATAGAGACTGTCTATGAACTAATCTCTCAACTGACACAAGACACCGAATTAACAGACCTATTCCTCCTCCGAAACGACTTCCACAATATGAGGGTTGCTTTTAAGAAGAAGTGCGGAGCTCTTGTGGAGGATGAATGGTATCTATCTCCCTCTATAGTTAGGCGGGAAGAGATTGAAAAGGCATTGGTAACGGGGAATTTCGGCAAATTGCCGGCCGTTCTGCGAGGAGCGCTGGAGAAGATACAGAGAATTTTTGTTTCTGAAAAGAATATTCAGATAATTGAGGCTACCCTGGACGAAATATATCTTTCTCACTGCCTTCAAGTATCTCGGAGGGAAAGGTGCGAATTTCTGGAGAAATTTTTTGCAATTCAGATTGACCTCGCCAATATTAGAACCTTTTTGAGAATAAAGGAGACGGAGAGGAA
>Ga0315310_10000741_pt1 | contig 20891 bp, 16 predicted proteins | sample TDP5_MG_FD_203630 | JGI IMG/M metagenome (GOLD analysis project Ga0315310, IMG submission 203630) | Freshwater sediment microbial communities from Lake Towuti, South Sulawesi, Indonesia - TDP5 | ecosystem: Environmental > Aquatic > Freshwater > Lake > Sediment | place: Indonesia: South Sulawesi... | reverse complement strand
AGCCCTTCGCGTCGTATTTCTTCGGCAGCATTACTCCATTGTGGATAAGCTGTTTCATCTAGTTCTCTCCAAACTTCAAAGAGGTCTAGTTCCTTTACGGCGATGCTTGTAATATTCCCATCAAACTGCTGTGTCTATCTTAAAAATCATGCTGTTAATGTGGACTTATGAATATAAGATAGCAATCCAATCTTCACTTTTTCTTGAGAATATCGTTGATTATAGCGATGATATCACCCACCTTGAACGGAGATTACTCAAAATATAGAAATTTGATTCGAAAAACCGCTTTGAATACGATGGAAAAACATCGAGAAATTGATTGCTGCAATCAGGAGAGGCCAATCTGATGACGTCGTGTCGATACTTTTCGGGCAATAGTCACAGGTCTATGGTGTCAAGGCTCAGGAAGCTTGATTCGAAGTCTTTGAGAGTTGGTGTGTGCGAATTGTTACGAGCAGACAAGAAGATCCTCGGACTTAACACCACATTACATGACATAACAAATTGTCCGCGGCTTGTTAGGTATTGTTAGATTTGTTACAATCTCTTTCGTTCTTTCGATCCGTATTTTACTATGAGATAATCGCCCGCCAACGGGTGGGGAAAGTAATATCTATGTCTCGCCTCCTCTTGAAGGAGACATCCCTTAGCAACCAGGCGTCTCAAAAATGTCGCCACTTCGGTGCCAACCCTATTCTTAATGGCAGAGTACACACCTGAGCCACCTAACTTTGCCAGTGCCAGTAGAACCTGGAGTTCTTTTGGGCTAGGCTCTTCCCTCCATCCGTCTTCATACCACAATCCTACTTCGTTTAGTACGTCTGCATGAGCGTTTTTCACGTCATTCAAGTCAATCCGAGAATTACTAGAGTGATCAACAGAGTACTTGCCGTAGAGCTGCACGATGAAGGGATATCCTTTGCTGGCAGTGTAGATGAACTCAATCGCATTTCTTTCCCATTCGATGCGCAACTCGTTCGCTGGCAGGATTAAAGCATCTCGTGTTTCTTCGAGGCTCAAAGGTTGCAGCTCAAAACGGTGTGTCGAGAAGAAGCGCGCAAGAGGACTGAGTTTACCGGTCAGGCGCTGAATTAGGTCTTCTTTTCCCGCGACCACAACTCCAGCTGGAAAGGAGTATTGTGGTCCACGGGCTTCTTGGAGAGTGTTCCTCATCATTGCAAGGACCTCATCAGCCAGGAGATCAGCCTCGTCAATGAACAGGTACACAGACACGAAGCCACGATCCTTGAATTTCAAAATTCCTTCCATGAAAGCGATCTGCGGCGATTTCTCGTCTTTTCTCAGCGCAAGGGCGACATCCAAAAGAGAGAATTCTTCAATCTTTGACGGCAGTCCTTTGATCGTCTCCAAGAATCTCTCATATTTACCAAGCTCCGTTTTGTACTGCAGTTCCATCTTCTGCAGTATGTCATTCACGAACTCCTTGGGCCCCATCTCTTGAGGAGGAGCATAATATGCTGTGAAACATGAGTCAGGTGTAATCTCTCTGACCTTGAATAGTAAGGATGTCTTACCAATTCCTCTAGCACCGTAGACAGCAACGTTCTCAGCGCGTCCGCTTGTGGCTGCTTTGAGAATTCTCTCAAACTCGGACAGCACCTTATCTCTGCCAGCAAAGTACTTTGGGCTTACAGGCTCCTGCGGATAATAGATCGGCCGAGCTTGCATGTATTATCGTTACCTAACTCCTCCTAACACAATTTAACATTTTATGCCTAGGTTGTTAGGTCGTGTTAACTTCTGCTAGGAAATGTCGTCGATCTATTTAGTGGGCACGCACAAGAATTCTCCTACCCACATTTAGGGGGAAGAATCCCCTAACATCCCCTCTTCCATTAAAGCGGAAGGCTGGCTTTTTTCACGCTTAGCTCTGGCCTCGCTTGTACGACCTTTTTGTTCTCCTATATGCTCTGAGGATCTCGACTACTATTCTGAAGGGCCCAAAAACCTGGGGCTGTTCCACCATCGTTCGAGTTATCTCTGAAACGATGAACTGTCTCTGAACCCTAGTGGCGTATCGCTCAAATTTGGAATCGAGACTTTTCAAGAGTAAATTTTGATCGGTCTCGTCCAGTTCTTCGATGTCACCAAAATAGTGATTCATGAAAAACCTGTATGCGTGAGAAGCCCACCAGCCAAACAGAACTAAGACAAAAAGCATAGCAACGGGCCAAAAGTATACCTCGTATTGTCCCAAATACCTCAGGAAAGAGTCGCCCCGAATCCCCAAGACGAAATTCAAAATACCCGCTATTATGACGAAAGCAAACCATGCCGAAACTGTTCGCCGAATATCTCTTCTCCATCGCGCATCAATGCTCTCCATGCGATGTTTAAAACGTTCTATGACTTCTGATTTGCCTCTAGCTGTTGCTATTTCGTTAGAAAGGTCTTCAAGATCCTCCCCAATCGACTCTATTACTTGCGGGTCTTTTGGACTCGTTTGATACTTTCCTAGTTCTGCGAAAAATTGACTCCAAGCATAATTCTCTTGATCAGATAATTCCTTTTCTTTAGCCTCGATGAATATGGAAAGTGATTCTCGTTTGAATGACTCAGCTGATTTTCTTATGCGTCCCTTCTCCTTTAGGAAAAGGCCAAATTCCAGAACGGTAATGATTGTAGAAATTCCTACTAAAGTAAAGAAGACTGTACCCTTAAACAGATCCACAATGGCAGAAAGTTCTGTCAAGATAATTTCAAAGAAAATTTCCTTCGGCTGCGATTAATTAACATTTCGTTTGCGCGAAGTAGTGTTTATTTAAGAAAGCGACGGTACAAATCCTCTTCCGGGTACCGTGAGCATGGCGCACACGAAAATTCGAACTCAAGGGTAGACACGCTTCCTGTCGTCGGATATGCTTCAGGCTTAGCTTGTTTTTGGAATTCTCCCGCTAACATAAGGGAACGAATTGTGTGTGTGGGTTCCTTGGTGCGCGACGACGGCGAGTCCCACTGAATACGATTCATAACATGAATAAGGTTCGCGAGATATACACAGCTTGATGAACAGGCGGTAATCTAATTGAGCCAGCGTTCCGTATCTATTCGGTTCGATGATTGGATGGATGAAAGAGATGCCGCGGAGGCGCTTTGGTTTAATCATTTCATCCATGCGAAGGACTGGCTGATTTGCGCGATCGAGGACTGGATGAAGTCAGTGAAATCTCACCCGATACTTTCTAAAGACGAGTTGATCCCAGTGTACGGAAAGGTAGGAATCATAACATTCTCGGTTCAGGCGATTGAGGATTATGCCTGCACAGGCTATGCCTACCTAGAAGCTCTCAGCAATGGGGTCGAACGAATCTACGAGTACGTTAGGGACTTCGAAAAGCGACTGAAGAATAAGAAAACGGGAACTGTGGGCGAATTCTTCGAATGCGTTCTCTCAAACGACCAGGCGCTATATGAATTGACTGGTTTCCAGCCTGGTTCAAATGATTTTACATCCACAAGAGATCATTTGCAGTCCGTTTATGAATTCTATAAGAAATATCGTCCGCTGTACCTCAAGTTCAAGCACGGCCAGGCATTTATTCCGCTAATCTTGCAGAGCAAGACAGAGAAAAAGCCAGCCGTCTACATAATTCCTGAGAAAATACAGCGACAAAACGGTAAGGTCAAGCTACCGAAGCAACCGTATCTCATATCTCTAGATGAATGGGAACTCGCAGCAGACATCACATCTCGAATCAACACGTATTTCCTCCAAATTCGCAATCGTTCCCGCAAACTCTTTTCAGTCTAGCTTCAGTTTCTGCTTACGACTGTGCCGATGTTTTGCCCGGCTCGCTCGGTTGCTGCCAAGAACAACTTTAGATTCTAAGCGGTCGCTAGTAAAAGCATGATGGTGACCTCAGATGTGTAGGCTGCTAGGGCTAGTATGCAACCTTGCGGTTGACTTTGGATTTACACTTCCGCATTTTGCTAAACTGTCCGATAGTAATCCCGACGCTTGGGGCATTGCATGGTATGCTAACGAAGCGGCTATCGTCAAGACAGGTAAGGGAAAGTTGGCTACAAGCCCTGAGCTTCGAGAACTGATAGTCAGAGTGAGAAGTCAGATTCTTGTCTCGCATGTCAGGTATGCAACCTCCGAACCTTTAGACGAGAGGGGTGCACACCCTTTCAAGGATCACGCTCTAGGTCGAGATTGGGTCTTTGCACATAACGGATCAATCAATCGGGCATGGTTGGCGCCTCGCTTAAAGAAAGCACCAAGCTTGGGACCAGACAGCAGATTCTACTTTAGATATCTAATTGAGGAGATTGAGGAAAACGCTGGAAAGCCTGCGGAAGAAACCCTTGCAAAATGCTTGCCAGAACTCAAGAACCACACGACAAGCGCGCTGAACTTTGTTATGAGCAACGGTGCAAAACTCTATGCTTTCTGCGGGTTCAAAGATTCTCCGGCGAATGAGCGAAGGTATACTCTTCAATTGACAAGGAGACCTCGGATTGAGCCCCGACAGCTACCTAAATCTTCGTCGGGCTATAGGCAGATGCTCTATGCTAAACTTGCAAAGGGGGAACGAGCAATTCTTGTATGTTCTGAAGACGTAACTAAATTGGAGGGTGAGGTGTGGGAGCCTCTTCAAAATGGCAAACTGGTTGCCATTAAAAGGGATAACCTAAGAGTTCAGGAATTTACAGTGTGGTAAGAACTGGTTCGCTTCGACTAATGGTTACCCTCCGCAATCTACAAAGCCAATTTTCAACATCTTTGGTGGCTAAGACGGTTACGCTTGAACCTAATTAATGCGCAGGCATCAAAAAGACAGAAAAGCGTGGGTCAGTGTAATCTTGAGCGTGAGTGAAGTGTTTAAGCTAACATTTTATGGTGGGGTAAATGAAATCGGTGGCAATAAGATTCTTCTTGAGGACAAGGGAACTCGCGTCTTTCTTGATTTTGGGCAGCCTTTCAATTTTGGCGTAGATTACTTTGCGGGATGGCTTCAACCTAGATCGATAAGCGGCCTACGGGACTATTTTGAATTTGGTCTGCTGCCAAGGATAAGGGGACTGTACGCTAGGGAACAGCTAGCATTCACAGGCGTTCCCTACACTACTCCTAGAATCGATGCTGTGTTCTTATCTCATGCCCACTTTGACCATGTAGATCACATTCAGTTCTTGGACCCAAAGATCCCTGTATATCTTGGGGTAGGCACCAAGCTCTTTTTGGATGTTATGCAGATAACAAGTAGCTATTGTGATTACGGGAATCACCGATACCGAACGTTTCGAACGGGAGACAGGATAAAAGTAGGTAACTTAGTCGTCGAACCAGTTCATGTCGACCATTCGATTCCTGCGGCCTATGGCCTTATTATCCATACGTCGGAAGGCGCAGTGGTGTACACGGGAGATCTGCGGCGGCATGGTCCCAGAAGTGATATGACAGAGGATTTCTTGGAGAAAGCATCTGATTCTGAGCCGATCGCGTTGATCTCAGAAGGGACGAGGGTGGTTGAGAACGATAGAAGAATGAACTACTCAGAAGAAGAAGTGAAGAAACACGCTTATGATTTGGTTTCTGAAACAAACAGAATCGTGCTCATAACGCATTACAGTCGAGATATGGATCGATTCAGAACCTTTTATCAGGTTGCCAAGAAGAGTGGCAGGAAACTCGTAATCTCGCCAAAGACAGCTTATTTGCTCCACGAATTACTCAATGACGAACGTCTGAATCTTCCAGATCCGATAAAAGACAAGGACATTCTAGTCTACTATCGGAAGAAACGATCAGGAACATTTGACGAGGCAGATTATTACGCTTGGGAAAGACAGTTCATGGACAAGATGGTAAACTACGAGTTTGTAAGTAAGAACCAGAGAAGACTAATTATGAGTCTAGATTTCAACAACCTAACAGAGCTCGTGGACGTAAGGCCGTCGCCTGGGAGCCACTTTATTCACAGTATGAGCGAACCATTCAGTGAGGAAGACCTAGAGTATGAGGTGATGCATAACTGGCTCAACCACTTCAAAATCGAGTTTCACCAACTACACTCGTCGGGTCATCTCAGCAGACAACAAATTTCATCTCTTATTAGAGACATGAACCCGAAGAGAGTTTTTCCAGTACATACTGAAAATCAACTTTTATTCAAAAAATTCTCTAGAAAAGTTAAGATGATCGAGCACGGGAAGACATACAAGGTGAAATAGTACTACATTTTCTAGTGTATTCCAAATAAGTAACAAAAGTATGGAATTTTACACAAAATGACGAACGGTGACCTGCAAAATGTGACAGATAGAGGAACATAATTCCAGAACTCTTACCTTATGATATCCGTAACCAGATCGTCATTGAGAGTCTGCTTTATGGAATAGACTATTGATCCTATACGCAACTTGTTTCAGTGTTTCCGCACTTGGCATAACTGTTGAAGCTGTCGGACAATCGGCTTAATCTCTTACTTACTTGGAAAACATTTCAATACGAACTTATTCTATAACTCAATCATAGGGACAATCGTATGCTCATAGTCAAAGCCAAAGTTTTCAGCATGGATTTCTGGTTGATCAAGTCTTTTGTTTGTGATAACATCGAATTCAAGCGCCTTGATAACTATAAGAAGATACGCGACTTAATTCGCAAAGAGAGACAGCATTATCAGACTGGTACAGTAACTGTCAGAATACCCCATGAAATATCAGACCCAGACAAGTCAATAGATTACACAATTTCACTTTTGGATAAATGTTCAATGTTGTTGAGCTTTGCGCACAATCATGATGTTTTCTTTAATGAATACACGTGCTATGAAGTCACTGACGAAAAGACTGAGCCTAAACGAAGTTGTTTCGCCAGTATTGTGGTTGGCAAGGCAACTGGACCAGGGCCGAACATATATTCACACGGCTTAGAAAGATTTATTTCAACAACACTTCCGCTAATCCAAAATGAAGACTTCAACAAAGAGACTGGCATCTCTAGAGCTATAGTCTGGTATAATGAGGCTCTTGATCTAGGTGTCATCGAAACAAAGTTTCTTGCTTTGTTGATGGCGCTAGAAATCGCGGCAAACTCGTATTCTGAAGCAAACCCCCGAGATTTCCTTCTTCTAAAAGAAGAATGGAATCAGTTAATGAAAGAATTTGACAAGCTACTTAAACGAATCAAAATTACGTCTAAAGAAGCAATTGATAAACTGTATGGCGCTCTTGGATTTGCAAGAAAGGGTCATATTGTTGACAGAATTGCTTACCTTCTCTCTGGCTATGAACTGTCACAATACAACTCGGAAATTCCGACGTTTAACAAGATGAGAAACGATATACTTCATGGGAGAACTTTGGATTATAGTTCTAAACCATCGTCGGTTGACAACGCGATAAAGCTTGAACGGCTGTTGGTAAAACTTGTTCTTACTATTCTAAACTTCCAAGATAAGGTTAACTTGATTCATTCATCAATTCTCAAAGATGACCTGCTGGCGCGAGGTTAAAGATTAACTAATACTGGCTCAGTTCACTAGGTTAAGTCACGGACCTGGAGCAATTGTTATATTTGCAGAGGAATTGGGACGGCTGGGACTCTTAACGGAAGATGCTGAGGAAATCAGTAAAACGTTCCAAAGGATATTGCAGAGACGAAGGGGGCAGAGGGTAAGACGGTTCAGACTACTTGAATCTAAGTATGGAGCTGGAAAACTGGATCGAGTTCTTCAGATTCTGCTTGAAGCTAGAACGCTACGTAGTGATCATCAAATGATAATGAATTTCACGAACAGTGAAGGTTACTCGACTCCTCTTGAGCTAGGTGCCTACGGTAGAGGAGCTGAACTTCTAAGCAGATATGAGCGTGAACCCGGTGAATATGTGAAAACGTACTTCCCTGAAGCGATAGATGAAGCTGAAGACGCGGAGAAGTTCATCGATGAAGCAACTGAAGTTCTCTCGAAGATTCCTTCCTTCCCAACAATCGTGTCATTCCACACAAGACTCGACAAGCGAGATACTCCAATGCGGATAGATGTGCCTTCATGGGTTTTCGGAATAAATCGTTCACTCAGAGATCTGTCAGGGTTCTCTCCACTCACGGGGGTGGATGTGGACAACATTCTTTCAATGCTTAGGCTCCTATTCGGTGGGATTCGGTACTACAATATTCTCCTGACGTCGGTTGATACAGAAGTTCGATTGAAGCGGGATGTTGTAGACCGAATCTATCTTCCACTGTTGGAGAAGAGTTTGGAACTTCAGCTTCCGCTAGCGCATGTGAGAGGATATAGACGTGGTTGGTATGTCCGCTGAAAAGAAAGTAGGCATCATCGTAGGTGAAGCCACAACCGACCTCTTCTACTTCACAAGCAAAATCGATGACTACCCGCCGAAATGGGAGTACTTGATGGTTCCAACCAAAGAGATCGTTGATGGAGAAGAGAAAGAGGCTCAGGTACTAGCCCAAGTCGAAAGAATCGTATCAGCAAGCCAAATCCTAAGTCGAGAGGTTGACTTCGAAGCCATTACACGCATACTCCAGGCGCAAGTCGAAGATTTGCGGACTTGGGGTCAAGCAAGAATATTAGGCTACATCTATTTCGACCCTCAAACGAAGCAACGAAAGGTTCTCTTACCTAGAAGAGCCGTGATTCCAGGTAAGCCCGTTTTTGTGGCTCCCGTATCGTTATTGAAAGGGTTCTACTCTGCGACAGGTGACGACGGGCTGTACGTTGGGAAGTTGATCAGCCGTCCCGATGTTCCTGTCTACATTTCTGCTTCAGGGTTCAAGAGGCACCTAGCGATCATCGCTCAGACCGGGGCAGGAAAATCTTATTGCGGCGGTGTCTTGATTGAAGAGCTACTTGAACGCGGCGCAACCCTAGTCGTCATAGATCCGCATGCAGACTATGTATTTCTCTCCAAAATGCTGACTCCTAAAGGCGAAGAGAAGCATCCGCTTGCCGACCGAATAACCGTATTCCGTAATCCATCAAGCACTGGACGCTATAGTGAAAAAGAAGTTCCAAACATTCAGCCCTTCGAAGTTGCCTTCCAAGACTTGGACCACTTCGAGATTTGCGACATAACTGGAATATCGGAGAAGTTCACGAGGCTACAGGAGGCAGTACGCATTGCTGTTGACAATCTTGGCTCCACAAGAAAGCGCTACACTCCACAAGACCTACTCAATGAGCTTGATGCACTGTCGAAAGATGAACAGCAGCAACCCGATGTCAAGAGAGGCGCACGGTCAGCCGTTAGAAGAATCAGGCGTCTACTAGCGGTGAAAGTATTCGGCACGGCCACAACTCCCCTTTCTCTGCTTTTGAAACCCATGCACGTCTCGGTTGTAGACCTTTCAGGCTTGAATGATCGAAGCATGGACTATATAGCGTTCCGAGTCCTCAGCGACCTCTACGACCTAAAAACGGGAAGAATAGAGCCAAGCGAGCTAACCGAGTTCAAGTATCCTATCTATGTTCTACTGGAGGAATCACACAAGTTCGTTCCGAAGGACGGTTCAACACTCACAAGCGATGAAATCAATAAGATTGCAGCGGAAGGACGCAAGTTTGGATTATTCCTAACTCTCATCACACAAAGGCCCTCCAAAGTACACCCTGACACACTCAGTCAATGTAACTCGCAGATCGTTATGAAACTCACAAATCCAGAGGATCAGGAAGCAGTCAAGAGGAGTTCAGAGCGTATGAGCCACGAACTTATTGAAGACCTTCCAGGGCTCAACGTTGGTAAAGCTATAATTGTTGGAGAAGTAACTCCAGCTCCAGTCATGATTAAGGTTCGACCACGTAAGACTCGTGAAGGCGGCTCAGATATCCCGGTCAGCGATTTGCTTAGAGAAGCTAGACAGACTTTTCAGCAGAGCATGCCGCCCTTACCCGAAGGTGAGTTGAGCGATGAAGAGGCGAGGAAGCTTCTGAAAGACTAATTTGAAGGGTTTCGGCGCACCATTCGAAAAGCGCTAAGCATGACTTTTCAGACTTAGAGCGAACGAGAGCCCAAGTTCGAAGCAATTCTTATCTGGTTCGAAGGAAGACTCTATCTCCTGTGATGGATTATGGAGAAGGCGGACGAGTCAACCATCCGAGAAGAAATAATACTCGTACTCCGGCGTGATGGCCCTCTTAGACTTGGTGAGATTGCACGAAAGGCGATGCGAAGCGAATCTGGTGTCAGCTATCAACTTCAAAAAATGATGAAAAAAGGTCTCATTGTATGCAGCGACGAGAAACGCTACCGCCTTGCGCAGACCGACGAGATGGAAAAAGCCATACTCAAAGCTGTCCAAGGTAAGACCCTCAATGTAAACCAGATAATCGCGAGTGACGAGGTAAAGCCGTTTGAACATGAAAAGATCCGAAGCATAGTCGAGAAGATGAGTATTGAAGGTCTCCTTGAGAAAGTTGAGTCATGGGAGCCCGAGCCTCATAATCTTTTAAAGACCGTGGAGAAGGGTCTGAGACTCTCCTATCTTGGATGTAAAAGACTTAATGTTTGTTACTTCTGCAACAAACCCGTTCCCTCCGGGTTCGCCATAATAGGTGTCGTGAGAGAAGAGTCATACGCAACAATAGACTATGGCATCCCTTTGCATCCAACCTGTATCTCGAAATGGCTTCAAGTTGACTGGGGCGAGGGAGAGTACTACTCTGAAGGAACGTCCTGTAGCTTCTGTGGATTGCCGATAACAACCGAGAGTCTAATCTCCATCATAGATCCTGGAAAGGGTATCGACCCTTCAGCTCTTCATCGCTACCTGTCAGAAAAAGAAAGAGGAGTCATTCGAGATGACAAGGGGAAGACCGTCTTCCCAATTTGGTGGATTGAAGACCGCAGTGACGTAAAGACTCTAGTCTCGCAGATTATGGAGAAGGCCAAAGAAAAGAGTATTGATCTAGGACAGTACGACGAGGCAAACCGTACAGATGAATTGTGGTTTACCGCTGAAAGATTAATCAAACGAAAAAATGAAAGGTTTAATGCTTACCTACGGCTGTCTTCTCCTCTGACGGACCCGCTCTCGATTGTCTATTCTCAAATAGGAAGCTACTGGGCTCATAATGTCAGACGCCATGAATTCATTAAGAGCGCAGGCATGAATGAAAAAGGGGAACTCGAAGAGGAGAAGGGTTTAGTCGAGGTAAAGCTGAAGAGCGGGGCTCACGCCCCAGTATGGTTAGACGAAAAAGGACGACCGTATCATTTGTATTGCTACAAGCTAGCGAAGGAGCTTGGCGCCTACCCTGTAAAAACAGATGAAGAGGAATGAGATTTGAGGATCATCCACACCTCCGACCTCCATCTTGGCACCACTACATACGGGATTGAAGATCCTTCGACTGGCGTTAACCGTCGAGTTCACGATTTCTTTCAAGCATTCGACCAAGTTGTAGGCTATGCCATAGAGAAGAAAGCTGACGCTCTGATTCTATGCGGCGACACATTTAAGGACATCAGCCCGAGCTCCACGCTCCTCAAGATGTTTGCCAATAGGCTCCATAAACTCAGCTCTGTAGAGATCAGAGTTGTTATGCTGCTTGGAAACCACGATTCTCCCAAGACTGTTGGAAGAGCTGCACCCCCAGAGGTATTCGACGAGCTGAAGCTCAAAGGCATCCATGTATTCTCTAAGCCAGACTTTATCGACATCAAATCGAAGGATGGAGTGAAGGCCAGAATCTTCGCCCTTCCATACAGGCATCCTATACACATAGCCGCCAAAGTTGAGAAAGCTACAGCTGCGAAAGTTGAGCTTGACAGAAACGCCCTTCTGGCGGCATTTCAAGCTGAGATCAAGAGAAACTTCGAGATCTTCACGAAAGTGGGAAGAAAAGGAGCCAAAGTTGGAATTCTGGCGGCGCATCTATTCGTTGAGGGAGCCCGCAGAGGAGCTGAGCGCATCTATATAGTCGGTGAAGAGTTTGCTGTACCACCGAGCATGCTCCAATCCGATGTCTTCGACTACATTGCCCTGGGGCATGTTCACAGCCACCAAGTTGTTCCAGGCAAGGTTCCAACGATCTATGCAGGTTCACTGGAGAAGATAGACTTCAGTGAGGCGGACGAGCAGAAGGTTTTCATAGACATTACCTATCAGGATGGGCAGCTAGCATGGAAGCCCATTCGCGTCGATACACGTCCGATGGTTAAGCTAGATGTAGAATGCACGCAGGCAAAGGACGCCACTAAGCTCGTAGCTGAGAAGATTGAGAAGGCTGAGGTGAAAGACGCCATCGTCAGACTTGTCCTGAAAGTGAAACCTGAAACGCATGTAGACCTAGACGGGATTCACAATAAGCTGTCCTCCGCCTTCTGGCACCAGATAATCTTCGACAAAATCACGGAGGAGCAACCCATTCCCACGACGGTTACTTGGGAAAGCCTGAACCCGCATGAGGCCCTAGCCCGCTACTTGAAGACTGTAAAACTATCTGATGAAGATAGAGAACTTGTAGGCAAGCTTGGAGACGAGATTGTTGACGAAGCCCTATCGGAGGCTGAGAAGGCGTGAACATACAATCCATAACGCTGAAGAACTTCAAGAGCTACGGCCCTGAACCCCAAACCGTTGATCTCACAAATGTTGACGCCGTAGGCATAGGCGGTAGAAATGGGTCTGGCAAGAGCTCACTTATCGAAGCTCTGACATTTGTTCTCTATGGAAAGGCTACAGTAACCGAAATTCGAGAGCTAGGCGATGATGCACTAATCAACGATAGAGCCAGTGAAGCCTACGTCTCGGTCACTTTCGAGAAGGATGGGAACCTCTACACGGTTGAGCGCACAATCAGACGGAGAGGAGCAGGCAAGGCTCGGCTCAAATCCCCCATCCTACCTCAACCCATCGCCGACATGAAGGCCGTCAATGCGAAAGTTGAATCCCTACTTGGGATGGACTACGAGACGTTTATCAGCTCCACGATCGTCCGCCAGGATGAGATGGATCGTCTAACAGCCAAACGCCCTGCTGAGCGCAAGGAAATCCTAGCCAACATCTTCGGGCTCCAAGCATACGAATCCATGAGAGAGAAAGCCCACGAGAAAGCATGGGAGATCAAGAACGAGATTGCAGGACTTGACGCAACCAAGAAGACATTAGAAGACAAGATCTCTCAAGAAGAAGATCTTAGAAAAAAGCTCGGTGAACATGAAGACAAGATCACACAGCTAGAAGGTAAGCGCAAGGAGAGCGAAGCTAAGAAGAATGAAATTGAAGGCAAGCTAGATGAGATTAGGGAGAAGAAGACAGAATTCGACGCCAAGGATGCTGAAAAGAAGACACTCGCTGAACAACTCAAGAAGGATAAGCAAAGCGAAGAGAACATCAGCAAACAGATAGAGGAAGCTGAGAGTGCGGGCAAAGAACTTGAAGCCCTTAAGCCCCTGCTAGAAGAAAGACCAAAACTCGACGATGAGTTGCAGAAACTCACTCAACAAAGAGAGCAACTTAAGGTAACCGCGACGGAGTGGCAACAGAAGGCGCAGGCCCTCGAGCAGAAGATCAAAGAAGAAACAGAGAACCATCAGAAGATCAAGGACTACGCTGTCCCTGAATGCCCAATCTGCAAGAGACCTCTAGATGAGCCGCATCGAAAGCAGCTCCTAAAGGAATATGAGCTGAGGATTAGCAGGCTACAGGGAGAACGAGACCAAGCGGCAAAGAATGCTCAGGATGCTTCCGACACGCTGAACGAAAAAGTCGCCCCAGCCATCGAAAAGACACAGAAAGCTCTTGGCGAATTGAAGGAGCTCGACAGGAAGGTCGGTGAACTAACCACCGCAGCAAATCGTCTATCTCAACTCAGAGAGGAAGCAACCAAAATCCGCGAACTCATCACACAGAGGAAGAATCGTATCAGCGAAATTGAAGAAGCACTTCAGGAACTTGCTCCAATCATCCAATCATTCACGGACCTCGATGAGGAGCGAAAGAAACTCGAACATGAGCTAACAAGCATCCAAGGAGGACTCGGAACGGAGACAGCTAACCGAGATCGTGCGAAGAAGGATTTAAGCGAAATTGAGAAGGCCAAGACCAAGCATAAGGAGCTTGTTAACCAGATAGGCGACAAGGGAAGGATCAGAGCAGCCTATGAATTTCTTGAGAAGGAGGTATTCCACAAAGATGGCATACCTACCGCTCTTTTGATGGAAATCGTTCCAGAAATTGAGCAGGAAGCCTCCAAGATGCTCAGAGACCTCTCGAATGGCAGAATGGACATCAGCTTCAAGTTCGGCAGAAAGACCAAGACGGGAAAGATGACTGAAGAACTGATTGTCGAAGCAGCTGACCAAGGCAGAAGCCACCCTGTAAGCCGCTACTCAGGCGGGGAAAGAATGCGAATCAACCTAGCCCTCCGATTAGGCGTATCTGAAGTCATCACGAAGCGAAGTGGATACAAAGGCAGAATAGAAACACTGGTCATAGACGAAGGGTTCGGACCGCTAGACGAAGAGGGAAGAAGAGCTACTGTCGAGATCCTACAAGCTCTAAGACAAAGGTTCAAAAAGATACTAGTCATATCGCATATCGATGATGTGAAGGAAGCTTTCGAGACAAGGCTCACGGTGAACAAGCCGGTAGGGGGCTACAGCTCGATCAGTGTCTTATAATTATTGAACTGCACATGTTTCTTCTAGAGCTTTTGCAGGGCCGAATGGCTCAATTCCGTAGAGAAAGTCAGATTCCTTCGGAGGAGTGAAACTTGAAATGGCGAACCAGACGCGGTTTTCAACACTAGTCAAATCAATTGACTCCAATTGAGGATTTCCTGTAACCGTAATACGTATCCATCTACGTAGAAATAGTTTTGGATGTCCAGTTCTTGATCCTTGCGTATTTTTCTTTCTGGAAGTCGAACGGCGAATCTCTAACAAACCATGATAATCGCTTCATTGAATTGGGGATACTCTCTCACAGCTTTCCGCGTAACGGGAAGGCTGGTCCGCCTGAGCTATAAAGAGGGCGAGAAAACCTAGCTCCAATTAATGTCGAAATCGTACCCATTGACTTCTTTCTACTCTGTATGCTCCGATTCAGCAGAAGTCTTCATAGAGACGTCTCCTGATACGTGAGTATCTTTGACTCCATGTTCCCTGCGGTTCGTGCTTTGAGCGGTTGCATGGGGTTCTTTTGCTTTCTCTACTGGGAGCAGTTCGGGGAGTGCCGGGAGGTATTCCGTTTGAATTAGTTTCTTGTATTCTGGCTTCCCGCTTAGAAGAGCTTGAGTGGTACTCTTCACGGTGGATGCATCTTCGCAGATTTTCCTATAGGAACTGTACCTCCTCTTCCATACGGCCTTGTGTTTCTCGATCTCGTCCATCAACTCCTTGTAGAGGGCCACGCTTTCCTGGATGACTGCGTCCATTGAATTTGTGAACTCTGGTCCTTCCAGATACTCAAGTGTGAGTTTTGCCGCCTTGCTCCTTTGTAGTTGTCCCAGTTTCATCTCTGCGATTCGAATCACTTGGACCCGTAGAACACCAGCAAGTGACAATACGCCCGCAGGATGAACAACAATAACGCCTCTCTCTACATAGAAGCCCTGAGCGCCCTTCTTCATGGTCTTGGTTACAAGAATGGCGAAATCGGCCTTTCTCTTCTCTTTAGCATCCGAGGCTTGGCCTACATACGCGCTGGAATACTTTTTCACCCGTTTGCATTCATAGACCAATACCCCTGCCTGCTCACCGTTCCGGATCACATATTGAAGTACGTCGCCACCTTTGCCGTGATGCTCGACCTTGTCTTCCGGAAAACGCTTGTGTAGCTCTCTGGTCAACACTTCTTCGTAGAGCAATCCCTCAATCTGAGGAGTAGTCTCCTTCTTCAACTGCTCTTTGAGTTCCTTTATGTCCTCACGAAGTTCACGTACCTGCCTGTCCTTAATTTGGACCCGGTCCAGAGCGCTACCTAACCTCTGCTTTACCTTCTCATACTTTGTTTCAGCTCGGTGCGCTGCCATTTCTCTTTCTTTCTTGACCTGAGCTTTAACTGAAGCGCGGATGTCTTTCTTGAAGGAATCGAGCTGCGTGGTAGCCAGTCTTTCTGCTTCGCGATGAGCTCGCTCTGTAGCAGTTCGTATCTTCTTATCAGCGATCCTCTTGACCTCTTCTTGCTTACGGTTCAGAATGGTTATCTTGGATTCTAGTCGCTTCGTTTGCCTATTGACAGCATCTTTGATTAGCCGCTTCCTGTTTTTCCTAAACTCGGCCGCTTGCTTCTTGAGCTTCTTTCTCTGCTCAGCGACCTTTCCCAGAAGTTTCGTGCGCTGCTCCTTTATCTCGGCAAGCGCCTTCTTCCTTTCTTCCCAAATTCCCGTGATCTTCTGGTAGAGCGAGGCGGAGACTGGCTGTCCACAGAGTGGGCAATTATACTTCGTAATCCTCATCTCACGACTATGCTCATAGTCTTCTATGGGATGACCCGCTCTAATGTTTTTTGTTTCCTCTTTCAGATTCCACCTGAAGGTGAAGAAGGCAGCATCTTCTAAGACTCTAATATCAATACTTCTCAGTGATTTCAACGCACCTTTAACGTCTAAGCTCATAGCGGTTCAATAGAAAAATATCTCAATTTCTACTTCCGCTTGACGTTGAGTTGCACCTTAACCTCTTTTCAAATCCCTTCATAATCGAGTTCACCATTTTCAAAGTCTGGGTCTAGGTAAGATCACAGTTCACCACTTAAAGAAACACGACCACGACCGCAAACCCTTCAAAATCTACGGCAAGGTAGCTGAGATACGAAGATGTGAGATCTACCGTTTTGATAACTTAAAGGTTGTTTGTGGCACTTGAGTCTAAAAGCGAGTTCCAATCTTTTTATAGTCAGCTTCTTGAATAAAATTCTTGAATTGGTGATTTGCTTGACGAGGAAGAAAACAAGAAGAAAGAAAGTAACTTTTTGGGCAACGGTAAAGGTTCCAAAGAGGGTTAAAGTCAGTTTTTATGCTAGGAAAAAACGCAAACGGAAGAAATAGCTAGTGGGTAGCATGGTTAGCATGTATCATAGGAATGTTCAAGAGGGCATTATAGAGTTTGGTAGACAATATAGAAGATTTGAAAAAATTCAAGGAGGCAAAACTCCAATTCATATATGTCATCCCACTAAGAAATTCGTAATTTTATATCACCCAGATGTGCAATTTATCACTAAATACGGTAAAAGGTATATTTTTGAAATCTTGGATAGCGAATTAAAAGATCAGAATTTGATTATCGCTAATATTATTCAAGCATGTCTCTCTCCCAATACATCCAAAGTCTTCTTCATAGTTCCAAGGGAGAAGGATCAAGACAAAGTAAAAGACATGGCAGTTACTATTGTTGCTAAACTTCAGGATTTAGGTGCTCAGAAAAAGGAAATCCCTCGCACAGTAGCAGTATTTTATATCTTAAAAAACGAGGCTGAAAACCCTGAATCGGTCAAAAGAGTCTTAGAAGTGAGTGCAAGGGACCGAGGAGTAACCATATAGTTTGTTCTCTTACCTTCCGTACTCTATCCAAACTTGAACAGCGTTGATCATCTTCGATAGAATTGACTCGAACTCTGTAGGACTAGAGACGCGTAATATGCTGCTTTCTTAACGTAGTAGGCCCGGTGCTGGAAGTCTAGATTTGATAGTCTCGTAAGTACTGACCGTCAAACCGTTCTTTGAGATATAATTACGCCATTCTTTCACATGATAGGGATGATCTTCAGTCTGCTTCTTCCTAACGTGATTCATGAAGTCCAGAGCTTTCTTTGCTAGATCAACAGAAGTTACTATGATCTGCTCGTCTCTCAAGTGAGGTAGCGAATGGTTCTCCATGGTTCTTGTAGAATAGGACCGGAAGAACAAGGATTCTAAAACTGCTTGAATATCATAAGGAACTGATTGCTTCAACTTCAAGACGGTTTGAGTCTTCTTTTCCGTCATAGTCTATCTATAATAAAAATAGCAAAATTTCTCTGACAAGTTCGTTGGAAATAACTCAAACCACTTTGAATCTTGTGTCACTATGCTCTTTACACACAAGAATTCATGGTTCAAATTCATCCGGTCGCACTAAGGGACACACACGAAAACATGCGCAAAACTCGGTGAACGTAATCGCATTTTACCGAGGAGTCCGGGCCGCTAAAACAAGCTTTCTATATAGGTGAAGACCGTGAGAGATCAGACCCTAAGAATGAAAGTAATCGACTAGGCGAGTGCCGCTAAGAGCAAGGAGTGTAACAGCAACGCCCACTAGCCAAATTCCAATATTTTGAGACATTGTGGGCACGGCACTGCAAATGGACGTGGATGAGGATATGCCCAAAAATAGAATTGGATTTCGCATTGGTCGTTAGGGCAAGACATCCACCTCACTTTGGACCCTAAAACTTGCAACGATGTGGCCAACGCAACAGAAATGCGGTTTCCCTCGCCCTCTACATACATCTCAAGAACTCGCCTCAACCAATCTCTGTCAGTTGCAAATGGTTGATAATGGTTGAAGTATGGCACGGGAAAATTGATCGGGATGTCTTCGCATAGAACCCATACATCGATATCCCGTTGGCATGCCAAGCCGATCTCGTAGGCGATCCAGTTCTGAGTATACTTCCAATCCCTTGCTGTTTTAGCGTCCTTTGATGATTTGTCCTGCATCTTTACCAGTTCCTTACCCACTAGAAGAAACATTGCAGAAGACCTATTCATCTGATCTCGAATGGTCTTCCAAGATGGCAACGAAATTGTCTCGAACTCGGAACGGAAAGCCTTGATTCCAACACGTGCACATGCACTGTCAAATAGATCAAAATTCCTTGTCTAGTTTCGTGTGAGACATGAAGATCTCAACCAAGTCTCATCACAGACGACTGATTGCTGATCGAGTAGTCACTTGAACCCTGTGCCAAAGGAAGCTTATAACCTAATTTCTTATCCTCTCTTCTAAAGCGCTAACAAAACGGAAATCACCCAAGAACAGGATAAATTCATAGAAAGCCGCGAAACCTAACAGAGACCACTTCTAACCTTTGCGAGTGGCATCTATCGAAAGAAAGCCAAAGTCGTAAGCCGAACCGGGTCGCTCATAGACGTGGGCCAAGCCAAGGTCCTCAAGGGCTCACGGAACATTCGGATCTTTGGGATTCAGATTCGAACATTCCAGCTCTAGATTCTCAAGTAAGACGTTTAAGCCTACTCTCTCAGAATCGTAACAACAGTTGATCCTATTACAATTACATCCTGTACTGGGTGCTCTGCAGAAATCACTAGAACATAGACTCCCGGCGGCAGATATCTAGCGTCCAAGGAGAACAAATAGACCCCCTGATACACGGGATCTACCCGCATAATTCTGCCATTGGGTATCCTGTCAATTTCTTGACCTTTGGCATCGAACAGAATCACAATCAATCTCTCATGGGTGTCCACAAGTCTGCCCTTGAATTCCGTTGAAAAGGCGAAGGAGACCTCAGCGGACATGGAAGGTATGATTTCCTGCGCCTTGGTACCTATGACTATGGACTGTTGAAGCGTCAACGCGGCATCTAGCCTATCTAGGAGCTGATTACGTTCTTGCTGTAGCTGAATAGTATACCAGCCTACGGGAAAGACCGCGAATACGATAACTATTATCGCACCAAAGGAGAAGGCCTTTGCAGGATTCATCGTTGTACTACTCAACCAGAATCACCTCCTCTGCCCCTAATATGCACTAAGCTCAACAAAAACATTAGAATTAGAAGCCCTATTTGATCCCAAAACATAACAGCAAAAAAGGATTTCAATCTAGCGTGACTATGCACCACGCATACGAGACTATCTTTTGGTTCAAGCCGAGTTGTACTGAAGAATTCCGTCAGCTTCTTTCTGTCACCCTATGAAATCAAGGCGCTTTGATCCAAATGAAGCCGCTACCTTTGGAATATGATAAGGACATAAGTTAGCTTCTTCGTCATATTGCTGTTAATTCCATACTCGATAGAGGCTGAGCTAGGTTGTTATGAATAGAACGATCGCGGCCGAGATTGAAAGCATAGCGCCGTAAGCGAAGGCTGTGAATGGCGAAAAGAGGCTCCATAAGATCCCGGCTATGACACTTGCTGGGAGATCTGCTACTCCATTGACCGTATGCAATGCTCCGTAGCCCGTTCCTCTAAGTTCAAGCGGAATTAAGTCAGCAGCATACGCTCTCTCCATGGTATCTACCATAGCCATAAACAGTCCAGCAGCAGCAAAGAGAACTGCAACAGCCAAAAGATCACCCGTGACTAACGCGAAGCCAATGCAGGTTAATCCGAAGGTAGCGTATCCGGCAGCAAGTATTCCTCGCTTCCCGATCTTATCACTTAGAATCCCGATTGGAAGTGAAGCAAGGGCATATACAGCGTTCATCATAGCGTACAGCAAAACGACATACTGCGAAGCCCCTACTTCTCCAAATCTTGGTGAAAGAAGAAAGTTACCAGCGAGAATGAAGAAGGAGAAGCTGAAGTTTCCCAGCCCGAAAAGCAGCACGGCGATAAGGTATCTTCTGAATCTGGTTGGTAGACCTCTTATCCCAACCATCAATTTCAGACCTTTAATAGCCGTTTTGGGGCGATCTCGAACTAGAAAGACCAGTATGAGGACGCCCACGAGTCCTGGAAGGAAGGACCAAGCGAAGACTCCTCTGTATAGATAGATCGGTAGCAAGATCGACGTTAGTAGTGGACCTACGAAAGCTCCAGTGGTGTCTAAAGCTCTATGAAGTCCGAAACCTCTTCCGATAGCCTCGGAAGGTGTAGAATCAGCTATCAAGGCGTCCCTTGGCGATGTTCTAACCCCTTTGCCCACTCTATCAAGAAACCTCAATCCAAGCACTTGGAGCCAATTCGTAGAAATAGCTAGCGCTGGCTTGATGAA
>Ga0315310_10000740_pt1 | contig 20900 bp, 20 predicted proteins | sample TDP5_MG_FD_203630 | JGI IMG/M metagenome (GOLD analysis project Ga0315310, IMG submission 203630) | Freshwater sediment microbial communities from Lake Towuti, South Sulawesi, Indonesia - TDP5 | ecosystem: Environmental > Aquatic > Freshwater > Lake > Sediment | place: Indonesia: South Sulawesi... | reverse complement strand
TTGGTAATTATAATTGTTGGTATTATTTTTCTTTTAGAACAAATGATTCCCATTCATTTACTGAGGTGGAAATTATTATGGCCCATAGCTCTTATTCTTTTAGGTTTGTACATAATTTTTAAAAGAAAGGGAAAATAAAATGGAAGAGAATAGAAAAAATTTTACTCCGGGGAAATTTTTTTTAGGGCTTTTAGTAGTTATTATTGGGTTAGTACTTTTGGCAAGAAATGCAGGATGGATACGGACAGATTTATATCTTAGTTTTTGGAAGCTCTGGCCGATTATTATTATTCTGATCGGTCTTTCCCTGATTAGCTTTCGGGGATGGTTTGGGGCGTTGATAGGAGTAATATTCGCCCTTATTCTGGCAGGATTGGTGCTTTTTATAATATTTAGACCCATAGGACCGGGAGAGGAAAGTATGATTGAAAAAGAGACTATTTTTATTAGCAAAGAGGCCAGGGCCAAATCGGCGATAATAGAAGTTAAAACCGGGGCCGGAGAACTGAAGATAACCGGGAATTCTGATGCTCTTCTTAGTGGTAGTTTTGAATCAAATTTTTTGCAATTAGTTCAAAAATCGGAACTAAAAGACAGCGTGCAAAGAATAACTTTGAAAACCGACGTTAAGTGGCCACGATTAAAAGGTAGAAAATTGAATGAAATGAATTTACAGATTAACTCCACCATTCCCACCAAGCTTTATATTGGTACGGGAGCTTCGAAGATAGATTTAGATTTGACAGAAGTGATGATGCAGGAACTGGATATCAATGCGGGGGCTTCCAGCATTGGACTTATTATGGGAGACAAGGTGGCCAATAGCAAAATGAGTATAGATGCTGGAGCCAGTTCCATTAATATTACTCTTCCTCGATCCCTGGGAGCCAGATTAAAAATTGATTCCGCTTTATCTGCCAAGAATCTTATTGATTTCCGCCAGATAGATGAACATCTATTTGAATCTGACAATTACGACACTTCTGATAAGAAAATTGCCATTAGCCTTGATATAGGAGTTTCCAGCCTAAACATTAATTGGAAATAATAACCCATAATAATGAGTTTTGTTCCCGTTGCCTAAATTAAAGGGAGGCAAATCTACTCAGTTAATACCATGGATTTTTAAAGGGATTAATTTTGAGTGCTTGGGGAAATATCTTTCTCAGTGGACGGAGCAAGAAAAACAGGGATCGTAAGCTCTTACTAACTCTTCGCACAGCAAACGAATCTCATCTCTTTTTTTAGGAATGTTTTCTTTTACCAGTTTTTTTAAGTTTTTTTCAATATTAAGGAAGTTATGGGCGGTAGGAGTTACAATATTAGCTTTTTCGATTACCCCTTTCCTGTCTACCTTATACCAATGATAAAGCAGTCCCCGAGGAGCTTCGGTAACCGCTCCACCTTCACCCGCTCTAACCTCAACCTTTATTTCTTCATCTTTAAAAGAATTTGATTCTATTAATCTTAGGCAGCACAATATACCATCAAAAATCTCTAACGCCTGAGCTAAATTGTTATAAAAAGGATTATTATTGGGAAGTTTAAACCCTATTTTTTTCGCCAATACCCTGGTCTCTTCTTGCAGTTTATTAAATTTAATATGTAATCTGGCCAGGGCACCCACCATAAATGAATTGCGACCTTTTATCACTGATTGCTTGGCCATAGCATAATTCACTTGGTACTCCTGAAAATAATCTTTATACTTTTCAACCGGAATGTCCAGACCTGATGAAGAAACAATCCGTCCTTCATTTATTGCGTATTCGCCTTCTTTATCTAATGCTACATATTCCGCATCGATAGAGAAATCAGGTAATTTAAGCCCAGAGATATCCTCTACCACCATTTCCGCCTCTATTTTTATCTCCCTTAATTTTCCCAGGATAGCATTAAAATCCTTTATTGGGGGTATGCGGGTGAAACCTCCTGGCATATAAGTAACCGGGTGCAGAGCCCTACCTCCAATTAGAGTAGTTAAATCATTCATCACTTCCTTCATCTTCATTAAACGGTTGATTTCTTTTCCAAAATGAGGAAGCATTTCCATAATACCGCCGTATCCGTAGTAATCAGGCATGGCTAGCATGTATAGGTGAATTAGGTGGCTGGCCACAATTTGGCTTATACTCATAATCTTTCGCAGAATCCTGGTTTGTTCACTCACATTAATATCCATAGCTTTTTCAATTGCCAGAATAGCAGTCGTCATATGGGAAACTGGACATATACCACATATTCGGGAAACGATATCCCCCACCTCGTCATATCTCCTGCCTACCAAAAATCCCTCAAATAATCTGGGGGGTTCAAAAATCTTCAATTCAATAGCCGGTTGTTCGCCCAGTTTTATGCTAATGGCAGTCTCTCCTTCTACTCGAGCTAAATAATCAATGTCAATATGTTCTTGATGACTCATGATTTCAATTGTCCCGGTTTTAGTTCCTCGGTGGGTTCACCAAATTCAGTAAATTTTCTAAAAATATCTTCCGAGCTTAACCCCATCTTTTTGAATTGCTCAGCTAAAGCTTTAGCATTGGCATCTTTCATGGGTCCCCAGCAACCGTAGCAGGCACGATTGTTAGATGGACAAAGTGCTTCACACCCAGCATTTGTAACCGGGCCCATACAGGGCTGGTGGTAAGCTACTAATAAGCAGATATTGTTTTTAAGTTTGCACTCCACGCATACACAGTATTCTAATAAATCAGCCCTTTTATTAAGTAAAAGAGATATCACCAATTCTGTAAGGTCTCTTTCCCCCATCGGGCAGCCTTTAACATATCCATCTACTTTAACGTAATGGTCTACCGGATGAGCCTTTAGGGAGTGGATAAGAGATGTATCCTGGTAAACTCTCTTCTCTACTTCCAGCTCTTGGGAAATATTTTTTATGGCGGGTATACCCCCACAAACGGCACAAGAACCAATGGGGATAAGATACTTGCTTATTTCTCTAATCTTTTTTAACTGTGCGGCCTGCCAGGCTTCAGTTATTGTGCCTTCAATCAGCGCCACATCCAATGGTTCCTCTTCTATTCCACCGGACTGAAGCATCTTACAATATAGAATATCAACCGCTCCCAGAGTCTCTAATATATTTTTCTGGAAATAAATTAATTGAAATTCACATCCCGCACAGCAGCTATATTTAAATATTCCGATCTTCGGTTTTTCCATCTAATTATTCCCTTTTTACTAAAGTAGAGTATCGGCAAATCTTTTTATATCGGAATAAGAGAATACTGGACCGTCCTTGCAGACATACTTGGCTCCTATTTGACAGTGCCCGCAGTGAGCAATACCGCATTTCATTCTTCTTTCCAGGGATACAAATATATCATTACCACTCTGTCCTTTTAAGATTAAATTCCGGGCAACAAATCGCATCATTAATTCTGGTCCGCAGGTAAAGGTGAGAGAATCGGATAAAGGAACATCAATTTTATTCAATAAAGTGGTTACCACCCCCACCTGAAGATCCAAGAATTTCTCCTTGGGCTTTTCGTCAACCGAAAGCCACACAGAAATATCTGTTAACTCCGACCAACTTTTAATTTCTTCTTTATACAGTATATATTCCTCATTCTTTGCTCCGTATAAAAGAAACACTTTCCCGAATTTCTTTCTGTTTTGTAATAGATAATAGATTACTGACCTTAGGGGAGCCATACCAATACCGCCAGCCACAATTATTAAATTTTTCTCCGCCGCTTTTTCCAGAGGCCAACCATTACCGTAGGGACCTCGCACTGTTAACTTATCGCCTTTATTAAGCTGGCATATTGCCCGGGTTACATTTCCTACTAATCTTATGGTGTGAAAAAAACTTTTATTATTCATGACCAGAGAACTGAAAGATATAGCTGCTTCGCCATATCCAGGAAGGCCCAGTATGTTAAACTGGCCCGGGCTAAAGGAGAAATTTTCATCTTCCGCCATTGTAATTTTTAATGAACAGGTATCCGCCGTTTCCCAGGTCTTCTCTTCCATAATCGCCAGCTTGGGAAGAAGTCTATTTATTGCTTCTACTTTACTCATCGGACCTTGCCTCTTTGGTAATCCTCCTGAATTTCCTTAGCTATTTCGGTTAAATCAATACCGGTAGGACACCAGGTAATACACCTACCACAGCCTACGCATCCAAAACAGCCGTATTGTTCAACCCAGGTACTTAACTTATGAGTCACAAATTGCCGGAGGCGCGCTTCTCGGGAGGAACGGAAATTTCCCCCGTGCACCTTAGCAAAGTTCAATTCTTGACAGGAATCCCATTGTCGTTTTCTTAAAGTTGTTTTCAGATCGAAGGAAGTATAATCCTCAATATTATAGCAATAACAAGTAGGACAGACCATGGTACAGTTGGCACAACCCAAACACCTTGCCTCAGCAGTTTCTTTATATACTGAATGGTCAAGATTTCTCATAAGTAATGCCGGCAAATCTTTGATATCTATCCATTTAAAAAAAGAAGCTCCTGCTTTCTTCTCCAAACTTAATTTCTCTTTAAAATCTTTTCTGGTTGCTTTCTTTAGATTCTTAGCTCTTTCGACCAAATTTTCCCCTCTTTCAGAACCGAATTCCAGCAGGTAATTTTCCATCAGAGCGGTTAACTCTATATCATAACCTTTTTTTATCTTTAAGAAGGGACCGGTCCCCATTGATGAACAAAAGCCATTATCGCAAGTCTTATTACAATTCAATACTATGGTTAATGTTCTCTCCCTTAATTTGTGATAATAAAAGTCTTTAAAGTCTCTGGAGAAAGTTCTATCCAATACGGTTAGGGCGTGCATATCGCAGGGATGCATTCCCAGGATGATACTGCTTCTTTCGCCGGGAGGCATTATAGTATGAAATTGATAATTGTCGCGGTTTATCAAAAAGAGATCTTGCTCAGGGGGATAAATAAATTTGCGAGGACTTACCATGGTGGAGTGATAATCGAGATATAAATCTTTAACTTCTTCTAACTTTTCAAAAACCACCTGCCCTCTTTTCTTTAAGACTGGACCGAAGAGGTTAAATTCATCGCCAAGGCTGTCTAACCAACTTAATAAATCCTTTATTCCCAATACATAACTACTATTCATTCTTAAATTCGTGGTTGTCTTTCACCCCAACTATACCATTCCCAAACACTCTTAGCTAATTCCTCATATTCGATTTTCACGTGCTGGTAGAGTCTGGCATTTTCAATGGCAATGGCACCAAAATCCGCCAGTATATTGAGAAATTCTACATCTTCGGGAAGCAATTTATACTGGTAGGCAGTATAAATCCGGAGCGTTCCGGTGACTTTTTCCTTTACCTTAAGAGGAATGCAGATTATGGACTTTATCCCTTCCTGCCTAACCGCCTCCGGATACTGGATTCTTTCATCCCGGCAGGCATCTTCAATTATTACCTCTTTCCCCTTAAGACACTCCGTTATTGATCTGTCTCCTTTGATGGGCCCTTTTCTGATGAATTGCTCACTGAGTCCATAAGTGGCTGCATACTCTAATTCTCCAGTCTCTTTGTTAATTAGTAAAATAGAGGATCCTTTAGCGGAAATGTCTGCGGCAGCATTCTGACAGATAATATAAAGCACCTTCTCTATTTCTAAGTGAGAAGTTATAGTTTTGCCAATTTCATAAAGTCGCTTCAGCCTCTGATATCTCTGAGCATTATTAATCACCACCGCTCCCTGGGAAGCAAGAGTACTTATGAAAGAAATCTCCTCTTTACCGAAGACTCGTTCTTTCCCGGTATAAATCCGCAGAATACCTAACCACCTTTTCCTGACCTTAAGGGGAAGACATAAAACCGACTTAATCCCTTCCTTCTTTGCTTCCCGGGGGTACTGGAAACGCTTATTTTTAGTCACATCTTTAATCTGAACGATCTTGCCACTCAGAACCAATTTATCAAGGGGACTTTTATCGACCTCCACCGGGCCCTTCTTTAAATACCATTGGGAAAGTCCAAAAGAGGCAACGATTTCTAAAGTATTGCCGGTCCTATCAAGCAATCTTATAGAACTGGCTTTAGTCTTAAGGCACTTAGTAGCATTTTTAACTAAGGAAAATAAAGCCTCGTTATAATCGGTAGCGGAAACCACATTCTCGCAAATTTGGCATAAAGAAGTTAAAAACTTCTTTTGTGGAGCCACTTTCTGCCCCCCATTTCTATTCCCAGGTTGAAACTTCTTTTCTTTACCTTTCTTATCCCTAACTTAAAATTTACGTTTCTTTATTTCCTTTAGAATTTTGGATATTCTTCATCATTTTTATTTTACCAGGAAACAATTTTCTTAGCAATTTTTTACGCCTTTTCCCGATTATAATAGTTAATTTATAAATTTAAGGCTCTCAAGAAGTATTGCGAAATTCGCAAAATGGGGCCCGGCAAAAGGATTATCAAAATTACAATAGGTGATGAGATACCAATCTTTTCTGCAAACTACAATATGGGATGCGTATCGAATAAAGTCCCCTTTAAGCCATTGCGCGAGAGGTATTTTTTCCCTGATAAGTTCAAATCTATAGGCCTCTGCTCCGGCAACTTCTATAAAAGAAGATTCCTTGATCTCAAATCCTTCCAGAAGGAATTTTTGCATCAACAAACCAAGAACATTTATCAGTTGAGCCTTTTCGTCTGATAAATATTGGGACCGCTTATTATCGGAAATAACTTCGGTGCTTTCACAACAACGGACGCTAATTAGTTCGTGGGTGATGAATTCGTATCTTCTAACCACTGGTTCAAAAGTCATTATCTTAAGTATTAATTCGTCTTTGTCCGCTTTTATTATTTGCCATGGACCCTGAGGAAAGGTCACCATAAGATCGCCAATCTGATAATCTGTTTCCGGACGGGCAATACTAACAAGAAAAATAGTAATTACCACTACCAGCCCTGCTATTAAAATTTTTTTTCGCATCAAAATCCTCCTTAAAGATAATTTCATTGATTTGTAATCAGGAAGGTCGGAGGATGGAACGTAATTCCCCCCAAAAACAATAATGTCTTCCGTTAGAATCAATCCAAATAGTGTAAATTTTAAAATGATTAAATTCTTTTCTTATTAATTCTTTATTAAAAAGATAGTGTATTAATCCCTTTTCTCCTCCTTCTATAGGAACATAAGTTCTAGGCTCAATTACTTTGTATCTTGTTTTCTGTTTTTCAAAATGCTCAATTATTTCTAAATTGGGCCTGAATTTTTTAAATTTTCTTTTGCGGACGGTTATAAAAATCAAACCCTTTGGTTTTAATACTCTTTCTATCTCTCTAATTGCTTTTCGAATAGTTTTAATCCTTGCATGATGAATGGTGTGAGTGGAAATAACGGCATCAAAAAAATTATCTTGGTATGGTAATCTTTTATAGATAGAACCGATTTTAAGATTCGCCTGCAGTTTTTCTTTTTTCAACCATTCTTTTGTAATTTTGATTCCTTCTTCGGCAATGTCAATTCCATAGACCTTAAAACCGTTTTTTGCTAAGTAAACTGTGTGCCTACCGGAACCACAGCCTAAATCAAGAACTCTTTTAATATTGCGTTTTTTAAACGTCTTTACAATTTTTAGTACATCTTTTTGGATTTTTGTAAAAACTTTACCATACCGTTTATATATTTTATTCCATTGTCGCATATGCTTCATTCTACCCAAAAACCGTCTTCTTAGCAATTATTTGAGTCATGCCAATAATGTAAGAACTGCCAGCGTTGGCCTTTTGGGGTTATTGGAGCAGCAACTATTACCTGGGGCGGTTTATTGGCGGGTACCGTTTTATGTATATTGCCGCCACTGATTATCTTCATTATCTTTCAGAAACATATGATAAGAGGCCTCCTGGCCGGAAGCATCAAAGCCTAAAAGAGAGGAGGAGTCAATAGGAATAGCGATATAATTTGTTGTCTTATGGAATCCCTATCAGTTAAGAATTTCTGTATCTTATTTTTAAAGTTTGGCTCGGCGCAGTCGGAGAGCATTACCCACCACGGAGACGGAGCTGAAGCTCATGGCAGCAGCAGCGAAGATGGGGCTGAGTAAAATCCCCCAAAATGGGTAAAGGACACCCGCTGCTACCGGGACTCCTAATGTATTGTAAAAGAATGCCCAGAAAAGGTTCTGCTTGATATTGCCCATAGTGGCTCTGCTTAAACGTCTTGCCCTTACGATACCACGGAGGTCACCTTTAACCAATGTAACACCTGCGCTTTCCATAGCAATATCGGTTCCGGTACCCATTGCTATTCCCACATGAGCCTGAGTAAGAGCCGGTGCATCGTTTATGCCGTCTCCCGCCATAGCCACTATTCTTCCTTCTTTTTGCAGTCGCTTAATGACCTCAATTTTCTGGTCAGGTAATACCTCAGCAATTACTTCATCAATACCAAGTTTCTTGGAGACGGCCTCGGCAGTGGTGCGGCTGTCACCGGTAAGCATTACGATATTTACCCCTTCGCTATGGAGTTGCTGGATGGCTGGCGGGGTAGTATCTTTTATGGGATCTGCTACCCCAATAAGTCCGACTGCCTTTCCCCCCACCACAACAAACATCACTGTTCGGCCTTCTCGCCACATTTCCGCCTTTTCCAACAGTTCACCTGCATTTAGGTGGAGGTCATCGAGCAATTTTATATTACCAAGCGCTACTTTGCGGCCGTCTACTTTACCGATAACCCCTTTACCGGTTAAAGATTTAAACGATTTAACATTAGTAAGGGTTATATTTTTCTCATTTGCCCCCGATACAATTGCTGCTGCCAGTGGGTGCTCGCTTCCCCGCTCAAGGCTGGCGGCATAATAAAGTATTTTCTTCTCATCAAAACCGCTAGTGGCGAAGACTTCTACCACCTTTGGTTTCCCCACAGTGAGGGTCCCCGTCTTGTCCACAACCAGAGTGTCCACTTTTTTCATCACCTCGATGGCCTCGGCATTCTTAAAGAGAACACCTGCGGTTGCACCTTTACCCATAGCTACCATTATGGACATCGGGGTTGCTAACCCCAGAGCGCAGGGGCACGCTATGATCAGGACCGACACGGCATTTACTAACGCCGTGGCCATTTTAGGCTCGGGCCCAAATAATGCCCATCCAATGAAGGTTATTACTGCAATTACCACCACAATCTGGACGAAGTAACCAGCTACTATGTCGGCTAACTTTTGAATAGGAGCACGACTTCGTTGCGCCTCAGCTACCATGCGGACAATTTGCGAAAGAAGTGTTTCCGCACCTACCTTCTCCGCCCTCATAATTAGAGTGCCGGTGCCATTGACTGTAGCGCCGATTACCCGGTCTCCCTTCACTTTCTGCACCGGGATGGGCTCACCGGTAATCATTGATTCGTCAACCGAACTCAGCCCCTCAACCACTATGCCATCCACCGGGATTTTTTCACCGGGACGCACTCTGAGCAAATCACCTGGATTTATTTGGTCAAGGGGGATATCCTCTTCCGTCCCATTTCTGATAAGCCGCGCCGTCTTTGGTGCCAGTCCCAATAGAGCCTTTATAGCGGCAGTGGTTTTGCTTCTGGCCTTTAATTCCAGGACCTGACCTAAAAGAACCAGTGTTACAATTACCGCGGCGGCCTCGAAATATCTACCTACTTCGCCTCCCTCGCTGCGGAAGGAGGAAGGGAATATATCGGGCAGGAAAGTCGCTATCACACTATAAACGTAAGCAATAGCCACACCCAGACCGATTAACGTAAACATGTTTGGGCTGCGGTTAATAATTGACTTCCATCCACGGACAAAAAAAGGCCAGCCGCCCCATAGGATAACAGGCGTTGCCAGAACAAGTTCCAGCCACATGAGAATCGGGGAAGGGATCAGCCGCACAAGTGAGAATCCGGGTATCAAGCCGGACATGGTAATTAAAACTAAGGGTATTATCAGAGCCACATCGACCTTAAAGCGACGTGTCATATCGATAAGTTCAGGGTTTTCTTCTTCAGGCATAACTGCTCGCGGTTCAAGTGCCATGCCACAAATAGGACAGCTTCCGGGAGAGTCCCGAACTATTTCGGGGTGCATAGGGCAGACCCACTCGGTTTTAGTTATAGTAACTTCTTTATCCTCCACCGTCATCCTACAAACAGGATCCTTAACCTTCATACTTTCCTCTCTTTAATCTGGATATACCCTCGGATTCTTCTCCATATATTTTCAATATTTATATTTAGTTCCTCTACATTATAGAATACCATTTATTTTATAGAAGTTCCTTGGATATCCCGACCTCGATTTCCTCGAAATTGACTTACTTACCCTCTGTGATAAAATATATTAAATAGGGTTACTGGTTCAATCTACCAGCGTAATTGCGGAGATAGAATCTTTTTAACTTTAAAAAATGAAGAGATTTAAAATTATAAAGATAAATGATGCTAGGAAAAAAACCACGGATGATTTTGTGACCGAAGAGTGGTCATTAAAAATTAAGGTTAATAAAAAAGAAAAAAGTACCCTTTTAGTTAGTCCTTATCATCTTAAAGATTTGGTTTATGGATTTTTATATTCCCATGGATTTATCAAAAGCATTTTAGATGTAAAGCAGATTTTAATCAGCAAACAAAAAAGAAGTGCGCAAATCAAAATCTTCCCTCATCACAGACTAAAGTCAAAAAGTATATCGAAAATCAACACTGATTTTAAAGTGAAGGCAAGGGATATAATCAAACTGATGAGAAGATTTCAAAATTATTCCTCAGAGTTTAAACGCACAGGCGGAGTGCATAGTGCAGCTCTCTGCAGCAATAAAAAGATTTTAATCTTTCGCGATGATATAATAAGACACAATGCAGTGGACAAAGTAATTGGCCAGGCATTATTAAAAAATCTTGATTTTTCTCATAAGCTTATGCTCATAAGTGGTAGAATAACTTCTGAGATTGTTCTTAAAGTTATAAAATTTAAAATTCCCTATCTTATCTCCATAAGCGCATCTACTGATGAGGCGATTAAACTGGCAAGGAGATACAATTTGACACTTGTAGGATTTGTGCGTGACAAAAAGATGAATATCTATTCAGCAACTGAAAGGATTATTTATGGATAATATTAAAAAAATTATTTAATTATTCCGTATGTACCAGTAAGAGGATCTAAAAATAAGAAATTTTGCGGTGGAAAATAGGAAAATAAACTAAAAGCGAAGATTTCAACGATTATCAAAGCAATTGCTAAATTTTTATATTTTAAAAAACTTTTCTCGAACATTAAAATTTTATACCCAAGTAAATATGCGACGATAATTGAAATAATAAAAATCAATATATCAAGAAATAAATTGTCTTCCATAAATGCTGTATAACCATAAAATAATAGAGTAATGAGAATCGGAATGGCATAAAAATTTACCATTTTGGCAAAGAAAAAATTTTTAATTTTCTTTCCGTAACTAAAATATTCAATGATCCCAAAAATAAAAGCTGGCCAAAAGCCGATTTTTAGATGTTCCCAAGTGCTTTCATTAACCGCTCCAATTAAAGCTGTTAGTTTCAAAAAACCGCTCCATTGATAAATGAAATGTAATAACGATCCCAGTAATACTGTAAAAATTATTCCCACAATATGCCAAGAAAATATTTTTTGATTTAAGAGATTCATGCCATTATTCTACCAAAAAACCGTCTTTTCGGCAATTTTTCTGAAGCGGGTCCTTCTTAGACGATTTTAGGAACTGGTGTTTAGAAATTCCTAAAGATAAAATATATACATCCAAACAGCGAAAATCAGCAACCGCAGTAGCGATTCCATGAGAAAACAGGTAATCTTGATTATCTAAAAGGAGTTCGAAGTAAATTAAATGGTATTTGTCGACCCCCCATTCCCAACAAAATTTTCTGAACAGAAGTACATCCCTAAAGACAAAACTTGAGAAGAGATTACGTCAGATTTACCTTTGTCCCACATATATTTGACATAGGAATGTTACTTATATATAATTTATTCTGGGATTAAAAGCCAATTTGAAAGTGATTGGACGGAATGAAAAAGTGAATTTTCACTCTGGCTGGGATCTGCAATTTGATAATCGACTGTTTGATTTGACTAACCCAATTTATGTGCCAGCATTAAATTACCAATATGACATTATCTCATAATCAGGTATGTAGGATACACTGGCACGAAGCCATAAAATACATTAGGAGGACGATATGGAACCGATTATAACAAAGTTACCTAAATTTTTTGTTATTGGGGTTGCAACATACGGAGATCCCCAGTCAGGATTATTTCCCAAGGCTTGGGAAATGTTTCATAAACAAAAGGAAAATATTGAATGGAAAGACGATCTCAAAGCATACGGAATAGAGTTCTACACCGAAGAGTTTTTTAAGGAGAAAAAGTGGTTTTATATGGCGTGTATGGAAGTTAAGGATCTAGCTTCAATCCCGATCACAATGGTTGGAAAGTCAATTCCGGAACATCAATATGCGGTATTCTCTTGCAAAGGTGGAGTAAGTGAAATTGGAAAGACATTTCGATTCGCTTATGATGAATGGCTACCTGATTCGAGCTATATCATGGCAGATCATTTTGACTTTGAGTTATATGATAAGAGATTCAAAGGTGCAAATAATCCAGAGACAGTAATTGATCTGTATATACCGATCAAAAAGAAAGAGTAGTTTATACCACTGCGCTTCGTTCCTGCTCTGGACTTCGCTAATGCGAGATCGTGAGTCGAAATTACTACTCAACTCATATATAAAGCTCTTCAAACCGCTGACACTCTGGTCATGGGGACACCTGCATATTACGATTCCATTAGTGCCTAACTCAAATTGTTCGTTGATCGCTCAAATTGCCTGACAGCTATCAAAAACTGGCAAATCTTTTAAATAGTGGTAAAATATAAATAGAGGAATCAATAAGAGGAAAAAGAGGCAGTGAAAAAGAGGTTGAATTCAGCCTCTGTTAAAAGTAAGTATTTTAAGAGAAAGAGAGGAGGATTATGAGGGAAAAAATCTTTGGTGGGATAGTGTGCATACTCATGGTTTTCCTGGTAGGCTGCGCAACCACTTCGCAGGTAACCACGCCACCGCCAGTCTGGCCATCTCCCAGCGGAATTGAATGGTACTATTATACTCCTCAAAAAATGGCATCAGTTGAGGAGGCTATAGGTACGATAAAGAATCTGGAGGGCGATTTTGTTGAATACAACGCTGGACTTAATTTTTCATCCCTGGAGGTTGACCCCTATGGACTGAGAGCAAAGTGGGAGTGGACAGAGACAACCGAATGGCAAGAATATGTCCCCTCCACGGGAGGGTTCTTCGTCGGGTGGACCTATGTCCCTACCTATGGAGGATCTTATCAAACCAGAACGTCCACTGAACAGAAAAAGGATATGTTCATTATCCCGTTTAACGAGCTTTTAAACCTGGAGACTTACTACCTTCCTACTCTTAATAGACAGTTTAAGTGGGCGCTGGGTGTGGCTCTTGAAGGAAATAAAGGAGTCTCCATAAGGGCTCGTGATAAGAAGTGCGTCTATCAACTTGCCGATGCATTAGCCACACTTGCCATGGCGCGGGGCCGAGATCTTAAAAAAGAGGCAATAGGAGTTAACGTTGCGCCGCTTACTTCTAAACAGTCAACCCTTTTAGGCCTTCTACCAGGCGTAGGATTATTGGTTTTAAATGTAGCGATCGGAGGTCCTGCAGAAAAGGGAGGAATACTGTTCGGAGATGTGATAGTGGAAATAGACCATGTATCCATACAAAAGTTGGATGACCTTAAAAATGTGATAAGCCAGTCTTACCAAGCAAAAAAGGAGGTAATACCTGTTAAAATTATCCGGCGGGAAACTTCGGTCGAAACAGTCCAGGAAGGGAAAAAGACAGTGCAAAAGGAAACAACTATAAATGTTGAAAAAACATTGGATGTCCCCTTGAAGGTAGCAGCCTAATTCCTTAATTGCTACCTATCACCCTTGATGACGCCAACCTTTTGTCCCACATATAAAAAGCCCTTTGACTTAATCGCCAAAGGGCTTTTTTAATATGAGAATATAGCTATCGTGGCAGTGGAGCGTTAACTCCCATGACTCATTAAATCGGATATTGATAGAGCAGCAATTATAGATATTTCTGCCAGGGATTGGGCAATAATTCTTTGACCTTAACTACCTTGTTTTCTTCAATGATAACTTCGGTATCATAGTTTTTTTCGTTAATTTGATAAATTAATTCCCTACATCTTCCGCAAGGAGGTAAAATCGTTCCATTATTTGTTACAGCTACTATTTTTTAAATTTCATATTCTCCGTTGGTAACCATATTTGCAATAGCGTTATGTTCTGCACAAAAACCAATACCACAACCAGCATCAATACTTACACCAAGGAAAATATTATTTTTGTTAGTAACCAATGCGCACCCGACCTCACCAATTCTAACATAATCGGATACCTTATGAAATTTCGCTATTTCTTTAGCTTTTAAAATTAATTCATTGTTTGTTATTTCTCTCATACGCCTATTTTTACCACCAATAGCTTGACATAGCCAAATTACACACAAAAATTATTGACACCACCCATATTGCTTAAAAGCTTGATACATAACTTCTATTTTATCTTGTGTAATATCTATAGCCTCAGGTTGAGGATATTCCCGGGCCATAAAACCACCGTTAAAACTTCCTAAATATTTTATCATTTTCTTGGCTGATTCCCTAATTTCCTCAAGGTTACCAGTCTGGATAGTTTTTTGAATATCAACTGGATTGAAAAAACATATTTTACCACCAAATTGACTTCCCAGTTTTTCAATACCTATAAGCTCTGGTTGGTCAAGCTGCAATACATCAACGCCTATTTCAATTAAATCGGCTATAATATCCCATATATATCCACAGCTGTGGAAAAAATAATGCATTCCGTTTGAATGTAAAACATCTGTTACCTTTTTATATCTCGGTTTGAATATGTGACGCCAAATTTGTGGGTTTATCCAAAGCGCTTCCTCGGTTCCCCAATCGTCCCAGGTCATAAATCCATGCACACCCAGTTCATTCCACCTGTTAATTATCCCAATCTCTAAATTTACCAATCTATCCAGAAGCTCACATACCTGTTCAGGGTAAAGATATAATCCTAAAAGAAAATTCTCCGTTCCTATTAAAGCTTTGGCTCGTTCCCATATTCCTATAATTGGTATTCAAAAATTGATTCGAAAGATAGCGAGCAACTTCATCTAACATTCATGGAGAGCGACCTTGTCAATAGGTAATAGAAATCCATTGGTCTAGACTATTCCTCCCAGACTCTTCTTTAACTTTCTCTTTTAAAACTAATCTGCTTTTTGACATAACATCGGACTTCTCTTTCTAGAATAAGGTTGCAGAAATAATCTGCACCGAACATCCATAAGGACTCAAAGGGAAAACTCCTTGTGGCACCAGAAAATTATCAATGCCTATCGGCCTCATTCAGCGAATGGCGAAGAGGTCTACATGAAGGTGGCCATCAGTTATTAAGGAGATACCGGTCAGGGCAGATAAATGTCAAAGAATAACAAATATATTGTGACACGTCTATACAGTTAACTTTACTGATATTGCCACCGGTTGGACAGAACAAAGGGCGGTGGGGCAAGGGAGAACGGGATGTATTAGAAAAATCAAAAATGTTGAAAATACTGTCTAGGAGGACATCTTTAGACAGCTCACTCTCCGCCGTAATAGACCCAGCGCGCAGAAGAATAAAAGAGAACAAAAGTGCAGATGGCAATGATCAGAAACATGATCCAAGCCATGGCCGAAGCGAGTCCCATACGGAAACCTGAGAAAGCATGTTGGTAAATATACATGCTATAGAACAAAGTGGACTCAGCGGGCCCGGGACCACTAATAATGAAGGCAAAGGTAAAGTACTGGAAAGCCCAGATCATGCCCGTAATAGTCGTGAACAGAATGGCGGGAGTAACAAGGGGGATGGTCACATGGAACAATTCATTCCACCAATTGGCGCCGTCAAGCTGAGCAGCTTCCTTCAACTGCTGGGGCACATCTTGAAGTGCCGCCAACAAAATTACGATGTTGCTACCGGAAATCCAAGTAGTTACAATAGTCAAAGCCGGTTTAGTCCACCTGGGATGAGACAGCCACGGAATAGCCTTAATCCCTGACCATGCCAATGTCCCGTTGATAAGTCCATAAGGATTGAAGACCCACAACCACAGGAGGGCGGAGGCCACGGCCGGCACGATGGTAGGCAGGTAGAAAATAGTTCGTAAGGCCGACCGCAGGATCAATTTCTGATTCAGCAACATAGCTACCATGAGACTGAACACGATATTGATAGGTACAGCAACTACTACGAACCAGAGTGTATTACTTACCGCCCGCCAGTAATGTCGGTCGGCAAACATAAATCGATAGTTCTCTAAGCCAACCCATTTGGGCGGTTGCAACAAATTATACTGTGTAAAACCATAGATCAACGATGCAATAATAGGATAGGTATAGAACCAAAGGAGCCCTATGACCCAGGGTATGGTGAAGAAGAGGCCCCAGAGCAGTCTATGTCGCTCACGAGGATTCATCTTCAGTCTAAATTTCACCAACGTTCCTCCCCAAAAGGATTACACCGTTCGTTAAGTGTGCTAGTCAGGGGTTTATTTGCCCCTGACTAGCACATATCTACACTAAGTCTTCGTGGCCGATCGGTTAGCATCAGCCTAGACCAGCTGTAAAGAAACTGAGCTATCTACCGGCCAACATCCTATCCAGAAGCTCCTGGGTTTCCTTTTCAGCCCTTGCCAAAGCGTCCTTGACCGATGTCGCTCGCCCATACACGAGATCATCCACTGCTGCCCACCATTTGTTCCAGGCATCAAACCCAAGAGGGCAGTAGCCACGCGGCATGATAAAGCTAGCTTGGGCGACGGAGTCGAAGTACCACTGGAGGCCTTTCCACTTGCTGGTATCTACTTTGGCCGCAAAAGGCTTGCTATAAGCGAAGGACCCCGACCACTCGTAGATCATCTCGTTGCCTTCGGTGGCGAAAAATTCAATCAACTTCCAAGCAGCCTCTGGCGACTTGGACTGGGCGTTTATGGCCAATTGATGGGCACCCATCTGCTGCGTTTTGAGCGTCCCGTCCTTGGTGGGAACCCATGTATAACCAAAATCGCCGTCGGGCGCCAACTTGGCCAACCCTCCCGGGGCCCACGAGCCATCGATCATCATGGCTTCTCTGCCGGTGGCGAAAGCACCGCCGGGAGTCACAGAACCCCAGGTGGGATATGTCTTGTGGAAGGCGCCAACTTTGGCAGGATCGAGCTTCTTTTCAAAGTTTACCATCCATTCCACCAGCTCAATCGCTTCCGGCTGAGTGAATTTGATCTTTTGGCTTGCCTGATCGTAGAAAGTGATCCCGTTCGCAGTAAGCCAGTTGGGGAACATCATGCCGGAAGAGTCACGAGTATTGAAGCCAAGCTGTTGAATGTTGCCCGCCGCATCTAATTTAGTCAGCTTCATGGCGACTTTCTCCAACTGGGCCCAGGTCTTGGGTGGCTGCTCTGGATCCAGGCCCGCATCTCTGAACAGTTTCTTGTTCCAGACCAAGGCATTTTCCATCCCGCTTTCGATGGCCGGTATAGCATAAACCTTTCCTTTCCACACCAGGGCCGGCTTCTGCGGATAGTCGTCAACCTTGATGGCACTCCCCTTTAGGAACTCGTCCAGAGGCCGGAGGGCCCCCCGCGCAGCGTGAGCCATGGTTACCATGTCAGCATCCCAGACATCTGGGCCAGCACCCCCGGCCAGGGCAGTAGCCACTTTAGTTCCCAAGTCACTAACCTGGAGACCCTTAATCTTGATATCGGGATACTTCTTCTCGAATGCCGCGTTGGCGGCTTCTACGGCTTTGCCGATGTCGCCTCCGTGATGCCACCAAAACACCAACTCTACCTTCTTAGCAGCCGATGCTGTTAGCGCATAGGCTACTACGATCACCCCGATGGTTACGACAGCAAAAAACCACAAAAAGTTACGTTGGCTGAGTTTCCTCTTTTTCATCAATTCTTCCTCCTTTACCTGTAGCTTCTTAGTCCAAGCATCTATAATAAGAACGAACATGTTCACCCCCTTTCTTCCTTAACAATAAGAGCAAATACGTTCACCTACTTTCTTCATTATAAAGAAAGTTCGAGTTTCTGGACGATAAACCCGTAAGCGAAAGAAGTTCCCGGCTTTTGGGTGAAATTTCCGGCCATAGTCATCCACATCTTCTTACCACCCTCCTCAAACCATTTCGCGGGGAGGCTGGGGTTGTAGTAGGCGATACCCCAGTTGGGTTCAGTATGAAAATGGCGCCAAGGGCCCCAAGGTCGGGGCGCTTCGTAGAGACAGAGCATCGTCTGGTCCCATGGTTGGGGACCATCCAGGTCCGTATAAGCCCACTGTGCCAGAACGAATCGATCCACAGCAGGAATATACTGAATTCCCGTCATGCTAGTGAAGCCACGATGCCAAAAGATCCCTTTGGCTTGGACGATATTGTTGGTCCAAGATGGATTGTTCCGAGCGTCAGCGCCACTGAAGAACTCCCAATCCGCCGGATCGAGGCGACCGATCTTATCACGGCGAACGCGCCCGAGAACCATGTAGTTTCCGTTATTCCAGACGCCACTGCTGGAGACAGCATAGACATATTCATCGAACGCGCCTTCATAATCCCGCCCAAATTGTACGAAGAAAGGTGTAGCAAAACGGGGTCCAGGGAACATAGCCTTGCCAGCCGGTGGCTTAGAAGACCACGTTTTCCCATGATCTTCCGACTTGACGATAGAGGCGTCGTACACCCGCTGTATGTTGTCCGGATAATCGAAAGCGCTAGAGTGTTGGCTGACGCTCAAGTAGAGCACTCCGTCAATTGAAACCAGTCCGTTGGCCTTCCAAGTGTCCTGTCCTTCGCGTTGTATTGCACGGCCGTATTCGGCCATGGGATTTATTGTGATGACAGTATGATCAGGAGGCATACCGGTAATCTGATGTATGGCCAAGTTGCTGTTGCAGGCCTCCCCAATTCCATGGGTGTCATCAGTAGCAGCGTAGATATTTCCATCATCCGACCAAGTACATGACCAGACATCTCCATGACTCTTTGGATAGAGCATCGGCTCGGTCAACCAACGGATACCACGAATCGTATCACTTGAAGGATAAGAAACTTTCATACTCTTCATCTCCTCTCCTTTTTTACCCTTTCAATCCCGTCAACTTAACACCTTCGATAAAAGTGCGTTGAGTAAGGAAGAATATCAGTACAATGGGAAGTAACGTCAAAGTGCTTGCTGCCATGATGACACCCCAGTTGGTCTCGTGAGCTCGGTCGCCTAAGAAACGGAAGAGTCCCAGAGCAATGGTGTATCTCTCCATGTCGTTAATGTATATCAAAGGCCCCAGAAAGTCCCCCCAAGTACCAATGAAACTGAAAAGGGCCACAACAGCAAGGGCCGGCTTGGTCAGTGGCAGAACAACGCGCAAAAAAATCCCCAGTTCCGAAGCACCGTCGATCCGCGCGGCGTCTGATAGTTCGAGTGGAATAGTTCGGAAGAACTGACGCAGCATAAAAATAAAGTAGGGAGCACCAAAGAAGGACGGGACAATGAGTGGTCTATAGGTGCCTATCCACCTGAGCTTGCGGAATATAATAAACATAGGTACCATCGTAACGATGAAGGGTACCATAAGAGTAGATAGGGTGATAGCGAAGAACAAATCCCGCCCCCTCCATTCAATGCGGGAGAAGCCATAAGCGACCATGGTGCAGGAAATGAGGGTGCCAAGGGTTACCGGAGCGGCGATAAACAGGGTATTCAGAGTGTAACCAGCGAAAGGCGAGTCTGTAAAGACACTTATGTAGTTTTTCCACTCGATTGGATCTGGCCACCACACCGGCGGTATCTTGAAGATCTGCACCGTGGTCTTTAAAGAACTGGAAAGCAACCAGTAGAATGGTAACGCGAAGAGTACCCCAAGACTCCACGCTACTATGTTAAAAAGCATCATGCTGAAAGTACGCCGACCCCGACCGCGTTTCCACCAACTCGAACGGTTTCTTAGCCATGTCGCCGGAGGTTGGATTAGTTTCTTTATATCTAATGAACGAACATTTGTCACCTTGGCCATATCTACCCTTCGTTATGTTTGGTTCTTGAATATTAACCGAGGAATTCTAGCAAGAGTTCTTTTATTTATCAGAAAAAACGATTCCTAACTGTTATCCCTATATTGGATCCCCATATAGCGTTATCACTGAGGATTCATCACCCCATTTACTCCATTGTTGGACAACTTTCTTCATTTCTTCTGTTTGTAATGCCTTCTGCCAAATTTCATATGTATCTACTTCTATGATCTCAGCTATCTGATATGAAAATTTTTTCTTCTCGCCTTTTATCGCAATAACTTCAAAACTTCGAACTCCCTTTTGACGAGGAACCGTTTTCTGATCGACTTCTCGAGACCACTTCTTAAATTCATCAATACTTGCCGATGGTTTTAAATTATACAGGATGATTACTCTCTGCATAAGAATCCCTCCTTTATGGATAATACCTTTTAATAATATATTGTTCTTTCTTAAAATATATGAAAGAGCAGACCTAAGTTGATTTTCCAACAGATCTTCTCACATTGACACGTCAAAGGGCGTGCAAACACTTACCTCTGCATATTTAGCTATGTCCTTAATATTCATGCGGTTTGATAAAATTTTAGAGTTATAATCTTTATGTTTGAATACGTGTGCACAAATTTTAGCAAAAAAAATTTTTTTTGTCAAAAAAATTTTAGCAAAATAATTTTTTGTCAAAAAAAATGACACTTGAATGGGACATCCCGGGTACATCGTGACCCCTTGTGAACTGTCTCTAC
>Ga0315310_10000737_pt1 | contig 20943 bp, 29 predicted proteins | sample TDP5_MG_FD_203630 | JGI IMG/M metagenome (GOLD analysis project Ga0315310, IMG submission 203630) | Freshwater sediment microbial communities from Lake Towuti, South Sulawesi, Indonesia - TDP5 | ecosystem: Environmental > Aquatic > Freshwater > Lake > Sediment | place: Indonesia: South Sulawesi... | reverse complement strand
GAGAGACTCATGCTTCTCCGCCAAAGCCCTCAACTCAGCCTCAGAAGTCATCAGAGGCGCCTTCCTGTCCAAATTTCCAACAACCGTCTCATCGCTTGTCTAACTGCCTCGCTTCTCGTGTAACCACGTCTTTGGGTTTCTTCATCAAACTGAGAGAGTAAACTGTATGGAACAGTTATGGTAATGTTCACAAAATCCGAAATTTTTGAACCTTCGCCTCTTTTCGACTTCGCCATATATCAAACCGTATTTAATACATGAAAAACACTTTATAAACATTATCATTAGATAAACAAGGGATGATAAAAACTTTTGAAATGGTTTACTCTTGATGTCTTTGCTCAAAAAGTTCCGTTGTTAACATGGTTTATTTCTTTAGAACTGCGATTAGGATGGCGAGTATTCCTAAAGCGACAACTGAGCCGAGTATCCACCATGAGCGGTTATCTATAGATTCTAGTTTCTTTTTGACCCATTCCATGTGAGTTTCAAGAGTGGCGATTCGTTCTCGTAAGTCGGTTAGGGGGTCATCGTCGCCCTTCTTTTTCTGCCTACTCATTTTTTTGGCGGCCTTGCTTTTGATAAAGCCCAGCCTAATGCCACAAATAATGCTGTGCCCGCGATGAGTATCCACGCAACGTTAGGAAGCCCTAGTGGACCTGGTTCTAGTAGGGGTGTTGTCCATGCGACTACGCCTAAGCCTATGAGTGCTAAGGCGGCGATGATGACTGGGATAAACGGAGCGATAATTATGCCGTCAGCAGGTTTCATGACGACGTAGAAGTGGCGGTCTCGGAAGCCGACGCGGTCAATACTTTCACCTATCTCACTCTCTCTAAGATGTTCAGCCACTTGTTTGGCTTGTTGAAGCGTCATCGGTTTGTCTAAGGTGAAGCCGACGACTTTTCCGATAGGGCGTCCATCAATGTATTTACGTTCACGCTTCCGCTTAGCAATCCACCATTGCTCGACCATTTGAGCTACGGCTTCACATTCGGGGTTTAGCCCTTGACAAACACCGGGTGCTCTCTCATGAAAAATGTGGTGGCCTGTTTCATGTGAAACAGTGCGTTCCGTAAAGTATTCTGGTCGAATCTTAATGTGGGTTCCACCATTATGATAGTAGGCTCCGGCGTATTGAGGGGGAATTTTCGGCGTAACATAGATTGGGGGAGGTGGCGGAACATTAAATTCAAGGGCTATTTCTTTAGCGATTTCGTTTGCTTGTTGAATACTCAGCATTCAACCTCACTTCTTTTTTCTTGCTTCGTAAACTCGGATTCCGACGTAAACGGCGCCTAGAATGCCCAAGGCAACAGCGCCCCATTTCAAGTAAGTAACCCATTCTGGCTCTGTAGGTTTAACTGTTGGGGGTTCACCTGTGAACCATGCTTCAAATGCAATATATATTGCGTCTATGCCAGACGTGTTTAATTCCCAACTGCCTACGAGCTCTAGCCGAAACTTGTTTGAGCCGTTAACGAGGTAGCCTCCAATGTTTGTTTCTCCCGTTTGAGTTACGCATCCAAAATCTCCTGCCCAGCCTCTAGCCATAACTACTTGCTCGTTAACGTAAAGTCGTGCTTCCATTCTTCTAACGCTTAATAAACCACGAAAACTATGCGCTGAAAACGCTAGAACAGCTTGGTTCAGCACGGTTTTTCTTTCATCCCATGTGACGTCAACGGAGACCTCGACTGCTTTGTAGGTTTCGCCGTAGCCTAAAGTCATGCTTTTTGGAAAGCGAACCGGATACTCTTTGATAATCATCTCTTGTCCATTTATTTTTTGTCCACAGAATCGGTGGCGTCGCAGAGGCACAAGTTTTAGTTGCAGAGCAATCACTTCTTTTTTAACGCTTTATGAGCAACAACTACGCCAACAGCTCCAACACTGACTATGCCTAACGCTATGGCTGCGACATGCAACAAATATACTTCGACAACCATGCCCGCCGCTGTTAACTCTACTGGTCGTGTTACAGACTTGTAGTCACGCGCCGAAACCGTCACTGTGTAGGCTCCCGGTGCTAAAGCGTCGAAAACAGCCATGCCTGAAGCGTCTGTGGCTGCTTCAACCGCGTCTACGATTACTTTGGCACCTTCGATGGGCTTCCTCAAAATCATGTCTTTCACAATAACTGTCAAAGCCGGCTGAGCTTCAACTGAAACTTCTGGGCTTATACCATAGTCTTGTCCTGAAACTTGTAACGCGTGAATTGGCGCATCGCAACCTGCGTATTCGTCGTCTCCTTGAAACTCAGCGTAGAACGTGTGTGTTCCCGATTTCCTCAAAGTATAAATTACTCTAAACCATTCGCCGCCCAAGTCTGGCGCATTCGAGTATCCATCAAAGATTTTTTCCCAAGAACCCGTGTCCAAACGATGCCAAATTCTCACTGATTTCCCCAGAAGCGGCGTCATGTTCACGCTTCGGTCCCACAGATCTGCATTAACTTGGATTTTTGTTCCAACCCATTGGGTTGTTGCTTCAAGGCGTCTTGTTCTTCCCTCATCCCATAAACTACAGCCTATACTTGAGGGTTTCTTCTGCGCCTCTAATGATCGTCCGGGGCTTGTGCTGAAGTCTCTGCGTCCATGACGAATCACATCGTATTCGGCGCCACAAGTTGGGCAAACTGCAACTTGTCCTTGAATGTTTACAGAGCTTCCACATAACTGACAGTCAGCCACAGCGTTCACCAACACAGATTAGGCGTTTGAAAATAAAGAATTTTTGCTTATTTTGAAAGCAACCGCTATTCATTTCAGTGAAAAGTGGCGCTTCTACTCAAGATTTTAGGTTACGATTCTATTGTTTATGTCGGTTCGCGCCCAACCATAGTTAAACCCTAGTAGGAACAACATGAGTATTGAGCCTGTTGGTTCTGTAACTGTTTCTAGAAAGGCGGGCAGTATTTGTCCGACAACAATGACGCCTTCTATGATTACTTCGAGACCTGTTATCGCAAACTTGTAGTCGAAGGTTGGTTTAGGTTGTCCTTCAGGCGTGTCAGTTACTTTCTTCCAGTAGGGCCATAGTATTCTTGAGATGACTCCGAGAAAGACAGCTATTATGGCTATGGTTGTTGGATCAATTGAGAGAGGCATTTTCTTTCACTAAAATAAAACTAGGAAGACAAGTTTTTAAGGGTAACTCTCAAATTAATAAGAATGAATGTTAAATGTTGAATGAATAATCTTTTAAAGCAGGTTTACGGTAATAATATTAGTGAAATAAATGAAGACATTGAATCTTGTTGTGGGAATTGTTTTAGTTTCTGTAGGGTTTTATCTGTTGATTTCGGCTATGTGTTGTCAGCAACGAGTAGACGCCAACAACGAATTCCTTAAAATGAATAAATCCATGCCCAGCCTTTACTACGACTACATCGTTTCCTTTAACGCTTCTATGAAGGTTATCATTCCGCTCTACATCAGCTTGGGCATTATTTTCATTATAGTTGCTGGTTGTTTATGCTTTCACCCTAAAGTGAAAATATTAGCCCTATTGTTCCTATTGAGCCTCTGCATGTTAAACTTTCCAACAGCACTTGCCGCCACTGGGTCAGAAAGATGGTATGCAGAGCTTCTGCTTCAACAGCCTCGAAACGCGGAAGCTATTGAAGGGAAGATTTATGTTTATGACAATTATCTAGACGATGTTTACAGTTTTGTAGCGTTCAGAATCGCTTTGATTAGAATCGACGTGGCTTGGAAACAGATGGAGTGGTTGGAAGCTGGTTACTTTGAAAACCGCAGTGGCTTCTGGATTTATGCAGCTTCTTGCACTCTTGCAAAAGGCTATATAGAAAATGATTGGGTGAAACTTGCTGGTGAAGGGTCAAATGGTGAAGGTTATCTAACTTTCGTAATAGAACAAGTTGATACAAATACATTTTGGGCAAATGTATTTCCAAGAAAAGACATTGGCATTTTGATGGCAGTAACCTTCAACATTGGCGGAGACAATCTATATATGGGAGGGTCCGAAAGCAACGACCCAGCTAACAGTTTAAATGGACACTATGCAGACTTACTGTATCGTAAAAACGATAACTGGTATGATTGGGCTGATGTATCGACCAAAGCCGATTCGCCATACTCTGTTGCTATGGGTTCCACAAACGAGTTTTTCACTGATGGAACTATGGACTTAGACGACCTCTATATCATTGCATTAGCATTCGGATCTAAACCAGGAGACTCGAACTGGAATAGCAACGCTGATTTAACACGAGACAATGTGGTAGACGTTTTAGACCTTCGCGTTGCAGCACTCCATTTCGGAGAGGACTAACAGTTAAAATGGAAAGGGTTAAGGTTTGCGCGTCAGGTCTAAGGCACGCCAAAGACTAGGGATTCCTTCCTTTCTCTCGGCAAAAAACGCAGACCTTAGCCCCCATTCATTAACAAACTTTATTTTTGGTTCGATATTAATGTATATTCATGAGTTGGGAAAAAGAGAAGGGCCCCAAAATCGTTATTGGGATTTTGCATCGAGAAATAGTGGACACCAACATGATTTATAATGCGTTAATGCTGGAGAGACCTGGTTGGCGAAGCGTCATTCTTTTTGAGTCGGGGAGACCATACGATATTGCTAGAAACAACGTGGCTACACGCTGTTTAGAAACAGGGGCAGAATGGTGCTTTTTTTGGGATTCAGACATAGTCATTCCCCCTAACGCGATTACTCGTCTTGCAAGCCATAATTTGCCTATTGTTGGTGGACTTTACTATCGCCGTCATCCAGAGGTTTGGCCTACGATTTTCCGTGATGTTGGGGGCGGAGTTTTAAACCCGATTGCGAAAAAAGAAGTTCCGGAAGGCACATGGTTGCCGTTTGAAGTTGATGCGATAGGCGCCGGTTGCTTGCTTATTCATCGCCGCGTCTTCGAGGTTTTGAAGGAGCATGTTCCATTACGCTCGTTTAGAGTGGTTGGTCCACCGCCAGGCGAAATCAAGTTCTACGAGTTTTTTAAGTGGGGAATCGGAAGAGAAGATAGTCCTAATCAGCCAAGCTACAGTGAAGACTTAACGTTTTGTATGCTTGCGAAGAAGCATGGCTTCAAAATTCACTGTGACCCCCTTGTAAGCTGCATACACATTCTTAATGTTGGAATAAAGGATGGGCAGTTTACGTGGTTGCCTTTAGAGGGGGGATAACATGTCAGATAAAGAAAGCCCTATTGTTGCTGACCGATTCCGATTTGAGCAGAGAGACAGCAAAGGAAGACTCGTAGCTCGCACTGGAATGAGTCGAGTAGAGTTTTTACTTCGGAAGTTTATGAGGAAAGTTCAGGACATCCTCTAGAACAAACAAAAACTTAAAAAACAAAACAAGCATAAAAGAGTGGTTGAAGAGGCATCTGCGCATTGCCAGAGTTTGAACTGCCCACTCAGCCGGAAAGACCAAAATTTGTCATCTTTCGAGACGTAATTTTAAGACATGAAGTTCGCACTCCTGACGGAGAAATCAAGAGTTGTGGCGTCAAACATCTCGACCTTGTTCCAAACCGGGGCTTAAACTGGATAAGCAGTCAAATGGTTGGAATCACAAGTGGTAAAGGCGCAGTAATCTGCCTTGGAACAAGCACAACCACGCCGACTATGGGTGACGCAACGCTTGGCGGAGAAATCACGGGTTCAGGCTTAACGAGAACAACAGGTTCAACGTCAGGTGTAGGTGCATTAGCCAACTTGGCGGCAGCAGCACAAACGAACCAGACAACAGGTTCATTCTTCGTCTTCTACACGTTCACAGCAAGCGGCACAGTCACAGTTAACGAAGCAGGAGTCAGCCCTAACGAAACATACAACGCAGGCATAATCGCACGAGACCTACTCAGCCCAGCAGCGTCTATGGCAGCAGGCGACACGCTCAGAACCGAGTTTGAGTTCATACTTTAGGTTTGTTTAAAGATAAACTTGTATTCGATGAAGAGCAGCCCTAAGTCTCCGAGGTTAGCTATCTGTAGAATTTCGTATCCTTCCGCAGGCTTCGGAGCTTCCGCCGTCAGCAATAAGCGGTATTCAATGGACAGTGCACCTATCGCTTTAGATGTGTAACTCACATTACCCCCTCCTCTTAAGTGCTCGATACCCTAAAGGTATGGCTACAAAGCCACCTAATAAAAGTATCCAGCCCAATTTTATTTTTGCGAGGAGGTCTGGGTGTGATGGATAAGGCAAATTTATCCAGTCCATGAAAGAGCATTCTGTCCGAGATGTATTGTCTCCATAGAGGATGGTCCCAGACCCAGCCAGTTAATTTTCCGCTGACTCCTTCAAACGGGTTTATGTTAGTGTTATAGACTGCGCCTGCACAGTAGATTATGAAGTTTCTGGTTCCCTCAGGCTTAGCGCCGCCTAAAGCGCCCACGCCGTGATCTAAGACTCTGTTCACGCTTTCTTGGTTCCAACCGCCATTCCAACGCTGATATGGGCTGCTTGGTGGGTTTTCAGGGAAAGGAATCGCTCCGTCAGGGCTAGTCGGGCCTGTGTATGTTCCAGCGCTCATACCTACATAGTTAGGCTCAGTCTTATCATCCAGTGTTGCTTCAAAATCACCAGCCATTGGCCAGTTAGTGTGTGCGATATGCATGTAGCGTGGTGTATATTCGGGGCCAAGCCACATATAATAGTTGATGAAGGGTAAGCCTGCCCCTTCCACGATTGCTTTGGCTCTGTCTACGTTAGGAAGCATCTCTTCGTATGTTGCTCCTTTGTTTTGGCAGTGTTCAAAGTCTAGTCCAACACTGTTAGTTGCAGCGTAGCCTTTAACGGCGTCTACGAAAGTTTCAAAATCAGTCCATTCGCTTTCAACTGCCATGTCCCAAGCGCACATTAGGCAAATTCGCACGTTGTATTGGCTAGCCAGATTTAAAACCGCTAATATGTAATTGCGGTAAGCGGTTTCAGTGAACCATCTACGCGCTGTGAATATCCATTCCATTGCGGAGAAGTAGGGCGGTTTAAGGAACATTGTATCAACGAACTCTTTGGCTGTATACTGCTGTAAGGGGATTGTTTGAGTCCAGCATCCTATTCTATGCGTTATTTTTTATCACCTCTTTGTAATTATTTACGTAACTAACACGCTCAGTTAACTCTTTATTCTTTGTTTCTTTATTTTATTCTTTAGTGGCTTTGCTTGGCTCAATTGTATGAATATTACAACACGGGTGCTGACGGTTGGCGTCTTGAGTATGGTGTTTATTGGGACGCACAAACCTTCACGGTGGGTGCCACTGCACATATTATTACTTATGTTAGACTCCAAGTGACGCCTTCTGGCACTGACGCTAAGCGTGGACCCGTCACGGTAAGCATTAGGGCGACAGATGCGGGTGGGCTACCTACGGGTGCTGATTTGACGAGTGGGGTAAGAGCCTTAATTCCCGAAGGCACTAACTGGGTTGAGTTTGAATTAACGCCCATTATACTAAGTGCTAATACTAAATACGCGATTGTTGTTCGAGCGCCAGACGCTAATTATGCTAACCGTCTAGGTTGGCGATGTGATACAACGTCTCCAACTTACGCTGATGGAAACCGTTGTTCAAGCACTAATAGTGGTGTTTCATGGACAGCGCAGACAGGGGATGATTTAATGTTTGAGGTCTGGGGATGGCCTACGGACATGCGAAGGTTAGTTCAAAACCTATCAGTCATAACAGATGTATTTTCATGGCACCCAAAACTGTGGGTAAGAACCTTCAGAGAAAACTTATGGGTTTTGAGGGATCTCTTCAGAAGGAGGATTTCCTTTCCAAGAAGGATGTGCCAAGACCTCTCAGTGATTCGTGACATTTTCTCGTCTGTTTATACGCCTCTTGTCGTTCCAGTTCGTTATTTTACAGAGAACTTGTCGTCTATTAGCGATAGATTTGTGAGAACAGTAGGTTACAGCAGAACTTTTCTTCAGGAAACGCGCGTTCAAGATGTGTTTAAACGAAGTGTTGGCTTTCCAAAAAAGTTTATTGAAGACTTATCGTCAATCAGCACAGTTTTTAGAAGACAAGTTTCAATTGTAAGGCGGCTTCTACAAAATCTTTCAGTTATTAAGGACCTGCTTGTTGGAAAAAAACTTCTTTTGCCAAGCACTGTTGGAACAGCAACCCATGATGACGCAAAAAGTCATGTTTTTCAGCGTAAATGTTTTTATGCTAAAGGAAGACATTGGGATTTCTATTCTGATGGAACATCTTTCGGATGGAAAAGCAGCACTGATGGAATAAACTGGTCTGACTTCACCGTTGTAATCTCAGGAGTAAGCGCTGGCGACCGGGGATACCAACAGTCCGTTTATTTTGATGGATATTACGTGCACTTGGTATGGGCGCGAGTTGCCGCTGGTGGAGGAGGTGTGTTTTATAGAAGGGGAACGCCCAACGAAGACGGCACTATAGACTGGGAAGCCCAAAGAACCGTAGACCCCACTTCTAACAGTTGTGGTTATCCGAATGTGACTTTGGATTCTGAAGGGTATCCTTGGGTTACTTATTCAAAAGAGGTAGTAGGCGTCAGAATTTACGTGTGTAAAGCCACAGCTCAAGATGGAAGCTCTTGGGGAACCATAACTGACTTGAGCGGTGCAGATGGCTATGAAGGCTCTTTAATTCTTAGGAAGAACGCTGGAAGAATGTATTGTTTGTATAGTCTTTTCGCTTCACCCTACACGCTTTATGGGAAAGAATTTGATGGGTCCACATGGGGTTCTGTTGAAACTCTTGAAGATAAAGCAAATTTCATTTCTTTCTCAGCCGTGAGCGAAGGCGACATTATCCATGTTGTTTATACACAACTAACGACTAATAACATTCGCTATAACAGAAGAGACACTTCTTGGGGCACACCAGTAACAATTCAAGCGTCAACAAGCGCTGTGATTGCTCCTGCTCTTAGTATAACAGTTTCCAAAACGCTCTACTGTTTTTGGACTAGCAGTCCCACAGCAAATCATGTTTACTACAAGAAATGTGTCGATGGAACATGGGATGCAAGCCCAACAGATTGGTTTACTGAACCAACACCATTCCCTACCGAAAAATGGCGACTGAGCGCTTTCCCTCAGCAGTATAGTCAATATTTAGGATTAAACTATGTAGCTGGAACCTCGTCACCGTATGCTATTCGATACAATTTTCTCACAATAAGTCTCTGGGTGAGACTCAAGCAAAACTTGTCGGTTCTTGCAGACAAATTTATTTTTGTTTTGACACCGCTAATTCCAGTTTATAGGTTGATTCAAAACCTGTCTTCCATAGGAGACATATCTAGAAGGAAGGTTGCTTACGCTCGTAGGCAAGTTCAAGAGATTCTTATTTGGGATGTCTTCAAGCGTATTGTTGGCTTTCCGAGAAAGTTCGTGGAAGACCTCTCGGCTTTAAAAGCAGTGTTCATTAGAAAAGTTGCCTTTTTAAGAAGATTTGTTGAAAACCTATCAGTTTTAAAGGATGTTTTTTCCTTCGTTTATGTTCCAATCATAAAGGTCTATCGCTTAGTTCAAACTCTCATCATTCAAGCCTTCTTCACTAGAAGAGTAAGCTACAAAAGAAGACTTGCAAATCGAACTCTCATCCAAGACCTCTTCAAACGAGTGGTTGGTTTCCCAAGAAGGCTAACACAGAACCTTTCAACCATAACTGTTCGTTTAATAAGAAGAACTTCATATCTACGGAAGCTGAAGCAGACTACGTTAGTAGCCGACATTCTTAGACGAGTAGTAGGCTTTCCAAGACGATTAAAACAAGATTTGTCCACGATAAAAGACGTTTTCACTCGCAGAGTCGCGTATCTAAGAAGGTTACGTCAAAATCTGGTGATTCGAGACGTGTTCTCGTTTATTTTCGTTCCAATTGTGAAAGTTTATCGCCTAGTTCAAACGTTGATTATTCAATCTGTCTTAGTTAGAAGAGCATTCTACATTAGAAGATTCGTAGATTTAACATTGATTCGAGACCTCTTTAAGCGCGTCGTTGGTTTCCCCCGGCGCTTAGCACAGAATTTGTCAGCCATAAGTGTTCGCTTAGTGAGGAGGGTGTCATACCTTAGAAAGATGATGCAGACTCTATTCGTAAGGGATGCTTTCATTAGGCGTTTAGCTATTGTGAAAAGGTTGATTCAATCAATTTTGGTAAGCGATGTTTTCCGTAGAATCCAAGCTTTAAGAAGGGCGTTAAGACAAGACTTGTCTAGGATCCAAGACGTCTTCATTAGAAGACTTAGTTATCTCAGGCGTCTAGCACAGTTCACCTACATCCAAGACAAGTTCACATCGGTTTACACTGCCTTCGTAAGGGTTTATCGGCTCATCCAAACCTTGTTCATTTCTGTCGTATTAAGGAGAAGAACAGCTTACACAAGAAAAGTGCAAGAAAACCTATCCGTCCTCAAGGACGTGTTCTCTTCAGTTTACACTAAATTGGTTAGAATCTACCGCTTTGTCGAAAACCTCTCAACAATAGGCGATGTATTCCGTTACCAAATCACATACAACATAGCAGCCATACGCGAAAAATTAGCGCAGGTTCAAGCTGAAATCGCAGACCTCTATGAGAAGGTTAAGAAAAAAGCCGAGTTCGTTCTTAGAAGAAGATAACTATTTCAACAGATGGATCCGCAAGGAAGCTCTACCAGTTGATGTTGTGCAAGCAAAAAACAGGGCTTGAATCTTGGCTTCTGTCGTGTCGATGTCAATTTTGTCGCCTGAATTCAATGGAGCCTCTCTAATTGCTTCAGATTTGACATCATTTAGAAAAACGTAAACTGGGTCTGGTCCATCACTGAAAATTGTTGCTCGAAAGTAGGGGGGCTTCGTCTGTTTAGGCTGCATTGGAACAGGATTCTTGCCTGCGACGCTAACTGCAACTTCGTCTTTAAGACCTTCAGGCACTTGAGCCTGCGCTAAACGCTTAAGGTCTTTAATGCCACGAGAAATATCATCAAGCAAAACTACAGTTTCAGGCGGAACAACACGCTCTATTTCTTCTTGCACAGTTTGCTTAACTAATCGCTTCATTGCTTCCTCAGTCAACTTGCTTGACCTCTCGGTGAATAACAATAGCTTTCAGATTTCCCTCTCTATCACGAAGATATTCTCTGCGCTCCAAATTCCTCAAAACAACTCGAGGTCTCACACGCTTCAGTTGAATACGCTGAGCACTAGCCTTCTTTCTACTTAAAACATAAAATGCAATGCCAACAACCGCTACAGCACCTAGAATCAGCCCAACAGCAATCCAGTCTTCTTTAGTCGGCATCCTAATCCGTTAAACATTTATTCTCTTTCATCATTTATTTGTTTCCATGAAACTGTTGCTCGTTTCAACATTAACGAAGACGCTTCAAGACCCCCACTATTGCCCAGTTGAAAACACTGTGCGATCTATTGGAAACGAACTTGCTAGGCGTGAACACGACGTTTGGATAGTTTGTCTTAAAGGCAGTCAACCAGAAGGATTCAAGATAGTTGAAGTAGAGGGAAACGATGAAGAAAAAGCCTTCAGTGTATACAAGAACATGTTAAAACAGTTTGACGTTGTCATGGATTTCAGTAGTCTTAAATACACTTATGTTTACAAGCATGATGAAATGCCTGAACTTAAACTGATTGGTCCATGTTATCCAGCACAAGCGCTTGGTTATCAAACTGCGCCTCCTGTTCCGTTTCCCTGTATGGTTGCTACTTCAGACGCTATGGCCCGAGCTATGTCAGCCAAGTTGGGATGTGTCTTCCGAGTCGTGCATTATTTTCCATCGCCTATACCCGATGGTTTTGAGTCGCCGACGGAGCGTTCTAATCGACTCCTCTATTTAGGTAGATTTGAGAAGAACAAAGGCGCCCAAATTGCAGTGGATTTGGCTCGTCAACTACGAGTGGGACTTGACATAGCTGGAGAAGACATTTCCATAAGCGACCAACGTTTCACCGTGCTTCTTTTACAGAAAGCCGATGGTCGATTGGTTAAAATCTATGGCAGAGTCAACGAATCTTTGAAGCATGAGTTGCTGGCGAAGGCGAAAGCAGTTGTGTTGCCTTATCTTGAGGATTCAGTGGCTTGGACCTGCCAAACAATTCTCGAAGCGTTTCAGCATGGAACCCCAGTGATAACAATGGAAAAGGGAGCTGTCAACGAAATCATGAGAGAACCCAGTTGTGGTTTTGTTTGTGAAACACTTGCTGAGTTGCCAGAAGCCGTAAAACGTCTAGATGAAACCAAGCCTGAAGTATGCATTGAAATTGCGAAACAGTTTAGTTTAGAAAACGCAGTTAATAAGTATCAAGAGCTTATTCGCCAAATTTCAGAGGGTGATGAATGGTGAGTGAACCGTTACGTGCAAAGGAATCCCGCGAGCGAGAAATGCTTCAGTTGCTTAGAGAAATCCGTGATTTGTTGAAGGGTGCGCCTCCAACTCCGGCTGTTCCACCGCCACCGTTAGGCGTCGTAGCCATAGGCAACTTAGACGAATTGAAGGCGACTATGATAGAAGCAATGGAGGAATATGGTGCGCTAAAGCGAGCAACTGATTGGCTTGTTGTAACTATAGACTTGGGTTCAGCGCGGGCCACTCCTACAGAAATCACTGAGTTAGCCAACACTCTCAGCATGACCATCTTCCGAAACACAGGCACTTTTACTCTCTACCTTCAACTGAAAGACGACACCAAAAAAATCACGGTTGACGCCCTCACGTATCCTCAGACCCTTCTAATAGACTGGTTTGACATCGAAAGAGTCTTCATTACAAACACGGCGCAGAGCGGTTCGACAGCAACAATCCTAAAATTCTTCAGGGCTTAGTTGAGATGCCTTTGGGAGAACGAGCGAGAGGACGTTTACGGTATGGTTTAGACAACCCGTTTACACGCAATGTTGACCCTACTTTAGTTTTGGATTTACCTTTTTCAGAGGGGGTTGGAGACACCGTTCATGACAGGTCGCTTTATGGTAATCATGGAACCATTTATGAAGCAAGTTGGGTTGATGGAAAAATTGGCAAGGCGTTAAGTTTCGATGGCGTAGATGACTATGTTGAAGTTCTTCATTCACCAAGCTTGAACATAACAGATGTCATTACCGCTATGTGTTGGATTAAAACAACTGCATCTTACCCTGCTGGGTTTCACATTGGTGTCATTCAAAAAATGGATTTTGGTGCACCTTATCATGGTAAGGAATTGGGCATTACTAACAATCATATATATTTTCATGCGGGCGGTTTTTACGCCGTAAATATTCTCGATGGCGCTTTGGTCATTAACGACGGGGTATGGCATCATGTAGTAGGTGGCTATGACGGAGCCAACTCTTTTATCTATATAGATGGTTCCCTTGACGTTTCAGAACCCAGAACGAACAATTTAGACGATAATGAAGAAAACTTGGATTTGGCGAGAGCTTACTCTGAAGCCCCTTCTCACTATTTTAATGGCGTCATTGATGAGGTTCGCGTCTACAACAGAGTTTTAACTGCTGAAGAAATATTACGTCTATACAATGAGGGAAAGTGAAGTCATGCCTCTTAAAAGTGGTGGCGCCGTAGAAAGCGAGTTAATGCGTGGAAGAGTAAACCAAGGATTAATAAGCATAGGAAAAACTGGTGCACTCTACGCTGGACATGACACAGACCCCGGTAGAGTTACCAAGATTGATTTAACGGCGTTCTCAGTAGTCTCAACATTATCCTTCACAGTCGGTGAAGCCAGCGTGTATGCATTGGCTATAAGTGGACGTTATCTATACGCGGGTCTTTACGTTGACCCTGGAATAATTAAGAAAATAGACTTAGCAACATTCGCTGTTGTTGACACATTAACGTTGGCGTCAGGAGAAGGATATCTTGATACGATTGCTGTGAAGGGTAACTATCTTTATGTTGGAACAGACACTTCACCTGGAAAAATTGTTAAAATAGACTTGGCGACGTTCACAAAGGAGTCTACATTGACACTAGCAGCAGGAGAAGACGGCGTCCGCGCATTCGCCGTCAGCGGAAACTATCTTTATGCTGGCTTAGTTACTTCTCCGGCTAAAGTTGTTAAAATAGACTTGTCTACGTTCACGAAAGAGTCTACCTTAACATTGGCAGCAGGTGAAAACATGGTTGGCGAACCACAAGGATTAGCTGTGAGTGAGAGTTATCTCTACGTTGGAACACGCACGCTTCCAGGCATAATTGTTAAAGTTGACTTAACCACCTTCACGAGAGTTGATGCGTTAACGTTAGGTTCAGGAGAAGGCCCGATTCATGGTTTACTTGCGACCGGAGGTTATCTCTATGGCGGACTTGGAACGTCTCCTGGCAAAATCGTGAAGGTTGACTTGTCTACATTCACGAAAATCTCTACCTTAACCTTCCTAACTGGTGAAGACGATGTTTATCCTTTGGCTTTCAGCACCTATCTTTATGCTGGACTATATGCAGCTCTCGCTATAATAAAAGTTGATTTGTCTACATTCACACGGTTAGCTAAAGTAGTGACGCCTTATGTGGTCTATTCATTTGTTTTAGGCTAGTCAAAAAACTTCTCCTTTCTCAACGTCCTCATAGATTTTTAAGTAGTCTTTTGCCACTCTCTCTCGGCTCCAACGTTTAAGAGCATCTTCCCGCGCTCTTTCTGGACTAAGCATGTCAACATTTCTAATTGCATTAATATATTCTTGAAAAGTTGAGCACAACCAACCAGTCTTAGCCTCAACTATTATTTCAGGAAACGCGCCATCCCTAGAAACTATGCATGGTGTCCCAGCAGAAAGAGCTTCAACAATAGATAAGCCAAAACATTCCGTTATGCTTGGATGAATTAACGCCCTCGCATGTCTAAGCAATTCAATTTGCTCTTGCTTTGATGGGTCCGGTTTAACCTTAACGTTTGATAGTTTCGTAGCCATCTCACCATAAAACTTGCCGTAGTAGGCATGGTCCGGCGTCGCGGTCTTCCCAAAACTACCTGACAAAACAAACTGTTCATTAGGAAACTCTTTGGCTAATTGTAGAAAAATGTCAGGTCGCTTATCAGGGTGCATACGAGCCAAAAATAGAAAGTAACCGTCTTTTTCAAACGGCTTATCTAAGTCTGGACAAAACATGTCAGTGTTAGTGCCGCCATGAACCCAACGAGTCGAAGCGGGGAAACCCTGTTGAAGCGCGAGTCCACGTTGAAAACGACTCCACGTAACCAAGTTTCGACGCCAAAAGGGACGCTGAATGAAAACGCCCCAAGGCGTGCTTAAAGCGTTGCTTCTACCATTCCAAAACACATAATCATGAACAATATGTGTGTGACCCCAATCATGCCAAACTATCTCGGCGTCGTTTAACATGTTCTTGTAAAATTTAATTGGAGCCTGCTCATAAATCCAGAAAGTATCCAATGGACACTCTGGCACATAATGAAGAAAACCGTTAGTCGGAACTTGACTCTGAGGTAGAGCAAACAAGTGCACTTCAACGCCTAACTGCCCAAGAGCCTCAGCAAGATCCCAACACATGATTTCGCCCCCGTAACCTTGCGGGGGACATGAAAAAATGGGCGGAACAACAATGCCTACTTTAAACCCCATCCGAACACTCCCGCTGAATAGTCTTCCCAATTGTTGGGTTTAGGCAGTTTATCCAACATCTTGGTTACGTGCTTTCCAAAAACTCTGCCTAGCCAAATATGAAGTGTTTCATGAGAAAACAAGCCGCTTAAACTTTCTTCTGCTCTTTCCATTTCGCCTTCCCATTTTTTCGATGGAATAATCCTAATCCGCGCTTTCTTTCCCTTCTCCCATACAACAACGATTGCTGGACTGTGGCTTTCAATGCGTATCGCTTCTTCCACGAAAACGTCCACATTCGCATATCTTATATGTGGAAGGGTTTGGGCATCTTTTTTAGCCACTGCCTCAACTCCTCGCTTGTCAACGTTCCACGCTTCTCCATTCGGCTAGGCAAAATCCAAAACGTCAGTGAATACAGATTGTAGCCTTCGACCTTAGTCTTTCGCAAGACAAACACGCCTTCAACCCCGCATCCACAAGAAATCTTAGTTGACGCTAACGCTCCACTCAACTGTGCTGTCAAGGCATCTTCACTCTTCAAAGGCAAAAACAACAAGGACTCGCCGCAGACAGGACAGTAAACTTTGCTTGGCAGATTATGTTTTCTTAGGGCGGTTTCCATGTTGATTCGCCTTTTTCTTTTTTTCCTCTCTCACAAGCTTGTTTAAATGTTCAGTAACACGATGACAGAAATCTGTTCCGTCGTTTCCAAGGCAATGTAACGGACAGAAATGGTTGTAGTTATGGCAGGATTCACGCCAATACTGTATCAGCTTTAGTTCTCTAGCCGATATTTTAAGAGGTAAGGTGGCATCTTCGTCAATTTCCATTCCCATTATTAAACATCCCTTCCCGTAGTCAGCGGCGTTTCCTTAAACTTTCCCTCTTTCACGATGACGTTTGTTAAGTGTCCACATCGTGTTGCAAGGTCACAGTGAATCTTGTAGCCTAAACTTTTTACTCTCGAAGCCAAAACAATGTCTTCGCTGAGGTTAACGTTTGAATGCACAATGTATTCCCAAAACTTCCAGCACGTCATAGTTTGTTTCGTTGATGGATCAAGCAGGTCAAATTGTTCAACAGTCGGCTTCAACTTTTCAAAAACTGAGTTATGGATGAGTAGGCATCCGGCGCCAGACGCTTCGACTTCGATGATGCTTGCGCCGTATAGTGCTAATTCTTCATCCGTATAGGCGATGGGCAATCCCTCTTGACTCATCTTGTAGACGCATGGTTGCAGGTTTTCGTAGCGTCTCCAATAAAGCCCGCTGATTATGGGTAAATCATGCGCGAATAAACGTGGAATCACGTTGAGGGGCGGCACAACGTCAGAGTCTAGAAAGAAAAGCCATTCGGCTTTTTCGCGTAGGGCTTGTGCTGTTAGAATGTTTCTGCTGAAGTCAACGTTGGGTTTTTTTGTTTCAAAAAGAAACAATGCGCTCGGCGGTCTCTCAAGTCCGAAGGCAACTCTAAGCATGTCCTTGTAAACGGTGTCTCCTCCGATGAGTAGACAGATAGCGACTGTTGGATTCCTTCTTTCCCAACTCAAGTTTGAGCCTCAAGTTTCTTCGCTAGTGCGACTAAGTCGGCGGCTCTGTCGCTTCCTTCAACCGTGATGCCTTCAGGATACTCGGACAGTATTGGAATGTTGTTGTCTCTGATGAATTGGTCGGTTTTTTCATCGCATGGATACGCTTTTCTCTCGTCTACAACCACAAGTGCTCTGCCACCCTCGAATGAGCCGACCATGAAAATGTTTGGGACTCCAGGGCTTGGCGCCTCTTCAGCAACAGGCTCTTCGGTTGGCGCTTCGACCTCTTCTTCTTCCGCCGGTGGCTCTTCTTCACTCGACAGCATTCATCCCCCCTTCTAAAGTTGCTCTAGTTCTTCCTTATGTTTTTTGCACAAATAAACCTTGTATGCCATAGTTCCAGAAAGACTAATGTAGGCTTCACTTGTCTCAATGTTGCCACAGCCAATTTTCGCACAAATTTGACTGCTCAAACATCAAACACCTCGCAAATTTTTAAATATTCATTCAACAATAAATAACTTGCGATGATATGAATTGGTCGGCGTTAGAAAAGTTGTTTTAGACTTCAATGAATTTCTTAACCTTGACTTTCTCAACCTATCTGAAACAGGTAAAGAGCTGACAGCAGAGGAGACTAGGCTCTTAGCGCGAAATTTGGCGACTTTATCCACGATTCAACAGTTGCTACGACAATATTATGTTGTTGAGATATGGGGTGTAGGCTCAAAGGAACATGTGAAAGCGGGACTACAGAAGGACAAAGTTCTCGTGAAGGCTTATAGTAAACGACTAGGAGAACCAAAAAATGAGTGACGAAGAATTCTCAAATGAAACGCTGAAAAGGTCTAGAGAGACTGTTGGAACAATTTACGAAGCTATTGTTTCAATAGATGGTGAGGTTATAGACGGTAAACATCGTTTAGAGACTGACCCCCAATGGCCTAAACGGACGGTTCAAGTAACATCAAAAATGGAAAAAATCTTGCTTCGTATGCACGCTCATCATCGTCGAAAAGTTTCAAGAGAAGAAACACAGACCTTAATTCTCGATTTAGCGCAAGAACTTGAGAAAAAAGGAATCGAAAAAGAGAATATAGCCTCAGAACTCACTAAAATAACGCCCTATAGCCAAAGATGGATTCTTGAGCTCCTACCAACTGAATACAAGAAGGCTGAGAAAGTCGAAGCAGGTAAGGTTTCTGCTGCGGTAACGCAACAGAAAGTTGAGGCTGAAAAGCCTTTAGATGTTGCTGTTCCATGTTCTGCTGGTTGCGGCACTAACACAGTTTATCCTAAGTATTGGAGTGGCCAACCTGTTTGCAGTGTTTGCTATGATAAACTGTTTCGAGGCGAAATATCCTTAGAGAAGCCTGCCGAAGTCAAGCCTCTTGTTGAGGAAGCACTTGAGCCGCCTCGTGTTGAGAAGAAGATTTATGAGCCGGGTGCTTGGAGAGAAGAAATGCGTAAGCCTGTTTCACGCATGGATCAGTGGCTTGCTGAGGAGCTTTCACGTCGAGGCATACCGATAGAGATTCAACAGCCAATCTGCATCAAACAGCTGATTCCAGAGGTTATAATTAAGAAAGGTGATAAGCCGCTCTGTGTTTTTCTAGACCATCCAGACGTTCCGAAAACGCTTGTAGACATGGAAAACCGCGAGTTATTGGCTAGAAGAGGATTCAGAGTCATCCAAATAGAATATGAGGGTTACACTGAAGAGTGGAGACAACTCGTTATTTCAGAAGTCATGTCCGCGATTTGAACCATTCAATCGTTTTATCTAAGCCTTCTTCAATCGGAACTTTTGGTTGCCAACCGAAACTCTTGAGCCGTGAGTTGTCACACTCCATGTGTGTTGGACCTCTATCTTCGGTTTCGGCGAAGTTCAACTTGACGCCGAAGGCTTTTGCAATGTAAGCGGCTACATACTCAAGTGAAATTTGCTCGCCTCTTCCCACGTTTAACGGACCAACGTAGTCTGAGGGAAGCATAGTCAAAATCGCATCTACCATGTCAGTTACATAGATGAAGTCTTTGGTGATGTGTCTGCCATGAAGAATAATGTTTCCGTTCATGGCTTGATGTATCATGGCTGGAATAAAGTAGTCTAGGCTTTGGCGAGGTCCGTAGCCGTTGAACATGCGAAGAGCCACGTATGAGATGTTGTGGTTCTGGTAGAAGAGATGGCAGAGTTGTTCACCGATAATCTTGCTGCTCGTATAAACATCTTGCAGGGCTAAGGGGTGAAATTCGTCCGTTGGCATGTATTTTGGGCTTATTCCATAGACGTGAGCGGTTGATGGAAAAATTACTCGTTTGGCGCCGGCTTCCTTCGCCATTCTTAGAACATTGTAAGTTCCATAAACGTTTACTCGAAAAGTTTCTTCCGCAGGCAATTTTTCAACAACTCTTGGTGCAGCCAACGCGGCAAGATGAATAACCGCGTCAAACTTTAGGCGTCTTGCTGAGAGAGTCTCCTCCGCACATATATCCATGTGCAGCCAATTTACCTTGTTAAAAATATCCTCGTAAGCGAGAAAAACACCTTTGTCGAGTGCTGTAACCTCGTAGCCTTCCTCAACGAGTCTGGATAGAAGGTGACTGCCAATGAAACCTGCGGCACCCGTAACTAGCACCTTAGAAGCTTCTACTCTCTCCGCCATCTACAGCTATGCACGCTCCATTAACTAAACTTGCTTTTTCCGAGCAGAGAAACACAACCATGTTCGCTACCTCTTCAGGTGTGCCTAAACGTCCTAGAGGCAAGGTTTCAACCATCTTTTTAAACGCGCTTAAATCTTTTTTCATTTCTTCAGCCCACCCTCTCGTCATGATGTTGCCCGGCGCTACGGTGTTAAATGTGATTCCATCTCGCGTTAGAACCGGGTTCATAGCTAAAGTTTTCATAAGGCTGATTTCTGCGCTTTTACTCATGTTGAACCAAGGTCTGCCGCCTCCTTCTCTACCATAAATTGAAGCTATCGTTACGACTCGACCCCACTTTTGTTTCCGCATGAGTGGAATCGCCAGTCTTGTGAAGCGAACAGCCGCCATTGCATTCTTATTGTAGACGTCTATCCATACTTGTTCAGATGTGTCTTCAACCGAATCGGTGCCCCATCTTCCGCCACCACCCACGTTATTCACCAAAATGTGAAGAGTGCCCCAATTGTAGACGATGGTTTTCACAACGTTTTCGATGTTTGACGGCTCTAACACGTCAGCTTGCACGCCTATCGCTTCCACGCCTTTCTTCTGCAATTCCATGAGTGCTTCTGATATCCTCTCTTGATTACGTGCACAAATCGCTACGTTGCAACCTTCCTCAGCCAGCGCGCGCGCGATAGCCAACCCGATTCCGTGACTGCCACCTGTCACAAGAGCGTATTTTCCTTTGATACCTAAGTCCATGTTAGAAAGGCCCCGTGAAGTGTTTTTCATGACTGTAAAAATCTTCATCGGATAAATCAATCGGCGGTAACTGAAGTGTTGACTCAATTAATCGTATGATGTCTTCAGCGTTGCTGTAGAATTTGTTTTCTAGAACCCTAACAGTTGGACATGGAGTATGCGCCCAACCTAATCTCTTAACAGGCGATTTCAAGTATGCAAAACATTTTTCAGCAACCCTCGCCGCTACTTCAGCGCCGAAACCACAATGGACCCAATCATTGTCTGCAATAATGCAGTGACCCGTTTTTTTAACGGATTCGATGATTAGATCGTCGTTGAGAGGCGCTATAGTTCTTGGATCCACTACTTCTACGTCAACATCCGCTTTTCTTTTCAAAACCTCAGCTGCTTTTAGAGCCTCAACATTCATCCAAGAAGTCGCCACGATTGTTATGTCCTCTCC